>Ga0209491_10002795_pt1 | contig 30230 bp, 22 predicted proteins | sample BON02_FD_187213 | JGI IMG/M metagenome (GOLD analysis project Ga0209491, IMG submission 187213) | Freshwater microbial communities from Lake Bonney liftoff mats and glacier meltwater in Antarctica - BON-02 (SPAdes) (version 2) | ecosystem: Environmental > Aquatic > Freshwater > Ice > Glacier...
GAGCGAACTGGGTCGCAGTGCGTGGCGGAACAGGATGTAGCTATCGCTCAGGCCCTTTGCACGGGCCGACAGGATGTAGTTCTCGCGCAGTGTGGCCATCATGTCGGATCGGACGAGGCGGGAGAACAGCGCCATCTGAGCGAGAGCCAATGACACGGCGGGCAAGATGGAGGTCTTCAGGTTGTCGACGATGCCGTCGCTGAAGCGGTTCCAGTTCGATGCAGGGAGCCAGTTGAGCTGCACCGCGAAGAGCCAGATGAGGAAGATACCGAAGACGAAGTTCGGGATCGACAGCCCGACCTGTACGCCTGCCGAGGACACCGTGTCGGGCCACTTGCCCTGCTTGTAGGCGCCCAGCACGCCCACGGGAATCGCGATGGCCACCGCCAGGAAGATCGACATGAACGCGATCTGCGCCGTGACCGGGAGGCGGGACTGGATGGTGTCGGCCACCGGCTGATCGGTGATGTACGAGGTGCCGAGGTCGCCGGTGACGGCATTACCCAGCCAGGAGACATAGCGCACGAAGAACGGGTCGTCGAGGTTGAGGTCGTCGCGGATCTGTTCTTCGATCCCCGGGGCCCGAGGGCCGGTGCCGAGGATCGTGTCGACCGGATCCCCGGGGAGCAGCGCAACCATCAAGAACGTCAAGAACGTGACCGCAAACAACGTTGCGAACAATCGCAGGAGAATGAATGCGATTCGCTTGGCCATGATGACTGGTACTGCTCCCCGGAGTCGGTGTGTTCAGTGTGTGTTCAGTGTGTATTCAGTGTGTGTTCAGTGATCGAGGTGATCACTCGGTGATGAACACCTGGAACCAACGAGCCTGCGCCTCCGGGGCGATGCCCGTTCCGAGCGTGCCGTCGGGCAGGGTCCAGGTGTTGAAGCCCTTGATGCCGGGAGCATGAGCGATCATGACCGCCGTACCACCGGAGTACCACGTGAGCGCCAACTCGTTGATACGGATCATGATCTTGCCGTACAGCTCCTTGCGGAGCTCGAAGTCGTCGGTGGCGCTGGCCTCGAGAGACCATGCCAGCATCTCGGGATCGTCGAAGTTCGTGAAGTTGGCCACCGAGTCGACGGCCGGGGCGACGAACGGATTCACCGGCGCCGACGGGTCGCCTTCTCCACCCCAGCGCCAGCAATGGGCCTTGTGGGTGTCGCTGACCGCGTTGTTGATGTGGGTGGCCTGGTCGAACTGCGTCAGCGAGACGTTGACGAGTTCGGAGCCGGTCCACACCTGCTCGATGACCTGCATCGCCGCGATGAGCGTGGGGTCGGGCGGGCAGGAGAGCTCGACGTCGATTTTCTCGCCGGGTGCCTTGCCGTCGGAGCGGGCCGGATCGTCGATGTACTCCTGCAGCAGGGCCTTAGCTGCTTCGAAGTCGAAGGCCTGATAGGCGTCGGCGGCTTCCTGGGTCCACCAGACGCTGTCGGCAGAGAAGAACTGCGTGGTCGGCAGTGAGATGCCGGTGCCGCCCAGGGCCTCGATGACGCGTTCCTGGTCGTTCATGCGGCTCAGGCCGCTGCGCACCCGGACGTCGTCGTACGGCGCGATGTCGGTGTTGTACATGCCGCCACCGGTGACGTTGCCCTGGAACTCGATGAGCTCGATGCCAGAGGCTTCACGAGCATCACGGATGGTTCCTTGCCGCAACGACTGTGCAGCGTTGGTCGTGCCCGAGATCAACGCGTCGAGACGCGTGCCCTCGTCGGGGATCGGACGGAACGAGATCGAGTCGAGGAACGGCAACTGATTGCCGTCGACGTCGGTGAACCAGTAGTCGGGGTTGCGTTCGACGACGGTTTCGTTGTCGATGTCGCGAGACACCATGACGAACGGGCCGGTGCCGATCGGGTTGGTGCTGTAGCCGGCGCTGTCAGCCGCAGCAGCTGCCGGGTCGAACGGGAAGCCGACCGGAGCGCCGGCCAGCGTGGCCGGGAAGGCGACGGTCGGCTTGCTGAGCGTGTACTCGACGGTGAGTTCGTCGAGGGCGGCGACCCCCGTCAGGTTCGATGCCGAGATGATGGAAGAGCCAGCGGCTCCTGCCTGCTGGAGCGGGAACATGTCGGCGATGGTCTGCGCAGTGAGCGCCGTGCCGTTGTGGAAGGTGACGTCGGGACGAAGCGTCATCGTCCAGACGGTGAAGTCGTCGTTGGAGCTCAGGCTCTCGGCCAGGAACGGGCCATAGCCGCCGTCGCCGATCTGTTCCATGAGCGGGTCGTAGATCGACCGCATGACGTGATAGCACGGCGACGAGCAGCTGTCCTCCCAGGGACGCAGGCCCGTGGCCTCGCTCTCGAGGCCGATCGTGACGGTGCCGCCGTACACGGCGGTCTCGGTCTCTTCGACGACCGACGTCTGGACCTCTTCCGGTGCTGCGGTCACTGCGGGCCCACCGTCGGTGGTCTCTGTTTCGGTGTTCTCTTCGGTCGTTGTGTCGGTGCCGGTTTCGGTGGAGCTGTCGCTCCCGCACGATGCCGCCACGAACGCCAAGACCAGTGGTATTGCGAGTGCTGTAACTACTCGTCGCTGTCGCATGGATCCCCCATCTGGATGGAATGTCTGTTGGTTGTTGTGGATGTCGAGTCGATCACGATGCCGACACAGCAGTGCGGAAGTCCACCCCGTCTGCGCCCCTCTCGCCCGGTCAACTCATGCCGGGCGGGAACAAGGACTTGTCTAGCACACATGACCGATGTCACACAGTCGGAGCGTCGCCCTTCGGCGCGGCCCCCACGGATACTGCGGTGGCGGCGATCTGGTCGTCGCTCCACGGCTCGATCAGCGGGTGGTGACACGCCACGTAGTGGTCGACACCGACCCGGCGCATCTGTGGTTCCTCTGCTGCGCAGATCTCGTCGGCGAGCGGGCAACGCGTGCGGAAACGGCACCCCGACGGCGGCGAAATCGGCGACGGCAGTTCGCCCTCGATCACCCGGACCGCATGGATGTCGACGTCCGGGTCGGGCACCGGGCTCGACCCGAGCAGCAACTCGGTGTACGGGTGCGCGGGCTGTGCGTAGAGTTCGTCGGCTTCGGAGATCTCACACATCTTGCCGAGATACATCACCGCCACCCGGTCGCTGATGTTCTTCACCACGGCGAGGTCATGGGCGATGAACACGAGGGTGAGGCCGTGCTCGGTCTTCAGGTCGTCGAGCAGGTTGAGGATCTGCGCCTGGATCGACACGTCGAGGGCTGACACCGGCTCGTCGCAGATGATCAGCTGCGGCTCCATGACCAGAGCCCGGGCGATCGAGATGCGCTGGCACTGACCACCCGAGAACTCGTGTGGCCGCTTGTAACGCGCCGGTCCGGGGTCGACACCGACCTGGTCGAGGATGCGAGCAACGATGTTCCACTGCTCGTCTTTGTCCTTCGGCCCCCACACGTTGAGTGGCTCGGCGACCACGTCACCGATCATGCGACGCGGGTTCAACGACGAGATCGGGTCCTGGAAGATCATCTGCAGCTGGGTGCGGCGCTGTCTCATCGTCTTCTCGTCGAGCTTGGCGAGGTCTTCGCCGTCGAGCACCACCGAACCGCTGGTCGGTTTCGGCAGCCGCAGCAGGGCACGTCCTGTGGTGGACTTGCCGCATCCCGACTCACCGACGAGACCGAGCGTCTCCCCCGGCGCGATGTCGAAGCTGATCCCGCTGACCGCCTTGACGGTGCGTCCCTTGCCTGCGGGGAACTCGACCACGAGGTCGGTCACCTGGAGCAACACCTCGTCGACAGGACGGAGATGGGCGGTGCCGGAGCCGGCCATCAGCCCACCACCTCTTCGCTGGCACGAAGTTTGCCGACCGCAGCGAGCGCCGGCGGGAACTCGGCTGCGATGTTGGCCTGGAACGCGGCCTCGCCCTCGGGTGTGCCCACCGGGAAGTGGCAGGCAAAGACGTGGTCGGGTGAATCGATCGAACGCAACTGGGGCTCCTCGGTGCGGCAGATGTCCTGCGCGTAGGCGCAGCGGGGCGAGAACTTACAGCCGGGCGGCGGTTGGATGAGGTTCGGTGGTCGGCCAGGGATGGCGTTGAGCCGGGTGTGCTTGGGCTGGGTCACCTTCGGGATCGACCACAACAGTCCCTGCGTGTACGGGTGGCGCAGCTCGCTGAACAGCTTGGCGGTCGGCGCCTTCTCGACGACCCTGCCGGCGTACATCACCATGATCTCGTCGGTGCGCCCGGCGACCACGCCGAGGTCGTGGGTGACCAGGATCATCGCCATGGCGCGGTCGCTCTGCTGCTCGGCGAGCAGGTTGAGGATCTGGTGCTGCACGGTGACGTCGAGGGCGGTGGTGGGCTCGTCGGCGAAGAGCATCCGCGGGCCGCACGCCAGCGCGATGGCGATGCAGACCCGCTGGCGCATCCCACCCGACATCTGGTGGGGATAGTTGTCGAGACGCTTCTCGGCCTCGGGGATGTGGACCGACTTGAGCAGGGCGACAGCGACGGCCTCGCTCTCCTTCTTGCCCATGTCGAGGTGGTAGCGCACGTGTTCGGTGATCTGGCGACCAATGGTGACCACCGGGTTCAGCGAGGTCATCGGGTCCTGGAAGACCATCGCCATCTCGGCACCCCACAGGGCCTTCTTCTGCTTGGGCGATTTGCCGATCAGCTCCTCGCCCGCATACTGCACCGATCCGGTGGTGACGGCGTTGGCCGTGGTGTTGAGGCCCATGATCGAGCGGGCGAGCACGGTCTTTCCCGAACCCGACTCGCCCACCACACCGAGCGTGCGCCCACGTGCCAACGAGAACGACACACCGTCGACGGCGCGCACCGAACCGGCCGCCACCGCGAAATGTGTCTTGAGGTCGTCGACCACCAGCAATGACTCGCCGTCGTCGACGTGCCGTGCTGGCGCACGCCCCACCCGGATCTCGTTCTCCATGCTTCCCCTTTTCGTCGCCGATGCCATCCCCCTCGGAACCAGGTCGTGGCGGGCGTCACATTAGGCGCACGGAGCAGGCGAATTCGAACCGATCGGCAACCGACCGCCCAGCGAACCGCCCGATGGACGGCGCAGCGAAGGGATCAGTAACGGTAGTTCTCCGCCTTGAAGGGGCCGCCCGGATCCATGTCGAGGTACTCGGCCTGCTCGTCGTTGAGCTTGGTGAGCTTCACCCCGAGCGCATCGAGGTGCAACATCGCGACCTTCTCGTCGAGGTGCTTGGGCAGCACGTACACACCGAGCGGATAGTTCTCGGTGTTGTTCCACAGCTCCATCTGAGCGATCACCTGGTTGGCGAACGAGCACGACATGACGAAGCTCGGGTGGCCGGTGGCACAACCGAGGTTCACGAGGCGACCCTCGGCGAGGATGATCACCTGGTGGGCCCCCCGCTCTTCGGTGGCGTCGAAACGCCACACGTCGGTGCCGGGCTTCAGTTCGTCACGAACCGCACCCGAACGCGCCAGGCCGGCCATGTCGATCTCGTTGTCGAAGTGGCCGATGTTGCACACGATCGCGTTGTGCTTCATCGCCCGCATGTGGTCGATGGTGATGATGTCGGCGTTGCCGGTGGCCGACACGAAGATGTCGGCGGTGTCGACGACGTCTTCGATCGGGAGCACCTGGATGCCCTCCATCACGGCCTGCAACGCGTTGATCGGGTCGATCTCGGTGACGACCACGCGAGCACCCTGGCCGCGCAGCGATTGCACGCAACCCTTACCGACGTCGCCGTAGCCGAGCACGACAGCGGTCTTGCCACCGATCATCACGTCGGTCGCGCGGCTGATCGAGTCGACGAGCGAATGACGACAGCCGTACAGGTTGTCGAACTTCGACTTGGTGACCGAGTCGTTGACATTGATCGCCGGGAACAGCAGTTCGCCGTCGGCCATCATCTTGTAGAGACGCTTGACACCGGTGGTGGTCTCCTCGGTGACGCCCTTGATGTGAGAGGCCATGCGAGTCCACTTCTGCGGGTCGCTCTTGAGCGAGCGCTGGAGCAGGCCGAGCACGATCGCCAGCTCGGGGTTCGACGCCGACGTGGGGTCGGGCACCTCACCGGACTTCTCGTACTCGACCCCCTTGTGCAGCAGCATCGTGGCGTCGCCGCCGTCGTCGAGGATCATGTTCGGGCCGTCGTAGGTCGTGCCGTCGGCACCATCGGGCCAGGTCATCATCTGGTCGGTGCACCACCAGTACTCCTCGAGCGTCTCGCCCTTCCAGGCGAAGACCGGGACACCCTGAGGCTCGTCAGCGGTGCCGTTCGGACCGACGACCACTGCGGCGGCGGCGTGGTCCTGCGTGGAGAAGATGTTGCAGCTCGCCCAGCGCACTTCGGCGCCGAGTTCGGTGAGCGTCTCGATCAATACGGCGGTCTGGATGGTCATGTGCAACGAGCCGGAGATGCGAGCTCCGGCGAGCGGCTTGGTGGCGCCGTACTCCTTGCGAAGGGCCATCAGGCCGGGCATCTCGTGCTCGGCGAGGATCATCTCCTTGCGCCCGAACGGCGCCATCGAGAGATCGGCGACGCGGAAGTCCTTGCGGGACGCGACGGTGGACGGGGTGATGGTGTCGGACATGGAAAAGCCTCCGTGGTTCGTGGGAACCGGGCAGGGGCCTTCAGGCACCGATCGAATCAGCCCGGCGATTCGGTGACGGGGAGTGTACCCACGCAGCGGGCGTCTGCGGGGCCACGTCCGGGGCTGCTTGGGGAGCTGCTTGCACAGCTGCTTGGGGAACTGCTTGCACAGCTGCTTGCACAGCTGCTTGGGGAGCTACCGCAGCACGACGGCGTAGACGTCGAGCAGGTAGTGGATCGAGCCGTCGAAGTTGAACGCCGAGATGGCGTACTGGTCGGCACCGACGGTGCCGTAGCTGAGCAACGACATGTTCGGCACGGAACGTCCGGGCGTGACGTTGATGTTCGAACTGTTCGGTGGCGCCCCGTTTCCGGGATAGACCGTCATGTAGGTGCTGACGGGTTGACCGGGCCTGAGCGGCGTGAGCCCCGTGCCGGTGAGGTTGCCGATGAGCGCCGACTGTGCGCCGATCGCCACCCCGTTCAGGCTGACCGACTCGGCAAAGGACTTGAAGCTCCACTCCTCTTTGGTTCCGAAGCCGAGTGGTGTGTTGGCGAACGCAGCCTGGCGAGTGTCGAACGCACGGAACGGCGCGTCGAGCGGGATGACACGGCCGGTGCGAGAAGTCGCATCTGCGCCGCGTTCGAGATACCCGAGCACGTCGACGATCACGTTGGTGGCGCCCGAGCGGTTGAAGATGCGGATCGTTCCGTCGTCACCCACGGGCACGATGGCCATGTTGGCCTTGACCTGGCCGGGAGCAACATTGGTGACCGAGGTGGCAGGCTCGACCCCGGGCGGTGTCGCGGTGGGGGTCACCGCCAAGAACGTCGGTTGATTGCCAGGAGCGTTGTTGGCTGCGGTGATGTTGACCATCACCCCGGTGACGTTGGCGGAATCGGGTACCACGCCGTTGGCGCCACGGACCTGCAGCGTCAACTGGTCCATCGTGCCGATCGGTTTGCCAGTTGGCCAGCCGGCAGGAACCGGCGCCGACCGGGTGTCGAGCAGCCGCGACGGCGGGATCGGGCGGAACCGGGCGCCGGAGTCGGCGGTGTCGGCGTACTGCGATGTGGAGATCCATCCGAACACGTCGATCAACACGTGCGCAGTTCCGACTCCCTGCGGAGTGACCAGCGAGATCGTGGACTGCCCTCCGGTGCCGATGCCGAGCACAGCGAGGTTCGGAACGGCTTCGCGAGGTGCGAAGTTCACGAGCGACGACTCGCCAGGGGCGGCACCGGTGGGATACATCGACAGGAAACCGTCGAGCGTGGAACCGACGACCGTCACGTTGGCAACGACGGCGAGCACCTGGGTGTTGACACCGCCGACTTCCGCCGGAATCCCACCTTGGCCGAGGATGTCGACGTTGAACGTCATCCCCTGGGGGCTCGTCGGCTTGAGTCCGAGTGGCGCCGAGTCGTTGACGGCGGTTCGCGAGTCGAAGATCCGTGCCGGAGCCAGCGGGTGGTACTCGCCTCCGGCACCGAGCGCCGAGGTCTGGGCGGCCACCGGCGCGACGGGCGACGACGTGGCGACGACGACGACCGTCGACGCCCCCACGAGCGCGACGGCGGCGACTCGGCGGATCCAGCGCTGTGCATTCATCGTTTCAACAGTACCTCTCTGATCACGCGCTGTGGCGGCGCGCACACGCCTTGATGTCGGCAGGATTCAGCCGGCGCTTGAATCGGCATCGAATGTCGGTGAGATCGAGCTCGATTCGATCAGCGCCATCAACCGGTCGTGCTCGCTGTCGTCGATCGTGGTCGCTTCGGGGATCAGCATCACCGGGATGTCGTCGCGAACGTCATAGCGGCGGCGCAAACGCGGGTTGTACAGCAGCGATTCGGCCTCGACGTAGTACAGCGGGCCCTTGTCTTCGGGACAAGCGAGGATCTCGAGCAGTGCGGGTGACAGTGACATGTTGGTTCTCCAGGGTTCGTTTCAGCTGGTGATCTGGGCGAGGAGCGTGCCGACGGCGTCGTCGCACGACGCGCGATCGTCGGCTTCGAGGTTGAGTCGGAGCAGCGGTTCGGTATTGGAGGGTCGCAGGTTGAACCACCACGAGCCACAGTCGACGGTGAGCCCGTCGAGGCGGTCCTGGGCGCACTCGGCGTACTGCTTGCTGATTCGTTCGATGACCGCGGCGGCGTCGTCGACCTGGGTGTTGATCTCACCGCTGGCGGCATAGCGCTCGTACGGCGTGCGCACCACCGACAAGGGTTGACCGGACCGGCCGACCTCGGCCATCACCATCAGCGAGGCGATCAGACCGCTGTCGGCGTTGAAGTTGCGGGCGAAGTAGTAGTGAGCCGAGTGTTCGCCACCGAAGAGCGCTCCGGTGTCGGCCATGATCTGCTTGATGAACGAGTGACCGACCTTGGTGCGCACCGGTGTGCCGCCCAGCTCGGCCACCACTTCGGGCACCGTCTTGGAGCAGATCAGATTGTGCAGGATCGTGGCGCCGGGGTGCTGGCCCAGCGTCGCAGCAGCCAGGATCGCAGTGGTCGTCGATCCGCTCAGCCCGGTGCCGGTCTCGTCGACCACGAACACGCGGTCGGCGTCGCCGTCGAACGCGAGACCGAGATCGAATCCGCCGGAGACCACGCGGGCGCGCAGGTCGAGCTGATTGGCCGGTACGAGCGGGTCGGCCGGGTGGTTCGGGAACGTGCCGTCGAGTTCGCCGAACATCACTTCGAGTTCGACACCATCGAGCCGTTCGAACACGGCAGGCACGACGAGGCCCCCCATACCGTTGGCCGTATCGGCAACCACCTTCATCGAACCGATCTCGGCCGGATCGACGAAGCTCAGGACGTGACCGGCGAAATCGTCGAGCAATTCGCGCTCGGTGCGCTTGCCACACGTTGCTGCCTGGCGCGGGCCGCCACCGTCGAGCACCCGCTGCGCCATGGACTGCACGTCGGCGAGCCCGGTGTCGATACCGATCGGGCGAGCACCTGCCAGGCACAGCTTGATGCCGTTGTAGCCGGCCGGGTTGTGCGACGCGGTGAACATGGCCCCGGGCATGTCGAGCACGCCAGCCGCGTAGTACATGAGGTCGGTGGATGCGAGACCGATGTCGATGACGTCGATTCCCTGCTCCATCACACCACGGGTGAACGCCTCGACCAGTGCCGGACCGGAAGGTCGCATGTCGCGAGCGATCACGACCTGGTCGGCGCGTACGAAGGTGGCGAAACCGACTCCGAGGGCATGTGCCACGTCAACGTCGAGTTGATCGGGAACCGTGCCGCGGATGTCGTACGCCTTGACGATGGAATCGAGGACAGACATGACCGCCGAGAGGCTACCGGTCGGGTTCGGAAGGCGGTGGTTGGCCAGTTTCGTCGTCATCGACCAGCACCTCATCCGACGACCACGGGTCGACCATCGGTGTCGTTTGGTCGATGGCAGAATTGGCGGGGGCAGAAATGGCGGTGGCGACGCCGGCGGTGGTGACAGGCACCGGTGCTGGATCGAGTGGAGGTGCACTCGACCAGTCGGGGCGTCCGCTGGCGAAGACCATGTCACCCCGGCGACGCCAGACGACGCACAAGCCGATGCCGAGCGCGGTCAGTGCGTAGAAGAACCAGTCGAGCGTGGTCTTGGAGTAGGTGAGTTTCACCTGGTCGTCGGTGGGGATGACCACCATGAAATTCGGTGCCACCCGGTACGGGCCGTCGGCACCCTCGACCCTCCACGTCGGGAAATAGCTCACCCGCACCAGCACCGGCACGCCGATCTCGTCGACCTCGAAGGCGATCGACTGCTGCTGGATGTCGACGTTGCTGACGGTGACCGGAGGCAGTTCGACCGCCTCGATCGGCTCGGTCGGCAGGACGTAGTCGACGTTGCGGCTGCGGGCGTCGGGTTCACCGACACGCACCGCGAGATCGACCTCGACCGGCACACGCTGCCACGATTCCGGTCCGTCGTCGGCGGGCATCGCCGCCCAGTCTTCCTGGCGCTGGAACCAACTGGTTCCGACCTCGAGGTTACGCTCGCGCCTGTCGCCCGCGGGCTTCTCGACCACCACCGGCTGCACGGTCATTCCCTCCACGATGCTCGCCGTTCGGAGTTCGTAGATCTCCCATGGACCCGACGTGGTGATCAGTTCGAGGTCGTCCTGGGCGGCCGCTTCGGCTTGGGCCTCGGGGGTGCGCACCATCAGGTACCGCACGCCGAGGTCGTACATGTGGCGCACTCCCACCTCGGCGTCGTTGTTCACGTAGCGCAGCTGACGAACCGGATTCGACGACTGTTGCGACATCGCCGCCGCGGTGAGGAAGTGGTAGGCGGTGGTGCCCGACGCCTCGAAGAACAGCCCTTCCATCGAGCCGATGCAGCCGTCGGTCCAGTGCGGCAAGAGCATCAGCGCCATCGTGGTGCCGTACTCGCCGTTGGCCGAGTTGTTCTCCCACAGCGCTCGGCCGCAACCACGTTCGGCACCGATGTCGCCCATCGTGGTCACGAGCTCGTTGTACTCGGGGTACTTCGGTCGGCCCTCGTAGCCGAGCATGTTGTAGCGGGCCCAGCCGTCGGCTCGTGCACGGCTGGTGTACCCGTCGCCGCTCGGAACCGGTTTCTGCAACGGTCCCCACGCGTACACCGAGGCCTCGCCGTCGGTGACCCGCCCGCCACCGGGCAACGTGTCGTACATCCAGCCGAAAACCAACAGGCACGACAACGTGATCGCGCCAGCGGCAACGGCACCCTCGACGACCGAGAGTTGCTGGGATGCCCGGCGATCCTTGGCCGCGTTCACGAGCCACGTGATCAGCTCGAGTGCACCGATCACCATCAACAGGTAGCGGGTGAGGTAGACGAAGGGCAACAGACGCGGATTCCACAGCAAGCCGATCAGCGGCAGGCTGTCGCGGGTGAGATAGACGAGCGCGACGAACGTGAGACCGATCAGCCCGATGGCGGTGCCCGTGAGGTGGCGGCGCATCACGACGGCGACGAACCCGACGACCGCCAGCGCGGTGACGATGAAGTCGAGCGGGGCCGTGAGCGGGAAGAACATGTCCCAGAACGAGTCGCTCGCCCCCTCGGGACGGAACCCGTACTTCATGTCGGTCATGTACTCGTGACCGAACAGGAACGGCCCCACCCACCACGCCGACAGCAGCAAGGTGGTGATGCCGGCGGTGACCGCGAAGACCAGTCGTAAACGGTCGAGCCACACCAGGCAGATGATGATGGCGCTGACCGCGACGAAGATCAGCACGATGCCGTGCGACACCGCGGCGAGCGACAAGACGACTGCCGTCCAGACCCGGAACCGGCCGGTGCGCAACCCGTTGGACAGCAGGCCGAGGCCGAGCATCGCCAGGGTGAGCGAGATCGAGAACGAATACTCCCCCGCCATCGTCGACAAGACGTTGCCGCCGTAGATGGTGAAGCTCTCGTCGAGCAGGAAGCACAACGCAGCAACCGCGAACAGCTCGGGGATCGGGTGACGGAAGTTGGCGAGGCGGCCGAACGCCCAGCACGACAGCGGAAACAGCAACAGCCCCGACACCGCCACCAACTTGAACGCCACCCCGTACGGCACGACCACGTCGAGGGCCACGATGGCGAGCGCCGGGACCACCATGTAGAACCGGTACAGCGGAATGCCGCCGTACCAATCCATGCTCCAACCGGACAGCTGGAAGTTCGGGAGGAAGTGGTCGCGCAGGAACGCCGGCGACCACACGTGGGCACCCATGTCGCCACCGGTGGGCGTGGTCTCGTCGAAGATCAGGTCGCGCGCCGGCGACAGCGGATTGAAATGGACGACCATCATCATCACCACGGTGGTGGTGACCAACGTGGCCGAGGTGACGAGCACCCGCACGATCCGGTCGGTGCTCCACGGTCGCTGCCACCAGGCGATCGGTCGGCGGAACGTTCGCGCGATCACCCGCTGAGCCAGCGGCGGGGATGCCGCGATCCCACCGTACTCTGCATCGGCTGACGTATCGGCTGACGCATCGTCGGCGAACTCGCGATCGAACCACTCGTCGAAGTCGGCACCAACAGGGATCTGGTCGTGGGGCGCGTCGGCAGGACGCGTGTCGTCGGTCATCGCTCACCATCGAAGTTCGCGGTCGGCTCCAAGTGGACCATCATGGCAAAACCGAGCCTGTTTGCGCCGTCACAGGACGAGCAACATCCCCGTCAGGTTGAACCCGACGTGGATCGTGATCGCCATTCCGAGACGGTTCGTCCGCAATGCGGCCCAGCCGAGGATCAACCCGAACACGAACAGCCCGGGAAACTCGATCGGCCGGAAATGGACGGCGGCGAAGATCGCAGCCACGGCCACCAGCACTGCACCCTCGTTGAAGCGAGCGGCGAGCGAACGCTGCAGCAGCCCGCGGTAGAACAGTTCCTCGACCAACGGTGCACCGATCACCACCACGGCCACCAGCAAGAGCGTCGACGCCCCACCGGCGCGCTCGACGAGATCCTGGGCGTTCTCGGTGAGGCGGTCCTGGGTGAAGGTGTCGGGCCACAGTGCTTCGAGCGGCAGGTACACGACACGGATGACCACGAGTTGGGATCCGGCACCGATCGCCAATCCGGCGAGATCGATCCATCGGAAGGCGATCCCGTAGTCGGCGATCGCATTGCCCGAGCCAGCGCGCTGGGAGGCGATCCACATGCCGACCAGGTACGACGCCCAGGCGCCGAGCAGCGCGACGGCGAGCACACCGAACGACACGTCGGTCACCTCGTCGCCGTTGCCGAACACGAGCAAGATCAGCGACGAGACCACCTGGGCGCCGACCCACGCACCGACGAACGCGAACACCGCAGTGGTGGCCTCGATCGGCCGTGGCGACGCGGACGGGAGGAACCCACCAGAGAACCCGAGTTCGGTGCGAGCACGATCTCGGGTCACGTTCGACGACCCTACCTGCCTGCGAAGATGCCGGGGTCGCGGCCCTGCTGCTCGTCGGAGGCGGTGCTCAGACCGCGATGAGCGTGTGCTGGCCGAATCGACGGTCGTCGAGGTACCAACCCGACGGCACCGAGAGACGTTCGGCGTGCCGTTCGCACAGGTCGTAGGCGTGCGGATCGCGCTCGGCGGTGAGATCGTCGAGCCAGACCTGCGAGCGGCCGTAGTGATACGTCAGCGTGACCACTGCCCGTTCTGCACAACCGGTGCGCGAACACTGGCGGACCCCGACCCGTTCCATGCCATACATGACACAACGGTAGATCGCCGATCGGCGGTGACCGGTGGATGGTCGCAGGATGGTCGCAGGATGGTCGCAGGATGGTCGCAGGATGGTCGCAGGATGGTCGCAGGATGGTCGCAGGATGGTCGCAGGATGGTCGCAGGAGGTCGCAGGATGGTCGCAGGATGGTTGTGGCAGATGCCTCGTGAGCACGACCTGGCATCGAGCGGGATCGTGCGTAGCATGGATGCCATGGACAAACTGCCGCCTCCCCCGCCGCCGCCGCCCCCGGGTAGCGGGCGCGGATCGAAGCGACCCGACGACAACAACGCCGACCGTCGCCACGGCGAGCGGACGCCGGCCAACAAGAGCAAGGGCAAGGCCAACGGCAAGGGCAACGAGGGCAACGCCGACGGCACACCGTCATCGGGCCGCGGGCCCGGCAGTTGGCCTCGTTGGACCATCTTTCTCATGCTGGGCATCCTCGCCGCGGCGTTCGTGGTCCCGGCGTTGATGCCGAGCGACAACGGTACGGCGCTCGAGTATTCCGAGTGGCGCACCCAGGTCATCGAGGACAAGATCGCCACAGCCGACATCAATGCCTCTGGCAAGATCACCGGCGAGTTCTCGAACCTCGACAAGTACACCACCACGGGCGGCGGTCCGCGCGGCGTCTCCGACGCCGACGAGCAGCTCCTGATCGACCAAGGCGTGGCATACAGGTTCACCGCAGCGAGCAACAACTGGCTCGGCAGCGTGTTGGTGCTCTTCCTGCCGGTGATGCTCATCATTGCGTTCTTCGTGTGGATGCAGCGACGCGCCCAGGGCCAGATGGGCGGCGTGATGTCGATCGGCAAGAGCAAGGCCAAGGCGTACGACGCCGACCGCCCCTCGACCACGTTCGACGACATCGCCGGCTACGCCGGGGTCAAGCAGGAGATCACCGAGGTCGTCGACTTCCTGCGCATGCCCGACCGCTTCCGCGAAATCGGCGCCCGGGTGCCCAAGGGCATCTTGCTGGTCGGCCCTCCCGGTACCGGCAAGACCCTGCTCGCCCGCGCGGTCGCCGGCGAGGCCGGTGTCGGTTTCTTCAGCGTCACGGGCTCCGACTTCATGGAGATGTTCGTCGGGGTCGGCGCCAGCCGTGTCCGCGACCTCTTCCAGCAGGCCCGGCGCATGGGCAAGGCGATCATCTTCGTCGATGAGATCGACTCGATCGGCCGCAAGCGTGGCGCCGGTCTCGGCGGTGGCCACGACGAACGTGAGCAGACCCTCAACCAGTTGCTCGCCGAGATGGACGGATTCGAGCCCTCCGAGGGCATCGTGATCATGGCGGCCACCAACCGGCCCGACGTCCTCGACCCGGCACTGCTGCGCCCCGGGCGTTTCGACCGCCAGATCGTGGTGCCCCTGCCCGAGTCCACCGAGCGCAGGGCGATCCTCGAGGTGCACAGTCGCGACAAGCGGATGGGCCCCGATGTCGACATGGAGACAATGGCCGCCGCCACACCCGGTATGTCCGGTGCCGACCTCGCCAACCTCGTCAACGAAGCAGCGCTCGTCGCCGTGCGACGTGGTTCGAAGCAGATCGAACGCATCGATTTCGAGAACGCTCGTGACCGTGTGGTCCTCGGCGCGACCCGCGAGTCGATGATCCTGTCCGTCGAGGAGAAGCGGGCGACCGCCTACCACGAGGGCGGCCACGCACTGCTGGCCACCGTGCTGCCTCATGGCGATCCGTTGCACAAGGTCACGATCCTGCCTCGCGGCATGGCGCTCGGTGTCACGTGGTCACTCCCCCAGGAGCGTCACACCTACTCCAAGGAGTTCTTCGAGGACACCATCTGCAAGGCAATGGGTGGGCGCGTCGCCGAAATGATCGTGTTCGGCAATCTCAACTCCGGTGCCGCCAACGACCTCGAGCAGGCCACCGGTATCGCCCGGCGCATGGTGCGCGAATGGGGCATGTCCGAGCGAGTCGGCCCCATGGCGTGGAGCAGCCAGCAAGCGGTGTTCCTCGGCGAAGACCTGATGTCGTCGCAACGCGAGTACTCCGACGACACGGCGAAACTGCTCGACGAGGAGATCGCCCGCATCCTCACCACCCAGGAGAGCCGTGCCCGCGAGGTGCTCAACCGCCACCGCCGGGGCCTCGAGCTGATCGCCGAGGCGCTGCTCGAGCACGAAACGATCAACGGGCCCGAAGTGGCCAAGCTGATCCAGCAGGGCATGTCCGAGACCGGTCAACCCGCCGAGGACATCGTCGCCCGCTGACACTGCGCTCAGTCGGCACGAGGCTCGGCGCGGTGGCAACTGCCCCCGCTGGGAGTCGACCCCGGTTCGCGTGCTTCGGCAACGGCAGCCCACAGGTCGGTCGCCGTCATCGGTCCGATGAACGACGTCGCCACGACGCCCTGGCGGTCGGCCACCACGAGCGTGGGCACCGCGTCGATCGAGTACCGCTCGTGCAGAGCCCGATCGGCGCCGTACTCGACGTCGACGACCGCGACATCGCCGCATTCGAGCACCTTTGCCTTGGCCAAAACTTGAGCACACACGTCGCACGTCGCCGACGAGAACACGGCGACCAGCCAGGGGGCGTCGGGCTGAGGGAAGTCGTTGCGGTCGAGTTGTTCCGGTGCGGCGAACCGGCGCTGCGTGGGTGCGTCGGGCACGCGACGATGCCGTGCGACGATGGCCACCACAGCGACGATCCCCACGATGACTGAAGCGACGATCAACCGTTCCATAGGCTCGCGAGGCTAACGAGTTGCCAGAGGCGTCAGTTTCCGGAGGCAGGCAGCGCCCACGAACCCGATGCACCGGCGAGTCCGTCACCACGGGGCAGCGACCGCTCGACGAAGATCCGGTTGCTCGACTGCACGATCAGCTCCCGATCGAGCACCGCCGGGTCGACGAGATCGATGGTGATCACCTGTCCGGCGCCGATCGGAAGATCGATCAGGCCAGGCACCGCTGATGGTCCACCCGGACCGACGGCCTCCACCGTGACGGTGCCGTCGACGTTGTCGACGTTGTAGACCACGAGTGCTGCCGGGGCCGGCACCGACGGGCCGATGCCGAGATGCCAGCGAGATGCGACGTAGCCGTCGACCCTCGGCGGCGCACCCATCACGACCGAGGTGGCCACCGAGTCGCCCGCCGGGCGGGTGAGGATGCGTTCGACGACCACCGACGGCTCGGCGAGCGTGGAGAGCACTGCCGAGTGGCGACCGGGTGGCAACGTCGACCCCTCGTCGGCAGCCGGGTCGTAGACGACGACCTGGCGTGCGGGGACGTCGATGGTGATGTCGCCGTACTCCGCTTCGATCGGAATCCCCAAGAAGACCACGTCGACCTGCACGTCGTCCTCGGTCGGGTTGTAGATGGCGAACGTCTCGGTGATCCCCTCACCGGCTTCACCATCGGCGAACCACCACTGATCACGCAGTGCCGGCGCGGCGAGCGTGACGCCGTGTCCGAGCCGACCACCGCCGAGATAGTGCTGCGCCCGGCCGACCACCAATCGCCCCCGTTCGGCGGCGACCTTGACGGCGATCACCGGTTCGTCACGGGCGCCGAGTTCGGCGATCGGGATGACCTCGACCGACCGCGGCAGGATCGTGAAACCCTGGAATGCAGCCGGGGTCGCCTCCCCCGCCTCGGTGGCGAACACCAGGTCGACCACTGCTGCGTCGTCGTAAGGGTTGGTGAGGATGAGCGTCTCGATGCTGCCGTCGACGGTGAAACCGTCGGCGAAGTACCACTCGTCGGAGGTGTTGTCGGCACACGGAGTCACCGAATCGCCAGCCGGATGCTGCGAACGCTGTTCGACGAACCCACGACCTCCGTCGATCTCGACCACGACGCTGGCGAACGGGGCGGTGACGAACGCGTCGACGTCGATTCTTTTGCGCGACCACGGCTCGACGACCAGCGTTTCGTTCGCGCCGACACCATCGGGGGTGAGGATCGTGAATCGCCCGATCAGTTGCTCGTCGTCGCGGTTGGCGACCACGACTTCTCCGCCCACACCGTCCTCGCCGGTCGCCGGCACCCCGGGACAGAACCAGCTTCCCGTCAACGCCGAGTTCTCGTTGACAGCCGGCATCCACGCGCCCGCCGGCGTCGCAAAGAACGGTTCGGCCACCGTTGGCTGCTCACGACCGACAGCGATCAGCGCAGCGAAGCCGACCACCACGACGATCAACGCAGGTATGGCTCGACGGTTCACGACGACGCCCCGCTTTCCCTGTCGGGAGCGTCAGCCCGGTCACGGTCTGGATCGCTCTGCGGTTCGTCCGAGCCGGGATCGATCGCCGGACGCTGGTCGCCGGCGAAACCGGGATCGACGAGCGATGGCACGGCGGTGGCGGTGGCGGCGGCGGCGGCGGTGAGGTCGATCAGAGTCTCGTCGGCAAGCAGCAACGACTCGCGCCGTCCCACCGACACACGCACTCGAGCGGCCACCACGATGGCTGCGATCCACAGCGCGATCTGAGCCAGAACGGCCAACCATCGCAGGGTGGAGCTGTCGTAGCGGAGCTCGACGAGCCCCGCGGTCGGCACGTCGAACGCCGTCGTCTCGCCGAACGCCCGCCGGGGTTCGATCGTCGTCCCGTCGACCGACAGCGACCAGGATGCATCGAAGGGGAGACCGAGGTGAACCACGCCGGCGGTCACCTCATCGGTCGCCGTCGCGAGCTGGTCGGCCCCGACGAACACGGGCGCCGACGGCGACAGGTCGGTGCGGACCAACACCTCTGCGCCCGCAGAGTCGCTCGCCGCCACACCCGCCTCGACGAGTTGCGCATACGTCGGGAGCCATGCCCGATTCTCGAAGGCCTCGAGCGTAGGGAGCCCGGGTCGCAACGCGACCAGATCGAGCTGATCCTCGAGCGAGGCGACCAGACCTTCCGGCAGCGGGAGCGGATCGTTCACCGTGGAGGTGACGCCGTCGAACTCGGGCACGACGACGAACCGGATCGACAACGGCGCGAGCAACCGGCCCGCACGCAGCGTGGATGTGGCCGCCATCTCGTCGAGCGCCCTGGTGACCAGCTCGGCGGCAGCATTCGACGGTGGCATCCAGCGATCGCGCACGTCGAGCGGGCCGTCGTCGATGATCGCCCAGCCGACACCGTCGCGGTACTCGGTGGCCGGGACGGGCAGCAGCCGCGGGTCACCGATCAGGAGCACGTTGTAGTCGCCGTCGGATGACGCGTCAGGGAGCGATGCGTCGAGCAGTCGGGCCAGCGGGGTGGTCGGCGTCTGGAACGAGCCATCGGCCAGTGCGCCGAGCCCGGGCGCCAGCCCCACCACGACCGCGATCGACGACAAGATGCCGAGCGGCTGGCGCCAACCGAAGTTGCCACCGCGGACGTCGAGATCGAACGCAGCGAGCGCGGCGGCGGCCGAGATCGCGAGTCCGACGGCGACCGGCACGAGCAGTACCCCCGCCTCGGGAGCGTCGATCGGCAGCGAACCACGATCGGCGAGCACAGCGAGAAAACCGAACACGAGCACCATCAGCGCCGAGCGCACAGCCCAGGTGAGCCGCCATGCCCGTGCGAGCAGAACGGCTGCGATCACCGGCAGGAACAACGCGATCGCAAGGGCGGCGAAGTCGGTCCGTCCGATCTCGAACGATGCGAGCTTGACCATCCCGAGCCCGGCCTCGCCGACCGGCGGCGCGCCCACGATGCCCTCCCAGGTCCACGACGTGATCCACGGCAGGTTCAACAACGCTGCGCAGAGAGCTGCGCCGAGGCCGGTGACGAGCGACCACGCAGCGGTGGCGGTGGATCCTCGGGCCAGCAGCGTGCCGAGCGCGAACACCAGCGACACCAACACGGCAATGAGCAGCATCACCGGAGCGAACGCAACAGCAACTGCGAGGACGAGGGCCGCTGCGACGGTGCGCCTGATCCGCTCGACGAGCGCGAGGTCGATGACCCCGTCGGCGAGGTCGCTACCGGCAGCGAGCGGGTCGGCGGTCTCGACGCCGGACGCACGGCAGACGAGACGCAACACCCACGGGGTGGCTGCGTAGACCACGAGCACGGTGAGCCGGCCGCTCGACATCGCACCGCTCACCAGCGGGCTCAGGGCATACACCAACAGCGCGGCGATACGCGCCCGGGTCGACGGAAAGACCGCAGCGAGGCGCCACACACCCGCAACGCCGACGATCAGCAACCCGAGAACGAACAGGGTCTGCAGTAGCCCCATGTGGAACAGGGTGAAGACGCTGAGCCCCGACAACGTGGCCCATCCGGTTGGATTCGGTGACGTGGCACCCGCACCGTTGGGGTTCCAGCCCGACAGGAACGTCGAGAGCAGCTGGCGTGGACTCTCAGGGAACGCGAGGAACTCGCCGACAGGCGGCAGGCCGCCGTCGAAGAACGACCGGCCGCCGACGACCAGGCCGACGATCACTGCGATCCACGCGACCACCGGCGCCGTCGCGCTCTGGCGCCAACGTCGGACCTGTACGCCCTCGCCGACATACGTGGACGTCTCGCGGCTGCGCAGGTACGAGTTCAGTCGGGCGCTCCCGCCCTCCTGCAAGCTGTAGACCTCACGCTCGGGCACGCGCCGAATGGGCTTGACCTGACGACGACGAGTGATCAGCGCTGGTGTTCGTGGAACCAGCCCGATGACTGCTCTGAAGGAATTCCACGCCTCCCCGAAGCGGCCCGTGAACAGCCCGACGACCAGTTCGGTGAGCGTGAGCAGCACCATTTCGACCGAACGAGCCGGCAAGCGTGACGAGCCGGTGAGGGTTGCCACCGAGCGCATGCGATGACGTGCTCGCAGCATCCCGTGTCGGAGATCAGGGCGTCGCTGTTGCAACTGCCCGAGGTGGCGCACTCGCGCCGATGGGACGACCACGACGCGCGCCCCGCTGTGATGGATCCGCCAGCACAGTTCGGTGTCCTCGCCGTAGAAGTCGATGGCCGGGTCGAAGCCGCCCAGCTCGCGGAAGAGGTCGGCACGCACGAGCAGGTACGCGGACGGCAACACGAAGACATCACCAACCCCGTCGTGCTGTTCCTGGTCGACCTCGCCGGCGTCGATGATCGGATCGATCTCGCCGAAGCGGTCCATGCCCAGCCCGACGGCCTGCAGCATGTTCGGATCGTCCCACTCGACGAGCTTGGGGCCGACGGCGCCCGCATTCGAGCGGTAGAGCTCTTCGACCAGGATCCGCAACGCATCGGGTTCGGGTGCGACGTCGTCGTGGCAGATCAGGAAGAACCCGTTGTCACCCTCGACGAGGCGCAGCACTTCGTTCGCCGCCGACCCGAACCCGACGTTGGTTCCGACGGCCCGCACGAACGAGCCGGGCATCCGTTGCTGGATCCGCTCGTCGATCGATTCGAAGGTGGAGTCGGTACCGGCGGTAACGCTGACGACGAGGAAGAGGACGCGCAGGTTCGGGTAGTCCTGGCGGGCGAACGCGTCGAGCGTGACGTCGAACCAATCACCGGGATCGTGTACGACGACGACCGCGACGACCGGCGGTGCAGATGGGGTGTCCGGTTCCACGATGTGGCGAGGCTAGCGAGACCGCTCGCTATCCTGCCGTCATGGCAACGACACGCCCCGACGACGACCGGTGGGGCCCGTGGTTCGATCCGACGAGCATCGACCTCACCGACGTCGACATCGTGCGGGCGATCCGAGGAACCGTCGACGTCGGAGGTTCGTTGGCCGCTCGAGCGACCGGGCTCGCGAGAGATGCGACATACATCACCGTCGGGCTCGGTCTGCTGAGCTATCAGCGCGCGCAGGTGCGTCGTCGTGAATTCGAACGCAGCCAGCGCCGCCGACGCGACTGAACACCACACGCCGCCAGTTCATCGCTAGGCTCTGCCCTCCGTGTCGTCAGCAGAGATCCCCACGCGAGCGCGTACGCCACTGCCCGAGGGGACCGTCCCCGTCGGCATTGCGCTCCTGATCGCCGGCGTGGCCACCTACGCGTTCTTCAAGGTCGGCACCGTGGCCGTGGGAGGCGAAGAGGAGTTCGCCCCGATCGCTGCGATGTGGTTCGCCACGTTCCTGCTCGCGCCCGGGTTCTTCGTGCCGCTGGAGCAGGAACTCGGCCGGGCGCTGTCGTACCGCCGAGCGGCCAACCAGGGCTCTTGGCCGGTGGTTCGAAAGGTGCTCACACTCGGCGGCATCCTCGTTGCCGTCGTCACGTTGGTGTTGCTCGCGTTCAGCCCCCTGTTGGCCACGTCGTACTTCGACGGCGACTGGGTGATGGTGTTGGCACTGATCGCCGCGTTCGCCGCCTATGCACCCGCGCAACTGGCACGCGGCGTGTGTGCCGGGAGCGGGCGGTTCACCGACTACGCGATCATCCTCGGTTCCGACGGCGTGATACGGATCCTGTTGTGCGTCGGCCTCGCCGTGGTGGGCGTCACCGCAGTCGGCGCCTACGGGCTCGCGATCGCCATCGCACCGCTGTTCGCCGTGGCCTACGTGTACCGCCGTGGCGGGCTGCGCACCGAACCCGGACCGCCTGCCCAGTGGAGCGAGGTCACCCCGAATCTCGGCTGGCTCCTGCTCGGCTCGGTGTGCGCTGCGACACTGCTCAACGCCGGCCCCATCACCGCCACCCTGCTCGCCGACGAGACCGAGAAAGCGCTGGTCACCCAGTTCTCCTACGGCGTGCTCCTCGCTCGCATCCCGCTGTTCCTCTTCCAAGCGGTCCAGGCAGCGCTACTTCCCCGGCTCAGTCAATTGGCCGCTCGCGGTGAACTCGTCGAGTTCCGATCGGGCTTGAAGAAGGTGATGCTGATCGTGATCGCCGTCGGAGTGGCTGGCACGCTCGGCGCGTTCGTCTTGGGGTCGTGGGCCATCGAGATCGTCTACGACGCCGAACTCAGCAACCGGACGCTGGCCATGCTCTCGGCGAGCAGCGCCACCTACATGCTGGCCCTGGCCTCGGCCCAGGCAGTGATCGCCCTCCGCGGGCATGCGCTGGTGGCGCTCGGCTGGGGTGTGGGCGTCGTCGGATTCGTGCTCGGTACGTGGCTCGGGAGCGACCAAGTGTTCCGCCGGATCGAGATCGGGTTGCTCGTGTCGTCGATCGCCGCGTTGATCACCTTCGCATTCGCGCTGCGTCAGCGCCTTCGAGCCGGGGTCACTCCCGATGAGGGCTCGATGATGGAAGCGATCACCGACATGCCGTTCGAGCCCTGAATCAGCCCGGGAGTTCGATGCCGGCTTTGGTGGCTTCGTACTGCAGGTCGTGGGCGACCATCATCTTCACCAAGGCGGGAAAGTCGACTTCTGGTTCCCAGCCAAGCTTCTCGCGAGCCTTGGTGGCGTCGCCGATCAACAGATCGACCTCGGCCGGACGCAGGAACTTCGGGTCCTGACGCACGTAATCGGCCCAGTTCTCGATACCGACCTCGGCAAAGGCCCGTCGCACCAGATCTTCGATCGAATGTGTCTGCCCGGTGGCGAGGACGTAATCGTCCGGCTCGTCCTGCTGCAGCATCATCCACATGCCCTTCACGTAGTCGCCGGCGTAGCCCCAATCGCGCTTCGAATCCAGGTTGCCCAACACCACTTCTTCCTGCAATCCGAGCTTGATCCGGGCCACTGCGTTGGTGACCTTGCGGGTGACGAACTCCAGACCACGCCGCGGACCCTCGTGATTGAACAGGATCCCCGACGACGCGTGCAGGCCGTACGACTCGCGGTAGTTGACCACGATGTCATGACCGAACACCTTCGCGCACCCATACGGACTGCGCGGATGGAACGGCGTCAACTCGGTCTGCGGGGTCTCACGGACCTGACCGAACATCTCCGACGACGACGCCTGATAGAAACGGATCGGATTGTTCTGCGCACCACCGACCATGCGGATTGCTTCCAACATCCTGAGCACACCGAGCCCGGTGATGTTCGCCGTCAACTCGGCCTGCGAGAAGCTCAACGCCACGAACGAGATCGCACCGAGGTTGTACACCTCGTCGGGCTGACACGCCTCCATCGCCGACACGATCGACGGCAGATCCGCCAGATCGCCCGAGACGAGTTCGATGAACGGCATCTCGGTCTGCAACGCCTCGACCCGAGGATTGTTCTGACCTTTCACCATCCCGAACACGTGATAGCCCTGCGAATGCAAGAACTCGGCCAAATGCTGACCATCCTGGCCAGTGATACCGGTGACGAACGCTGTAGGCATAAGGCTCGGAAGTCTACGGCTCGCCGACGACACCCGCAGATACGCTCGGCTTGCGCATGCTACGAGTGGCGATCGACGTCGGGCCGACCCACGGGAGGCGAACCGGTATCGGCAATGCCGTGGCCTGGACGGTCGACGCGTTGGCCGAGCGCGACGGTTTGGACCTGCAGCGTTACGTGACCAGCGCTCGGGCACGACGCCGCCCGTCACAGCGCCGCATCCCGATGCCGGCTGCGCTCGCGCTGCGCGCCTGGACCCACCGCTCGTTCCCGATGGACCGGTGGCTGGGCCACCCCGACGTGGTCCATGGCACGAACTACGTGGTGCCACCGACACGCTGTCCTCGAATGGTGTCGGTGTACGACTGCTGGTTCCTCGAACACCCCGAAGACGCCGAGCCCGACGTCCTGCGGGCCGCAGCGGTGCTCCGACGCTCCGTTGCCGACGGCGCCCACGTCGTCACGAGCTCCGACGCGACCACACGCCGAGTCCAGGCGTTGCTCGACACCGAACGCGTTCGCACGGTCCTGCTCGGCCCACCCCCCGCCGACGAGGCTCTCCCGGTGACCGACCGTCCCTCCGGGCTGCCCGAACTCTCCGTGTTCCTGCTGGCCCTCGGCACCATCGAGCGACGCAAGAACCTGCCCACGCTGGTCGACGCCTTCGGTCGTGTCGCCCGTGAGCACGCAACGGTGCGTCTCGTCATCGCCGGGGCGGCTGGGAACGACATCGCCGCAGTCGATCGGGCAATCGCCCGGCTGGCACCCGAAGCGGCCGAACGGGTCGTGCGTACCGGCATCGTCGACGCCGCAACGAAACGGTGGCTGCTCACCAACGCCCGTGCCCTCGTCTATCCGTCGCTCGACGAGGGATTCGGGTTCCCCATCCTGGAAGCACAATCGGTCGGAACACCCGTGGTCGCCAGCACCGCCGGCTCGATCCCACAGATCGCCGGCGCCGCTGCACTGTTGAGCCCGGCGCGCGACATCGAGGCACTCGCCGCAAACTTGTTCTGGATCGTGAACAACGACGAGATGCACGCCAAGCTGGTACGACGTGGCACCGCCAACGTGGCACGGTTCTCGTGGGCGTCGACTGCCGAGCAGTACCAGGCGATGTACGAGGAGCTCGCCAAGTGACCGGGCGATCATCGATCGCCGTCGTGTGTGGAGGGGTCGGAGCCGCCCGGTTCCTGCGTGGCCTGATCGACGCCGTCGACGACCGTTCGCTCACTGCGGACTCGATCACCGCGGTGGTGAACACCGGCGACGACTGCACGCTGCACGGGCTGTCGATCTCGCCAGATCTCGACACGATCACCTACACGCTCGCCGGCGCCATCGACCCCGAACGCGGATGGGGCCTCGTCGACGAGACGTGGCGGGCCATGGAGTCGCTCGAGCGCTTCGAGACGGTGCGACCCGATGGCTCGGCGGCGGCTCCGCGCTGGTTCAACCTGGGCGACCGCGATCTCGCCACCCACTTCTACCGCACCGCCCGCCTCGCCGAGGGAGCCACGCTCACCGAGGTGACCGACGAGATCCGACGGGCGTGGAGCATCCCCATCGACATGGTGCCGATGTCGAACGACCGGCTCTCGACGATGGTCACCATCATCGAGCCCGATGGCAGCCATCGGGAGATCTCGTTCCAGGACTACTTCGTGCGTCTGCGCCACGGGGTCCCGGTCGCGTCCATCCGCTTCGACGGCGACGCCGAGTTGTCCGACCCTGCGCGTCGGGCACTCACGGGCGCGACCTCGGTGGTGATCGCGCCATCGAACCCGCTGGTGTCGATCGGCCCGATCCGGTCGCTCGCCGGGGTCGACGACCTCCTCGCTGCGCGCCGCGACCGTGTGGTGGCGATCTCACCGATCGTCGGCGGTGCTGCGTTGAAGGGTCCCGCCGACCGGATGCTCGTGGAACTCGGGCACGAACCGAGCGTGGTCGGCGTGGCCCGGCTCTACTCGCCGATCGCGTCGACCCTGGTCATCGACACCGTCGACGCCCAACACGCTGCGGAAATCGAGGCCACCGGGATGCGCTGCGTGATCACCGACACCGTGATGTCGACACCACAGGTCGCCCGTCAGCTCGCGCTCGACACCCTCGCCGCCCTGCCGTAACTGTCACACCGTGCCGGGCCTGATGTGACAGTTCGCCTTGTCGCCCCAACGGTGAGTCGACGAGTCGCCCCAACGGTAAGTCGACGAGTCGCCCCAACGGTCAGTCGACGAGTCGCCCCAACGGTCAGTCGACGAGTCGGGCCAGCGCGTCGTCGAGACTCGTCCACGGCGACCAACCGAGATGGATGCGGGCCCGCACCGGCGACACCGCGAAACGCTGCACCTCGTGCAGGCGGGCTGGGCCACGAGTCGGCACGAGGTCGGTGGCTCCGGTGGTCGACTGCGCGACTTTCGACCAGAGATCTGCGATCGAGGTCTGCTCGCCTGTCCCCACGTTGATCACGAGCCCACTCCCCCGAGTGCCACAACGCACGAGCGCATCGACGACGTCGTCGATGAACACGAAGTCGCGGGTCTGGCGGCCGTCGCCGTCGAACACCGGTGCCTGCCCGTTGGCAGCTGCATCCACGAACCTTGCGACCACGCCGCCAGTGGGCCGCTGGCGGGGCCCGTAGACACTGGCGAGAGCGAGCGCGGTGAACTCGATCGCGTGGAGATCTCGGTACGACACGAGGAGATCCACGATGGCCCGAGCGACCACACCGCGAACGTCGCGCGGTTCGAGCTGCGACGGCTCGCCTTCCTTCGCTGGTAGCAACCTCGAGGACGGATGCCCGTAGATCGCTGCAGCGGGGATGGCGACGACGACCTTCGGCACTCCGTGGCGCCGGGCAGCCTCGAGGGTGGCGAGCGCTGACAGGAACGCATCGCCCTGGGCCATTGCAGAGGCGTCGTGACGAGGGAGCAGGGCGAGGTGGAAGATCACGTCGGGTCGCCGAAGTCCGATCGACGATTCGGCCTCCGTCGACGCTGCATCGAGATGGTGGATTCGCAGCCCGCCCCCTACCGCTCTCGCCTCGGCCAGGTTGGCCAGCGAGCCGACCGTGAGGTTGTCGATGACGTCGACCGCATGTTCCTCGGCCAGCAGACGGTCGACCAGGTGCGAACCGATGAACCCAGCTCCCCCGATGACGACGACGTTCACGAACCTGACCGTAGCGTTGGTCGGTCGACCCCAGCAGTGAGCAGCTCGACTCGCCGACCGTCCCACCTCCCCACTTCCCGGATTTCGGGGAGTGAGAAGTCGGATCGGGGCATCACTCCGCGGCGGGTGCGGTGGAGTCGATCAACGACTCGCCAGCACCGACATGACCATCGGCGCCGATCAGCGAATCGCGAACCACGGCATCGACACCGACAGTTCCCATCACGAGCGACCGCTCGACCGTGGCGCCGGCAGCCACCGACGCGCCAGGGAGCAGCACCGAATCGACCACGGTGGCGCCTGCGCCCACGTGTACTCGATCGCCGACGATGCTGTGGCGGACATCGGCGTCGACGTGTACATCGGCCGACGTTGCAACCGCATCACAGCGCTCGGTGCGACGTTTTCCGTCGAGCAGGTCGAGGTTGGCCGCCCGGTACATCGTCGGAACGCCCGCATCGATCCAGTAGTCGCGAGTGGCCACCCCGTAGAGACCGCCGTCGGCGACGAGGCGCTGGAAGGTGTCACGCTCGACCGACACCTTGGTCGCCGCCGGAATGCGATCGAGCACGGACGGCTCGAACACGTACGTGCCGGCGTTGATCAAGTTGCTGGGCTCGGTTCCCAGTGCCGGCTTCTCGACGAATGCCCGCACCGAGCCGTCTTCAGCGAGATCGACCACACCGAACGACGACGGATCGTCGACCCCGATCAGGTGGAGCGTTGCCTCGGCACGCAACGAGCGGTGCGCGTCGACCAACGCTGCCACGTCGAGATCGGTCATCACATCGCCGTTGGCGACCACGAACGTGTCATCGATTCCGGCGAAGTCGGCGGCGAACTTGATTGCTCCAGCGGTGTCGAGCGGTTCGGGCTCGACGGCGTAGGTGAGTGCCACATCGCCGCAACGGCCCTCGGGGAACGCTTCCATGAACGGTTCGGGTCGGAACCCCAGCGCCAGGACCACCTCGGTGACCCCGCCACGCCCGAGCCGGTCGACCAGGCGGGCGATCATGGGCACGTGACCGATGGGCAGCATCGGCTTGGGGACGCTCAGGGTGAGTGGGCGTAGCCGTGTGCCGAAACCGCCGACCAGAACGACGGCGCGCATCAGCCCTCGGTGGTGGAGGGAACGTCAGCGGCGGTGTTGCTCGGCGCACTGCCGACGGGAGTCGAGCCGGCTGGCGGGATCGGGGCGTTGGGGTTGACGACGCCGGAGTCGATCTCGCCGAGGCTCGGAAGCTCGGGGGCCCACGGCGGCATGCTCACATCGGTGTCGTCGGGAACGAAGGCCATCACCACCACCATCTGGTCGCGGTCGAGGGCGATGTTGTCGAAGTCTGCGATGTAGGTGGTGCCGTCGTCGGTGTCGGTGAAGTTGCTCCACACGACCACCTTCAACTCGGCGTTCTCCTCGGAGCCGTCGACGGTGCACTTGTCGCCGTCTTCCCAGACGAGCACATCCTCACGTGACGGATCCTGAGCAGCGAGCTGCGTCTCCAGCGCCGCCTGCTGAGACTCGGGGAACGTCAGCTTGTCGTTGGCCAACTCGACGCCGTATGTGTCGAGGAAGACGCCAAGCCGCGCATTGGTGCCGACCGACGCCGACGTGAACGGGTGCCAGTGGATCAGGCCGTCGTCGTGGCTGTGGATACCGGAGCGTTGGTACTGGGTGAAGTTCTCGCTGCCCTGCTGCTCGGCGTCGCCATCGAGCTGGACCCAGGTATCGCAGAGGTAGAAGCCATAGGCGTGGTGCCAGTGATCGGACTGCTGTGGGGCGCCGGAGGCATCGACCGACGGCTGGCCCTGGCGGGCGTACACGACGAGCGCTAGCCCGAGCACGACCACGGCGGTCACGACCACGGGGAACAGCGTTCCGCCCTGGAATCGGATCTTCTTGCCAGAACCGGATTTGGCCAGCTTGGCGGCTTTCTTGGTGGATGACGACGAGGAGGGAGCCACGACACGAGAGGCTAGCGACGGCTCGATCGGATGCGGGTTCAGGCCAACGAACGAAGCAGATCGTCGTAGGCAGCGCCGACCGCTGTGGGCGACGCCTCTTGCTCGACCCACGCCCGTGCGAGGGCACCGAGGCGAGCACAGCGGGCTGGATCTCCCACCATCGATCGGATGGCATCGGTGAACGCTGGCGCATCATCGGGGGCGACGGCCACGCCACCACCGGAATCGGCCAGGATGCGGGGCACCGCCGTATTCGGGTCGATCGCAGCGACAACCGGCCTGCCCGCCGCCATGATCGAGTACGTCTTCGATGGCACGCTCACCCGGCCGAGACCACGCCGCAGCGGCACCACGTGGACGTCGCCGGTCGCCAGTAGCTCCGACAGTCGTGATGGTTCGATGTAGTCGGCGAAACGGACGTTGGGGATTCCCGCTGCGTCCGCTTCGAGCGACGGTCGGGCGGCGCCGTTGCCGTTGATCAGGAACGTGACCTCGGGCAACGCACGAGCCGCTGCCAGCACCAGGTCGAGCGACTGCGAGAACCCGACGTTGCCGGCGTACAGCACCACCGGACCGTCGCCGAGACCGAGTTCGGCCCGGTACGGCGTGTCCCGATCGCCGGGAACGATGGCGTCGGTGTCGACGAAGTTGGGGATCACGTGCACCGTGTCGGCGGCACGATCGCCACGAGCGGGAGTCAGCTTGGCGACGACGTTGTCGCGCAGGTCGTCCGACAGCACGGTGACGGCATCAGCTGCCCGGTAGCTCACTCGTTCGAGCCACGAAGCGGCGGCGATGATCGTGCGGTTCGAGATCGCACCGGTCTCCACTGCGGCGTCGGGGAACACGTCTTGGATGTTGAACACCATCGGGCAGCGTCGCAGGCAGCTCGCCACCCAGCCGGTGAGCCCGAGCGTGAGCGGCGGCGACATGGCGATCACCGCTCCCGACCGGCGGAACCAACCGCCGACGCGGAGACACTGGAGACCAGCCAGCAGGGAGTAGGCAGCGAACCCGAGTGCGCGCCGCGCCAGATTCGACTTGTCACGACCAGGGAACGGGTGCACCCGGGTGATCGACCCCCAGGGCGTGATCTCGGAACGGACGAAGCTCCCCGTCCACTCCGGCTCGATCTGGTGCGATCGGTACCACGGCAACGAC
>Ga0209491_10002796_pt1 | contig 30225 bp, 25 predicted proteins | sample BON02_FD_187213 | JGI IMG/M metagenome (GOLD analysis project Ga0209491, IMG submission 187213) | Freshwater microbial communities from Lake Bonney liftoff mats and glacier meltwater in Antarctica - BON-02 (SPAdes) (version 2) | ecosystem: Environmental > Aquatic > Freshwater > Ice > Glacier...
GAGCAGAGCTTGAAGCTGCGCACGGGCCGCGGGGTTCAAGTATAGGCATATGTCATCGCGTCTCATGTCCCGACAATGACACATCAGACCATCCATGGGAATCCTTTGTCAGGTGGGGAACACTAGGATGATCAGCGATACAGCAGCGATTTGCCGTTGGAAAACAGATGCACCTTTGCCGGATCGGCCGCCAAGGATACCGTCTGACGCCGCAACTCTGACCGGATTCCCGGCAGTTTCGCCACCATCTGCGCCCCGGTTTCGGATTTGGCAAAATAAAGGAGGGTCACTTCGCCCAAAGCCTCGGTAATCTCGACCGTGCCAGAAAAGACCGGATTGGCTTTGGCCTCTGTCAGATCTTCGGGCCGCACGCCGATATTGACCTTTAGACCCTTGTCGGCAGCTTGCGTCGGCACGTTGGACAGTGCTGTGCCACCATTGTCCAAGGCCACCGTGGTCTGCGCGCCGGTGCCGGTGATTTCACCCGGCAAAAGGTTCATCGAAGGACTGCCGATGAACTGGGCGACGAATTCGTTCTCGGGCCGCTCATACAGATCCAGCGGGCTGCCAACCTGCGCAATGCCCCCTCCGGCCAAAACCACGATGCGGCTGGCCAAAGTCATCGCCTCAACCTGATCATGAGTCACATAGACCATGGTCGAATTGGGCATCGCCTCTTTCAACTGGGCGATTTCGATCCTTGTCGCCACGCGCAAGGCGGCGTCAAGGTTGGAAAGCGGCTCATCAAACAGATACACCTTCGGGTCGCGCACAATGCTGCGGCCGATGGCTACGCGCTGGCGCTGGCCGCCGGAAAGGGCCTTGGGCAGGCGGTCCAGATAGGGCGTCAGTTGCAGGATCTTTGCAGCCTTATCCACCGCCGCGTCAATCTCGGCCTTGGATTTCTTGGCCAGTTTCAGCGCAAAGGACATGTTATCGCGCACCGTCATATGCGGGTAAAGCGCGTAAGACTGGAACACCATCGCAATGCCGCGCTGCGCCGGGGGCACGTCGTTCATCCGCACGCCGTCAATGGAAAAGTCGCCGCCGGTGATCCGCTCCAGCCCCGCAATCATCCGCAAAAGCGTGGATTTCCCGCAGCCCGAGGGGCCGACGGGCCGACGGGCCGACGGGCCGACGGGCCGACGGGCCGACGGGCCGACGGGCCGACGAAAACGATCAGCTCTCCGGTTTTGATGTCAAGGTTGATGTCTTTCAACACCTTGACCTCGCCATAGGCCTTTGCGACGTCTTTCAGAACCAGATCAGCCATCGGTCTTCCCCCTAGATCATTTGCGCCAGACAGATGCCCCAAGGGGCCAGCGTAACGCGGCCCCCACTGGCGGTCTGGCTGCCAATTTCTTGCCCGATCAGCGCCCATTTCCCCGCCGGCAATGTGACTTGCGCGGGCGTGGCGCCCAAGTTGAAGGCGCAGAAAATCGTCGCCTCGCCATGGCGTTCAAACCGGGCAACTTCCCCTTCGGCAGTCAGCGCTGTCAAACTGCCGTGGCGCAAAACAGGATGGGCCCGGCGAAAGGCCAAAGCGGCCCGGTAATGCGCCAGCATGGACTGGGCATCGCCGCTTTGCGCGGAAACCGACAAGGGCAGATGTGGCGCCTTGACCGGCAACCATGGCGTGCCGCTGGTAAAGCCGCCCGCGCCATTGTCGGTCTGCCAGACCATCGGCGTGCGGCAGCCATCGCGGCCCTTGAACTCTGGCCAGAACTCGATCCCATAGGGGTCTTTCATCTCTGCAAACTCCAGATCCACCTCTGGCAGGCCCAGCTCTTCGCCCTGATAGAGGCAAACTGAGCCGCGCAGGCACATCAACAACACCGTGTAAGCCTTTGCTGCAGCGTCAGAAAGGTTCCATCTCGTGATATGGCGGATCACGTCATGGTTGGAATAAGACCAGCAGGGCCAAGCATCGGGTGCCACGGCCTGCATCCGCTCAAAGGTGTCAACCAACGAGGCTGCGGTAAGACGCAACGGCTGCAACATCTCAAACGGATAACACATCTGCACCTTGTCATTGCCCGAGGTATACTCAGCCATGATCTCCAACCCCCGCTGCGCATCGCCCACCTCGCCCACGGCGGCGGCATTGAACGGGTCCAGCACAGCGCGGAATTTGCGCAGGAAATCAATGTTTTCGGGCTGGTTCTTGTCAAACAGATGTAGCTGGTGGTTATAGGGGTTCACGGTGGGCGCGATGGTGTTGTTGCGCAGCGCTTCCGGCAGGCTTGGATTGTCACGCAGGTATTTGTCGGCAAAGTAGAAATTGATCGTGTCCAGCCGGAACCCATCCACCCCGCGCTGCAGCCAGAACCGCGCCACATCCAACAGCGCATCCTGCACCGCGTCGCAGTGAAAGTTCAGATCGGGCTGGCTGGTCAGAAAGTTGTGCAGATAATACTGCCCGCGCCGCCCGTCCCAATGCCAGGCCGGGCCGCCAAAGATCGACAACCAGTTGTTGGGCGGGCCGCCATCGGGCTTTGGGTCCGCCCAGACATACCAATCGGCCTTCGGGTTCACCGCATCCCGGCGGCTTTCAATAAACCACGGATGCTGGTTCGACGTATGCGACAGCACCAGATCAATCATCACCCGCAGGCCCAGATCATGCGCCTTTGCCACCACTGCGTCAAAATCATCCAGCGTTCCAAACATCGGATCCACGTCGCAATAATCTGAGACGTCATAACCAAAGTCCTTCATCGGCGAGGTGAAGAACGGGCTGATCCAGATCGCATCTGCGCCAAGATCGGCAATGTGATCAAGGCGTTGCACGATGCCCGCCAGATCGCCGATCCCGTCGCCATTGCTGTCTTGAAAACTGCGCGGATAGATCTGATAGATCACCGCTCCGCGCCACCAATCGGCGTCCTCGGCCAGAATGCTCCCCGCCATTTTCGACATCTCGCTCATTATTTTACAGACCCCGCAAGCAAACCGCGCACCAAAAAGCGTTGCATGGAAAAGAACACCGCCAAAGGCACCGCGATCGAGATGAAGGCCGCAGCCGACAGGATCTCCCAATCGCCGCCATAGGGGCCCAACATATTGACAATATTGCCGGTCAGCACTTGCTGCTCATTGCTTGTCCCTAGAAAAACCAGCGCGACCAGAAGGTCATTCCATGTCCAAAGGAACTGGAAAATGGCGAAAGAGGCCAAGGCAGGAAAGCTGAGCGGCAGGATGATTTTCACGAATATCTGGAATTCGGTGGCGCCATCAACCCGCGCATTCTCGATGATGTCGCGCGGCAGGCCGACCATGTAATTGCGCAAGAGATAGATCGCCAAGGGCAACCCGAACCCGGTGTGCGCCATCCAAATCCCCAGATAGCCTTTGCCGATGCCAATCCAGTTGTGAAACTGCAAAAGCGGGATCAGCGCCAGTTGTAACGGTACAACCAAAAGCCCCACCACAAAGGCCACCAAGAGCGCGCGGCCCGGAAACTCCATCCATGCCAACGCATAGGCCGCAAAGGCCGCGACAAGGATCGGGATGATCGTGGCCGGAATGGCCACCGTCAGCGTATTCAAAAACGCCTGCCCGATGGATTGCCCGGACCCCGCATCGGTCACGATGTTGGTGTAGTTTTCAGTCGTGAACTCTAGCGGGGCCGAGGCGGTGGCGAAGATGCGCGGCAATCGGGTGCCTTCGGTGGTGACGGGCGAGATCAGCAGATAAGACCCATCCGCCTGCACTGTCAGCGTAACGCCATCGCCCAGATCGGCCGTATCGCCGGGCCCGAAAGCTGTGGGTTGCACCGATGAGGTGCCCCAGGCGCTCAGCTCTGCAGCGGTGCTAAACAGCATGCCGTTTATCTGAAAGGTGCCGTCTGAGGCCACCTCATCTCCCGCAACACGGATCGCGGCCATCTGCTGTTCTTGCGTGGTCAACGCCCGCCACCAGCCAGAGCCAACAATCTGATCACCGGTGCGAAATGACGATACCAAAAGGCCAAGTGTCGGCAAAACCCACAGCAAAACCAATGCGATGGTCGAGATTTGCACGGCCCACATAAGGGCGGGCTTCTTGCCTGCGATGTTGTCCATAGTCCCGCCCCCTCAGCGCATTTCTCGGCGCACGTTCCACACGTTCCAGATCAGGATCGGGGAAACCAGCAGCAGGATGATCATCGCCGCGGCAGACCCTTTGCCCCAGTCCAGCGTGACGAACAATTGGTCATACATATAGTTGGCCAACACTTGGGTATTGTCCTGCCCGCCCGTCATCACGCGCACGATGTCGAACACTTTCAACACGGTGATGGTGATTGTGGTCCAGACCACGACGATGGTGCCCATGATCTGCGGCACCTTGATCTTGAAGAAAATCTGGAACGGGTTTGCGCCGTCGATTATGGCGGCCTCAATCGTGTCTTCTGGCACGCCGCGCAGGGCTGCGGAAAGGATCACCATGGCAAAGCCGGTTTGAATCCAAATCAGCACGATCATCAGGAAAAAGCTGTTCCAATAGGTTTGCTTGAGCCAGAATTGTGGGGTGCCGTAGGGCAGCGCATTGGTGAAAATGCCCGCCAGCCAGGTTGCCAACTCATAAGCCAAAAACAGCGCCACCGCCGCCCCCAGCAGGCGCGCGGCGAGGATCACGCCTGCCCCGCTCGCGCCGCGCATCAGCGGCCGCACCAGCAGCCAGCCCGCATAGATCACCCCGGCCAAAAGCCCGCCCACCAACAGCGCGGGCACGATCCGCAACGCGATGACAGAGCCAAACCCACCGTCAAACTGCAACCAAATCGCGTTCAGCAGGCCGATCTGCGGCAGATCCACAGCACTGGTGTCATAGATCAGTTTGAAAATCACCGAAGCACCGACGAACGAAATTGCCATCGGCATGAAGATCAAAGATTTGGCGATGCTGCCCCATTTGATCCGGTCGGTCAGTTGGGCTGCCAGCAGCCCAAAGGCGGTCGAAGCGGCGGGTACGACGATCAGCCACAGGATGTTATTGCTAAGCGATTCCATTAACTTCGGCTCAGCGAACATCGCGGAATAATTGCCGAACCCGACAAAAGCGCCATCCCCCCTAGTGTCTGTCAGCGACAACCAAGCGGTCGCGAAAACCGGATAGGCCAGATACAGGCCCAATAACGCAAGGGCCGGAAACAGGAACAACCACGGCCGCACCATATTGGCGCGGTTGATGTTGCGCCCGGCATTGGGGCCACGCGCAGGAAAGATGACTTTGTCGAGGATAATGTTGGAGCCGTAGAAATACCCCACGCACCCGCCAACACCGATCAGAATGACCAAAACGGCCTGAAGTGCTGGATCCATCTTTCTCTCCCCCCTTTTTCGACTGGCCCGGCCCCTTTGCGGAGTCTTGGCGTCTTGGTTTCTGACACCGGGCGTGTCAGCAGCGCCCGGTGTCAGATCGTTTTCAAAGCATTGCGCCGATCACTTTGGCCAGCTGGCCTCAATTGCATCGGCCACCTCTTGCGCCGATTTGCCGCCCGTATAGTCGACCATCCCGGTCCAGAAGCTGCCCGCCCCCACCGCGCCCGGCATCAGATCCGAGGCATCGAACCGGAAGGTGGTCGAATTCAGCAAGATATCGCCCAGCTTTTTCAGCGTCGCATCGCCGTAAAGATCGGAATTCACCGTTTTCATGGGCGTAAGGAAGCCGGATTGCGCCATCCAAACCTCATGCGCGATCGGGGTTTTCAGAAACTCGATAAAGGCGCGACTGGCTTCGGTGTCTTTGGTCATAAAGGCCAGAGTTCCCGCGCCCAGAACCGGCTTGCCCAGATCCTTGCCTGCATAGGCCGGGAAATAGAAGAAGTCGGCATCTTGCCCCATTACCGTGCCGTCGGGGAAGAACGATGGGATAAAGCTGGCCTGCTTGTGCATGTAGCACTGGGGCGGCGAGGCGAAGAGACCCTTTGGGCTTTCGCGGAAATCGGCCGACGAAACAGAGGCGGCGCCCCCGGCAACATAGGCGTCATTCTTGACGAAATAGCCGAATTCATCAATGGCCGCAACGACTTCGGGGCTGTTGAAGGGCAACTCGTGCGTGACCCATTTGTCGTAGACATCCGGGCTTTGGGTGCGCAGCATCATATCTTCGACCCAATCGGTCGCGGGCCAGCCGGTCGCGCCACCAGACTCCAGACCAATGCACCAAGGCGTGCCGCCATCGGCGACAATCTGATCGGTCAGCGCCTTCAGCTCTTCCATCGTTTGCGGCACGGTATAACCCGCATCCTCAAAATTCTCAGGGCTGAACCAGACCAACGATTTCACATCGATTTTGTAGGGAAAGGCATAAAGCGCGGGCGTGCCATCGGGGCCGGCATAGGTGCCAAGGCCAACCCAACTGTCACCGGCGGCATAATTCTCGGCCAACCAGTTTTGGGTTTCTTCGCCCAACGGCGTCACAAAACCCTTCTTGACAAGATCGCCAATCAGACCGGGCTGCGGCAGGATGGCGATATCGGGCGGGCTGCCCGCCTGCGTATCAATCACGATCTGCTGTTCGTAGCTTTCCGAAGAAGAATAGTTGATCGTAACGCCCGTGGCGGCGGAAAAATAAGCGAAGACGCTTTCTGCCAGAACCTGATCATCGCCGCGCCAGGGGCCAAAGATCGACAGAGTCTGGCCCTCAAGGTTATTGGCCGCGTCATAGGCGGCGTAGCTGTCCCAATTGAAGGCGCCCTCGCCCACCGGGAATTTCAGCTCTTGTGCCAAGGCGCTACCAGCAAAAAGCGCCAGCGCTGCGGCACTGGCGACGAAAGTCGTCTTCATGGTCATCCTCCCCTAACGCCCGCCATTGGTGTTGCGGGCCAGTGTAACCGTTGCGGAAATCACGTCGGCGATAGGTCGCAGAATCGCTCCAAACCGCTTTGGACAACCCAGAGTTGCCGATAAAATCCGCCAAGTCAACCAAAACAGCAGATCAAGAACCCATTTCGCACGCGGCAAAGGTCCATTATGACGGAAATTCAGCGACATTTGGTAAGTTTTCTTTTGACCTTGGATAAAATGCCCCGCACAAATGATCATTGAAACCGTTTTGGATTGATAAACCGATGAACCTGAAAGAGCTGGCGTTGAAACTGGGCCTGTCGCCCACGACCGTCAGCCGCGCGCTCAACGGCTATCCTGAGGTGAATGAGGCCACCCGCGAACGTGTGGTCGCGGCCGCGAAACGGCACAGCTATCACCCCAACACCCGCGCCATCCGGCTGGCCACGGGCCGCGCGATGGCGGTGGGCCATGTGATCCCCTTGGCCACCAAGCATGAGATCGTGAACCCGGTCTTTGCAGATTTCATCGCAGGCGCAGGCGAGACCTATTCGCGCAATGACTATGACATGCTGCTGTCGGTCGTGCCCGATGCAGAGGAAGAGGGCACCTACCGCGCCCTGCGGTCAAAGGGCAATGTCGATGGCGTCATCTTGCATGCGCCGCGGCTGAACGATCCGCGTATTGCGCTGTTGCATCAGATTGGCCTGCCCTTTGTGGTGCATGGCCGATCAACCGGCACCGAGGCCGCCTATCCTTGGGTCGATGTGAACAACCGCCGCGCGTTTTTGCGGGCAACCGAATTCCTGCTGGATCTGGGGCACAAACGGATTGCCCTGATCAACGGGCTGGAGCAGATGGATTTCGCCATGCGCCGCCGTTCGGGCTACCAAGAGGCGCTGGCGGCGCGGGGGCTGATGGCCGAGCCTGCGCTGATGACCTCGGATGAAATGACGGAAACCGCGGGCTATCGGGCGGGCAAGGCGATGCTGGCCCTGCCGCATCCGCCAACGGCGTTTTTGGTGTCTTCGATGATCTCCGGCATGGGCGTGCGCCGCGCGATTGAAGAAAACGGGCTGCGGATGGGCCGCGATATCAGCGTGATCATCCATGATGATGACCTGAGTTATATGAAGAACGGCGAGGATGTGCCGATTTTCACCGCCACCCGGTCTTCAGTGCGCGTAGCCGGGCGGATCGCGGCGCAGATGCTGCTTGAATTGATCGCCAGCCCCGGCGGCGACACCCCCTCACGCCTGTTGGAGGCTGATCTGATCATCGGCCAATCCACCGGCCCTGCCCCGGTTTGAACATGCCCCCCACGCCCCTGTCGCGCTTTGATTTCCCTCCGGGGTTTGTGTTTGGGGCCGCCACCGCCGCCTATCAGATCGAAGGCAGCCAGTTCGGCGGCTGCGGCCCCAGCCATTGGGATACCTTCGCCGCCACCCCCGGTAATGTGGTGGGCGCCGAAGACGGCCGCACGGCTTGCGATCATTACCACCACTGGCAGGCCGATCTGGATCTGATGCAGGCCGCCCATATGGATGCTTACCGCTTTTCCACCTCTTGGGGGCGGGTGATGCCTGATGGCGTGACGCCCAACCCTGAAGGTCTTGATTTCTATGACCGTTTGGTGGATGGCATGCTGGCGCGCGGCCTTGCCCCTTACCAAACCCTGTATCACTGGGATCTGCCCTCGGCCCTCGCCGATCAAGGCGGCTGGGCCAACCGTGACACCTGCCACCGCTTTGCCGAATATGCCGATTGCATCACCCGCCGCCTTGGCGACCGGGTGGCCAGCATTGCAACTGTGAATGAGCCGTGGTGCGTGGCTTGGCTGTCGCATTTTCTGGGTGCCCACGCCCCGGGCCTGCGCGACATTCGTGCGGCAGCCCGCGCCATGCATCATATCCTTTTGGCGCATGGGCTGGCGATCAGCGCCCTGCGCGGCCTTACCCCGGCCCCCTTGGGCATCGTGCTGAACTTTGATCACGCCACCCCAGCCAGCGCCACTGTCGCCGATCAGGCCGCCGCCGCCCGCCAAGACGCCATTTTCAACCGCTGGTTCATTGAGGCGATCACAAAGGCCGCCTACCCCGCTGAAGCAATGGAGGGTCTGGCCCCGCATATGCCCGAAAACTGGCAAGCCGATATGGCGCAGATCAGCCAACCGATCGACTGGCTGGGGGTGAATTACTACACCCGCCATATTCATGCAGATGCCCCCGGCACGCCTTGGCCCGCCACAAAAGACATTCCCGGCCCCTTGCCCAAGACCCAAATGGGGTGGGAGGTTTATCCCGAAGGGCTAAGCCATTTCCTGACCCGACTGGCACGCGACCATGTCGGCCAACTGCCGCTCTATGTCACCGAAAACGGCATGGCCAATGCAGATTTACTTGAAGATCACGCCGTAAGTGACAAAATCAGAACGGATTTTCTGTTTTCCCATCTGGCTGCCACAAAGGCCGCGATAACCGCAGGCGCCAACGTAAAGGGCTTTTTCTACTGGAGCCTTTTGGACAATTACGAATGGGCCGAAGGCTATGCAAAACGCTTTGGCCTTGTGCATGTCGATTTCAACAGCTTGAAGCGGACCCCAAAAGCCTCGTATCACGCCTATGCACGGGCATTGGCCCGCAACGCCTGAGGAGCCGCCGATGACCCTTGCCCTTCTGGCCGATATCGGCGGCACCAATACCCGCGTCGCCTTGGCCAAAGGTCGGGTGGTGCAAGAGGCCAGCATCCAGCGGTTTTCTAACGCCGAGTATAAGGCCAGGGGGCAGGATATCTCTGCCATCCTGCGCGATTATCTGACGGCCACTGGGGCCACGGTCAGCGGCGTCTGTGTGGCCGCGGCGGGCCCAGTGCAAGACGGCGTCGCCTCCCTGACCAATCTGGATTGGACGATGGATGCAGCCAAGCTGCGCGCCGCCACCGGCGCCACCCGCGTCGCCATCCTGAACGATCTGCAAGCCCAAGGCCACGCCTTGGGCCATATCGACAGCGCCAAGCTGCGCCCGGTGATTGACGGGCCGCAGCAGGCGGGGGCGGCCATGTTGGTGGTGGGCCTTGGCACTGGCGTCAACGCGGCCCCGGTGCATGGCGCGGGGGCGGCAAGGATCGTGCCGCCGTCGGAATGCGGCCATGCCAATATGCCGGTGCGCTCTGCCGAGGATCTGGCCTTGATGCTATATATCGAGGCCCTGCTGGCCAGCCGGGGGGAGGTTCCTCATTGCGGGGTGGAAGAGGTGCTGTCTGGCCGGGGTCTGGCCAACCTGCACGCTTTTGCGGCGGATCAGGCCGGGAAACCGGCCAATCTGACCTCGGCCCAAGTGCTGGAAGCCTTGACCGCAAAAGACCCGATCGCCACCCATGCAGCCCGGCTGTATACCCGCATTCTAGGCCAAACCCTTGGCGATCTGGCGCTGATCCACCTGCCCTACGGCGGCATTTACCTGATCGGCGGCATGGCCCGGGCGATGACCCCGCATTTCGCCCACTTCGGCCTGACCCAGACCTTTCGCGAACCGCGCCGGGTGGACCTGCTGGAAAAAGACTTTGCCGTTTGGGTGGTCGAGGATGATTTTGCCGCCCTGACCGGCTGCGCGGCCTGGCTGGACGCGCAAATCGCCTAGGCCGGCAAACGCTCTTTCAGAAATTGCAGCGCGACGTTCAGCCCATCAGGGGCAATCCCGTGGCCAGTGCCTTGCATGACATGGCCAAAGGTCTCGAACCCCGCCGAGACCAGCGCATCGCCCGCCAGCGCCATATCGCCAAAGGGCACGACAGGGTCTTGATCGCCATGGATCAGAAGGACCGGCGGCTTGACCACGGCCTGCACCGCCAAAAGATCCGGCGTCAGCAACCGGCCCGAGATGGCCACAACCCCAGCCACCGCCTGCGCCCGGCGCGGGGCGACATGCATCGCAATCATCGCCCCTTGGGAAAAGCCGATCAGCGCCAAGGCTTCGGGGCCAAGGCCATAGGTCGCCAGCAGCCCATCCAGAAACCCGTTCAAGTCAGCAGAGGCCAAGGCCAGCCCTTCGGCGGCGGCTGCTTCCGATGATCCATCCAGCCAGGGGATAGGAAACCACTGGCGGCCAAAGGGGTTACCCGAACAGGGTTCTGGCGCGTCAGGGGCGGCAAAAGCGGTGTGCGTCAGATGCGGGGACAGTGGATCGGCCAGACCCAAAAGATCGGCCCCATCGGCGCCATAGCCGTGCAGGAACACCACCAAAGACCTTGCCTTGCCGGGGCTTGGGCCCTTGGTGCCAGATTTCAGCAGTCTCATCCCGTCACCCCTTCGCGGTCCTTCAGCACCCGGTAATAGGCCCAGAGCGCGCGCGCCGCAACCGACCGCCACGGCGACCAATCCGCCGCCATGGCCCGCAAAGCCCGCTCATTCGGGCGGGCGTCCAGCGCGAACAACACGCGCGCCGCCTCTTGCAAGGCCAGATCGCCGGGGGCGAAGACATCGGCCCGGCCCAGCGAAAACATAGCATAAATCTCAGCCGTCCAATTGCCGATGCCCGGCAGGGCGATCAGCCGCGCCACCACCTGCGTATCGGGGCCCCCCCGCAAAGCATCATAATCCAACTGTGCCCGGGCCAAGGCCGATGCATAGCGCGCCTTTTGGCGGCTTAGACCGACCGCGCGCAGATCGTCTTCGCTGACGGCGGCGACCGCAGCCTCATCCCACAGCCCCGCCGCCTGCATCCGCGCGCGGATCGCAGCAGCAGAGGCCACCGAGACCTGCTGGCCCAATATCGCATCCAACAAAGCGGCAAAGCCCTCAGGCCAGCGGCGCAGGGGCAAGGGCCCAAGCGCCAAGGCGGGCGCGAAACGCAGCTCATGCGCCTCCAACCAAGCCGCCCCTTCAGCCAGATCCTCAGCCCCGTGAATGATGCGCCCTATCATACGTCAAAACCCCTCTTGCAGGGGCACGGCTTACCCCCTACGCCTTGCGTCCATGTCAGACACAATTACCAAGCGCAATGTCGCCGTTCTTGTTGCCGCCCAAGCCATTTTGGGCGCACAGATGCCGATGATCTTCACCTATGGTGGTTTGGCGGGGCTCTCTTTGGCCTCCAACGTCTGCTTTGCGACGCTGCCGATCACCATGATCGTCATTGGCTCCATGCTTTCGGCCACACCGCTGTCAGCGCTGATGCAGCGCTATGGCCGCCGCGCCGGATTTATCACCGGCGCTCTGGGAGGCGCGCTTGGCGCGGCCGTCTCGGCCTACGGCCTGTGGGAGCAATCGTTCCTTATTTTCTGCATCGGTTCCCTGTTCACCGGCATCTATATGTCGGCCCAAGGCTTTTACCGCTTTGCCGCCGCCGATACTGCCAGCGACGCTTTCCGCCCCAAGGCGATTTCCTATGTGATGGCAGGCGGGCTGCTCTCAGCCGTGATTGGCCCGCAACTGGGGGCGGCCACGGTTGAGGCCATGGTGATCCCATTTCTGGCGATCTATCTGGCGGTTATTCCGCTGAACCTTATCGGCATGTTCATGTTTGCCTTTCTGGATATCCCAAAACCAAAACCGCCCAGCTTTGGCGAGGCGATGGGCCGCAGCCGGATGGCCCTGCTGAAGACGCCGCGCATTGCGGTGGCGATGATTGTGGCCACGGTATCTTACGCGTTGATGAACCTTGTAATGACCTCGACCCCATTGGCGATTGTGGGCTGCGGTTTTGCCAAAAGCGACGCGGGCCATATCGTCACCGCCCATGTGCTGGCGATGTATGCGCCCAGCTTTTTCACCGGCCATATCATTACGCGCTTCGGGGTAGAGCGGGTGATGGCCTTGGGTCTGGTCATTCTGGCCGGCGCCGGGGCGGTGGCCATGTCGGGGGTGGAGTTGTCACATTTCTTCATTGCCTTGGTGTTGTTGGGTCTAGGCTGGAATTTCGGATTTATCGGCGCCACCACCATGTTGACCAATGCGCAAGAACCCGCAGAGCGGGGGCGGTTGCAGGGGCTGAATGACCTGATCCTGTTTGGCGGGGTGTCCTTGGCCTCGTTGTCCTCGGGCGGGTTGATGAACTGTTCGGGCGGCACGCCGCAGGCCGGTTGGCAGGCAGTGAACATCGCGATGCTGCCATTTTTGGTGCTGGCCGGGGGGGCGCTGATCTGGCTGTGGCTGCGGCCGCGTGAGTTTCGCGATCACGGCACCCGCTAAGCCCGGCGATGCCTCCGGCGGGAGTATTTGGAAAAGGGCAAGCCTAATAGCGCCCGGTGAGCGCCTGCCACAAGAGCCCGCCGCGGCGGTGGAATTCTGACAGGGCAAGGCGACCTTCCAGCACGGCTGCGGGGTCGCGCGCCACTTGGGTGAGGATACGTTCGGCCTGCCATCCGGCCAACAAAGCGGGTGAGGCCTCTTTTGGCAAGGTTTTGCGAGCCGCGCGGGCCGATCTGATCCGGGCCAGCCCGCTTTGGGCCAGATCAGCCAAATCTATGCCCGGTGGCAAGGGGTGACGCCCCCGCGCTTGCAAATCTGGCACAGCGCGCAAAAACCCGGCAAGGCCTGCGGCCCAGCCGTAATCGCGCACGGCCGTTTCGGCCCCGTCTGGCGCGCCAAGCGCACGGGCCGCCAGCCACATCAGACCGCCTGCGCTGTCGTCCAGATAGGTCTCCAGCGCGGCTGCATCGTCAAACGGCTCGCGCCAGCAATCCCAGCGGCGGGCGGTGATCAGCCGATCCATCACTGGCACGGGCAGGCCCGCATCCACGATCAAGCCATGCAGCGGCTCTGCCACCTCATGCGCCTTGGCCGCCCCGCTTTGGGCCGCGTCGATCACATCGCGCCACCATTGCAGGCGCATTTCGGCCACCAAAGGCTCTTGCGCCACCCAAGGCGCCCGGGCGATCTCAAGATTGAAGGCGTATAGGGGAAAGAGCAGCCCGCGCGTCCAGACCGGGGCCGCCATCACCGCCAAAAAGCGGTCAGGATCGCCGCGTTGAACCAAAATGGCGCAGGCGTCGATGCTCATGGGGCGCCGATGTCGCGGATCAGTTTCCATTGGATGGCGTCTAAAAGTGCCTCGAAACTGGCGTCAACAATATTGGCGCTGACGCCCACCGTGGACCAGCGCCGCCCCTGCCCGTCTTCGGAGTCGATAATCACCCGCGTGACCGCATCGGTGCCGCCATTGGTGATGCGCACTTTGAAATCGACCAGATGCATATCGTCGATACACTCTTGCCAAGGCCCCAAATCCTTGGCCAGCGCCTTGGCCAAAGCGTTCACCGGGCCACGATCGCTGCCGCCTTGATCCATGCTGTCAGAGACCGACATCGTCTTTTTGCCGCCAATCTTCACCACCACCACAGCCTCAGACAGGCTGACCATGCGGTCATGCTTGTTCTTGCGCCGCTCGACCGTGACGCGGTAGCGTTTCACTTCAAAGAACACCGGGTTCAGGCCCAGTTCCCGCCGCGCCACCAATTCAAAACTGGCCTGTGCGCCATCATAGGCATAGCCAATATCTTCGCGCTCTTTGACCAGTTCCAGAATGCGCGCCAAACGGGGGTCTTTGGCATCGACTTCGATGCCCGCGCTGGCCAGCCGGGCCCGCAGGTTGGATTGCCCGGCTTGGTTCGACATCGGGATGACCCGTTCATTTCCAACCACTTCTGGCGGGATATGCTCATAGGTGCTGGGGTCTTTCAGGATGGCGCTGGCGTGCAACCCGGCCTTATGGGCAAAGGCCGAAGCGCCGATATAGGGGGCGGCGCGCAGGGGCACGCGGTTCAAGATATCATCCAGCATCCGGCTGGTTTTCATCAGGCTTTTCAGCGCCTCTGGGGTAACGCCGGTGGTCAGCTGGCTGGCAAAGGGCTCTTTCAGCAGCAAGGTCGGGATCAAGGTGGTCAGGTTGGCATTGCCACAACGCTCACCAAGGCCGTTCAAGGTGCCCTGCACCTGCCGCGCCCCCGCCTCGATAGCGGCAAGAGAGTTCGCCACAGCATTGCCGGTATCATCATGGCAATGGATGCCCAAGCGGCTCCCGGGGATGCCCGCCGCAATCACCTCGGCCACAACGCGGCCAACCTCACCCGGCAAAGTGCCGCCGTTGGTATCGCATAAAACGACCCAAGCCGCGCCATTGTCCAAGGCGGCGTGCAGGCAAGACAGCGCATAGGCCGGATCGGCGCGGTAGCCGTCAAAGAAATGCTCGGCATCGAAAAGCGCCTCACGGCCCTTGGCTTTCAGATGGGCAAAGGTTTCGGCAATCGCCGAGCGGTTTTCCTCAAGCGTCACACCCAAGGCTGTCGTGACATGAAAGGGATGCGTTTTGCCAACCAGACAAACGGCCTGCGTGCCGGGATCGAGAACGGCGGCCAACACATCGTCATTATCGGCCGAGCGGCCAACCCGCTTGGTCATACCAAAGGCAGTCATCTTGGCTTTTGTCTTGGGAGCCGCCGCAAAAAATTCGCTATCCGTCGGGTTAGCCCCGGGCCAACCGCCTTCGATGTAATCAACGCCAAGGGCATCCAGCGCCTTTGAGATCTGCACCTTCTCGGCCACCGAAAACTGCACCCCTTGCGTCTGCTGGCCATCGCGCAGCGTGGTGTCGAAGAGAGAGAGGCGTTCGCGGGTCATTTCAGCGCCTCCAGCTTGGCTGGATCGAAACCGGGACCACATGTCAGATCCACCCTGGCTTTCGACATTTGCACCTCGACCCCAGCATCAAGGAGTGCAGCTTTCATGGCGTCAACTTTTGAGAAATCCTTTGTTTCAAGCGCCTGATTTCGTAAGGCGGAAAGACTATTCCCCAAGCCTGCCAAAAGGCCGTTATAGGCGGTCGCTCCCTCGCCATAAGTTTGCAGGCTATGGCCTGAAACCACGCCATTGTCGGAAGCGCTAAACTCGAAAGGCGCAAATTTTGTGATCAACTTGTCTATGTCAAACCCCAAGAGGCTCAGCGCACCAATAAGGGCCATTTCGTCTGGACTCTTGAGGTATTTGCCAACGAGCGTCAGCGCAGACGACGTGTTCAAGTCGTTTGCAAGAGCGTCTAGAAATTCCTGAGGAGGCTTGGCGTATCTCCTGTCAACCCATGGCTTTGAAAGCGGATCACGTCCCAAGTACGCTGCGATCTTTCTTAGAGTTTTCTCCGCCTCTTTCGCCTTTTCCGCCGTCCAATCCATCGGCTTGCGATAATGCGTCATCAGGAACACAAAGCGGATCACCTCTCCGGGCACGCCTTGGTCCAGCAAATCGCGCACCGTAAAGAAATTGCCCAAGCTCTTGGACATCTTTTTGCCCTCGACCAGCAGCATCTCATTATGCAGCCAGACCTGCGCAAAACCGCCCTTCGGGTGGGCGCATTTCGATTGGGCCAGTTCATTCTCATGATGCGGGAATTGCAGATCCAAACCGCCGCCGTGGATGTCAAAGGCCTTTTCAGCCTCTGGCAGGCCCTTCATCAGCAATTCATCCGCCATGGCCGAGCATTCGATATGCCAGCCCGGCCGCCCCTTGCCCCAAGGGCTGGCCCAGCCCGGAAGGCCCGCATCCGACGGCTTCCACAAAACGAAATCCATCGGGTCTTCTTTGAACGGCGCCACCTCAACCCGCGCACCGGCGATCATGTCATCAACCGACCGACCCGAAAGTTTGCCGTAGTCCTCATAGGCCCGAACACGGAAAAGGACGTGGCCATCCTTGGCGTAAGCGTAGGTTAGACCATCGACATTCTGCTTTTGTAGCAACCCTTCGACCATCGTGATCATCTGGCCTATGTATTCGGTCGCGCGCGGCTCATGATCCGGGCGCGCGGCCCCCAAAGCGTCCATATCGGCGTGATACCACGCGATGGTTTCATCGGACCGCTCTGCAATCAGCGCCTCAAGGCTTTCCGTGCGACCAGCCGCCTTGCGCCGCTGCGCCTCGGCGTTGATCTTGTCATCGACATCGGTGAAATTGCGGACGTAGGTGACGTGATCTGGGCCATAAACGTGGCGCAAAAGCCGGGTCAAAACGTCAAACAAGATCACATTGCGCGCATTGCCCAGATGTGCGCGGTCATAAACCGTCGGCCCGCACAGATAGACCCGCACGTTGGACGCATCCAACGGAACAAAATCTTCCTTCTTGCGCGTCATCGTATTGGTCAGCCGGATCTTGGTCATCAGTCAAAGCCTTTTCGCACGCCTGCAGTTACCCTGCGCGGGCTGGCTTTTTCATTCAGGGGAATGAGACCATCCGCGCAACCGAAGTCAGCGGGTAATGCAGCAGACAGGGGTGTTGCGCAATGTGGTCATGCGGCCTTTCTACTGCCAAGTCATAGCCACGCCAAGCCTGATTTTGCAGCGCGGGCTTGCCTTTCGCGCGGCGGGGCGAAAAGGTCCGGGCAACAAGGGGGACGCCTGATGGATCACGAAGACCTGCGGCATTGGTCAAAGCGCGCGGCCGATTGGGCAGCGGATTATCACGCCGGGATCCGCGACCGGCCCGTGCGCGCAGTCCTGGTGCCGGGTGCTGTGTCATCGCTGCTGCCCCCCGCCGCCCCCGATCAACCAGAACCGATCGAGGCGATCTGGGATGATTTTGAACGGATTATTCCGGGCGCGATGACCCATTGGCAACACCCGCGGTTTTTCGCCTATTTTCCCGCCAATGCCAGCCCGGCCTCCATGCTGGCCGAACAACTGGCCAATGCGATGGCGGCCCAAGGCATGCTATGGCAGACCAGCCCAGCCGCGACCGAGGTGGAGCAGGTGATGATCCGATGGCTGGCCAGCGCCTTGGGTCTGCCTGCCGATTTTACCGGCACAATCCACGATAGCGCCACCACGGCCACCTTGTCTGCTGTGCTAACGATGCGGGAAAAAGCGATTGATTGGCAAGGGCTTACCGCAGGTTTGTCAGGTCAACCCCGGTTGCGCCTTTATGCCAGCGCCGAGACGCATTCTTCGGTTGACAAGGCCGTGCGGGTGGCTGGGATCGGGCAGAATAATCTGGTGAAAGTGCCCACCGACAACACGCTTTCGATGAGGCCGGAGGCTTTGGCCGAAGCCATCGCGGCAGATCGTGCGGCGGGGTATTTGCCGATTGGCGTGGTGCTGTGTGCGGGGGGCACATCCGTGGGGGCGTTTGACAGGATTGGCGCGTGTATTGCGGTGGCCCATGCCGAAGGGCTGCCTGTGCATGTTGATGCCGCCTGGGCCGGATCAGCCATGATCTGCCCTGAATTCAGAGAGTTATGGGCCGGCATTGAACAGGCCGATTCAATTGTCTTTAACCCCCACAAATGGCTTGGCGCGCAGTTTGACTGCGCGGTGCAATTTCTGCGCGATCCCGCCCCGCAGATCAAAACTCTTGGCCTGCGCCCCAGTTATCTGGAAACGGCGGGCCGCGAGGATATTGTGAATTTCAATGAATGGACCGTGCCGTTGGGCCGCCGCTTCCGGGCGCTGAAACTATGGTTTACCTTGCGCGCCTACGGGTTGTCAGGCCTGCGCACGCGGATCAGAAACCATATCACTTGGGCACACGAAGCCTGCGAAGCACTGCGCGCCATCCCGGAAGTTACAATTATAACAGAGCCTTCCCTGTCACTATTCACCTTTGCAATAGGGTCTGATGCTGCGACAGAAGCCCTGCTGACCCGCATCAATGATGATGGCCGCATCTATCTGACCCAGACCCAGCACAAGGGCCGCTATGTCATCCGCGTGCAGGTTGGCCAGTTTGATTGCACCCGCGCCGATGTGGCAATGATTGCCAAAGTGGTTGCAGAGTTGATCGTGGCATGACGGGATTATTCATTTGCCTTAATTGCAGGTCTCGACCAAGGATGGCCTACTTTTAAGGAGGCTATTTTGAAATATCTTATTCCCACAGTTTGTATTCTTTGCGCCGTGCCCGGGCTTGCCTTGGCAAGGAACGTCTTTGACACTCACTTTGCCAGCCCTGGAAATTCGGCCTGTTTCATCCGCAGCTATGATACCGCGCATCTGGCAAAGAACCCGGACCAACTGGTGACATCCATGGCCCTGACCATCGCGCCCATCGCGCAAGACGACGGAAACCCTGTTCTGATCGTTTCCACAACGTTTCGCGGCGAAAGCTATCTCTACAGCGCCTTTGCCTATTGTGACTCTGCCGGTGACGCCTTGAAGTGTTTTATCGAAGGCGATGGCGGCAGTTTCACGCTGACAGGGCGCGGCAAAGGCAAGCTGTTGCTCAGCGTAGACCGTGGCGGGATGAGTTTTGAGGGCGACACCCGGTTCCATACAATCTCGGGGCTCAAGGGCGATGATCGTAGCTTTTTGATCCCCAGTGTGTCTGCGGACCTGTGTAACTAGCGGTCTTTTTCTTCCAGCATCATCCATTCGGCCTCAGCCGCCGACAGGGCCGCCTGACGTTCCGCCATCGCTTCCGAGGCTTTGCGGAACTTCACCGGCTCCTTGGTGAACATCTCTGGGTCCGAGATGAAATCCGACAAGCGGTTGATTTCGAATTCGATTTTGGCGATGATATCTGGCATCACAGAAAGACGATTTTTCTGTGTAAAACTAAGACCTTCCGAGACGGCCTTCACAGATTTTCGTGGCGCGGCGGCAGCAGGCGCACTGCTGGGCCGCTCCAGCACTTCGCCGCCATTCGCGCTGCGCTGTGCGGCATAATCGGACCAGCCCCCGGGGTAAACAGTGGCGCGCCCGTTGCCCTCCATCGCGATGGTCGCGGTGGCGATGCGGTCGATGAAATCGCGGTCGTGGCTGACCAGCAAAACCGTGCCGTCATAATCGCCCAACAGGTCTTGCAGCAGGTCCAGCGTTTCCACGTCCAGATCATTGGTCGGCTCGTCCAAGACCAGCACATTTGACGGCCGCGCCATCAGTTTTGCCAGCAAAAGCCGGGCCTTCTCGCCACCCGACAGGCTCTTCACCTTGGCACGGGCTTGGGATTCGTCGAACAAAAAGTCTTTCAGGTAAGCCACCACATGGCGCAACTGGCCGCGCACCAAAACCTGATCGGCCGCACCCGAAACTTTCATCAACGGGTCGCCCGTCAGGTTTTCCCACAGTGTCGCCTCCGGGTCCAAAGCCGCGCGCGACTGGTCGAACACCGCAACTTCCAGATTCGTGCCGTGCTTGATGGTGCCGGAATCTGGTTGAACTTCACCCGTCAACATCTTGAGAACAGTGGTTTTCCCAACACCGTTCGGCCCCACAAAGGCAATCCTGTCGCCCCGCATCACCCGCAAATCGAAATCTGTCACGATCTGCTTGTCGCCAAAGGTTTTCGATATTCCCAGCGCCTCAACCACCTTGCGGCCAGAGGTGCTGGCGCTTTCCAGTTCCATCGCGGCGGTGCCCTGACGGCGGATCTGGCTGCCGCGCTCTTCGCGCAGCACGGCCAAAGCCCGCACCCGCCCCATATTGCGTTTGCGCCGGGCAGAAATGCCCTCAACCGCCCATCGCGCTTCGGCCTTGATCTTGCGGTCCAGCTTGTGGCGGGCGTCATCTTCTTCGGCCCAGACGGTTTCGCGCCATTCTTCAAAGCCATCAAACCCGGATTCCCGACGGCGCACAGAGCCCCGGTCGATCCACAAGGTTGCCTTGGTCAAGGCCCGCAAAAACGCCCGGTCGTGCGAAATCAGCACAAAAGCGGTGCGCGTCTGCTTCAACTCGGCCTCCAGCCATTCGATGGCCTGGATGTCCAGATGGTTTGTCGGCTCGTCCAGCAGCATCAATTCGGGCGCTTCGGCCAGCATTTTGGCCAAGGCGGCGCGGCGCTTTTCTCCGCCAGAGGCGCTGGAGACCGGCGTATCAGGGTTGAACTTCAACCCCTCGGCCGCCATCGCCAACCGGTATTCCTCGCCCTCGGGCAACTCTGATGCGGCATAATCGCCCAGCGTTTCATAGCCCGACAGGTCTGGATCCTGCTCCATATAGCCCACGGTCACGCCTTGAGGCACCACGCGACCGCCGCGATCAGCCTCAACCAAGCCAGCCATCACCTTCATCAAGGTGGATTTGCCCGATCCGTTGCGCCCGACCAGCGCCACCCGGTCACCCGGTTGGGCCACCAGTGACAGATCGTCAAACAAGGGATTGCCGCCGAAATTCAGCGTGATGTCGGAGAGTTGAAGAAGGGGTGCGCGTGCCATGCTGCGCGAACTATGCGGGCTTTGCGGCCCCGTCAACGCCCCTTTCGCGAAGAATGCACGAAACAGGCCGGGCCAAAGCCGCTGGCAGCGCGCAACCTGCCGTTTCCGGTCCTTGCCCCCGCCGCCAGACAGCCTAGAAAGAGACGCGCGCAGGAGAACAGCCATGTCAGAGACCACCACCGAAGACGCCCTTGTCATTTTCACCCCTTCCGGCAAACGGGGGCGGTTCGCAATTGGAACGCCAGTTTTGACGGCGGCGCGGCAATTGGGGGTGGATCTTGATTCAGTCTGCGGCGGGCGCGGCATCTGCTCCAAGTGCCAGATCACCCCGGGCTATGGCGAATTTCCCAAGCACGGGCTGACGGTTGCCGATAATGCGCTGTCTGACTGGAACTCGGTCGAGGATCGCTACAAGCGTATTCGCGGGTTGATTGATGGCCGCCGGTTGGGCTGTCAGGCGCAGGTGCATGGCGATGTGGTGATCGACGTGCCACCCGAAAGCCAGGTCCACAAGCAGGTCATCCGCAAATCCGCGACCGAGCGGACAATCGCGATGGATCCCGCCACGCGTGCCTATTACGTCGAGGTTGAAGAGCCTGACATGCACGAACCTACGGGCGATTTTGAACGGTTGCAGCGCGCTTTGTTCCAGCAATGGCAGATTGACGGGGTTCAGGCGGACCTGACCATGATGCGTCGGCTGCAACCCGCATTGCGCAAGGGCGAGTGGAAAGTGACGGTCGTGCTGTCCAAGGGCAATCACGACACCTCGCACCGCATTCTGGATATCTTCCCCGGCTTCAACGAAGACCCGCTTTATGGTCTGGCGATTGATCTGGGATCGACCACCATCGCGGCGCATCTGTGCGATCTGGCCGATGGCCGGGTTTTGGCCTCCTCGGGCCTGATGAACCCGCAAATCCGCTTTGGCGAAGACCTGATGAGCAGGGTTTCCTATGCCATGATGAACCCCGGCGGCGATGTCGAGATGACGCGCGCCGTGCGCGAGGCGCTGAACGCGCTGGCGGCTTCGATTTCGACCGAAGTCAACGTTCTGCCCACCTCGATTTATGAATTGGTCATCGTGTGTAATCCGGTCATGCACCATCTGCTTTTGGGCATTGATCCAGTCGAACTGGGGCAAGCGCCGTTTGCTCTGGCCACTTCGGGCAGCATGAGTCTGGATGCCCGCGAGTTGGACCTAAGCCATCTGAACCCCGCCGCCCGCATCTATCTGCTGCCTTGCATTGCGGGCCATGTGGGGGCCGATGCCGCCGCTGTGGCGCTGTCAGAAGAGCCGGGCAAATCCAAGGACATGGTTCTTATTGTAGATGTCGGCACCAATGCCGAACTCTTATTGGGCAATGAAACCCGGGTTTTGGCCTGTTCCTCACCTACCGGCCCCGCGTTTGAAGGCGCGCAGATCACCTCGGGCCAGCGCGCCGCGCCGGGGGCTATTGAGCGGGTCGAAATTGATCCAGCAACCAAAGAGCCACGCTTTAAGGTTATCGGGTCAGACCTGTGGTCCACCGAAGACGGCTTTGAGGCCGCCATCGGAACCACCGGCGTCACCGGCATTTGCGGATCGGGCATCATCGAAGTGGTCGCTGAAATGCGGATGGCGGGCCTTGTAGACCCCAGCGGGTTGATCGGCAGCGCCGAGCAGACTGGCACGGACCGCAGCATCCCCGAGGGCCGCACGCATAGTTATCTTTTGCATGATGCCAGCCAGACTGGCGGGCCAAAGATCATGGTCACCCAAGGCGATATCCGCGCCATCCAACTGGCAAAGGCCGCCCTCTATGCGGGCGCAAAGCTGTTGATGGATGAGATGGGCGTGGAAACCGTTGACCGCGTGACGCTGGCCGGGGCCTTTGGTGCCCATATCAGCCCCAAGCATGCGATGGTCTTGGGAATGATCCCCGATGTGCCCTTGGCCAAGGTCACCTCTGCCGGGAACGCTGCAGGCACCGGCGCGCGGATTGCCCTTTTGAACCGCGGGGCCCGTGATGCGATCGAGGCCACAGTCCATGAGATTCACAAGTTGGAGACCGCGCTGGAGCCAAAGTTCCAGCAGCATTTCGTCAATGCCAGTGCGATCCCGAATGCGGCAGAGCCGTTCCCCGAACTGGCCAAGATCGTCACCCTGCCCGATGTAAACTTCAACACCGGCGGATCAGGCGGCGAAGGCGGGCGCAGACGGCGGCGATAACACCGATCATCACAAGTCTTTCACGCCTGCGTGATCGGGTGAACCAGTTGCACGCATCCGCCGTAACTCTTGCATGACGGCGGGGATGCCCCGCCGCACAACCGGGAGATCTCTTATGAAAATGCTCAGCATCGCCGCCGTTCTGGCCTTGACCGCAGCCCCCGTCTTTGCCGAAGGCATGGGCACCGTCGTTGATATCGCTGTCAGCTCGCCCGACCACACCACGCTTGTCGCCGCCGTGACCGCGGCTGGCTTGGGCGAAACGCTGTCGGGCGAAGGTCCGTTCACGATTTTCGCGCCAACCAATGACGCGTTTGCCAAGCTGCCAGCCGGCACCGTCGACTCCCTGCTGTTGCCAGAAAACAAAGACACGCTGACCAAGATCCTGACCTGCCACGCTGTGGCCGCCAAAGCGATGGCCGCTGATGTGGTTGGCATGATCGAAGCTGGCGGCGGCAAAGCTGCAATCGGCACCGTGGGTGGCTGTGAATTCACCGCCACGCTGGTCGATGGCAAGGTGATGATCGAAGACGGTCAAGGCAACATGGCCACCGTGACCGCAGCAGACTTGGAAGCCTCCAACGGTGTCGTCCACGTCATCGACACGGTTCTGCTGCCAGCATCCTAAGCTGATCGTCGTCGCCAGTGCGACCAACCGCCGGGGCACCGCTTGCCCCGGCGGTCTTTTTTTTGCGCCCTTGCCAGAGGCCCCCCCTGCGCCTAGCATTCCCGCATTGATTTTATGCGAGGGATTGAACATGCGGCTGCGGTTGATCGGAACTTTGTTGAGTCTGTGTCTGGTGCCCTCTTTGGCCAATGCCGAAGGCAAATCCATTATCGTGCTGGACGGGTCAGGCTCCATGTGGGGCCAGATTGACGGCCGCGCCAAACTGGAAATCGCGCGTGAGGCTTTGGGTCAGGTGCTGACCGGCCTGCCCGCAGATACCGAAATTGGCCTGATGGCCTATGGCCACCGCACCAAGGGCGATTGCGGCGATATTGAACTGATGGTGGCGCCCGCAAAAGGCACCGGCCCGGCCATTGCCGACGCCGCGAATGCGATGAAATTTCTAGGGAAAACCCCGCTGTCCGAGGCCGTCAAAAGGGCCGCCGCCGAACTGCGATCCACCGAAGAAAAAGCCACCGTGATCCTGATCACCGATGGGATCGAGACCTGCAACGCCGACCCTTGCGCGTTGGGAGCCGAACTTGAAGCTTCGGGCGTGGATTTCACCGCGCATGTCGTGGGCTTTGGCCTGACCGCCGAAGAAGGCAAGCAAGTTGCCTGTCTGGCCGAGAACACCGGCGGCAAGTATATCGAGGCCAAAGACACCTCCAGTCTGGTCGAAGCTCTGCAAACCGCCGTGGCAGAACCCGCGCCAGAGCCTGTTCCAGAACCCGAACCACAGCCCGTGCTGCCCGAAAAGAACGTCAAGGTGACCCTGCGCCTGGTCGCAGGTGGCCCCGAAATCACCGATGGGCCAATTGTCAGCAACACCTCACACCAGTTTTACACCATCGGCGCAGATGGCAAAGCCGCCGAACTTATCAACGGGTCGATCCTTTATGAGCTGACCGGCACCGTCCCGCCCGGCCGCTATATCATGATCAGCACCAATGGCCCGACCGTGGTGGAGCAACCGGTTGAGATTTCCGCCACCGAGATGTCAACGCCCGAAGTCGTGCTGAACGCCGGGATCTTGATGATCAAGGTGCTGTCCGAAGAGGGTGGCGCGCCCGATTCCAACGGGTTCTTTGAGATGGTCGGCGCCAATGATGTGTTGGCGAATGGTTACGGCGAAGGGATGATCGTCTTTCCCGCCGGGCCCTATGACCTGTCGGTCAAACTGGGCGAGATGGGCACCACCGAAGCCGTCACCATCACCGCTGGCCAAGTTTTGGACAAAACCGTGATCATGGGCGTCGGCGTTCCAGTTTTTACCGCCTATTACACGACAGGTGTGGCGGTTGAGGGCGACCAAAGCTTTGACATATACGAGGCCAAAACCGCCCTGGACGGATCGCGCACCCGCATCACCACCGTTTACGGCGCGGGATCTGAGGTGAAACTGCCGCCTGGTGACTATGTGGTCGTCGCGGGCGCGGGTCAGGCCGAAGCCGAGATGACCTTTACCGTCCAGCCCGGTCAGCGCAGCGAAGTGGCCGTGATCCTGACCGCAGGGTTGGTTGCGATTACCGCGCCAAATGGTAAGTCGCTGGATATTCTTCAGGCGAAAGTCGGCTTGGATGGCAATCGCACCCGGGTGACCACGCAATATGGCGACAGCTTTCTGATCACCCTGCCTGCGGGCGATTACATCGCATCCGTTGCGGCCGATCAGGCCTTTGCCGAAGCGCCCTTTACCGTCAAACCGGGCGAACGCACGGAGCTGGCCGTCGCCATGCCTGCCGGGATGGCCGCCATCACCTCAGCCGGTGCCAATGAGATCGAGGTTTTCGGCGCAAAGGTCGGGCTGGACGGCACTCGCCAGCGCATGTTCAACGCCTATTCCGACCTGGCTGAGCAATTGCTGCCACCGGGCGATTATGTGGCCATCGGATATGCAGGCAAAGCCAGCGCCGAGGTGGCCTTTACCGTCAAGGATGGCGAACGCAGCGACGTGACCGTTGTGGTTGCCTTTGGCGTTTCGGCAGTGTCAGCCCCAGGGGCCCGCGTAATCACCATTTACCCTGCGGAAGTCGGGCTGGATGGCAAGCGCAAGAGCTATATCAATCATGGATATGACGAAGCTCTGGAGACCACCCTGCCCCCCGGCGACTATATTGCCGAGGCAGGGTATGACGACCAAACCACGGTCGAAGCCGCCTTTACCATCACAGATCAGCAACGGGCCGAGGTGGTTTTGACCAAACCCTAACACAAGAGAGCCAAGGCAGAACCGCTTGACGCGGCGGGCCTGCCTTGGCATATGTCTGCGCATCGCGGGTGTAGCTCAATGGTAGAGCAGCAGCTTCCCAAGCTGAATACGAGGGTTCGATTCCCTTCACCCGCTCCATTACTCCCCGTAACATCATGTTTATAAACGGTTTTTGCGTAGGCGCGATATTTATACCGCCCTTAAACCCGCCCTTAAGAAATGCGGCGGTTACCAGCGGCGCGTGCGGTGTCGAAGTCGTCTTGATTGGCAGCGGCCCACATGGCGGCTGATTGATTGTCCGGTAAAACCGCAATCGCATCTTGCGAAAGCACATTTTCCGCCACCCACTGCCCAAATTCCCGGTCGCCGGGAACAGCCCGCGCCCCTCGTTCAGAGCCGCGCCGTATGCCAGCCAATGAAAAGGCCGGGAAGCATCGCCCCCGGCCCTCCCCCAACTTGGATAAGCGTCACAATGACGAGTCAAACGCCGCCTTTGCCGCCTTTGCCGCCGAATCAGCGCGCATAAATTCTTGCATGGCCTTTTCGTTCTGGGATTCGCGCACCGCTCTGTCTGCCGCCTTTGTTACCACCTGCAAAGCATAGTCGGCCTCCAGCATAGAGTTCATATCGTCCAGCAGTTCAGGCGCGACCGCGTTTTCGTATTCGGTGCGCATAACGCCTAAAACCTTTGGGTCAAATCCCGTGACAACAGCAGGTGCGTTGAACAAGCAGGGCCATCGCATTTGACCTACGCGCCACCTAACTGTTTGAGAAGACTGAGAAGAAACGTGTCGCTCCAACCCGCCCGCTTGAGTTTGATTGAGAGCGACCCTTTGGATGTGTCCCTTCGGGCGAGGTCGAGGGCACGGCGGCGCAGTATGGCGATATTGGCGGGGCCGTTATCCTTGCGGTTGCGCGCTGCATCTTCGCGGAACGAGACGTCAAGCTGCCAATGTAGCGCGTTCTCGATCTCCCAATGGGCGCGGACGGTGGCCATGAAGACGTCGGGTGCAGGCGTCCATGACAGTGCGAAATGGCGGGTTTCGGATTGCACGACGCCACCCGTCTCGCGGAGGGACTCGATGCGGCCAAACGCCTTCAATCCGGGGAAATCATGGTGTTCGGCCAATCCCTTGGCGGAAACCACCGTGCCGGTGCGGGTCTCCTTGCGGCCATGTCCGACCTCGTCCTGCCGCGCGACCGGATGATCCGGCGATACCTTGCCGAAACAGGACCTGGCGTCAGACAGCAGCGAGTCCTGGTTGGCCTTCAGCGCCAGGCAATAGTCGCCGCCGCCTTCGGTGATGGCTGCAACCGTGCGGCGATTGCAGTGCAACGCGTCCGCCGTCACGACCTTGCCTTTCAGCGCGATCAAACCGAGCACTTCGATCGCCGCCTCCAGTTCGCCGCCGTTGTCGGCGGCCACCGTGGCCAGCGTCATACGCAACCGAGCGGCATAGGCCGAGACCATCATCCGGGTCCGCGCGCTCTGCCCCTTGTCGCGCGCACCGCGCAGGGCCTTGCCGTCGATGGCGATCACATCACCGTCGCCGAGCAGGGCCGCGATCTCGGCCAGCACCCGCCCGAAGGCAGCATCTAGCGCCTTCGGATCTATCATCCGGAAAACAGTGGAGAAGGTGTCATGCGACGGTATCGCATGTTTGAGTTTCAGGAAGCCCCTGAAAACATGCTCTTTTGCTCTGCCAAAGTCCGCCATCTCGGCACAACTGGTCGCCCCGCAGAGCACCGCGACGAAGGCCACCACAAGCAGTTCACACAGGTCGTGACGCGCATTGTCTGCCCGGGGATCGGGGACGTCGTCGAAGGCGGAAAGAAAAATGTCCATGCGGGGAATGGGCTCCAGAAGGGCGTTTCATGCCCAAGAATCCATCCTTCGCAAAACCGCAAGGCTACTCAGATCAGCTCAAATCCCAAACGCGATTCCCCTGGTAAGGGCGTGAGGCAACTCTCTCCCGCCCTTCGGCATATCTTAGAGGCCGATCCGAAACTAATCACACAAAATCAATGTGTTGCGTTTAACCAACGCATCGAAATGCCATCATGGCAGACAAGATCGGCGGCCCAAACATCTGATTTTTTTGGGTTTGGGTGAAGGGCGACCAGCAAACGTTGCGCAGCGCATCAAATGCCATGTGTCTGAAATTGTTGCGTTAGTTTCGAATCAGACTCTTAGGATAAAATGATTCGCTAAGTGTCACATCCCGGAAGGTGATAGGGCTGCTTCTTGAACAACTCCGGCTTCAGTTTGTGCCAGTCTTTCATCGCCTGCAAGGGCGTCTTGCTGCCCAAAGCTGATTGCGGGAACTGCTGGTTGTAGAGCAGCACATAACGGTGCAGCGTAGTTTCCAGTTCTTCGCCAGAACGGAAGTGATGGCTTTGCAGCACCTCCTCGATCCTGCCATTGAACCTCTCGACCATGCCATTGGTTTGAGGATGCTGCGGCGGCGCCAAGCGGTGTTCGATGCCCAGGTCGTTACAGAGCCTGTCGAACTCGTGCTTGCCGGTGGCAGAACGTTTGCGAAGGCCGAACAAGCGGTCGGTAAACTCCTTGCCATTGTCCGTAAGAATGGTCCTGATCCGCATCGGACAGGCCCGTTCCAGATCCCTCAGAAACCGGCGGGCATTCGCAGCGGTCTTAGAGTTGTAGATGCGGATGAAGACCCAGCGGGTCGCCCGGTCGATGGCGACGAACAGGTAGCGTCTGGACGTTTCATCAGCCATTTGAGGTAGATACTTGACGTCGACGTGCAGATAACCCGGCTCGTAAGCCTTGAACGCCTTGTGTTTCGGTCGGGGTGTTTGCGCCTGCAGGTCACGCAAATTGCCCACCCCATGGCGGCGCAGGCACCGGTCCAAGCCCGAGCGCGAGACCTGCGGGTTCAGGAACTCCCTGACCACCGCCAGCAGGTCATCGAGCGACACAAGCAACGTCGTGCGCAGAACGACCGCAACAGCTTCCTGCGCCGGGGTCAGCGTGGTTTGCAATTCGTGCGGCGTGTGGCTGCGGTCATGAACGCTGTCGCGATGCCGCCATTTATAGACGGTCTGCTCCGTCGTGCCGAACCGTTCCGCCAGCACCGACGCCGGCTCGTCGCTCGCCTGGATGGCTGCCCGCACCTTGGGCGTCGTCGTCGCTTGCTTGTGAAGATGGATCAGCATGTCAGCACCCCGTTCCGAATGTCCCTCAGAACCGATCTAGCCATGAAAAAAGCAGATCGACGAGGGTCTATGTGATCATCCGGGATGGAACAGCTAAGCGCAGATCGAGCTTGTCATGCACTACGGTTCGGCGCACGTTTATCTGCAAACAATATTGGAACAAAGCATGTTTTCTAAATTCTTGGCGACACTCGCTGCAGCGGTGGTGTGTGCAACACAGGCTTTTTCCGAAACCTCTATTGTCGACGGCGACACTATTGACGTTGATGGTGTTAGAATGCGGATCAACGCGATTGACGCTCCCGAGCAAGGCCAAAAGTGCGGAACGTGGAGCTGCGGCAAAGCGGCGACCGCAGAGCTAGCTAAGTTGATTGGGGAAAACGATCCTAAGTGCAACGTGCTCGGTGATGACGGTATGGGACGGAAAATCGCGACATGCTTCGTAGGCAAAACGAACTTGGGCCGCGAAATGGTTCGCAGCGGCTTTGCCTGGGCTTTTGTGAAATATTCAGATGAATATATTTCTGATGAAGCTGACGCACAAAGACAAAATCTGGGGATATGGGCCACAGTATCAATCCCCCCTTGGGAGTATAGAGCCATAAGATGGGCAGTAGCAAAACAGGAAGCACCTGATGGCTGTCCGATTAAGGGAAATATCTCAAAAAACGGAATGATCTATCACGCGCCTTGGTCACCTTGGTATGAGAAAACGAGTATCAACGAAACCAAAGGAGAGCGTTGGTTTTGCAGTGAAGAAGAAGCCGTCGCAAACGGCTGGCGCGCGCCTCGCTGGCACTAGTGTCGGCGCTGAACGTTCCTACCGTTCGTAATCCTAAAAGTGGAAGAAAATGTATGAACTTTCGGCGCTGCCCACTTAACCCATTACAAATTCTGATCGGGCTTGCAGGAGTCGCACTTGGTTTAGTTATTCTCTGGGGTGCAGCTCATTTAGCACGAACAGGGCGGATTCAAATTGCAAGTGCAACGGCTTCATTGAAGGCGGCCATTTCTTCGGCCATGGCTTCGGCGGGTGTTTTCCAACCGAG
>Ga0209491_10002801_pt1 | contig 30181 bp, 21 predicted proteins | sample BON02_FD_187213 | JGI IMG/M metagenome (GOLD analysis project Ga0209491, IMG submission 187213) | Freshwater microbial communities from Lake Bonney liftoff mats and glacier meltwater in Antarctica - BON-02 (SPAdes) (version 2) | ecosystem: Environmental > Aquatic > Freshwater > Ice > Glacier...
GATCTGAAGAGCCATCTCGAATCATCAAACCAACAACAGATCCTGACCACACACATGGCGAAAAAAGCAGCGAAGAAGGAAACCACCGGGGCCAACCTGGGCTTTGAAGCCAAGCTCTGGCTTGCGGCTGATAAGCTGCGGAACAATATGGACGCGGCGGAATACAAGCATGTCGTCCTGGGCCTGATCTTTCTCAAGTACATCAGCGACACCTTTGACGAGCACCACGTCAAGCTGATCGAAGGCAAGGGCGACTACGCTGGCGCGAATCCTGAGGACAAGGACGAATACCTTGCCGCCAATGTCTTCTGGGTGCCGGTCGAAGCACGCTGGCCGCAGCTCCAGTCGCGTGCAAAGCTCCCCAGCATCGGCAAGGATGTGGACGACGCCATGGTCGCGCTGGAACGCGACAACCCGCGACTCAAGGGGGCTCTGAACAAAAACTACGGTCGAGCTGATCTCGACAAACACCGTTTGGGAGAACTCATCGACCTGATCGGTTCGATCGAATTGGCGGATGTCGCCAGTCGCTCCAAAGACCTGCTGGGTCGCGTGTTCGAATACTTCCTGACACAGTTCGCCAGTGCGGAAGGCAAGAACGGCGGGCAGTTCTACACGCCGTCATGTGTTGTCCGAGTGCTGGTCGAAATGCTGGCACCGTACAAAGGTCGCATCTACGACCCCTGCTGTGGTTCAGGCGGCATGTTTGTCCAGTCAGAGAAATTCGTCGAAGCTCACGGCGGGAAGCTGGGAGACATCAGCATCTACGGCCAGGAGAGCAACCCGACGACTCGACGCCTTGCTGTGATGAACCTGGCCCTGCGCGGCATTGAAGCTGACTTCGGCGCGGAGAACGCTGACACGTTTCGCCGCGACCTGCATCCTGATCTGCGAGCAGATTACGTGCTGGCGAATCCGCCGTTCAATGATTCCGACTGGTTCCGCAAAGACGACGATGTGCGCTGGCAGTACGGAGTGCCACCGAAGGGGAACGCAAACTTTGCATGGGTGCAACACTTCATCCATCACCTTGCACCGCAGGGAATGGCAGGGTTCGTGCTGGCGAATGGGAGTATGTCGTCGAACCAATCTGGCGAAGGCGAGATTCGCAAGGCACTGATCGAAGGCGACCTTGTGGACTGCATGGTTGCCATGCCAGGTCAGTTGTTCTACAGCACTCAGATTCCAGTGTGCCTGTGGTTCCTGACGAAGAGCAAGGCAGAAGCCAAACGTCGAAAGCGAAAAGGCGAAACGCTCTTTATCGACGCCCGCAAAATGGGAACGCTGATCGACCGCGTTCATCGCGAACTCACCGGCGACGACATTCAAAAAATCACCGGCACCTACCACGCATGGCGAGGCGACTCGGTCGCGATCTCAAATTCCAAATCTCAAATCTCAAATTACTCCGACATCCCCGGCTTCTGCAAATCCGCTACCACCGCCGAAATCGCCGCGCATGGTCATGTGCTGACGCCGGGGCGCTATGTGGGAGCTGAAGAAGTCGAAGACGACGGCGAACCCTTCGAGGAAAAGATGCCGCGCCTCGTCGCCGAACTACACGCCCAGTTCGTCGAGTCCGCAAAGCTGGAGCAGGCCATCACCGCAAACCTGAGGGGGCTGGGTTATGGCGGGTGAACGGCTCATCTTCCGCGTCCATGCGATCCAACGCATGGCCCAGCGCGGCATCAGTGTCGAAGATGTCCGGCAGGTTCTGGACAATGGTGAAGTGATTGAGGATTATCCAAACGACTTCCCCTATCCCAGCGCGCTTGTGTTAGGTTGGATTGGCGAACGGGCGATGCACGTCGTCACCGCGACCACGCCTGCCGAGAAAATCGTGATCACCGTCTATGAACCCAACCCAGTCCGTTGGGAGCCTGATTTGAAACGGAGAAAACCATGAAGTGCCCCATCTGCAAACACGGCGAGACCACGGCTGGTGCCGCGACCGTCACTTTGGAACCGGGCGGTCTGACGCTGGTGGTCAAGGCCGTGCCCGCGCAAGTCTGCGACAACTGCGGCGAAGTCTATGTGGACGAACAAGCCGCCGCTCAGCTTCTCGAAGAAGCCGCAGCCGAAGCCCGCGCCGGTACCGAGATCAATGTGCGTCATTTCCAGGCGGCGACATCGCTATGATCGACTACGAAAAGCGTCAAAAATCGCTCAAGCACCTGGAGTTGCAGTTTGAAAACTACCAACGGGCGCAGGATCGGCCGGAACTGACTGAGCTCGACCGCGAGGCCATCGCGGAATCCGTGATTCAACGCTTCGAGACCTGCTACGACACGCTCTGGAAAGACCTCAAACGCTACCTCATTGAAGGACTCGGCCTGGCAGATGTCCCCAACAGCCCGAAGCCCATCATCAAATTGGCGGGACAGAACGACCTGTTCGCTTCGCCGGTGGAAAAGTGGCTCGAATACGCGGATGCCCGCACGGATACCGCCCACGATTACAGCGGGGAGAAGGCTGCGGCCACACGCACGATTGTCGAAGATTTTCTGGCTGATGCGATCGGCCTTTACCAAACGCTGACGGGGACGACTTGGGAATGACGGCAGCCATCGACATCACAGCACAGCAGCGAAAGACGCTGCTCGCGATCTTGAGACGTTTCGTCCCTGGGATCGCCGTCTGGGCCTATGGCTCCCGCGTGAAGTGGACGGCACGGCCCAACTCGGATCTTGATCTCGTGGCCTTCACCACGCCCGCACAACGCGGCGTTGTGTCTGAACTCCAAGACGAACTTGCCGAGAGCAACCTGCCATTCCTGGTGGATCTCCATGTCTGGGAAGAAGTGCCCGAACGCTTCCACGAAATCATCCGCAAGGAATATGTCGTGGTTCAGGAGGCGAAGGAAAAGCAAACGGGCTGGGCTATGGCAAGTGAGAGAAAACCAGCTCGGATCGGTGACTACTTCGACTTGATCGGAGGATACGCCTTCAAGAGCAGTGAGTTCATTGAGAGCGGCATCCCCGTAATCAAGATAAAGAACGTCAAAGCAAACCGAATGCTCTACGACGTTCTGAGCTATGTCGCTCCGGAGTTTCTTCAAACACGAACCGACAAGGTTGTTCAGCGCGGCGACCTGCTCATCACCATGTCGGGCAACCGCTTCGACGGCTCTCCCGACACGTGGGTTGGCAAGGTGGCTCAATTCAATGAGGAGCGTCCTTACTTGCTCAATCAGCGCGTCGGCATTCTGCGGCCGAAAAGAGGCGTTGAAGTTGAGCGGAGATTCTTTTCGTATTCGCTGAGTTCCGAATTCTACCAGAACGAGTTCATTGCGATCGCGACCAGTTCCGGCGGACAAGCCAACTTGTCGCCCTCGCAGATTCTTGGTGCGCCTATCGAAGTCCCACCGCTCGCCGAGCAACGCGGCATCGCGGGGGTGCTTGGGGCGTTGGACGACAAGATCGAGTTGAACCGGCGGATGAACGCGACGCTGGAGGCGATGGCGCGGGCGCTGTTCCAGAGCTGGTTCGTGGATTTCGACCCCGTCCACGCCAAACTCGACGCCCGCCAACCCGCCGGCCTCGACAATGCCACCGCCGAACTCTTCCCCGAGCACTTCGAGCATGGGGAACATGGACTGCTCCCGATCGGCTGGCGTCACGCCGCCATCGAAGACGTCTGCGCCATCAACGCATGGACGCTCGGCAGGAACGATGACTTGGAGACGCTGGAATACGTAGAGATTTCCGAAGTGAGTCGCGGCAACATCGCGAACATCGCCACCTACACTCGCGGTGAAGAACCCAGCCGAGCCCGCCGCCGCTTGCACCACGGCGACACCGTTCTCTCCACCGTCCGCCCCGACCGAGGCTCCTACTTCCTCGCGCTGAATCCGCCCGAGAATCGCGTTGCCTCCACCGGCTTCGCTGTTCTCACGCCGACGAAAGCCCTGTGGTCATTCATCCACGCCGCTATGACCCAGCCCGAAGTTTCCGACCACCTCGGCCAGATGGCCGACGGCGGAGCCTACCCCGCCGTGCGCCCTGAAATCATCGGAGCCATGAAAGTCGCCATGCCCAACGAATCGAAAATTCTCGAAGCCTTCCACCGAACTTGCGCGCCGCTCTTTGAACAAGCCGAAGCCAACCGCACCCAATCCCGCACCCTCGCCAGCCTGCGCGACACGCTGCTGCCGAAGCTGCTGAGCGGGGAGTTGAGCATTGAGGAAGAGTGCCGTGCAATGAAAGGAAAAGTGAATGGCCAAGCGTGATTTCAATCCTCGCGCGATGATGATGATGGCAATTGAAGTAATGCGCCAATCCATTTCTGAATCTCGGATCGATGGTAAACCCAGCCCAAAGGTTGGCGCTGTCTTGATTGTGCCGTATGAGCGAGCTATGGGTATGAATCCTGTGATCACAGCGCACCGTGGTGAACTACGAGAGGGTGATCATGCTGAGTTTACACTAATTGAACGGAAGTGCCGGGATAGGAAACTGGATGGAAGCATTCTTTTTGCCACACTGGAACCGTGCGCCCCCGGGGCGCGTAATCACCCGAAGCTGAGTTGTGCTGAGCGCATCGTGAACGCCCGCATCAAGGAAGTTTGGGTCGGCATTGAGGATGACAATCCGACTGTCGCCGGGAAGGGTGTCGCGTATCTTGAGAAGCATGGTGTCACGGTTAAGATGTTTGATCGAGAATTGCAGGAGGTGATCGCCAGGGAGAACGAGGCTTTCTTCGAGTGGGCGAGAAAACAGACCGTGAAGCCGAAGCCCGACATAATCAAGCTCTCGAAGTATGAGGATCCCGTCGCAGCCGTCGAGTTCAGTGATTTGTCTGAGGAAGCGTTGGAGCGTTACCGGTCCAAGGCGAAAATTGAACCCGCGATAGATTCGGAGGAGTTTAACCGGTTGTTGAGGCAGCAGGGTCTGCTCACGGGAGAGGGCAATACGGCCACGCCGACCGGTTTCGGTTTCCTCCTGTTTGGCAAGGAGCCGAGGAATGCATTGCCCCAGGCCGGCGTACTCGCCAGAGCAGAGTTGGCCGCGGAGAGTTCTTCGAGAGAAGAGTTCGGGCAAGCTATGGTGCTCGTCCCGGATGAGCTTGAGAAGTGGTTAAATAAGGTGTTACCGAGCACGCTCGACCGAAGCCGGCTGGAGCGACGCGAGCAAGTGGACTTGCCATTCGAGATGATTCGCGAGGCAGTAGTGAATGCCCTGATTCATCGCGACTACGATATCCTCGGCCAGAAGTGTCAACTCCTTGTTAACGCGGACACCATCATCATCAAAAGTCCTGGTGGCCCCATATCGCCAATTACTTTGGAGCAGATGCAGTCGTTCTCGGCGCCGACGAAGAGTCGCAATCCTGTGCTGCATTATGTTTTTGCTCGAATGGGTATGGCTGAGGAACAAGGTTACGGTCTGACCAGTTTGAAGAAGCACGCGGAAAAACTCGGGCTCCCGCTCCCGAGCTATTCGATGGATGGCGATTCCCTCGTGCTGACGATTTATCGGAGTAAGGCTGCGGCGACCTCGGCTCTCGGAAAGGAAATCGTCGAAAGTTTGAGCAAGACGGAGCGGGCTGGATGGGAGTGGGTCGCAACCAAGGAGACGACGTCATCGTCCGAGTATGCATCCGCGATGGAGGTTCCCAATCGAACGGCGCTAAATCATCTTAAGCGGTTCTCGGATCTGGGGCTTCTGGAAAAAACCGGCTCAGGGCCGACAACGCGATATCGAGTGATTCGCCGATGAGACTGCAGATTTACATGTCGAGCAATCCGCCAAACATCCCGCCAAAATGGCGAGATGGGGACCGCCTCTTGTGGCTGCCGCATGAATCCCGCCAAATATCCCGCCGTTTTGGCGAGATAGCCGTAGGTCAAGGTTGCCCATTCCATCGCTTACAGCAGTTCTTACGACGAGGTATTTTGTGCAGTGAGGGAAAGGCCATGGCAATCCCGACACTAATCCCGACAAAGTGTCGGGATAGGCAGCAACAATCAGCGTCAAACGGGAATTGCCACATTATGTCGCGATTGCGGAATCACAGCCAATGACATCTTCAACCTTCATCTTCGAATGCAGCAGTTCGACGTACCTCGACTGCGTCGAAAAGAACATCTTTGGTTCCAACAAACCGTGGCCGTTGGAGATCAAGGCTGGTGACTACTGCCTGCTGCATCACTACGAAATCGGTGGGCTGCTGGGGCTGTGGCAGGCGACCTGCGACGGCGGGAAGAACCTGGTGCCGAAGGTCTGGGGCGGGAAGTTTCCGTATCAGGTCAAGGTGAAGCTGATAATTCCGAAAGTCACTGACGTGCCGAAGAAAGTGCTGACGAAACTGGGTGTCGATGCGGCGGTGGGCAGGTTCGACAACTGCGTGGATGAAGACATGGCGGAAGATTTGGTGCGGTCGCTGCTGAGTGATGTAAAGTAAATGATCAGAAAAGGACATCTGAAGTGCCCGGTGAATCAATTGGAATCTGGAACGGAATGCTCGCAGGTTTTCGTACAGATCTCTGCGACATTTCCGTCGAAGCAGTGCTTCGCGCGATGAGTGATGACCGAGGTGGTAGTCGCCCTTTTTTGGCTGCCGCTACAGACGGGGAGCGATACTGGGTCAAGCAAGTCCAGAATCCTGCATCTCCTCGGGTTCCAGTGACTGAGCAGGTGATCTCCGGATGTGGACGGCTGATCGGGGCTCCAGTTCGTGCTTGTCGGTTAATCATGATTCCCGAAGAGCTGGACGGCGAGCTGCTTTCAAATGGGACCGTGCTACATCAGGGAATTGCTCACGGGTCGCTGAACCTCGAATACTCAGCTTTCGACAAGACCTGGGGGCCGGAGAATCGAACTCGCGACGATAATCGAAGACGCCATGCTGCGTATTTTGCGTTTTTTGACTGGTGCTGGGGCGATGACCGGCAGTGGCTCTATGACACCATTGATGACATGACGACCTATTCCCATGATCACGGGCATTTTCTGCCGGGTGGTCCCAATTGGACCACTGAAAGTCTGCTCAATCACCAGGAACAGGCCCATTCGCTGGATTCATCCCCGGAAGGACTTGACTACAATGAATTGGAGAGGGTTGCAGATAAGTTGGAAGGATTGACGGCTGCGGAACTGAAGACGGTGCTGTGTGGGATTCCGGTGAGTTGGCCGGTGGCGAATGAAGAACTTGAGGTGCTCGGATACTTTTTGGATTCTCGGCGATTGCCGTCAGCCCGCAGAATTCGACAACTCGCAGCGACCATCGCCCGCTGAAAAGGATAGATATCATGCCAAAATACAAATATTCAATCGTTCGGTTCGTCCCGTCGCCGACTCGCGGTGAACGAGTGAATCTTGGGCTGATCGTGGGCAGTGATGCGACCTCAGAATGGACGATGGAGATCGTCGGCAGGAAAAGCCGTGCGGCGAAGCTCGATGACGCGAGAGTGATGCCGATGATTTCTGCAGAACTGGAACGACTGCAACTTCGATTTCCAACTGACGATGACGCGCCGTTGCTTGACGGGCCGGAAATCAATGAAGAGTGGTTGTCTCAGATCGCTTCTCAGTCACAAAACGTAATTCAGTACTCGGCACCCCAGGTCGTTCTTGCGGAAGACGTGAACGCAGCACTCGCAAGACTATGGGACACTTTCATCGTTGAGAGCATACCTCAAAAGAGGGATTCCCTTTCAAAGCGGCAGGTGATGACTCAGTATTTGAAGACGCTGCAGAAACAGCATCTGGGGACCGATCATTTGAAATCACACGCACGTCTGAAAACAGGACACAGCACCGCTTCCATTGATGTGGCTGTCCACAACGGCGTCTGCAAACGACTGACGCAGTGTTGGTCATTTCAGGTGAAGGATACGGAAAGCGTATTGAACGAAGTGAAGGCGTGGGGCTGGACGATGAGAGATCTTCGTCGCTCCGGTGGGGCGATCACTACGCCGTCAGGTTCAATTGGCGTGCCAAAGAATGTTGAACTGTCGGTAATCTATGCCACTGCTGACAATACGGCTGACGAGTTCACGAACGAGGCGATTGAAGTCTTTGGTGACGACGAGGTGGGAGCACGAAGCATTCCGCTGGAACAAATGGAGCAACACGCCGCTGAGGTCGAAACACTGCTGCATCGATAGGCCAACCGATGTCACTCAATGAAGCGATTGTCGAAGATGCAGCCATGACTTGGTTCAGCGAGCTGGGCTATTCGGTCGGCTACGGTCCGAAGATCGCGCCGGGTGAACCGGATGCGGAGCGGTCTTCGTTTGGTGACGTCGTGCTTGTGGGACGGCTGCAGGATGCGATTCAGCGATTGAATCCGTTGATTCCCCAGGAAGGCCAGGAGGAAGCTCTGCGGAAAGTCCTGCGGCTCGATTCTCCATCCTTCATTGGGAACAATCGCGCTTTCCACAAAATGCTGCGGGATGGTGTCGAGGTCGAGTACAGCCGAGCAGATGGCTCGATTGCCGGTGATCGGGTTTGCTTGGTGGACTTCCTGGACCCGGCGGCGAATGACTGGTTTGTGGTCAACCAGTTCACCGTGATCGAATCACAGCACAATCGCAGGCCGGATGTGATCGTCTTCGTGAATGGGCTGCCGCTGGCGATCATCGAACTGAAAAACGCTGCGGACTCAGAAGCAACGATCTGGTCTGCGTACTCGCAACTGCAGACCTACAAGGTAGAGATTCCGTCATTGCTGCGGTACAACGAACTGCTGATCGTGTCTGATGGTTTGCAGGCTCGTATAGGCTCGCTCACAGCGAACCAGGAATGGTTTAAGGTTTGGAGAACTGTCGATGGAGAAGAACACGCGCCACGCGCCTCTCTGGAGCTGGAGGTGCTGGTTCGAGGTGTCTTCGAAAAACGCCGGTTTCTGGATTTACTGCAGCACTTCATCGTGTTCGAAGAAGACACGGAAAGCGACCGGCTACACAAAATTATTGCCGGTTATCACCAGTTCCATGCTGTGAATGCGGCGGTCCAAGAAACCGTCCGGGCCAGCGGGATGGAAGCGGCGATGATGGCTGCAGAAGTACCAGAGGGACATTATTGGGCAGGCCGAATGCACGGTGGTAAAGCGGGTGATCGTCGAGCCGGAGTCGTCTGGCATACCCAGGGATCAGGCAAGAGCTTTTCGATGCTGTTCTATGCGGCTCGGGTGATACGCTCCCTTGCCATGCGGAACCCGACAATTGTGGTGCTGACTGACCGGAACGATCTGGATGATCAGCTTTTTGGACAGTTTCAGAGATGCTCCGAATTGCTGAATCAGACGCCAGTGCAGGCAAGGGATCGTGAACATCTGCGCGAACTGCTGAAGGTGGCCAGCGGTGGTGTGATCTTCACCACGATTCAGAAGTTTATGTCGGACAAGGGCGAAAAGATGCTGCCGTTATCGGAGCGGCGGAACATCATCGTGATCGCTGACGAAGCGCACCGCAGCCAGTACGACCTGATTGATGGCCTGGCTCGCAATCTGCGCGATGCCTTGCCGTATGCGTCGTTCATCGGATTCACGGGCACACCGATCGAGCAAAACGACGCGAACACTCGCGCAATTTTCGGGGACTACATCAGCATTTATGACATCCAGCGAGCGGTCATCGATGGTGCCACAGTTCCGATCTACTATGAAAGCCGGATCGCGAAGCTGGGCCTGAACATCGCGGCACTGCCGAGACTGGATGCAGAATTCGATGAGATCACCGAAGGAGAGGAACAGACCAGTCGCGAGAAGCTGAAGTCGAAGTGGGCTGCTCTGGAAGCTCTGGTAGGTGACCCGAAACGCATCAAGCTGATCGCAGCGGATCTGATCCAACATTTCGAAAAGCGGCTGGAAGCGATGGACGGCAAAGCCATGGTGGTGTGCATGAGTCGCCGCATTTGCGTAGACCTGCACAATGCTCTGATTGAACTGAGACCGGACTGGGCCAGTGCGCCGGATGACGACGCAGAAGGCGAAAAGGGCAAGAATTGTGTCGTTAAGGTGGTGATGACCGGCAGCGCTGACGATGGGCCGGACTGGCAGCCGCACATCCGGAACAAGCTAAAACGCCGGAATCTCGCGACTCGATTCAAAGACAGCAAAGATCCATTTCGGATTGTGATCGTCCGAGACATGTGGCTGACGGGATTCGATGCACCCTGTCTGCACACGATGTACGCCGACAAGCCAATGCAGGGTCATGGTCTGATGCAGGCCATCGCTCGTGTGAATCGCGTTTTTCGTGACAAACCCGGTGGTTTGATCGTGGATTACCTCGGCCTTGCCGATCAGTTGAGAGACGCGCTGGCGACATACACCGACAGCGGTGGCACGGGTTCACCGAGCTTTGATGCGGCTCAGGCGATTGCCGTCCTGCTGGAGAAGTACGAGGTCGCGTGCGACATCCTGCATGGGTTCAACTGGAATCTGTGGACAACCGGGACGGGGCCGCAGAAGCTGAGTCTGATTCCGGCAGCTCAGGAGCACGTCCTGGAGCAGGAAGACGGCAAGAAACGCTTCATCCAGGTGGTGACGGAATTGTCGCGAGCGTTTGCATTGTGTGCGGCCAGCGACGAAGCGACTGAGATTCGCGACGACGTGGCGTTTCTGCAGACGGTTCAGGCGGCGCTCAGCAAGCAGTCATCCGGCAGCCGGAAGTCACCGGAATATCTGGACGCTGCGGTGCGGCAATTGGTATCGAAAGCGATAGTGGCGGAAGGGCAGATTATCGATGTGTTCACTGCCGCCGGTCTGAAGCGTCCGGATATCAGCATCCTGTCAGACCAGTTCCTTGCTGAAGTTCGCGGGTTAAAGCACAAGAACGTGGCGGCAGAGCTGCTGGAGAAGCTGCTGAAGGATGAGATCAAAGTCCGATCCAAACGCAACCTGGTGCAGTCGCAGTTGTTCTCGGACAAGCTTAAGCAAACCTTGAACGCCTACCACAACCGCGCCATCGCGACGCACGAAGTGATCGAAGAACTGATTCGTCTGGCGAAGGAGATGGAAGCAGCCGCAAAACGGGGTGAAGATTTGGGCCTGACCGACGACGAAATCGCGTTCTACGATGCCTTGGCCGCGAACGAGTCCGCCATCGTGGCCATGGGGGATGACAAGCTGAAGGTCATCGCCGCCGAACTGATCAAGATGGTCCGCAAGAGCGTGACGATCGACTGGAATCTGCGAGACGGTGCGCGTGCCAAGATCCGCGTGATCGTCAAACGCATTCTGAATAAATGGGGCTACCCGCCAGACCTGCAGGACGAAGCCGTGAAAACGGTGCTACAGCAGGCGGAATTATTGTGTGCCGACTGGTCCGATGCGTCGGTCTGACGTTGCGTCGCAGGTCTGGCGATTGATTTCGTGTTTCCTCCAGTTTTTGCGGAGCAAAAACCAGCACCCCGAAAGGGACGGGCGTGTTAACTCGAAGGGCCCCAGCCAATCAGAGAGTCAGAGAGTTTTGGCCGAAAATGCCCTGAGCCGGACCGAAACCGAGGGGTATCTTCCGCACCCCGAAAGGAACCGTCGCGAAACAGAGACATTGCCACCGTGACTTCGAATGTCGGAAACCGCACGAAACACTGGGGAAAACGAAAAAACGCCGAGAGGGACACTCTCGGCGTTTCGTGTTAACTCGGATGACAGCGAAAGTTCGCTGTTTTTGGAAAGCTCCCCCGATAGGACTCGAACCTATGACAAGGCGATTAACAGTCGCCTGCTCTACCAACTGAGCTACAGGGGAATTTTTTCACTTGTTTGGCACTCGGCGGGTGGGCTGAGTGGCAAAGCTTGTGAGAGGCCGGAAATTAGCGAGCGAGGTCCGGCGATGCAAGTCTGTTTCCGGGTGCTTATCGGTTCGATTTTGAATGAGAATCCAAAAACCGGAAAATTTCGCCGAATTGCTGCCGACTGGGTTTTCCTTCCAGACGGTTCATTGCCGCGGAAAGACGTCCACAAAATCAACGCTTCCGCAGACCCTTCACAGGGGACACCAAATGCGGACACATGGTTCGCTCGGATGGCAGGCGGATCGGGAAGGTGGAATCTGGATTTGTAACGTGGCAGGAATAATCAGGGGTTTACGGCGAATAACAAGGGCAGTTCCATCCCTCGCTGACGCGTCGGGTTCTCAGAACGACTCAATTAACATCCCGCTTGCGTTTTGCGGACGGCACATGGAATGTGCCTGCTGCTTTGGAACGAGAAAGACGAACGAGCCATGAGGATTTTGCCGGCCGGTTTTCTCGATGCGGGGTGTTCGCGGAGGAATGAGGGCAATCGATTGGTTTGTGAGCCGGCAACCGGTATGATTTATGAAAACGCGGTTCCTGAGGGACCGACGTGATTCCGTTTCGGCTTGCAAACTTGCGAGTCTCCTTCTGGAATATTGAACTCGTCGGTATGGACGAACTGCAACACGAATGCGGCGTGGCCGCCGTGTATCATCTGAACTCTGGCGACCTGAGTCCTCTGATTCCCAAGCTGCGGAAGAAAGACAAATCCTTTGTCGAACCCGCGTCTGAAGAACCGATGGCCGTACGGAATCGGACGTCGCGTCTGATCCCCGGAATGCTGCTGGACATGCAGAACCGTGGCCAACTGGCCGCGGGGCTGAGCAGCTACAACCCGGCTCGCCTGCAGCTCATTCAGACACATAAAGACGTCGGCGGTGTGGCCGAAGTCTTTCGCATGAACCATGAAGGTCCGTACAAGTCGCTCATGGCCGAACATGCGGGCCAGGCGGCCATTGGTCATGTTCGGTATGCGACCTGCGGCAAAGACGACCCCAGCTATGCTCAGCCGTTTGAACGTCAGCATATCGCGCGTTCCAAATGGTTCAGCTTTGCATTCAACGGACAGCTGGCCAACTACACTGAACTGCGAGAAGAAATTCTGTCCACAACCGACTTCCACCTGACTCGGGAAACCGACACGGAAGTTCTTCATCATTTGATTTCGCACGAACTATCCCTCAATGCCCACGTCACGCCCGTTGAGTTGCTGCGGACACTTTCGAAGCGGCTGGACGGATCGTGGAATGTGGTGTTCCTGAACGCTCGCGGACACATGTTTGTCTCCCGCGATCCCCTGGGCATGCGACCTCTGTGTTATGCCGTAGAAGGTTCGCTGTTCGCAGCAGCCAGCGAAAGTGTGGCATTGACTCACCTCGGCTTCTCGGAAGACAGCGTCAAGAATGTGCCGCCAGGACATGTGGTGATCGTCGACGGCGAAACTGTGCGAGTGGAAAAGTACGCCGAGAGTCCGAAGAAGGCTCATTGCTTCTTCGAATGGATCTACTTTGCCAACGCGGGTAGTACGTTTGACGACGCGGGAGTTTACCTGTCTCGCAAACGTCTGGGTGAAGAACTGGCCAGGCGGGAAACCATCAAGATAGATGATGACGTGATCGTGGTGCCTGTTCCGGACACGGCCAAAGCCGCCGCGGACAGCATGGCGTTTCAGTTAAAGGTGCCGTCCCTGGAAGGTCTGATTCGCAACCGTTATATCGGGCGAACCTTTATTGAAGGCAACAACCGAGCGGACAAGGTTCGCATGAAGTACACGCCGCTTCCGGAAGTCATGGAAGGCAAACGCATTTTGCTGGTGGATGATTCCATCGTTCGCGCGACAACGCTGAAAGAACTGCTGGCGTTACTGCGTGATCGTGGGCGTGCAAAGGAAATCCACGTTCGCATCGCATGTCCTCCGATTATCGCTCCGTGTTTTTACGGCATCGATATGTCGACTGTGGGTGAACTGTTTGCCCCTGGTTTCATGACGGGAAATGTGATCACCGAAGCCGAAGAGCAGGCGATGGCGGATGCGATCGGCGCGACCAGTCTGCGATATCTGCCCATGGAAGCACTCGCATCCTGCGTAGGTCTGCCGGATCATACGTTGTGCCAGGCCTGTGTAAATACGATCTATCCGACGCCAGCGGGCGAGCGGATGTATGAGAAGGCTTTGCTGCAGGATGCTGCAGAAAAACTGGCCTGCGAAAATGGCTGTGAACCGGGTGACGCGGCCGAAAATCGCCAGCGAATCTACGTGTGATGAATGCCATGGGCCGCGTTGTGCGACCTTCGTCACTCGGAGAGTGACGCCTACTTTGTCAAATCGAGTGTTATTGGGCGTGCGGAGTGTGTTCGCTGGCGGTTAGAAGCGGCGTTCGGCGAGTTGGCGGATTTCGGATTTGTCGGCGGCCTGGTCGTCGTTCAGATCGTAGTGACCGAATCGAGTTCGCACGGCCACCGGGGCTTCGGATCGCATGACGATACCGTCGCCGTTGGTGTCGAGCCGCTTGAAGAATTCTTCGACGAAGGCCGTAATTTTCGCTTCGCGAGCGGCTGCGTCTGTCGCAAACAGTTTGTCACCAGCGACTGCCAATTCACCCGCTGTGGATGAGCCGGCTGGCGGTGTCTGCAGGGGTTCCGAGACTTCCAGAAAAACGACAGCCATTTCTTCCCAGGTCTGATCGCCCCAGTTGACCCACTGAGCGGGATCCGGGTTGAACGGATTGGCAGCGGAGTTATCGAAGGTCGTCTTAAACGTCAGCTTCCCGACCGAATGCAGCGGAAGCGGTTTCTCGAGCACATAAGAATGCTGCCAGTTGAAGTCGTACTGCGGCACCTTCAGCAGGGTTTCGGCATCTCCCGATTTTTCGGCGAACAGCTCGAATGATTTTCCGCGAACATGCATGTGAGGTGCAATTGCCAGCAGTTTTCCGTGCTCCGGCAGCCAGCGAATTTTCCCGGACACCTCGTGAGCCGCGGCGTGAGGCGGAATCTCAAATTCCTGATCGATGCCAATCAACGTGATCACTTCATCGGTGACGGTTTTCGGATCAGCAAACACAATCCCGACCTTCGAAAGATCCTGCTGCTCGGTCCCGTTCGTTGTATAGTGCATCTGGAACACAAAACGAGAACCCGCGGGAACTCGCCGCGCGTGCCCGGCCGGCATCGGAATCATTCGCTGACCGGGCACATAAGCAGTCAGCCAGCCAACACCACGGAATTCCTGATCGTCCGGCGGTCGAATGAACACAATCGCATGATGCACCACGGCTCGATTGCCGGGAATGACCTGGGCGGCCGAAACCCATTTTTCCTCCGTGAAGCCCGGATCAATCACGAAATACTGGTACTCCACGGTGCCCTCGGCCGGAATCCGAAACGGCTGTTCGCGCATGCTGACTTCCAGATCGGGCTTCTTTCCAATCTGCCATCCATCGGCGAACTGCACTCCGCCAGGCAGCTGAGATTCCTCACCTTTCGGCAGGCCAGCTGCGATCCAGTCACGAATCACCTGCTTGTCGTGTTCCGGCATCTGGCGAGCGTTCGCAAACGAGCCGTGAGCCGGATCGGCATGCCACGGCGGCATGCGTCCGTTGTCGATCACTTCCTGGGACGTTTCTGCCCACCCGACCACATCTTCAAACGCTTCCAGTGAAAACGGGCCGATCTCACCCGTGCGATGGCATTCAATACAGTGCTTCTGCAGGACTCGACTGACCTGGTTGCAATAGGTCACTGCGTTTTCGGCAAGAGGTGTCGTCGACGGAGCCGTCGGATGCCGCATCTTGCCAATCATGCAGCCCACGGGTTCGGTGCCAGCCACTTTCACCGGATGCCCGGCCAGAGTCTGTTCGATGGCACTGCGGAGATCGTTCTGAGCAGCCGCCTGACGATTGACTCCCGGCGCATACTGATCATCAATCCGGCCTTGATAGACCACACGGAGGCTCTTATTCAGAACAAAGACTTCCGGAGTTCGCGTGGCTCCGTATTGGTCGGCGATCACATTGCCAGGGTCAAGCACAAGCGGAAACGACAGATGGTATTCGGCCAGATAGCCGCGAATATCTTCCTCCGTGTCCTGGCGATTGCTGTTGATGCCGACAAAGCGAACACCGGTTGCTGAAAACTCTTTTGCCATCACCGACAGCCGCGGACTGTAAAGTCGGACCAGCGGACATTCAGCGCCGAGAAAACAAACAACCGTCACTGGATGCTTGTCGTCGGCTTCTATCACGACCTGTTCACCGGCGAGCGTGGAGAGCCGAAAGGCGAATGATCGCCCGGCCGCATCACCTGGCGGCTGGGCAACCGTTGTTCCGGAAAACAGGCCGCATGTGATCGCGAAAAAGCAAAGTCTGAAACGAATCGAGTTCATAGCATTGGGTCTTCAACGAATCAGCGGTTTGAGCGTCGCATGTCCAGCGGGCAGATTGTCAATGCCACTCGATTTGACAAAGTAGGCGTCACTCTCCGAGTGACGAATGCCTCAAAACGCGGCCCGTGGCATTCATCACTCGGAGAGTGATGGCTACTATAATCGCAAATCGAGTACCATTGGGCAGATGGTCTTGTCAAAGATTGTAGGCGAACAGTTGAAGTCAGCAAATTGGTGAAATGGTCTTCGTGGTTCGAAATCCTGCGTCCGGCAGGTGCGTTTGAGATCCGCCGAAAACCGGAAACTGGCGGGTTGTTGGTTTAGTGAGCCGCAAAGCGCTAGCTGCGGGTGCGTGTCTTAAAAACACAAGGAAAACACCCGCGGCTAGCGCCTCGCGGCTCAGGTTGTGACTAAATCAACACGCCGAGCAGGCTGCGATTTCAAAAGAGATAACAAATGGCCACCATTTCGACTTCCGTGTGGAAACAATTCCCAACGGCATGGTGTCCAGGCGAGCTTTTGTGAAGCATAATGCACGACAGACTGGTACTCTGAGCGGGTCTGGGGGAACTGCAGGTCATGCTGAGATTCTTTAATCCACAACCGAACGGTGACTCGCGTGGATCACGTCGAGAATGGTTGCGAATCGGCGGACTGGCGGGCATGAACTGGGCACTTCCCGGGCTGATTCCACGCCGTGCTTCGGCCGGGGACCCGTTGGCAAGCTCCGCGGCGGGGTTTGGCAAAGCAAAGTCCGTGATCGTGGTGTTTGCCAGTGGCGGACAAAGCCAGGTGGATATGTGGGACCCGAAGCCGGATGCGCCTGAAGAAATACGAGGCGTCTTTCGGTCCATCAACACGGCCGTCCCGGGCGTTCGATTCACCGAACACATGCCTCAGATTGCAAAAGTCGCCGACAAGCTGTGCATCGTTCGCAGCATGGCCCATGAAGATCTCGATCACGGGTCCGCATTTTATCTGTCGATGACCGGACGATATCACCGACGCCGCTCGGGAAATCCGCTGCCGTCACCGGACGATCTGCCGTGTCATGGCGCGATCCTGCAGCGAGTCCGTCCGAGCAGTGCGTTTGCGCAAACGGCGATTCATCTGAACGGTCCGGCGGAGGTCCCGCTGATCATCGCGCCAGGCCAGTTCGGCGGATTTCTCGGCAAGGGTTACGACCCGCTGACGCTGGGCGATGTGACAAAAGATGAAATCGCCGTGCCAACATTGTTGCCTCACGCGGATCTACCCGACCTTCGGATGCAGTCGCGAAAATCCTTGCTGCAATCGGTCGAACACAACATGCGCCTGCTGGAAAATCAAAAGCTGGGCCTCGAGAAGGGGGCGTTGTACGAGCAGGCCTTTGACATGCTGGCTCGCCGTGGAGCCCGGGAAGCGTTTGATCTGAACCGTGAACCGGAGGCTCTGCGAGATCGTTATGGTCGCAATCGATCGGGACAGGCGTGCCTGCTGGCTCGCCGTCTGGTTCAGGCCGGAGTGCCGCTGGTCACCGTGATCTGGTCTCATAACAATCGCGGCCAGGACATTGATCCGACGAACACAGATCTTTATGGATGGGACAATCACAACGACATCTTTGAAGGTTTGCAGCATCATCTGTTGCCGCGTTTCGATCAGGGCTTTTCGGCGTTGATTGAAGATCTCGATCAAAAAGGAATGCTCGAGGACACGCTTGTGATTTGCATGGGCGAGTTCGGTCGGGCACCGATAGTGGCGCTGGAGCCGCGATTCGCCGGAGCCACGCCGGGACGCAAGCACTGGAGCTGGGCTTATTCCATCGCCATGGCTGGCGCCGGGGTGCAGCGTGGTGCTGTGGTTGGCGAAACAGACAGTCGGGGCGCGTATCCTCGAACGGAGCCTTATGGTCCATGGGATGTGATGGCCACAATGTTTTCCGCCCTCGGCATCGATCCGCAGCAGCATTACTTCGATGCCGTGAATCGTCCGCTTCAAATCTGCGACGGCCGCGTAATGAATGCCATTTACGGTTAAGAGCTTTCAAAGTGCAGGGCTCGACGCGAACAATAACCGTCGGAGGATGGGACCCAACGCTCAATCGCACTCAATTTGGCGGGGCATCGTCGTAGCGGAAGCCGCCAAAGCTTTCGGAAGGCTGGCTTAGCAAACAGGATACCGAAACGCTTGGCACGTTCCGCTACGAAATGAGTCGCGTTTAAATTCAAGGCTGAGACACATCGCACAGCGGAATGATGCGGCTTTCGGAACGAAGGACCTGGCCGATGGTGACGCGTGAAAAGGCTTCTTCCGTCGCTGCGTAGGCCTTGTCCAGTTCCTGATGCAGCGGACACAGGCTGGTATGAGAGGGAAGTCCAAGTGGACAATGACGAATTCGCTCCAGCGGCGCTACGGCATTCACGACGTCCAGAATCGTGATCTCATCCGGCAGCCGCGACAGTGAGTACCCGCCGCCGGGACCGGAACGAGACCTCACAAGTTCCGCTTTGACAAGATCCTGCAGGACCTTGTGCAGATACCGACGAGGTACCCTCGTCTGCTCACAAAGCAGGTCGGCTGACTCCGCGTGGCCAGCATCCCCGGCCAGACAGGCGACAGTTCGCAGGGCGTATTCCGCTGTTTTTGAAAGCATATCGGTTCCTTGCCGTGGGAAATCCTAGATACTGCACCTTGACGTATAGTATTCAGGCGATACCCTTGGTGACAGGCGAAAGTGATCAATCTGTTGAAATGGGCGCGCCGATCATTTTCATCACAGCTTGGTCTGAAGTTTTTCGTTTGGGCAAGATAACCAGTTTTAAGCCGTTTCGGGAGCCTGCCATGCGAGTCCCTTTTCTTCTGCGGCTGACAATGGCTGCGACGCTGTTGCCTGTGCTTCAGGTGTTCGATGGTGCTGTCATTCTTGCCGATGAAGAGTTCGATCGCGATCCGATTCAGTACAGCCAGGCGGTTCCCAAGAATCGCGTTTCTGAAGTGCAGGATCGTATTGATCGGGGAGAACTGACGCTTGAGCATTCTCCGGAGCACGGGTTCCTGCCGGCTCTGCTGAAGGCGCTTGAGGTGCCTGTCGAATCTCAGACGCTCGTGTTTTCAAAAACCAGTTTGCAGTTGCGACGCATCTCACCGCGGACTCCTCGGGCGATTTATTTTAACGATGACGTCTATGTCGGCTTTTGTCAGTCGGGCGATGTGCTCGAGCTATCTGCCGTGGATCCTCAGCTCGGGACGGTGTTTTATTCACTGGATCAGCACAAGGCCGAGGTTCCTCATCTGGAGCGGCGGACGGACAATTGCCTTGTGTGCCATAGTTCGTCTCGCACGGAAGGCGTTCCCGGGCATCTGGTTCGATCGCTTTATGTCGACGCCGGCGGGCAGCCACTGCTGTCAGCGGGCAGCCGGATGGTGGATCATACAACGCCGATTGAGCATCGCTGGGGCGGATGGTACGTCACGGGGACTCATGGAGCACAAAAGCACATGGGCAATCTTGTCATTCGAGGTCGTGATGTGCAGGAACCGGTGGATAATTCGGAAGGTCAGAATGTTGTCGATCTGCAATACAGGATTAATCCGGATCGCTACCTGACGCCTCACAGTGATATTGTGGCATTGATGATTCTGGAACATCAAGCATTGGTTCACAACCGCATTACGAAGGCGACGTTTGATACTCGCCAGGCATTGGCTTACGACGAAATGCTGAACAAAACATTGGAAAATCCTGTGGGGACTCAGCTGGAAAGCACAACTCGCCGCATTAAAAGCACGGGCGACCGACTTGTCGACGCCCTGCTGCTGGTGAATGAAGCGAAGCTCACAGAACCGTTGGTCGGCACATCCGGCTACGCAGCCGCGTTCTCTCAAACCGGCCCGCGGGACCGCCACGGAAGATCGCTGCGTGATCTGGATATGACGACGCGAATGTTTAAGTATCCGTGCAGTTACCTGATCTATTCCGACGCCTTCAACGGTCTGCCGGAACTGTCGCGAGTTTACGTGATGCAGCGCTTGTGGGAAATTCTTTCCGGGGTCGAGACGTCTGAAAAGTATTCGCATCTGTCAGCGGCGGATCGCCAGGCCATCATTGAAATTCTCCGCGACACAAAATCCGATCTGCCAGATTACTGGGATTGAAAATCTCGCTGTGCACGATGGATGTTTCCCGGCTGCTTGAGTTCCGCAGACAGCCTGCGAACACGATTCGGCAGGAACCACCGAATCCGCGTGCGATAATGCCTGCCGCGTGATCGCTCTTGTGGCTGTGAATCCTTTCCGGCTGTAACGACTTTGCTGACTTGCAGAATCGACTCATTGTCGATGCGGCTTATACCGATTATTTGGTTCGGGGGAATTGTGCGACGGTTGACTTCCGGGGGGATTCAATTGCGTCGCACGGCATTTCTTGTGCACTCAGTCGCAACCTGAATCGCAGCCTGGCCATAACTGACCTGGCTGTTGAGCGGTCTCGCCTGTGCGTACAAGTGCGGGATTCTTGGAGGCAGCATGCAAATCAGAACAGTGCTGGAAGGGATCGGCAACGATCTGTCGAGTCTGACTGGCCGTCGCCGTTCGCTGGCTGAGTATTGTCCACTGACTCCGATGCCGATCCAGTTGCTCCGGCCGCTGACGGCCTTGCTGCTCTGCACGCTGGTTCTTGCGACGGACAATTCTGTACGAGCCGATCAGTTGCAGGACCTGGCCAAAAAAGCCGGTATGAAGATTCTTTCCGATGGTGAGTCGTCGGGTGACTCGCAGAAAAAGACAGTCGCCTCGCTGCCCTTCAATCAGATGACGGCTCCGAACAGACAGCGGGCTCAGAAAATTGTTGAAAGCTGTAATCAGTATCGACGACTGCCGACGCTGCAATACTCCATTGATGCGCCCATCTATCGCTATCTGCTGCAACATCCGGACGTCGCGGTCAGCACATGGCGAGTCATGGGGATTTCAAGATTCGAAATGTGGCAGACGGGTCCGATGGAGTACGAAGCGAAAGCCGTTGATGGCACTGAAGGCGTCGCCGATATTCTGTATCAGGATGCTAATCAGATGCTCTTCGTCTGCGAAGGCAACTATCACAACCTCCTGTTGCTTCGCCCACTGGAAGCTTCAGCTCTGATCTGGTTCCGTGCGGTCTATGCACCTGGAGCCGATGGGACTCATGTTGTCACTCAGAGGGCTGATGTGTTTGTAAGGTTCCCTTCAGCCGGTTTGTCGACTGTGGCAAAAATGCTGACGCCGGTGACGAACAGTATGATGGATCGAAATCTGTTTGAAATTTCGCTGTACAGCAGCATGATGTCACGAGCTGTCCGGGATGAGCCCGAATGGGTGATTCAGGTGGCCGACCAGATGGAAGGCGTGCTGCCCCAACGAAAAAATGAACTGATGGATGTGGCTCGGTTGCTGCGAAAAACCTCTGTTAACGGTCTGTCGCGCAACGAACGAGTGAATTCGGTGGATCGTAGTGTGATTATGTCGCCGCAGCTGCTGTTCTTCGACCCACCGAAATCCGGCACGACCATTGTAACGCCCGAGCCTGTGTCGGCCGGCGTACCCGTTAAGACTGCAGAGCTGACTTCGGGTGGACGTGCTGCGACGGTCAGAACAGCGTCGGCTCCGGCGGAAATCATCCCAGCGGCGAAGGCCGCGCAGTCGACGAAAACAGAATCAAAGAAGTCGCAGTCCGGTGATGAGTTCGCTCTGCAACCCGTGGTGCCCTCGGTTGAATCGGCGGCAACCGATCCAGCCGGGCGTGGCGCCCCTTCAGTGCAGGAACCAAAGTGAGTTTCTGCTCAGTAACGATTGAGCCCTTCGCAGCTGGCCGCACCCAGCGCGGGCTCATCGTTCCTGAGCACCTCAATCGCACGACTTCATCAGCAGCGTGCGAGCTTCTGCGGCGAGGAACAGAGAACCGGTGACGCAGATCAGGCCGCCACTGCCGGCCAGTTTGCGAGCCTCCTTGAGCGCCGCCCCGGGATCGCTGGCCTGATACAGGAGAACGCTGCGTGTGGTGTCGGGGTTCAACGTCTGCGAAATCGCCATCAGCTCTTCCGGAGGAACGCTGCGCGGGTTGCCCAAAAATCGTGTGAAGACGACATCATCAAAGTGCGGTAGAATGATCTGCTGCATTCCATGAACGTCCTTGTCGGCCGACGCAGCAAAGATGAGGACTCGACGACGGTTCTTCCATTCGGCAGCCTGCAGCACATTGGCCACAGCATGCATGGAATCGGGATTGTGAGCCGCATCCAGCACGATCGTCGGATCACCCTCAATGACCTCAAATCGCAGCGGCCAGTATGTGGTACGAATCCCTTTGGAAATGGCAGCCGCGGTGATCGACGGATAGCCCTGACCGCTCAGCAGTTCACAAGCCATCACAGCGAGGCTTGCATTATGAGCCTGGTGCTCGCCCAGCAGTGGAACGACGATGTCCACATAATTGCGAGTGGGAGTCAACACGAGAATCTTCTGGGACCGTCGACGATCGCCGGACGACGCTGAGTCCTGATCTGCGTGCCATGCGAATTCATGTCCGCAGACGAATCGTTGACAGCTGAGTTCTCGCGCACGCGCCGCGACAACAAGATCCGCATCCCCGGGCAGTTGCCCCTGAACAACAGGCACACCGGCTTTCAGAATGCCAGCTTTTTCGAAGGCGATTTTGGAAATCGTGTCGCCCAGAATCTGAGTGTGATCCAGACCAATACTGGTAATCACTGTCACTCGCGGCTGGCAAACGTTGGTGCAGTCGAGCCTTCCGCCAAGCCCTGTTTCCAGAACGGCGACTTCCACGTTTTCTTCATCAAACAGCATCCAGCCCAGCAAAGTGGTGACTTCAAAAAACGTCGGGATGCGATCGCTGACGTCCATTTCTGCTTCCTGCAGAATGTCGTACAGCCTGGCCACAAGCCGCGTCAGTTGTTCCGGGCGAGGCATATGCCCGCAGACTCTCATGCGTTCTTCAAATTGTTCAATATGCGGCGATGTAAACAGCCCACTGCGAATGCCGGCGGCCTGCAGCACCGAATCGATCATCGCAGCGGTCGAGCCCTTGCCTTTGGTGCCGGCAATATGCACGGCCGGGATGCGTTCATGCGGTGAGCCGATGCGTTTGAGCAAACGCTCCACCCGTCCCAGTCGAAACGGGTTGGTCTGGCCCGACGGTCGCATGCGTTCGTAGTCGATGCGGTCGTAAAGCCACGAAATGGCGTCATCGTAAGTTTCAATTCTGGTGGGCAAAGGTTTGTCCATCTGCAGATTCGGTGTGAAGGGTTATTGAAGAGTTCTGGAACACTGATCAGACGCTTTCAAATTTGATATTTCAAATCTCAAATCTCAAATCACGGCACGATCGTCTGGTATTCGGTTCACAAACTGTACCAGCCGCACAACGCTGTGATCTGCTGCAGTTTGGCCAGCTGAGAAATGCGCTGACGCGAAGATTTCAGCCCGAGTGCCGGAGAATATCCAAAGTTGTGATCCAAAGTTGCCAGAGCCGCCTGAACATCACGCAAAGCCAGCACGCTGCGTCCTTCCCGGGCGGCTCGCAGGCGAGCGACCCAAAGCGTGGCTGGATACATCAGTGCCAGCGATCGAAAACCGTCAATCACCGGCATATCGTAGTACGCTCGCCCACAAAAATGAATTCCCTGCACCTTGACTCGAAAATACCGAGTCAACAGTTCATTAAATTCCGCACTGCGTCCGTCAAATGGCTGCTCCAGCTGTGCGAAGCGAGGGGATATCAGGTTTTGCAGATCTGCGGGTTGTCCAAAAGCAACGTTGACGGAAATGGGATCAGCAAGCCGCGGAACTCGACCACGTCCCACGGTAAAACGAACACCTTCCGCCAGCAGGGTCATTCGGCCCAGCAATCCCTGTCGCGCCGTGGCTTCCGTGTCGTGTCGCAACAGTTGAGCAATCATCTGGCGGAACATGAGTTTTCCGAGCTTCGACGGTTCCACAATTGGCAGCTCATTGTCAGGCTGCGCGCGAGCGGCCGCGGAATGCAGCAGATTCAGGAGCTCACCCAGCCGATCGCCACGCAGCACATCGGCCTGCGCTTGTTCAGCAAGCTCCAGCCATGACAAAATTCGCATCAGACGAGTCGCAAAATCGACCTGCGAATCCGAAAGCCCGCGTTCCAGATACGCCTGAACTCGTACAAAGTCTGACCAGTCGAGTTTCTGCCCAGCGAAAAATTCAGGCGTCTCGGGCGCCTTGTAACTTGCCGGAACGATTTGCTTTGCCAGACTTTCGACAAAGGTACGCTGCTGAGCCACAGGCTGACCCAAATTCTGCACAACCGACGGACAACTGAAACGCAGACTCGTTGTCACGGAATTTCCTGCCGGATGAATGGCATACGGATACACCTGACAGGCCAGCGGTTTGGCGGGCTCACCATGTTTCGCATGAATTCGGCACAAGCCTTTTTCATTCAAAAACACGCAGGCCCCATCGTCCTGATGATTCAGTCGCCACGCTTTTCCAAACGGGACCACCAGCGGTCGATCGGCAGGAACGCCATCCGCTGGCGTCCATTTTTGTTTTTCGATGCGACGTTTCTCGTCTTCGGTGATCGCAATCTGATGCTCTCGGCAGCAACCTCCACAATTGTGGCAGCTCCAGTTCTGCAGGACGGGCAGCATGACACCAGAATGAGACATCAGAATCCTCAAAACCATTCGTCCTATGAACGACAGCCGCAAGGTCGCCGGGCTTGCCGCTGTCTTAACAGGCTCTAACAAAACTGGGACATGCACCCTATTCCGGAGCCGGTCCCAATTTTGTTAGGCGTTCGAAGGAATGAGTGTATGGGGAGCAACCCGGCGCGTCGAACCGGGTGCCCTGACAGAAAACGGCCGGGGTGCCGTGGAAATCACATGAGACTTAGAAATTATCCGCAGGCGGGTTCGAGCTGGGCTGGTGCAGCTCTTTTTGCCCGGATGGCTTTCAGTTCAAGTTCGAATAAACACTTTCCGGTATCCACCCATCGACCGACTTCGGCTACGAAAAAGCACCTGTTTCCACGACGAAAAATCCTTAACGGCGTTGCCGAGTGGAGTGGCTCGGGGCGGTTCTTGCGTCTTTGCTCTACTTCTTTACGACCCAGATGTTGCGGTAAACGACAGGGTTACCGTGGCCCTGGAGGTAGATCACGTCCGGGCCGGCCGCTTCAGGATTCTTTCCCGGAGTGCCATGAGTCAGTTCAAGATCGTTATGAATCACGATTCCGTTATGGCGGATGTTGACTCGCGCGTTCTTGATTTTCTCGTCGTTCTCAAACACGGCCGCCTTGAAATCCATGTCATAAGTCTGCCATGTCAGCGGAGGAAAGCAGGCATTCACTTTGGGTTTGGCGATGGAATAGATCCCGCCGCACTCGTTGTTTTCGCCTTCGAGACCGAAGGAATCCAGCACCTGGCATTCATATCGCCCCTGGACATACACGCCGCTGTTACCGCGTTCCTGGCCTCGAGCCGCCGGCCGGAAAGGCGTGCGAAACTCAATGTGCAGCGTATGGTCATCGAATTTTTCGACGGTTTCGCAGTCCGCTGCCAGCAGGTCCTTCATCGTGATCTTGCCGCCTTTGAAATGTTCGGCAGTCGTCCCGTCGAATAGAACCAGTGCCCCGGCCGGTGGTTTGGCGTCCAAAGTGGGGCTCTTGCGTTCCACCTTCTTCAGAGTTCCGCGGGCTTCGCCGGTTTCGGAATAAAGCAGCGCTTCGCCATTCTTCAGGACCGCATAACCATGCCCGGCAGCAGTGACTTTCGTTTCGCCGTCCGCTGTTGCTCCGGTCGCTCGGAACTTTTCGTCGCCGACCCAGCCATCGCCCGGAAGTCCGCCCGGATAAGCGACTGCATCAAACTTCTGATCGCCCAGAGCAATCACCTGCAGGCCCAGTTTCAGGGCCTGACCATCGTGTTTGACTTCTCCGACGTACTCCCCCTGAATCGCATAGTCAGGACCAGCATCTTCCACTGTGACATAGGTGTCGCCCGCCATTGCCACTGACGAAAAGAACAGAACGGTTGTCAGAAAACTTTTTACTATCGCTCGCATACTTACTCCAGTAGGACAGGAACCGGGATTCAATGCGATCGCAACCAACAAAAGGCTGCGGATTCATAAGTGTATCGCGTGGGAGACTTGGTTCACTGACTCAGATTGTGGCCCGTGAGGCAGTGCGTTGCAATCCAGTGGCTGACCTAAAGTCGTTCGTCAGCGGCCGCTGAATTTCGGTTGGCGCTTTTCAGAAAACGCGGCAAGGCCTTCCTGAGCATCCTGCAGTTCCAGACAGCGGATGTACGCGTCCGTATCGACTCGATGCGCCACCTTGGGCTGCGAACCTTCGTCGACGTGAACGATTCGCTTGGTTTCACGGAGTGCCGTCGCCGGCATCTGCAACATTCGTTCGGCAATCTGTCGACCACGACTCATCAGGCCAGTGCCGGAAACGATCTCGTTGATCAGGCCCCATTCGAGCGCTCTGGAGGACGGAATGGCATCGCCCATCAGGCACAATTCCAGAGCACGTGACTTTCCGACGAGCGCCGTGAGCTGCGCGATTCCGTAACCAGGCGGCCAGCCCAGTTTAATCTCCGGCATCGCGAAACGTGCGGAATGCGTGCCGATGCGCAGGTCGGCCGAGTACGCTGCGACGCATCCCCCGCCAAACGCGTCGCCGTTCACGAGTGCAATCATTGGCTGTGGAAGTCGTTCAAACGCCAGATACATTTCGGCCTGCCGCAGGCTCAGATCCCTTGCGGCGGCTAAAGGCAGCGACTTCAACTCTTTGACATCATCGCCCGCGCAAAATGCAACGCCGGACCCGGTGAGCAGGACCACTCGCACGTCTTCCGGATGGCCGAGCAGCCACGCGACCAGCTTTTCCAGTTCTTCGGTCATCTGCACATTGACAGCGTTCAGGGCTCGTGGACGATTCAACGTCACCGTGGCGATGCGATTGGATACGCTGACCAGCAGCGTTTGAAAGGTGGGCATCGCTCCCGTGTTGGCGGCAAGATTCATGACTCGCGATTCTTCCTTCGGCGATTTTTCACTCGACAGTTTTTCACTCGACAGTTTTTCAAGGTTTTCAATGAGACGGCTTAACAGCACGACAGAGCGAACATGAGTCCCCCGGCCGATTTGTCGATCGCCGGCCCACGCTTCGACGTCAAACGCGACTCGCCGCCCGTCGACTGCCGTGACTTTCGCAATTCCGCGTACCGTCGCCCCCAGCGGAGCACCGCCGATGTGTTGAATATTCACATCGGTGCCAACGGATTCTTCACCCGGTTCGAGAAACTCGCGCAGAGCTTCACGCGCCGCGCGTTCCATTAGCAGAATCATGTTGGGCGTCGAAAACACGGTCGCTCGGGAATCACCGCCAAGAGTGATGATCATCGACGCATCAATAGTCCAGCTCAGGCTGCCCGTGGTTCCGATATTCAGTGCGGATTTCATGAAAATTGATGTTCCACAGTAAAGAAAATCAAGCCCCCGCGTCGTGATGAGAACGCAGACCAAAAAACCGGTCGGCTGTCTCCCGACGTCGGTCTGCAGTTTCGCAACAGCGAGGAAAGTTGCGTCTGTTTTTTCGCCCGGCGTAATATCATAATCTCCACCATGGCACTCCGCCCAATGTGAGTCGATTTGCGATTATAGTAGCCATCACTCTCCGAGTGATGAATGCCAACGGGCGCACTTTGCGGCCTTCGTCACTCGGAGAGTGACGTCTACTTTGTCAAATCGAGTGCAATTGGCAGTCCGCCGACAGCAGGGAGACGCGAGAAGCTGAGTTTTTCCACACGCAAAAATGATCAGAGCGGCAGAAAGTTTTCCGCGGCCAGCGTCAGTTCAGTGAGTCGTTCGATCACGTCCGCGGGTGCTGCCGCTTTATCCTGAGTGGCGGCGCGACGACGGAGCCAGGTGACCGGACTGAGCAAAACAGTGGCACCATCCAGAGCTTCCAGCATCAGCCGTTCATGAAAATTTAACAGACGAAGTGTGGCATACGCTTCAATCCCCTCCCGCACACCGATCGTGTCAGCTGCGTACCAGCTGCGAAGCAGGCGGGAGAGATCAAGAGTCACATGATCGGATGCCATCGCGGTCAAATCGATCAGGCCGGTAACATCGTCGCCCGTGAATAAAACGTGAGGCCGCCAGAGGTCTCGAATGACTGGCTGCAAGGGAAACATCTGCCCGGATAACCGCTCAAGGCGCGGAAGCACCCACGGCAGCCAGCGGTCCAGCGCCTCGCAAACACGCAGAGCGAGCACGCTGAATTGACGGTCCGGGTCCCGCTGAAACGTCGAACGATAGTGAATCACCAGGCCGGCGGAAAGTTCCTGTGCGATCTGCAAACGCCGCTGAAGTCCGGGTGAACGCTGGATGCGAGTCAAGAACCATTCATTGGCCGGCAGCAGGGTTGCGCATTTTGCTGCGGCCAGATGAAATTCATGCAGCGCGCGAACTGCCGCAAGTAATCGAGATGGCGTCGGAGTTCCCGTGACGGGCGAACCCGAAAGCCAGGGCTCTGCCTGCCACAAGTATTGATCCCTTTGCACAGTGGTCGCTGAAATTGGCGTCGTGCGCGACTCTGCCGGACCGCAGGGTGGGGCCACATCGCAGTCATGGGCCATCCATGAGCTGCCAGAGTGCTCCCTTGGAACAGCGATCGTGTTGATTCCAGTGGCCTGAATTCTGTGCAGCAGATGATGAAGCAGCCGCAGACGGTCCTCGGGGATTGACGACTCTTTGGGCGTGCGGCGAACGGCAAAGACTTCTGCCTGAGCAGTGAAAACCTGGTACACCGCGGCACCGCTGAATCCTCCGCTGACGCGATGAATGCGTTGCGGCTCGATCCCAAACACTCGTGCGACCTGAGCGACAGAAGTTTCCGGTTCCGGCGTGAGCAGCGTCATGCAGATTCAAATCTACTTCTGCTGAGCGAGCAGTTTCTTCAGGAGCGGATTGATGTCTTTTTCGTAGGTGAAGGCTTCTTCTTCGCCGTCATCCAGCATGCTGTCGTCAAATCGCTGAGCCAGCTTGCCCTGCGCGTCATACACATAAACGGCTGGAATAGAAGACAGCTCCAGCGTCTGAAACACTTTGTCGGATTCTGATGTGCAGAGAAAGTTTGTGAACGCTGCGTTTTCCTTTTTCAGGAACTCTTCAACTCGCGGTCGATAGTAATCAGCCCCTTTGTTCTTGATGCCAACATAGTCCACGTTGAAGCTGATGCAGACGATCTGGTCTTTGTGAGCGTCATGGATCTTGACCAGATTCGGGAACTCAGTCATGCACGGCAGACAGGACGTCGACCAGATGTCGATCACCACGATCTTGCCCTTGTGTGACTTCACCAGCGTTTCGACATCATTCCAAGTTCCCGCGGTCAGCATAACCTCGGACGACGCCGTCGCTGTGTTCTCTGCGGGCGCCTTTTTGTCGTCGGCCAACAACGGAGTCAAGGCCATGGCGAAAATAAACAGCAGACCGGTGAAATTCAGGAAAAGTGACTTCATCGCAAACCCTTTTTGATTCAGGCCGTTGGAAACCATTGGCTGCCAGGCCGTAAAGTCGAACAAAAAAACTGCAGCCGCCGGAGTCAGCCATCGAGCACTCTCAACGTGACACCCACTTTACCACCATCAACCCCCACGATGTAAGGCCGGCTGTTTTGAGAATCCCCAAATCCCATCGACGAGCCGCGTTCGTCCGACGCGTCACAAACCCGTTTCTTCCAAACTCAAAACGCCTTCCGACCGGCGTTGATTCAATCGTAACCCGACGCGTCGGCGAGGGATTTGTTGGCACCCCGCCGAAACGCCACAAGTCAATCCCTCACTTACGTTTCGGGTTGTGAACGCCCATTAAATCAACAACCTGCCGGCCGCCTTGCGGCACTGAACGCTTCAGATCATTCGCAACTTTTTCGAGATGCAGCAGCAAAGACGATTCCTCTTCACGGTTGACGTTGGACAGTTCCAGACTGCGAATCGCAAGGCCAGCGACTTCCGCCGGAACC
>Ga0209491_10002803_pt1 | contig 30157 bp, 31 predicted proteins | sample BON02_FD_187213 | JGI IMG/M metagenome (GOLD analysis project Ga0209491, IMG submission 187213) | Freshwater microbial communities from Lake Bonney liftoff mats and glacier meltwater in Antarctica - BON-02 (SPAdes) (version 2) | ecosystem: Environmental > Aquatic > Freshwater > Ice > Glacier...
CTACCCGCTCCGCGGGTACCTTTGAGTGTTTTGCGTTCATCTTCGTTCCTTACAGTCACTGCGATGAACCCAAAACACTCTCCTATTTTATGCAGCCAATCTGTCTATTGAACGCTGACGGGGGACAAAGTTGTTTCGGCAGTTTTTACCGAGTCAAGACTGAGCATGCTGGCTAAAGCATAGGAAATTGATTTGGGGTTCTCTTTGGAGGACACACACATTGCAGCGTGCGGACATCGTTCACTCGTCCCCAACCCCGCAACTTTTCAGTAATAATTTCAGCCCATTACGACTCCCCTAGGGAGTCGCATCCATGTTCGCACAGCTAATTTCAAACGAAGACGGGGCAACGGCCATTGAATATGGCCTGATCGCCGCGCTGATTTCACTCGCAGCGATTATCGCATTTCAGAGCCTTGGCCTGAACCTCGCGAATATCTTTTTTCGAATTATCGATGCGATGGCTGGCAGGTAGCGTCCTTCGACAAGCTCAGGATGAGCGGGGTACGGAGGGGATACGGAGTTACTCCTCCCCCATCCGCAGCGCAGCGATAAACGCCTCCTGCGGAATACTCACATTGCCATATTCGCGCATCTTAGCCTTGCCCTTCTTCTGCTTGTCGAGCAGCTTTTTCTTGCGCGAGATATCGCCGCCGTAGCATTTGGCGGTTACGTCCTTGCGCATGGCGGCGATGGTCTCGCGGGCGATGACTTTGCCGCCGATGGCTGCCTGGACCGGGATTTTGAACAAATGGCGGGGGATGAGGTCTTTCAGGCGTTCGCACATGCCCCGGCCCCGTGCCTCGGCCACGTCGCGGTGGACGATCATGCTGAGCGCGTCGACCGGTTCGCCGTTCACCAGAATGCTCATTTTCACCAGATCGCCCTGACGCAGGCCGATTTGTTCGTAATCGAAGCTGGCATAGCCGCGGCTGATGCTTTTCAGGCGGTCGTAGAAATCGAACACCACTTCGTTCAGCGGCAATTCGTAAGTCACTTGCGCGCGGCCACCCACATAGGTCAGATCGAGCTGGATACCGCGCCGGTCCTGACATAATTTCAGGATGGAGCCGAGATATTCGTCCGGCGTGTAGATGGTCGCCTTGATCCACGGTTCGTCGATCTGGTCGATCCGGCTGGGATCGGGATAATCGGCCGGGTTGTGCAGCATTAATTCCTGCGCCGGGTCAGTCCGGCTTTTGTTCAGCTGTATTCGATAAACCACGCTGGGGGCGGTGGTGATCAGGTCCATGTCATATTCGCGGGTCAGCCGTTCCTGGATAATCTCCAGATGCAGCAGGCCGAGGAAACCGCAGCGGAAGCCGAAGCCGAGCGCCGCGCTGCTTTCCGTCTCGAACGTAAAGCTGGCGTCGTTGAGGCGCAGTTTGCCGATGGATTCGCGCAGTTTCTCGAAATCTGCCGCATCGACCGGGAAGATGCCGCAGAACACCACGGATTGTACTTCCTTGAAGCCCGGCAGAGCCTCCGCCGCGCCATTTTTGACGGTGGTGATGGTGTCGCCGACTTTCGCCTGCGCCACTTCCTTGATCTGGGCGGTGATGAAGCCAATCTCGCCCGCGGCCAGTTCGGGCAGCTGGGTGATTTTGGGCATCATGCAGCCGACGCGGTCGATCAGATGTTCGGTGCCGCCAGCCATGAATTTAACCGCCAGGCCCTTTTTAATGGTGCCGGCGATGACCCGCACCAGGATCACCACGCCGAGGTAGGGATCGTACCAGCTGTCGACCAGCATGGCCTTCAATGGCGCGTCGCGGTCGCCCTTGGGCGGGGGGATTTTGGTGACGACGGCCTCGAGAACCTCGGCGATGCCGATGCCGGATTTGGCGCTGGTGAGCACCGCCTCGGACGCGTCGATGCCGATGATGTCCTCGATTTCCTTGCGGACCATCTCGGGTTCTGCGGCGGGCAGGTCGATTTTATTGATGACGGGGACGATTTCGTGGTCGTGTTCGATGGATTGGTAGACATTGGCGAGCGTCTGCGCCTCAACGCCTTGGGCTGCGTCCACCACCAACAGCGCGCCCTCGCATGCGGCGAGGGAGCGGGAGACCTCGTAAGCGAAGTCGACGTGGCCGGGGGTGTCCATCAGGTTGAGCTGGTACGTCTCGCCGTCCTGCGCGGTGTAATTGAGGCGGACGGTCTGGGCCTTGATGGTGATCCCGCGCTCCTTCTCAATGTCCATGTTATCAAGAACTTGCGCAGACATCTCGCGCTCGGTCAGGCCGCCAGTAAACTGGATCAACCGATCAGCGAGCGTGGATTTGCCGTGATCGATATGTGCAATAATAGAAAAGTTTCTGATCTTGGATAATTCAGTCATGGATCGCCGCTGTGTTTGGGGATGGCATTGTACAATACCTTACCCAGCCCCTTAGCCGCGCTTAACCGCCGTGTCAGCAAGTAGCTTGCGGTTCTTTGACGCGCAGCCAATTGAAGCGAGCATAACGCACATGCAGATGTTGTTCTGGGAGGTTATGAATTGCGGACGAAGCCAACGGAGCCCTGACCGGGACCTGCAGAATTGATCAAAGTGAACGTCCCGTCTGCGCCGCGTTGCAGTGGCTCGCTAAATTCGACCCCCATACGCTCCCCATCACTCCAGCGGGTGATCGCTGTAATCGTGTGGGTTTCTGACAGTGTGATGTGCAAGACTGTTTCCTCCGGAACGTTCCAAAGCCCCTCGATCATTGCGCCTTGGGCCGAGATATTTTGGATCGTACCGTTATAGAGTTGGCTCTCGTGCTCAAGGGCCACCTTGCGCATCAACGCTTGGCGCACGGAGCGGCGAGGACGAGGAACATTCACGGATGCAGCGAGACCACGTTCCAATCGCGAATTTACCTCTGCTGTGTTTAGCGCCTGTTCGTAAATGTGCCCCTGAACATGGCGTCGGTGCTCTGGCTATCATGTAGGTAGGAAGATGCTTTCGGTGATCTCAAGCTCCAAACGGCTGGGCAAGATGCCGGACTGCGCGAGTGCATGGGTGACCACCGCAGGCAATTGGGGGTTAGAAAATTGAAGCGGAGAGACATTGACCGCGCAGCGTAATTCTGCGGGCCATGGCGCCAAATCTCTGCAAGCCTTGCGGATTGCCTATTCGCCAATTGCCGAAATCAATCCGGAGTCCTCAGCGATAGTAACGAATTTCTCCGGCGATATCAATCTCTTGGTGGGATGGTTCCAGCGTAATAGTGCCTCAAAGCCGGCAAGGCCCCGGGCAAGGACCATCATTACCGCATTTGAAACCCCGATCAGTGCCGCCAACCTTGTCCAATCTAAAGGGATCAGGTGCAACCATCTCTGTCTCTCTGTAATTGTTCTGTCACGCAGCCGGCGATCAGGCCGCTCGCGGCGCAATTGCCGCTCCGCTGCACTGTCAGGATTGTCAGACTGCCGGATCAGGTCCGGACTGATAGCCTCAGGGGCCGATTTTAAGGCTGTTCGCGCAACATCTGGCGACCCAGGCGCAACTCTCCTATGTGCAGCTACGCCTTTTGGCACGGACTTCGTTCTGGTTGACCCCCGCTCATGGATTCGGTTTTGGTGGATATCCTTTTTAGCCAGAGTTAATTCAAAGGTCATAATTCGCCGATTGCACGACATTTCGAGTGCCCGCTGCCTTATGACCGGCTGCGCCTTGCCAATCTGCGGACTGCAGTGCATGAGTTAATGATAGAGGCGAAGAATGGCCCTATGGGGGAGCACGATGAACGATCGCACGACGCTGGAAAACGAAGCAGCGCAATCAACTACTGCACTGGGGCCAATGATTGGCCTCGCCCGCGAAGATTTTATCGGCGCGATCGCGTTGTTATTGCGCGAAACCGCTTCCGACCCTGCCCGCAGCATGAAGCACGCTCGGAATATGGGCGAGGACATGATCAAGATCATGACTGGGAAGTCCGATCTCGTCCCCGATCCGAAGGATAAAAGGTTCAAAGATCCCGCGTGGCAATATAACCCGTTTTTCCGCGCTGGTGCGCAGTATTATCTCGCCGTTCAAAAAGGCATGAGCAATTGGCTCAATGACCTGGAATTGGACGATCTGGAACGTGATCGTGCCAATTTCATTTCGAACATCATCATCGACGGGCTGGCGCCAACAAATACTTTGATTGGCAATCCCACCGCTCAGAAACGGCTTATCGACAGCGGCGGCATGAGCATCGTGAAGGGGCTCAAGAATGCCTATGAGGACTTAGTTCACAACAAGGGCATGGTTAGCCAGGTCGACAAGCGCCCGTTCAAGCTGGGTGAAAACATCGCGATCTCAAAGGGATCGGTAGTGCTGCGGACCGAAATGATGGAATTGGTGCATTACGCGCCGACCACGGACGAGGTGTATGAAACCCCGCAACTGACCATCCCCCCCCAGATCAACAAGATGTATATTAACGACCTCAGCCCCGACAAATCGGTGGTCAAATGGCAGGTGGATCACGGCATTCAGACCTTCGTGATCAGCTGGCGCAATCCGACCAAAGAACAGGGCCATTGGGGAATGGCCGATTACATCCATTCATGCCGTGAGGCGATGGAAGCGGTTTCGGCCATCACCGGATCGAAAAAAGTCAACGTTTCAGCCGGTTGTTCGGGCGGCCAGACCGCGGCAATGCTGGCCAGCAAGATGGCATCGGACAAGGATACGCTGCTCGGTTCTTTAACCCTGATGGTGTGTGTATTGCATCCAAAGCAGAACGATATCGAAGCTGGATCGCTGGTTAGCGAAAACGGGATGAAGCTGGCTCGCCAACGCGCTGCCAAACAGGGGGTGATCGAAGGGGATTCGCTCGCTCGCGGGTTCGCATGGCTGCGCCCCAATGATCTGATCTGGAACTACGTCATCAACAATTACTTGCTGGGCGACGATCCGCCAGCATTCGATGTTTTGTTCTGGAATGCGGACGCAACCAATCTTTCCGCTACCCTGATGGGCGATTTCCTGACAATTTTCGAAACGCTCGCCTTCACCAAGAAAGGCGAAATCGAATTTGTCGATCACAAGGTCGATCTCAGCAAAGTGACGAGCGACCTGTTTATTTTGGGCGGAGTTACCGACCACATTACTCCGTGGCGGGCCTGCTATCGTTCGACACAATTGTTCGGTTCCAAAGACGTCACCTTCGTTTTGAGCCAAGCGGGGCATATGCAGGCTATCCTGAATCCTCCCGGCAATCCCAAGGCCAAGTACTTTAAGTCCAAGAGCCCTGGCAGCCCACCCAAGAAGGTCGAAGATTGGCTGGCGGGAACTGAAGAAGTTGCTGGCAGCTGGTGGCCGTTCTGGATGGAATGGGTTCAGGCCCGCTCCGGCAAACAGAAAGCCGCTCCAAAGAAGCTAGGCAATGCAAAGTTCAAACCGCTAGACCCGGCACCTGGACTTTATGTTCTCGAAGAACATTGAGCACCTGATGATATTCACTTTCCAAGGAAATCTATTTGACTGATGCTATGACTACCGCTGAAATCTCGATGGAGAAAGTTGGCGGACGCGTGCTTCGTGTTGCCCGGTGGCGGCTTGACGAACCAAGCGATCATCCCCCCATCCTGTTTTTCAATGGTATCGGTGCCAATATCGAGGCTGTTGCTCCGCTGGCAGAGGCGCTATCGGATCGCGGCTTCATCATGTTCGACATGCCCGGCGTGGGAAAATCACCCGACCCGCTGATCCCGTACAATCCCGCCAGCATTACCTGGACCACGGCGAAGTTACTCGACCGTTTCGGCTTGGATGAAGTTGACGTGATGGGAATCAGTTGGGGCGGCGCAATTGCACAGCATTTTGCCCTCCAATATCCAGCACGGACACGCAAGCTGGTGCTGGTCGCCACCACGGCAGGAATGCTGATGATGCCCGGCAATCCCGCAGCGCTGACCAAAATGGCCAACCCGCGCCGCTACGTCGATGCGGCATTCATGGCCGAGCATTTTGAGACGCTTTATGGCGGTGCGCTGGGCAATTCATCCGGCAAGGGCGGCCATATGGACCGCCTCACCCCGCCCAGCCCGCGCGGCTATATGTATCAGCTGATGGCTATGCTCGGCTGGAGCAGTGCCCCGGCGCTACCGTTCATGAAAAAGGATACGCTGATCCTGATGGGGGACGAGGATCAGATCGTTCCGCTGCTGAACGGCAAATTCCTCAACATGCTAATCCCCAATAGCGAGCTGGTAGTGATGGAGGGCGGCGGCCACTTGTTCCTGCTCAGCCACAAGGACCAGAGCATCGCGGCGATCAGGGGTTTCCTCGATCCGCCCGCAGCCACTGATAACGTTGTGGAGCATAAAAGGGCGGCCTGATGCGGCATATCGCGATCATTGGTTCGGGCCCGGCTGGCTACTACACGGCGGAAGCCGCGACCAAGCAATGGGGCGATGATGTACAGGTCGATGTATTTGACCGCTTGCCGGTGCCTTACGGATTGATCAGGACCGGGGTTGCCCCCGATCACCAGTCAATCAAGGGCGTTTCAAAGCGTTACGAAAAGGTCGCACTAACCGACAATGTCCGCTTCGTCGGCAATGTGTCGATCGGCGATGATCTGACCATGGCTGATCTGCACGAACTGTATGACGCGGTTGTACTGGCCACCGGCGCGCCCAATGACAGGGGCCTCGGCCTGCCGGGCGAAGACCTCGCCAATGTGTTTGGCAGCGCCGAATTCGTTGGCTGGTACAATGGGCACCCGCAGTTTGCCGGCCTTGCGCCGGACCTGTCGGGCAAACATGCGGTCGTCATCGGTATGGGCAATGTGGCGCTCGACGTGGCGCGTATTCTGGCCAAGACCGAAGAAGAATTCGCCGGTAGTGACATTGTCGGTCATGCGCTTGACGCCCTGCGCGGATCAGGGATCGAGAAAATCACCATCGTGGCGCGGCGCGGGCCGCATCAGGTGGCGATGACCCCCAAGGAACTGGGCGAGTTAGCGCATCTCAGCCGCGCCACGCCGCGTATTGATCCGGAAGATTTGCCTGACGAGGCGGAGGACGCGATCCTCGAGCCTGGGCTACGCAAGTCTGTTACTCACTTGCGCAGTTTCGCAGCCATCCCCGAAAGCATCCACGCCGACGCCAAGATCGAGATTTACTTTGACCTTTTCGCAAGTCCGATTGCGTTGACGGGCGGGCAAAAGGAAGATGGCAAGGTTGCCGGAATTGAAATTGAGCGCACCAAGGTCGAGACGGGCCGCGCGGTCGGTACGGGCGAAACTTACAATATCCCCGCCGATCTGGTGGTCACCTGCATCGGCTACCGCACTTCTCCCATCCCCGATGTTCCTTTTGACGAACGGATGGGCCGCTTCGCCAATGATGAAGGCCGCATCCTGACAGGACTCTATTGCGTCGGCTGGGCGAGGCGTGGGCCATCTGGAACCATCGGTACCAACCGCCCCGATGGCTACGGGGTGATCGAAAAGATCGCCGAAGATATCGACGCTGGGAAATTGGGTCGGACTGGCAAAAAGGGGCGGGCTGGCTTTGACGAATTGGCGGCTGCCCGCGGGCTGGACGTAGTCACCTTCCGCGACTGGAAAAAGATCGAAGAAGCCGAAGCCGCCGCCGCCCGGGATGGCTCCCCAAGAGAAAAATTCGTCGATGTAGAAGCGATGATCAGGGCAAAGGGCTAGCCAAACCAAACTGGACACAGAATTCGCAATGTGAGACCTTATTTCGCACAGAATAGGGAACGCAAACCATGCCAGCATTTGACCTGATCATTCGCGGCGGAACCATCGTCGATGGAACCGGCGCTGAGCGCTTTACCGGCGATGTAGCCATCAAGGATGGGCTGATTGCTCAGGTAGGTACAGTCCATGGCGATGCGGGACAAGAAATTGACGCGGCAGGAATGATCGTCTCCCCCGGCTTTGTCGATATTCATACGCATTACGATGGACAGGCCACCTGGGATCAGGAAATGGCCCCATCCAGCTGGCACGGCGTCACTACCGTAGTGATGGGCAATTGCGGTGTTGGCTTCGCCCCTGCGCGCCCGGACCGCCACGAATGGCTGATCAGCCTGATGGAAGGGGTCGAGGATATCCCCGGCACTGCCCTGGCCGAAGGTATGACTTGGGATTGGGAGACCTTCCCCGAATATCTCGACGCGTTGGAGAAACTGCCCCGCAGCGTCGATGTTGCAACGCATGTGCCGCACGGCGCCGTCCGCGCTTATGTGTTGGGTGACCGCGAACAGCCCGGCGCTGTGCCGACACCAGATGATCTCGCGCAAATGTCGGCAATCGTGGAGGAAGGGGTCAAGGCCGGTGCATTGGGCTTTTCCACCAGTCGGACTGTCCTGCACAAGTCAGTAGATGGCGAGTTGGTTCCCGGAACCACAGCGACAGCAGAAGAACTAATTGTAATTGGCCGTGCGATGGGCCGCGCTGGCCACGGGGTATTTGAAATGGCCAGTGATCTGATGCGCGATTGGAATGAATTTGATTGGATGGGTAATCTCAGCCGCGAAACCGGCTTGCCTGTCACCTTCGCAGCTTTGCAATCCATTGCCAAAGAAATGCCTCTGGAGGAGCAAATTTCCGAAATGCGCGCGCAGAATGAAAAAGGGGCAAATATTGTCGCGCAGATCGCCTTGCGCGGAAATGGCGTGATCCTCGCTTGGCAAGGCACGGTCAACCCGTTCTATTACCGCCCCAGCTGGATGGCGATCAATCAACTGCCATGGGACGAGCAAAAGGCAAAGCTGTTCGATCCAGCCTTCAAGGCGCAATTGCTATCAGAACCGAATGATTACACGCAAGCGCCGCAAGACATGCTCGCCGTGGTCATGGCGGTGACCCAAGGATGGGCGCTGCAATATGAAATGGACGAGGATTTCGATTACGAACCGGAAGAATCCGATACGGTTCAGGCCCGCGCAACTGCGAAGGGCATTGATCCGTCCGAATATGCCTATGATCTGATGTGTTCAGATGAGGGCACCGGATTCATTTACATTCCGATCTTGAATTATGCCGATGGCAACCTCGATTTCCTGCATCCGCTGCAACTTGATGACGACACGGTAAATTCGCTGTCCGATGGCGGCGCGCATTGCGGTACGATCTGCGATGCGGCCAGCAGCACATTTATGCTGCAGCATTGGGTTCGCGACCGGCCGCGCGGCGACCGGATAACGCTGGAACATGCGATGAAGCGGCAATGCAGCGATACTGCGCGGCTGTATGGACTGGAAGATCGCGGCGTGATTGCACCGGGTTATCTGGCCGATCTCAACATCATCGATATGGACGCGATTAAGCTGGGAAAACCATGGCTAGCCTTCGATCTGCCGGCAGGCGGCAAGCGTTTGCTGCAAAAGGCCGACGGTTATGTAGCCACTATCAAAGGCGGCGAGATCACCTTTCGGGATGGAACATGGACGGGCGCGACCCCGGGCGGGCTTATCCGCGGCCCGCAGCGCGCTGAACTGGCCGAGGCGGCGGAGTAGGCCTCCGCCTGACCTCGCGCAGTTTAGGGCTCGATCACGATCCCGACCGACGGATCGACTTGGCCTTTGACCATTTCCACAAAGGTATCGCGCGCCGCAGCTATGCCAGGGCGGATGTCCACTTCGACGGTGCTGTCCACTTCGGCCATGAATTTGTGCCAGCTTTCCGCGATTGCCTGACCAAACACCTTTGCCCCCAATTCCTTGATTGCAGCGACGGCGTAATGCGGAGCGAAGAACAGGATGGGTGTGGGCCCGGGCATATCTTTCGATCCGCCGATGCGCCCATCAACATGGGTCGCGCCGACAAGGCATGAATAGGCAAGATGATCGCCCAGATGTTCGTGGATCGCGCGCAAGACCTTGGAATTACCGGCAAAATCGACAGAAACCGTGGCGACTTGCTCCAGGTCATCGACCTGATCATAGGTCAGCACCTGATCGTACAGCCCGCTGGCTTCGGTAAAGCCGACATTCCCGGCAGAGGTCAGCCCGACGCGCTTGATTTGCGGTGATTTATCCTTCGCCACGCTAGCCAGGGCCATTGATGTTTTGGACGATGCGCTGGTCATCACCATCACTTGCGCACCAAACCAGCCTTCGGTGCGGAACATGGTTTCGATCAGGAACCCCGTCTTGAACAATGGTCCAAAGATCATCCGCTGCGGCTCGCGCGACGGATCATGTTCCGGGTCGGCCGCAAGGCGCGCATATTGATTGTAGATCGGGCTCATCGGCTGGCGGTGCTCAGCCATGTCCATAAAGCCGCCATCGCTGACCTTGCCCGGGACCACATCAAGATGTGTCGCCATCGGCAAATAGCCGTAAAGCCGCTCGCCCACGGCAAATTCGGGATGATTGGAAGCCTCCACCGCTGCATGGCCCCACATCGGCACCACGCCGCGATCCCCTTCGCCGGGAAAGAAGTTCCAATAGCCCATCTGATCGCCCGCCACCGCATAGGTCACATTATTGGCGGTAACCGAGAAACTCTCGATTTTCAGACGAACAGCACCTTCGCCCAGCGGAGGCATAGCGATATCGACCAAAGTGGCATCGGAAATTGTGTCGCGCAGGACATGGACGGCTTGGCTCATGGTTATCTCCCAGTTTCGGAAAGCAACCTAGCGCGTCAGCAACCCGGAAGCGAGGGGCAATCCAGTCCGGATCGCCCCATTCGCATCACTATTCGATCAAACCCGCATCGGCATTAGCACGTAAAGCGCTTGGCTCTTGTCATCCTTGCGGATCAGCGTTGGCGCGCCTGCATCGGCCAGATGCAATTCAGCGGTGTCGCCTTCGATCTGGCTGAGGATATCTTTCAGATAATTGGCATTGAAACCAATCTCGAAGCCGTCCGAGCCATAATCTGCGGCCAATTCCTCTGCAGCAGTACCATTGTCCGGGCTGCTTACCGAAAGCGTAACCTTGTCTGTTTCGAGGCCCATTTTCACTGCGCGGGTTTTCTCGGTCGCGATAGTCGCGACGCGGTCGACCGCTTCGTAGAAACTGCGCGGATCGATCCGGAGCAATTTGTCGTTTCCGGTCGGGATAACTCGGGTGTAATCTGGGAACGTTCCGTCGATTAGCTTGCTGGTCAGGACAACGCCGCCCTCCCCGCCCATGGTGAAGCGAATCTTGCTGGCGGAAAGCTCGATCTGGACATTCGCATCAAGCGATTCTTCGAGTAATTTACGCAGCTCAGCGATCGCCTTACGCGGCACAATCACATCAGGCATACCTTCCGCTCCATCAGGGCGAGGCAGCGTGAAGCGGGCCAACCGGTGGCCGTCTGTCGCCGCAGCTCTGAGGACAGGTTGGTCTTCATCCGACACGTGCAGGAAGATGCCATTAAGGTAATAGCGCGTTTCCTCGGTCGAAATGGCAAACCGGGTGCGGTCAATCAATTCGGCGAGCGTCTTGGCTGGCAATTCAAAACTGGTCGGCAGATCGCCTTCGACAATAACCGGGAAATCATCGCGCGGCAGAGTCGGCAGGCTGAACCGGCTGCGTCCGGCCTTTACTGCCATGCGATTGTCGGCAGTCTCCAGACTGACCTGGCTGCCCTCCGGCAATTTGCGCGCGATATCGAACAGCAAATGCGCTGAAACGGTGATCGCGCCGGCCGTCTCAACAGACGCGGCAGCCATGTTTTCGGTGACCTGCAAATCCAGATCGGTCGCCATGACTTTCAGCGATCCGCCTGCATCTGCATCGATCAACACGTTGGACAGGATGGGTATCGTATTACGACGCTCCACCACTGACTGAACGTGGGAAAGGCAGCGTAACAGTGTAGCACGTTCGATTGTGGCCTTCATCGGTCCTTCTCGATCCCTCTTGTGCGTCGGCTTGAATGCTCAAAAATACAGGCAGATTCGCCTGTGAGCGCCGGAAAATGGTCAAATAACCTTAGCGTTCACATTTAGCGCGGCAAGGCTGCAACGCTCGTATGCTCGATTCCTTGGGGATAAATACCCCAAAGATTACGACATCATGGCCATGCCGCCATTCACGTGCAGCGTTTGCCCGGTGACATAAGCAGCCTCTTTGGACGCCAGATAGGCCGCGGCAGCGCCAATATCTTCACTCTCGCCCATGCGTCCCATCGGAATCCGGGCATTCAACAGGTCTTTCTGCGCATCGGGCAGCTGATCAGTCATCGCGGTTCTGATGAACCCCGGGGCGATGCAATTGACCGTGATCCCGCGCGTGGCGAGTTCCTGTGCCAGGCTCTTGGAAGCGCCCACCAGACCGGCCTTCGCAGCGGCGTAATTCATCTGCCCGGGATTACCCGTCGCGCCGACCACGCTGGTAATGTTCACGATCCGGCCAAAGCGCGCCTTCATCATTGGCCGGGCTGCAGCGCGCATGAGGCGGAATGCAGATTCAAGATTGATCTGCATAACTTGGCTCCATTCTTCGTCCTTCATCCGCATCGCCAGATTATCACGGGTGATGCCGGCATTGTTGACCAGAATATCAAGCTGTCCAAGCGTCTCGATCGTTGCGGGGATCAGATGTTCCACACTTTCGCTGTCTGACAAATCACAAGTGATCTCGACATGGTCGTGACCGAACTGGTCGTTCAGCTCTTCACGAAAAGACCGCAGCTTGTCGCCGTTGGACCCGGACAAGGCAAGCCGTGCCCCCTGCGCTGCGAGGGAGCGGGCGATGGCCGAGCCAATCCCGCCGCTGGCTCCGGTTACAAGGGCAGTCATTCCGGTTAGGTCGAACATTCTCAAATCTCCTTCAGCAACGCTTCGATGTCGTCCATCGTTATGACGCTGGTAGCTTGGGCTTCCTTGTCGGTTCTGCCAATCATAGGGCCAAGGACTTTGCCGCCAAGCTCAACAAATTGCTCCACCCCGGCAGCGCGCATAGCCAGCACGCTTTCACGCCAGCGGACGCGCCCGGTGACTTGTTCCACCAGCAAGCGCTGGATTTCGGCGGGGTCGGTTACTTGGGCGGCGGTGACGTTGGCGTAAAGCGGCAGATGTAATGCCTGAGGCGGTGTTGCCTCTAACGCCGCAGCCATTGCATCGGCGGCAGGCTGCATCAGCGGGCAATGGAACGGGGCGGACACCGGCAGCAGGATACCGCGCTTGATCTCGTGTTCCTTAACCAGAGCAATTGCGCGCTCGATTGCCTCGCGGTGGCCGGAGATCACCACCTGCGTCGGGTCATTATCATTGGCGACGGTGCAGACCTGTCCCTCGGCAGCGGCATCGGCCAAGGCCTGCGCCTTGTCGATATCGGCGCCCAACAAAGCAGCCATTGCCCCAATTCCCACCGGCACAGCAGCTTGCATCGCCTGTCCGCGCAATTTCAACAACCGCGCGGTGTCAGCCAGCGAAAACGCGCCAACGGCACATAGAGCAGTGTATTCGCCAAGGCTGTGACCAGCGACACAATCGCCTTTCTCGGCCAAACTAATCCCGCCTTCTTTTTCAAGCACCCGCAAGGTTGCGATGGCATTGGCCATGATTGCAGGCTGGGCATTTTCGGTCAGGGTGAGAACGTCTTCCGGCCCGCCGGACATGACCGCGAACAATTTCTGTCCCAGCGCATCATCGACTTCCTGAAACACTTCGCGCGCAGCAGGGCTGGCGGCGGCAAGATCGGCGCCCATGCCAACCTTTTGGCTGCCCTGACCCGGAAAAACGAAAGCGCGCATGTAAGTTTCCTCTGCCATTAGATTAATTCAAGCGCGCTTATTGGCCGCGTGCAGCTGCTGCAAGCCCGAACGGCACGATTGTGTTGGCTGCATCATGTCCGATATCCGCCCGGCCGAGATATTCTATCCCCGCTTTTCCGCACCAATATTGCGCGATTTCCACCTCGCTCGCGCCGAAGGGGCGGTCGTTTTCCGGCACTTCGCTGATCCGCCCGAGCCGCAATCCCGCCGCGCCATGCAAATGCTGGACGATGTGGAAAAATAGCCGGTCGATGGCGTAAAGATGCTCAGATACTTCCTCCACTATCACCACATGCCCGGTGATGTCGGGCATCAGATCGGTGCCGCACAGCATCGCCAAGGTCATCAGATTGAAGGCGATGGTCGGGCGTTCGTCCAGAGAAGCCTCCAACCCAGCATCGCCGCCAGACAAGTAGTCTACCGAACGGCGCACCGTCACATTCCCGTAATCGCGGCGAATATCGCCAACCATCGGTCCATGCGCGCATTGGCCAATCCCGGCTTTGTATAGTGCCGCCAACAGAAAGCCGGTGTCGGAATAGCCAAGGTACCGCTTGCCCCGCGCCGCAGCGCCCATTTGGGCAATTGCATCGCCCGCAATCCTGTTCGATCCATAACCGCCATTGGCAAACCACACCGCGTCGACTGTGGGTTCATTGGCGCATTCGACCAGAGCCGCCAGCCGCTGTTCGTCTGTTCCGGCGAAATGGCCGTGGCGGGCAAAACATTGTGGGTGAAACTGCAGATCGATGGATTCGTCAGCGGCATACAGTTCCTGAACCGCGTCGGCATGCTCTCGTTCGAGCCGTTTGCCAGGTGCGCAAATGGCAATACGGGTTTTCGAGCTGAATTTTTTCTGGGTCATTCGTTTGTCCTATACGGCATTCCCGCAAAAGCTGTAATCCCGCTTGTAAAGGGCTCGATTGCAACATACCGGTTCCCCCATGACCGATACACCCGCCTCAGAACAGCATGCCAACCGCCCGTGGTTTTTTTGCGGAATTGGCGGATCAGGCATGCTGCCGCTCGCACAAATCCTCAAAGGAAGGGGCGCGATTGTCGCGGGTTCTGACCGTAGTTTCGATCAGGGCCGCACGCCCGAAAAATTCGCCTGGCTGGAAGCGCAAGGCTTCACTCTATTCCCGCAGGATGGCAGCGGAATTACCGATGCGGAGCAGATTCTAATCGCCTCCGCCGCAGTCGAGGATACTGTGCCCGAAATGGTCCGCGCCAAGGAACTGGGCTGCACCCGGATGACCCGCGCGCAATTGCTCTCCGGCCTGTTCAACAGCGCCAAGACCGGCATCGCGATTGGCGGCACGAGCGGCAAATCCACGGTCACCGGAATGCTCGGCTGGATCATGCAGGCGGTGGGCCGCGAACCGACAATTATGAACGGCGCGGTGATGAAAAACTTCGTGTCGGATGATACGCCCTTCGCCAGTGCGGTGGTCGGAAATCGGGACGCATTTGTCAGCGAGGTGGACGAAAGCGACGGCTCGATCGCGCTTTACCGCCCGGCAGTGGCCGTGCTGCTGAATGTCAGCCTCGATCACAAGAGCATGGACGAATTGCGTATCCTGTTCGGCGCCTTTCTGGCGGCAAGCGGTGTGTCCGTGATCAATGCCGATGATCCCGAGGCGTTGGCGCTGCTGCCTCATGCAAAATCTGCGCTGACGTTCGGGATTGATCAGGAACTGGCGCAAATCGGCGTAGTCCCCGGCAGCATAGCCGACAGCCCGATCAGGCAAGCCGCGATGATCGTGGACCGGCATGACGGCAAGACCTACCCTCTGACGCTGAACCTGCCCGGACGGCACAATCTGTCCAATGCACTAGCCGCCATTTCAGGCGCAATTGCAGCCGGTGTTCCGGTGGCACAGGCTGTTACTGCGCTCGGAAGTTTTGCCGGCCTCGCGCGCCGATTCGACATCATTGGCAACAGCCCGTCCGGCATCAGCGTGATTGACGATTTCGGCCATAATCCAGAAAAATGCGCCGCCACCCTGCGCACGCTGAAACAGCATCCGGGCCGCGTGATCGCGTTCTTCCAGCCGCATGGCTACGGCCCGCTGCGCCAGATGGGCGTTGAACTGGCGGAAACCTTCGCCCGTGAACTCGACTGCAGTGATGTATCGCTAATGTGCGATCCGGTTTATTTCGGCGGCACAGTGGACCGCAGCGAAGGAAGCGAACGGATCATCAAGTTGATCGGGGAAGCTGGCGGCAGCGCAGAATATCTCCCCACCCGCGAAGCCTGCGGCGACCGGATTGTAACAATCGCCAAACCGGGCGACCGGATCGTGATCATGGGCGCGCGCGACGACACGTTGACTGGTTTCGCACGCGGTATACTGGACCGACTAGACTGATCCAGCCGTTATCCTTCTGCCGCATTCGGGTGTCCGACCTTCAGCACCTTGTGCAGCACGAACACGATAACTCCGCCCAGCAGCAATCCGAATACCCCGGAATAGATCGCTCCGCTTAGCCAGCCGAGTATGCCGGACAATGCACCGGTCACGCCCTCTACGCCGTGCTGGATGGAATGCATTATGTCTACGGGACCGTGCACACCCAACTCCTCAAGCCCATGAAGAAAAATCCCGCCGCCGACCCAGAGCATCGCAATGGTCCCGATGAAGGATAGCGCAACCAACAACTTGGGCATCGCCAGCAAGAGTAGCCTGCCGACCCACTGGGCAATGGCCGACCGCTTTTCCGCCAGATGCAGCCCGACATCGTCCATCTTCACGATCATGGCAACCGCGCCATAAACCACGAAGGTAATCCCGATACCGACCACGGCGAGCACACCCGCGCGGGTTACCAGCGATTCCGCCGCGACCTCGTTGAGAGTAATCGCCATGATCTCAGCCGACAGGATCAAATCAGTCCGGATCGCGCCTCTGACCCGCTCATTCTCGAACTGGTCGAAATCAGTAATCGGATCTTCCAGCGTTTCGCCATGTTTCGCGCCGCCGAGTTTTTCGACGACCTTTTCCGCGCCTTCATAACTCAGATAGGCCCCGCCCAGCATCAGAATCGGTGTTATCGACCACGGCAGGAAATAACTAAGCAGCAAGGCTGCTGGCAGAAGGATCAGCAATTTGTTGATCAAACTGCCCTTGGTAATCTTATAGATTATCGGCAATTCACGGTCGGGCGTAAAACCGGTGACATAGGACGGCGTGACCGCCGCATCGTCGATAACTACGCCAGCGGCTTTGGTGCCGGCCTTTGATGCCGCCACGCCGACATCGTCGATCGAAGCTGCCGCAACGCGGGCGATAACCGCAACATCATCAAGCAATGCGACTAAACCACCTGGCACAGGAATTCCTTAATTGGCAGAAATTGGGTATCTGTACCCTGTGCGGATCAATCGTTGAGGACGCAAGAGCTTGGCTGGAAACTGCGACGTAGCCTTCGTCATTGCTTGCATTCGGCGGCCAACCCGCTAAGAGCCCGCCTTCGCTGCTTTGTTGCAGTGGAAATGAAGAAAGTCGGAGGGGCCCCGCAATCCCGCGGATAAGCCAGCGATCGGCATTACAATGTGAAGGAAGCGAACATGGCTCTATACGAGCATGTTTTTCTCGCGCGTCAGGATTTGAGCCAGGCTCAAGTCGATGCGCTGGCGGCATCTGCCACCGAAATCATCGAAGCGAACGAAGGCAAGGTTACCAAGACGGAAACCTGGGGCCTGAAGAACCTCGCTTACAAAATCGACCGTAACCGCAAGGCGCATTTTGTGCTGCTCAACATTGAGGGCCCCGGCTCCGTTGTAGCCGAACTTGAACGCCAGACCCGCATCAACGAAGATGTCATCCGCTATATGACTGTCCGCGTCGACGAGCATGAAGAAGGCCCGTCCGCCATGATGCGCAAGCAAGACCGGGACCGCAAGCGGCGTACCGACCGTGAGGAGCGCAACTGATGGCCCGTCCGTTTTTCCGTCGCCGCAAGAGCTGCCCGTTCTCGGGTAAGGGTGCCCCCGCCATCGATTATAAAGATGTGCGTTTGCTGCAGGGCTTCATGTCCGAACGTGGCAAAATTGTACCCAGCCGCATCACCGCCGTATCCGCCAAAAAGCAGCGCGAGCTGGCCAAGGCGATCAAGCGCGCACGCCAAATTGGCCTGCTGCCCTACCTAGTTAAGTAAGGAGAGCGGGTCATGAATATCATTCTGCTCGAACGTATCGAGAAACTCGGCACAATTGGTGACGTGGTAACTGTAAAAGACGGTTACGCACGCAACTTCCTGTTGCCTAACAAGAAGGCCCTGCGCGCCAATGCGGCGAACAAGGCTGTCTTCGAAGCCAATCGCGAACGTTTGGAAAAAGAAAACGAAGAACTTCGCGGCGTAGCGGCAGTGACTGGCGAGAAAATCGCTGGCGCTGAAGTTGTGCTGATCCGTGCTTCTTCAAACTCTGGCCAGCTGTATGGTTCAGTCACAGTCCGCGACATTGTTGATGGTCTGACCACGCAGGGTCACGAAGTGACCAAGAAGCAAGTCATTCTGGAACACCCGATCAAGACACTTGGCGTGTTTGACGTACGCGTTCGCCTCCACGCCGAAGTCGACGTGATGGTCAAGGCAAACGTCGCCCGTTCGGACGATGAAGCTGAGCTTCAGCGTCAGGGCGTTGACGTGATGAAGGCTATGTTCGAAGTTGATCAGGCCGAAGGCGATGGCGGGTTCACCGAAGCTGTTGATCCAACTCTGGAGCCGGGCGAAATTCCTGCCGACATGCTGGATGAACCGGCTGAAGGCGAAGCTGGAGCAGAGGCATCGGACGAAACCGAAGCTTAAGCGTTTCAGACTAATCAAAAAAGGGCGCTTCCTGCGAGGGGAGCGCCCTTTTTCGTGGGCGCAGCACACTTTTTATCTGCTTAGCGAATTGTGACTTTGAAATATCGCGTCCGGGGCGCTATCTGCCAGAGATGGAATCAATCGAGAAAATTATCGAAGAGCTGGAAACGCTCTACAATGCCGCAGTCGAACAATTGCGCGCCGATGTCATTGCCTTCGGCCGCGAAGGGACCCTGCCCCCGCCCGAGCGGCGCAAGGATGGCAGTTATGCCTATCCCGAACTGGTCATGCGGTTTGACGGCGGGCAGCAGCCGGAAGATCGCAGCCGCGCCTTTGGCAGGCTGAACGCGCCAGGCACCTATGCCACCACCGTCACCCGCCCGCGATTGTTCGCGGATTACCTGACCGAGCAGTTGGAACTGATCGGCAGTGATTATGACATCAGTCTGGAAGTACGCGCATCACGGCAGGAAATTCCGTTTCCATACGTGCTGGACGGAGCCATCGGGGCCGAATTGGCCGGGATCAGCCCGCAGACCCTCGCGCTGTATTTCCCCGCCACCGAACTGGCGGATATTGGCGATGAACTGGCCGACGGGATCGAAATAGATGACATGAGCGGGCCAATCCCATTGTCTTTGTTCGACGGATTGCGGACCGATTTCAGTCTGGCACGGCTGGCGCATTATACCGGCACCAGCACCGACCATTTCCAGAGCTTCATCCTGTTCACCAATTACCACCGCTATGTCGATGAATTCGTTGACTGGGCGGGCGAGCAAGTCGGCAAGAACGGCTATACCGCTTTGGCGGGCGCGGGCGGCATGTATTTCGATGAGCCGCTCGAAAATGCGCGCAATCACTTGTCCGATACCGCATGGCGGCGGCACCAGATGCCCGCGTATCACTTGATCGGCGAAGGGCGCGGGGGGATTACGCTGGTCAATATCGGCGTCGGCCCGTCTAATGCGAAGACCATTACCGACCACCTCGCCGTCTTGCGGCCAGAGGCTTGGCTGATGATCGGCCATTGCGGCGGATTACGCCCGAGCCAGAAGATCGGCGATTATGTACTCGCTCATGCTTACTTGCGCGATGACCACGTGCTCGACCATGTGCTGCCGCCTGAAATTCCCCTGCCCGCAATCGCCGAAGTGCAGCAGGCGTTGGCAGCGGCCGCCCAGGAAGTCAGCGGATCGCAAGGCGCGGACCTCAAAAAACGGATGCGCACCGGCACGGTCGTCACCACTGATGACCGGAATTGGGAGCTACGCTACACCCATTCCGCCCGCCGCCTCAGCCTCAGCCGCGCAGTAGGGATCGACATGGAAAGCGCCACCATCGCCGCCCAGGGTTACCGCTTCCGCGTCCCCTACGGCACGATGCTATGCGTATCGGACAAACCGCTCCACGGCGAAATCAAGCTGCCGGGCCAGGCAAACAAGTTCTACGAAGAAGCCATCAGCGCGCATTTGAAGATCGGCGTGACGGCTTGCAGGTTGCTGCGCGAAGAAGGTCCAAGGCTGCATTCGCGGAAGCTGCGGGCGTTTAACGAGCCGCCATTTAGGTGATTTTTTCCGAAGTATCAAAAGAGCGTGATTTGTGGCTTCTCGGGAGCAGGCTCCACCGTGCTGGTGCGGTTCTGATTGGACTGTTCCTGATTATGCACCTCGGCAATCACCTTGCCGCCATTGGCGGAGTTAAGTTGCATATCGACATCATGGCGCAGTTGCGGCCAATCTATCGAAATGCCGTTATCGAACCGTTGCTGGTCTTGGCTGTAGCAACGCAATTATCGACGGGGATTTACCGGGTATTGACAACTTGGCGGGTGCGTCATGGAATCGTCGATCGGCTGCAGGCAGCAAGCGGGCTATATATTGCGACGTTTCTCCTGATCCACCTGGGAGCAATTTTTGCTGCACGAATGGATGGAGTGGAGACCAATTTCTATTTCGCAGCCGCTGGCATGCATGTGCCTAACTGGCCGTGGTTCTTTGTACCTTATTATGGGCTTGCGGTGTTTGCGGTGTTTGCCCATCCGGCATGCGCATTACACTGGCACCTCATAAGCCGTGGCAGAAAAACCGCTGCCAATTGCGTGTTAACAACAATGTTGGTGGTTGGTGCAGCAATTGCCGTAACCATCATCTCGACGTTGGCGGGGCTTACTGTGCCAGTCGAGATTCCCCAAGCCTATCTCGCCAGCTTTTCAAACTAGCTGCAGAGCTCACCCAGCCCCCTTAGTCTTCGTATTACCCTTCGCCGCGTGGTTCTCGATAAACTCAATAATCTGACCTGCAATATCCTTGCCGGTAGCGTTTTCGATGCCTTCGAGGCCGGGGGAGGAGTTCACTTCCATGATTACCGGCCCGTGATTGCTACGCAGCAAATCCACGCCGCATACGTTTAGACCCATGGCTTTGGCGGCGCGCACGGCGGTTGAGCGTTCTTCAGGCGTGATCTTGATCAATTGAGCGCTGCCGCCGCGGTGGAGGTTGCTGCGGAATTCGCCCTCTGCGCCCTGACGCTTCATCGCCGCGACAACCTTGCCGCCGACGACCAGACAGCGGATGTCCGATCCGCCCGCTTCCTTGATGAATTCCTGCACCATAATAGCGACGTTGGCCCCGCGAAATGCCTCGATGATGGACGCGCCGCCCTTCAGCGTTTCCGCCAGCACCACACCAATGCCCTGCGTTCCCTCCAGCAGTTTGATGACCACTGGCGGGCCGTTGACTGCCTTGATAATCTGTTCCGCCTGCTTGGGATCGTTGGCGTAAGCGGTCAGCGGGAGGCCAAGGCCGTATTTCGCCATGATCTGGGTGGAGCGCAATTTGTCCCGGCTGCGGCCAATGGCGACACTTTCGTTCAGCGGCCACACACCGCCCATTTCAAATTGCCGCAATACTGCGAGGCCGTAATTGGTGATCGAAGCGCCAATGCGCGGAATGACCGCATCATATTTGCCGAGCGTTTCGCCCTTATACATCACCGTTGGCCGGTGGCTGGCGATGTTCACCGTGCAGCGCGTGGTGTTTAGAATATCCAGCGTATGACCGCGCGTCTCCGCTGCCTCAACCAGCCGCTTGTGCGAATACAGGTTCGGATTACGTGCGAGCATAGCGATTTTCATAAATCGGTTTCCTTCGAAATTTGCGGGTCAGGCAGGAGAAATGACTTAGCCGAATCAACCAGAAAGCGTCGGCGGAGGGCCGTTCGGCCAATTAACATTGGGAACAGCATATCAGATCGGTCGGCAAGACTAAACTCCGCCCGGAAGATTTGTGTGCCCATCGCAAGCTGCGTCTTGATGATCAGCCGTTCCTGCGATTCCCCGTTGGAACTGGTAATGATCCGGTGGGCCACCCGCGGTGCCTCGACGATCTGATCATGATCTTCTTCGGCATCAATGGTAAACTGGGCCCATTCCTCACCATCGCGCTCGAACAAGTGGATATTGGTGGCATGGAGCGAAGATGTCCGCGCGCCGGTATCTACCTTGGCGCGCAAATGCAGAACCCCGAGTTCAGGCAATGCTACAATCTCGCGCCACCCGCAGACGTCTTTCGCAGAAGATTTCTTGATCATATGGCCGCCGAATAGCACCGTACCGATGGCCTGTCAGCGAGCAATATCGCGAAAATTGGCTAGACGCCTAAAAAAGCCACCAGCGCATCGCCCATCGCGCCTTCGGTGACTGAACTCATATGGGTTCCGGGTATTCCGGTATATATTGCATCAGGCAGAATTTCAGCCAGTTTCGGCGCAGAGCCATTGTCCTGATCCTTATCTCCGCACAATACCATGGTCGGCATCGTAATAGCCGTCAGATCTGCGGGCTGAGTATCGGCAACCGATTGCAGCAGCAACCGCGCGGCAACGCGGTCCACCTTCATGGTTTTCATGAAGCTGGCCGCCATAAATGCGGGATCTCCGCGTTTGATCTCGTCAAAACGGTCAATCGCATCGATAAAGAAATCCGCCCGCCGTGCCCAGCCCGCCAGGCCCTCCAGCCCCATGCCGGACAGGACCAGCTTACGCGGTCTCACGCCATTGATAACCGCCCTCGCCGCCGTGCGCGATCCCAGGGAAAAGCCGACCAAATCGAAGTCGGTAAGGCCCAGCTCCTCCACCAATGCCGCAACATCCAGCGCCAGCACATCAGGCGGATAGGCTGCGCTATCATGCGGCGATGCACTGTCCCCATGTGCGCGTAGATCGGGCATAATCACCTCAAAACCGGTATCGACCAGCTTCTGTGCATGGCCAAATTTAACCCAGTTCATCTGTGCGCTGGAGAACAAGCCGTGAAGCATTACAACAGGGCGACCAGTGCCCATTCGATGAACCGCGAGCTGTGTGCCGTCGAAGGAGGAGCAGAATTCGGTTCTAACTGCACTCACCGCTCCGCCAGCCCTTTCTCGTTCATCCGCGCCAACACCATTTCGATCCGGTCTTGTCCGAAGTAGGGTTCATTCTCAAACACCAAAGTAGGCACGCCCCAATGGCCGCTGTCTTCCAATGCTTGCTGATTAGCTGTAATTTCGCTGTCCAAAGCCTCGGCGTCCCCGTCGGCCTCTGCGGCCAGTTCGGCCAGATCAAGACCCGCGCGGGTAGCCGCACCGGCCAGATGTTCGCCCTCGTTCCAACCCGCCGTGCCGCCCCAGATCAGGCGCGAGACTTCGTCGGCGAAGGCGAGGCCCCTACCCCGCCGCTCGGCAGCCTGGCCCATCCTGGTCAGGCGGAAAATGTGCGGCTGATCTTTGGCAATTTCGCGGGTCATCATGTTTTGCACAATCGGATCAGGTTTCGGCGCGGCAAAGGGGATACCGTGAAATTGCGCCACGCGGATCATGTCGCGCAGAGTGTATCCGAGCCAGTTCGGGTGGTTGCGCTCAAAGAAATCGGGTTCCCGGATTGCCAAAGGATAGACTGGCCGCAAAGCGATATCGACGTCGAAAATCTCGGTCAGCGCACGATAGCGGCCAATCGCCAGGTAGCTGTAAGGCGAACGGAAACTGAAATAGAGTTCTGCACTGAGGGTCATCGGAAGAAACAGTTGGTGCCGGCATGCAGACTGGACACGCGGGCCGCATTCGCCTCACCTTCGAAGAATCCGCCGACGCCTTCCTCAGTATAGAATTCATCACCCAGTGTACTGTCCGTGACCATGGTCAGGTTGTAATTGCCCTCGACCGCACCCTTGGCGGCATTCACCGCAAGACCTTTGTCCGTTTCAATCATCCCGTCTGCGCCATCCACAAACCAGCCAACCAGCTTGCCATCCTGAAAGTTGACTGAGAGCCCGCCGGGAAAGTTTGAGAACTCCATCGGGCCCGCGCCGCATTCATCATTACTGTCGCGGCCCTCGGCTGGCCCAAGAACACGCGTCAATTCCGCATCCACGGCCTCGCGCGGCGATCCAAATGCAAGGGTTGTTCCCGTTGGACCGGTTATGGAAATATTCTCGCCAGACAGCCGGACCTGATCCGCCTCGATTTCAGCGGGCTTCGCCAGACCTTTACCCGATTTCGCCGCGTCGGCAGACAGATCGGAAATCTCTGGCGAACAGGCAACGAGCGCCAAACCAGCGGCAACGCAGACGAATCGACCAATCATCAAGCCACTCCCTCAAACAGGCTGTCAGCCCTTCTTCAAATGCCGCCGCCCAAGCAATTCGGCGATTTGCACAGCGTTCAGTGCAGCGCCCTTGCGCAGATTGTCAGACACACACCAGAGCACCAGACCATTTTCGACCGTCGGGTCTTCACGAACGCGGCTGATATAGGTTGCGCTGTCACCCACACACTCAACCGGCGTGATGTAGCCTTCATCTTCGCGTTTATCGACCAGCATGACGCCCGGTGCCTCGCGCAGGATGTCCTGCGCTTCCTTAGCCGAAATTTCGTTCTCAAATTCGATATTGACCGCTTCTGCATGGCCGACGAACACCGGAACCCGCACGCAAGTGGCGACCAGTTTGATCTTCGGATCAAGGATCTTCTTGGTTTCGACCACCATCTTCCATTCTTCCTTGGTGAATCCATCGTCCAGGAAAACATCGATATGGGGGATCACGTTGAACGCGATCTGTTTGGTGAAGGCGCGCGGCTCGGGCTTGTCGCCCACAAAAATTGCCCGGCTTTGTTCGAACAATTCGTCCATCCCGGCTTTGCCGGAGCCCGATACGGACTGGTAAGTGCTGACAACAACACGCTTGATCGTCGCGGCATCGTGCAGCGGCTTGAGCGCCACGACCAGTTGAGCGGTCGAACAATTGGGATTGGCGATGATGTTGCGCTTGGCATAGCCATCGATTGCGTCAGGGTTCACCTCTGGCACGATCAGCGGAACATCCGGGTCCATCCGGTATAACGAGCTGTTATCAATCACCACACAGCCCGCAGCCGCAGCCTTGGGCGCATATTCACGGGTAGCGGTGGAGCCTGCCGCGAACAGAGCGATGTCCCATCCGGTCCAGTCGAAATTTGCGATATTCTTGCATTTCAGCATCTTGCCGGTGTCGCCAAATTCAACCTCGGAATTATGCGAACGAGCGCTGGCAACCGCCGCGATTTCCTCAATCGGAAACTCCCGTTCGGCCAGAACCGCCATGATTTCACGTCCGACATTTCCGGTCGCTCCGACGACAACTACGCGATAACCCATCATTCAACTCCAAAAAAAGACTTATCCGCCGCACTAGAGCGCATGCCGCATGGCGCAACGCAATTCATCTTGGGGGCGGCAAAAATACCTATTCAGCCCAACCTATTCTGGCGGCACTACCCCGTGCCGTTCCAGAAATCCGAAAATCGTGTTCCACAAATGCGGACTGACCTTCTCGCCCGACACCCGGTGGGTGTAGCCGGGATAAAGCATCATTTCGAACGGACGGTTTTCCGCCTGCAATTTGGCTATCAGTTCCGACGAGTTCTCGAACACCACATTATCGTCCGCCATACCGTGGATCAGCAGCAGCGGATCGGTGATTTTTCCCGCATCGGGAATGGCGCTGGCCTTCTCATACGCTTCTGGCACCTCGCGCGGATCGCCCATGAACCGCTCGGTGTAATGGGTGTCGTACAAATCCCACCGGGTGACCGGCGCGCCGGAAATACCTGCCGCATACAGACCAGGGTCGGCCTGCATCTGCTTCAAGGTCATATACCCGCCATAAGACCAGCCATAGAGCGCGATTTTGGCCGGATCGACAAAATCGAGCGATTTGAGATATTGCGCCCCGGCCTTCTGATCGTGCACTTCAACCCCGCCCATTGCGCGGTAGAGCGGTTGTTCAAACGCCACGCCGCGATTGGCACTGCCGCGATTGTCGAGGGCGAAATAAATGTAACCCTTATCGGCAATCGCTTGTGCCAGCGGATCATCCCATGCGCGGTTGACTATCTGCGGGCCGGGTCCGCCATAATGATTGAACAGCACCGGGTATTTCTTGCCCGGTTCCATCTTCGGCTTGATCATCATCCAATAAAGATCGGTGACGCCGTCTGCAGCCTTGATCGTCCCGTATTCAGGCGCGACATGGCTGGCGAGATGGCGGCTGTAGGGATGGTTCGCATCGACCGGATTTTCTTCGACCCACGCCAGCATATTACCGGACATATCGGCGATGTACGTTTGCGGGGGCTGGGTCTCGTTGGAACGGGTCACCAGCAACGTCTGGCCAACTTTGTCCATCTTGGCGCTGGTGTTCCAGCCAGCGTCAGTCAAGCGGGTGACGGTGCCCGGCATGGACAGATCGGTTTGGTAGACTGCCTGCGCCAACACATCGTCACGATTTCCAGTAAAATAGACGAGGCCTGCATCCTCGTTCACGCCGGCCAGTTCAGACACGGCCCAATCGCCTCTGGTTAACTGGGTCCATTCGCCATCGACGAAACGGTAGAAATGGCCAAAGCCGCTCCTCTCCGACCACCAGATCAGGCTGCCATCTTTCAGGAATTTGTAATTATCGGACAGGTTGATCCAGTAATCCGGTACTGCCGCGGTTTCGGTGAACATGATTTCACTCGCTCCGGTCGCAGGATCGACCTTGAGCATATCCAGCACCGTTTGCGCGCGGTTCTGGCGCTGGACATACAGCGCTCTGCCATCGGGCGCCCAATCCACGCGGGCGAGATAGATGTCGGTCTCGTCGCCAAGATCGACTTCAACCTTGTTGCCCCCATCAGGGTCCATCACGAACAGCTGGACAATCGCATTGTCGCTGCCAGCCACTGGATAGCGTTGGTCGAACACCTTGGTCCCGGTCGCGCCAATTGCGGCGCGGGTAACCACACCCACCGGGCTCTCGTCGGTACGCTGCACCGCGATGCGACGATCGTCAGGCGACCACCAATAGCCGGTAAGGCGGGACATTTCCTCCTGCGCGACAAATTCGGCCTCACCCCAGCGGATCAGCTCGCCTTCCTTGGGCGTGACGGGTCGGGCTTCGTCGCCAACCGCCCCAACCCACAGCTGCCGGTCGCGGACAAAGGACAGATATGTGCTCTTGGGGCTTAGCCCGGGATTAAGCTCGCTTTCCTCCGTATCCGTCAGCCGTTTGACCGATCCATCGAGGCCGGCGAGATATAGATCGCCGTCCAACGGTACCAGCATGGCCGTGCTATCGGCGGTCCATTCATAAGTCACGATGCCGGACAGATTGCCGATCCTTTGCCGCTCGCGCTGCATTTTCTCGTCTTCGGACAACTCGCGGCCCGATCCCAATTTCTCGGAATCGACCAGCATCGACCAGTTTTCAGTCTCACGGTCATAACCCCACAGATCGTAACGATCCTTTTCCGTCTCGCGGTTGCGCAGCAGGGTTAGATACCGGCCATCAGGCGACAATTTGACCCCGCGCGGGACCGGACCATTCAGGCTGGGGCTGGCGAAGACTTGTTCGAAATTGAGGTCGGGTAGTCCGCTCATTTCGCGATCATCCGCCAAAGCAGGCGCAGTGAAGGCAAATGTCGCAGCAGCGGCAAGCAAGAAACGCATATCAAAGGGAAGCCTCTCTATTTCGATTCCACAAGCGTAGCGCGCCGCGCGCGCCGCGCAAAGCAGGCACGCAAAGAAAAAGGGCGCCCCGGTTTCCCCGGAACGCCCTTTTCAATTCTTCGCCTGAAGGACTTATGCCTTCGGAGCGTGATCCCGGCGTTCAGCGATACGTGCACGCTTACCGGTAAGGCCGCGCAGATAATACAGCTTGGCGCGGCGCACGATACCGCGGCGAACCACGGTGATGCTGTCCACGACGGGCGAATACAGCGGGAACACACGTTCCACGCCTTCGCCGAAGCTCATCTTACGGATGGTGAAGTTGCTGCCCATGCCGCGATTGGAGCGGGCGATGCATACGCCTTCAAAATTCTGGACACGTTCACGCGCGCCTTCGATAACTTTAACCCCGACACGCACGGTATCACCGGCGCGGAAGGAAGGTATTTCTTTCGTTACCTTGGAAATTTCCTCGGCTTCGATCTGCTGGATAAGGTTCATTGACCTTAGGTCCTTACTTTTTTCGTCGCGCGCCAGAGGCAGACTGGTCCCGAACGCCACTATGACGCTCCCAAAGGTCCGGCCTGCGTAACCGTGTGTGATCTTCCGACATGGCTTTACGCCACGCTTCGATCTTCGCATGATCCCCCGATCGCAACACTTCGGGGATCGTGCGCCCTTCCCATTCCTGGGGCCGGGTATAATGAGGATATTCGAGGAGGCCTTCTTCAAAGCTTTCCTCGGTACCACTCGAAGCCGCGCCCATTACGCCGGGCAGCAGCCGAATGCAAGCGTCGAGTACCATCAGCGCGGCAGGTTCCCCGCCCGACAAAACGATGTCCCCGACGGAAACTTCCTCAACCTCGCGGCCTTCGAAAATTCGTTCGTCAAAACCTTCGAACCGGCCGCACAGGATCGTGACCCCCGGACCGGCTGACAATTCGCGAATTCGCGCCTGTGAGATCGGCTTGCCGCGCGGCGTCATGGCGAGGATCGGCGCATTGGGCTGAACCCGCTTCGCATGATCAATCGCAGCAGCAAGGACATCAACCTTCAGCACCATCCCTGCCCCGCCGCCCGCAGGCGTACCATCGACATTACTGTGCTTGTCTGTCGCAAAATCACGGATTTGAACGGTGTCGAGCGACCATCGCTGCTCCTCCAACGCCCGCCCCGCCAGCGACACGCCGAGCGGCCCGGGAAACATCTCTGGATAAAGGGTTAGGACGGTGGCGGCGAAGGTCATTCGAAGACGTCTGGTTTGATCTGTGGATTGCGCTTCGCATCGCTGCGGCGCGTGTACGAATAGGCCACCGGAAAACCGATCACTGCAGCCATGAAGACTGCCAGCACGAAAACGGCGACAAGTGGAAGCAAGCCATCTGCGAATGGATCGCCATTCGAGCTTAGCGCGATAAATGCCGGAATTGTCGGGATGAAACCTGCACCGATTGCTGCGGTGCCCACGCGGCCTTTCCAGGAACTGTCTGGCCGCACAACGCCGAGAATGAAGGCAAAGGCCAGCGCCAACAGCGCTACAATTACCAGAACGAACAGGAAGCCGAAAATCATCATGGAAGACGCCTAATCAATCACGAAGGCGGAGTCGATGACAACCCCTGCGGCACTCCATTCGGGCACGGCATCCTTGTTCATCGGCACCATGAAACGCTTGCCGGGCCGATCGTCCGCTGGCGGGCGTTCGACCTCGAGAATATCGCCTGCGCCGTAATTCAAGACCTGAACTATTGTGCCCAAAGGCACGCCGGATTCGCTGGCCGCGGGCAATCCTAGCAGATCGGCGTGGTAATATTCGCCGTCTGCTAATTCGGGAAAGTCCGCGCGGGTGATCGTAAGCGCCGTTCCGCGCAGCTTTTCAGCCGTGTTGCGATCTTCACATTCGGCAAAGCGGGCCACCGCGCCGCCTTTATTGTCGTCGCGAATTTTCTTGAGCGTGAATGCGCCGTCATTGAAGGTTTTGTAACGCTTCAATGCTGCCCAGCCTTCGCCGAACAGTTTTAGCCGGACTTCGCCCGTCACACCATGCGCGCCGATAATGGCGGCCAAAGTTATTGGCGATGATGTGACGGGCGAATCCTTGGTCAATTAACTTAACCCTCAGCCTTGTCTTTGGCTTTGTCGTCAGCAGCTTCTTCAACAACCGGACCGCCTTCAGAGACCTCTTCGGCCACTGCGGCAGCATCGTCGTTCGTTGCGTCAGCAGGAACTTCGTCAGCCACGGCATCGGCCACAGCTTCAGCGGTTTCTTCAGTCTTGACCGAACCAGTTGCATCGTTTTCAGTAGTCTTTTCAGCAGCTACTTCTTCAACCGGCGCTTCTTCAGCTGCTGGCGTTGCTTTGGCTTCTTCCACAGCGGCCTTCGCAGCTTCTTCAGCCGCTGTAGCCTTCTCAGCCTTTTCTTCAGCGCGTTCCACGGCCTTCTCGCCTGGCTTTGCCTTGTTCGGGTTGTTGCGCGGTGCACGCTCGAGGATGCCGGCAACGTCAAGGAAACGAGCAACCCGGTCGCTTGGCTTGCCGCCAACGCCGAGCCAGTAACGGGCACGGTCTTCGTTCAGCGTAACGCGCTTTTCATCATCCTTGGCGAGCAGCGGGTTATAGGTGCCGATCTGCTCAAGATATTTACCGTCGCGCGGTGCACGAACGTCTGCCGC
>Ga0209491_10002804_pt1 | contig 30155 bp, 24 predicted proteins | sample BON02_FD_187213 | JGI IMG/M metagenome (GOLD analysis project Ga0209491, IMG submission 187213) | Freshwater microbial communities from Lake Bonney liftoff mats and glacier meltwater in Antarctica - BON-02 (SPAdes) (version 2) | ecosystem: Environmental > Aquatic > Freshwater > Ice > Glacier...
CAGTTGCCGGAATATTGCTCGTCATCGGTCATCGTTGTGGTGACTGTGAACTGGCTCGGACGGAAGCCGTTGCGGTGGACGTTCACATCAATCAGGCGAAGTTCAAGCGTTGCCGGTTGCTGTTTGTATTCTTCTTTGCTCATCCACGATGGACGTGCTGGAAAGGTCCATGTCACCAGGCGTTCTCCTTCGCGAAGACGAATCGCATCGGCCGGGTTGTCTTCACGCTGGTAGTGATTCTTCATCACCATGTGAACGCCTCGCTGTCGAGTTTTGTGTTCCGCTTCTTGGTGCGTTGGGACTTTACTTGAGATCCTTTTCTGAGTCACGTGTTGACACCATTCAATGCGCTGTCGTCAAAGAGGGTTTCGAGTCTTTCTATTTCACAAAAAGAAAATGGTCGCTGGTGCTGGCACTAGCGATATTATTTGCTGCGAAGCAGATAAAAACGGCGCGTGTTTCTTTAAGTTCCTTCAGTCTGCGGGCAGCAGGTCTGAATCGGAAAGTAGCTTCACGTCACTTTTTGTGTCCGGTGCGACAGGCTGTTCGACGGGGCTGGACAAAATCATGGCAGTGGCTCCGTCGTAGATTGAACCGCCGCTGGAAAGCTGAGGGTCAGGCCCCAGATAGACGTTGTAAAGAGCACCCGAAAATGAAATTTGATCGCCTGGCAACAGCGCACCTCGAAGCACGCGTTGGCCGTTCACTCGAGTACCATTTGTACTGCCCAAGTCTCGCATGTAAATTAAGCCATCCGTTTTTACCAGGATGCAATGCAACTTGGAAACGCTGCCGTGATCCACGGCCAGGTCGCATAATCTCGAGCTACGTCCGACAACCGTAATCGGCTTCGTCAGAGTAATGGGCGGACCACCTTTGGCTGGTACAAGTTGGGCAAGCATGGAATCACACTCAATGTCGGCAGCTGGGTGCTGCCAAAAAAACTAGCGATATCAAGTAAATCTGCCTTAGTACAGTCTCGGGATGTTGGGCTTTGGAAGTCAAGGTTCACTCGGTAAGGAAACGACTTTGTCCGGGAAATTCGCATATTGAATCGAATGCAATAGCCGTTCCATCCGCGTATCTGGCGTAATCAGAAATTTAGTCGGTGTCGTTTTTTCGCAGGACGCTGAAAAGCCTATTCAAACATTTAGCTGTTGCGACTGAGGCGTCTTGCCGGCTAGATCGTTTTACGGAATGGCGTAGCGAAGCTTGTCAGAGTTTCGTCTGGTGAAACCACAGCCAATACCGAAAGTCCTGCCGACTTTCGCTACGAGTGACCGCACCTGTTCGTAAATTGTTCCATTGATGGGGGGCCCGCTGGAAAAAGTATTATCGATCCTCATTTTCACTTTCAGGATGCGACACACATCTACGTCAGGCAACAAAAACCAGTGGTCAGCCGAATGGTTGACTAACGTATCCAGCCTCACAAAACCGCGTGCAGATGGATTTTTTCGCTTCATCTGCCGTTTGTTTTCATCGAATGTAATGGCCATTTGTTGATTGCTGTTGGGACCACCGGGTTAATGCGGATCGATTGCGTCAGCGAGGAATTTATGGAAAAACAGGTTTTGCGGGCCCTGCTGGCGCGTGCTGCTGTCATGGCAAAAATAAAGGTCCTGCAAATTCCGGTTCTGGCAGTACTTTGATTTGTTGTTTCACCGCCCGTCGTTTGTAAGAATGCAATAGTTATATCTTCCTTAGTTTTTGACGACGATTTCAGCTTCATGGCGCAGAGAACCATAGGCCCATTTGTACTCGATCGCCAGATTGGTGTCGGCGGAATGGGTATTGTTTACTCGGCCGTCTACCCAAAAAATGGGAAGAAGGTCGCCGTCAAAGTGCTCGCGCCCGGGCTGATGATGGATGAGAAACTGTTAAAACGCTTCGAACGCGAAATCGAAATTCTGAAGCGACTCGATCATCCTAACATTGTGAAATATTACGGCGGCGGAAAGCACCTGGATCAGCGCTACTATGCGATGGAATTCATTGACGGTGGTTCTTTGCAGCAGGTGTTGAAACGTCGGAAGCGACTTTCATGGGAACAGGCTGTCCACGTGGGAAGGCAGGTGTCTTCCGCTCTGGAACATGCTCATAACGCCGGCATCATTCATCGCGATTTGAAACCAGCTAACCTCTTTTTGTCTCGTCAGGGAAAATTAAAGCTTGGCGACTTCGGGATTGCTCGCGACACTGAAGCGACTGCGCTGACTGCCGCCGGGAAAACCGTCGGTACGTATGCATACATGGCCCCGGAACAGATTCAGGTGGGGCCACCCATTTCTGGAAAAACAGACCTCTACGCCTTGGGGTGTCTGTTATACGAAATTCTTGTAGGAGAAACGCCGTTTCAATCGGAAAATCCGATGGACATGCTGATGCAGCATCTGAACGACGATCCCTATAACGTTGTCGATAAAGTTCCGGACTGCCCGATCTGGCTGGATCAGCTGGTCGAACGACTGTTAGCCAAGAATCCAGATGATCGTCCCTACGACGCTTTGGCCGTACATACCGAGCTTGGCGAAATTAAAGCGAAAGTTGCAGCTGGAAACAGCGCGGCGTTTGCAGAAACCGTTCAGGCCAATCGAGTTTCAACCAGGACTGAACGCGCGAAGACACCTGCCAAAAAGAAGAAGAAAAAAAAGAAGGACGTGCCTTTCCATGAGCAAACATGGTTTCTTGCCACGTGCCTGATTGGGCTGCTGGCCGCAACTGTATGGTTGCTCCAGCCGAAGGGGGAAAAGTGGTATGCAGAACAGTGGCGAGATGCCATGAGTGGTGATGAGTATGCTCAGCGAGCTACTCTCGAAACGCACGTAGATAAGTATCTGACAGAGTTTTCCGAAGGCGAATATGTGGCGGAGGCTAACGGTCTTTCCGACAAACTACACGCCAACATTCTGGAACCGCAGTTGAAGAACCTTGCCAGAATGGACAAGGTCATTGAACCTCCGTTCAAAGCTGCATGTGTTGCTGCTGCAGCTCGGGAGGACAAAGAGGGACTTCGATATTTTAATTCGTGGGAAGAGTCGAAGAATCAGACTCTGCAGGTCAACCCGCTTGCCGCCATGGAACGCTGGTACTTGCTGATTCAGCAATCGCGTTCAGTTACCGAACCTGACAGGGAGACTCGCTGGCTAACACAGGTTTGTCACAATCACTATGACTATTTTCGAGCCATGCTGATCAAGAGTGAGCGGGCGTTTGAGTTTATGCAGAAACGCATGCAGGACACTGAGAAGCGATTTGCTGAAGGCGAAACGAAGTCGGCACTCGCGACCTGGAAATTCGTGTACGATGAATTTAAACAGGTCGACGACTTCAAAGAATTTGCCGAATATGCTCGACAGAGATTTGGTCTGATTGCCGCTGAGATTCCCGCGTCAAACATACCGGTTCGTGCAGTAGACGAGGGAAGTTCGGCGGATAGTTCGAATCTCCCGGCCGAAACAACTGAGTAAGTTGATTAGTCGAAAACGACGATTCGTTAGCCGTTCGGTTTCGTGTTTATGATGCTTCCGCAACCACTTCAGATTCAGATGCATTTCTGTTCCAGAGGCGGCGATAAACCACAAGTTCACAAGCACGCGGCGGGAGCCAGTGAATCCAGCGATTGCAAAATTCACTCGCTCCCCGCCGCGCTTGTATTGGGAAATTTGCCGAAACGGTTTTCGGACCGCTTCGAAGTGCTGGTCAGCTGGAAACGCGTCTTGCTTAGTGATTTACAATGGTTAACGCAGCCTGGTTTCAGTCGCGTAACTTGCTAAGCGAACCTGCGTGTGTTTTTACCGAGGGTTTCCTGACGGCTTTGGTTCGCAGTGTGCCTGAATTGGGCCGGCGGAAACCGACCCAATTCAAGTGATTCGCAAATTTAAACTTCAGTACGGCACCGAGGCAGCACCAGTTTAAGAGTTCGAAGGCCGTCGGTCGTGATCCGGGTTTCAGTCAGGCAAAGCGATGTTAGGTTCTTCAGCTTTTTAAGCTTTGGAATAGCTTTGTCTGTGATGAAGCAGTTGCGGAGACTAAGTGTGGTCAGTTCTTTGAACTCTGCAATCAAGTTCAAACCCTTGTCGGTGACTTCGGTTTCATTCAATTCCAGCCACTGCAGGTCGACCATCTTTTCCAGATGAACAAGTCCATCGTCTGTAACCTTTGTTCCGCGCAGCCATAGTCGGCAAAGGAACTTGAGTGTTTTGATATGCTTCAAGCCTTCGTCGGTGATCCCGGTATCGCGAAGCAGCAACACCTCCATCTTCTTCAGCTTTTTGATTTGCTTCATGCCTTCATCAGTGATTGCCGTCCCCGTTAGTCCCAGCGTTGTGAGATTTGAGAGTTCACTGATCTGTTCCAATCCGGCATCACCGATCGATGTGTTTGCCAGATAAAGTTCAGTAAGGCTGGTCAGCTTTTTTAAGTGAGCTAGACCGTTGTCGGTCACCTTGCTTTTTGAAAGCACCAGAATCTCGAGCGTGTCAACGCCCTTCAGGTGAGCAATCCCGACATCGGTGACCATCGTTCCGGTCAGCGTCAGATGTCGCAGGTTCTTAATCTTTTTCAGTTCAACCAAACCAGCATCCGTGATTTTGGTGCCGTTTAGGTTAAGTTGACGCAGGTCTTCCATTTCGCGCAGATGAACCATTTGTTCATCTCCGAATTTTGTCCCAGTGAACGAGGCTTTCGTGATTTTTCCTCCGAAACCAGTCCCCAGAGAGGCCCCGGCGTCTTTCAACGCTGATTTCGCAACATCCGCCTTGGAAAGCTCAGATCCCGTTTCTTCGCTCATATCGCATGTCCCGGTACAGAAATAGCTAGCATTTTCAGCACGTTACGCTATTTGCCGCCCAGTCTCAAACGTGTCCGCGTTCTGACTTTGAATTCGACGATGTCTGTGACTCTAGCAGCAGAAAAACGGGCATTTTTTAATCCTGGACACTCGGTTTGCTGCCAGTTTGGCGCACCGACGTCCCAATAAGCTCTGGTTGCCGGAACTTAATCGACCTAGAGCGAATAAAGGAAATTTCAGCAGCCTGAATTAGAATCGCAGGCAAACGGGCTGATAAGTTGTCCGCAAATCATTTGCCGATTCATTGGATGTCGCCGGTTGACCTGAAGTTTTCAACCATGAGCTTTCATGTTGGTGACCCTGCCGGCATTGATAGCCAGTACCTGAATCCGGCCGTTGGCATGATTGATGGTTCAATACGACGGATTGAGTCGGACGTGACGCCCGATGAACAGCGAGCCATGTGCACGGCGAATGCAAATGATGCTGGGCCAGTAGACGCTCATATCATCCAAATGGACGATGCCAGAAAACGGATGCTGAAAGACCTGCTGAACAGACCTAGTCTGCCCTGACCACCCGTAACGAACCAGGTTCCACGGTACCGCAGATTTCAGGCGGATCCACTCCATGATCTTCTAAGGCGATTTACCACGCCTCGAATAATCTGGTTCAGCACGGCGCCACGTGGATTGTCATTGATCATGAACGTCCATGTGGAAGATGGCGATTTCAGTCCTTGTTCTTCCAGATTGATTCCGTTTTTGGTGAACGTTGCGGTGCGCATTGTTTGAACAACCTTCTGTTCCACATCGGACAGGAAGGCGGTGAATTCCAGATTCAGTTCTTTGTTGAATGCGTCGAATGCGTTGAAACCGCCGAGACTCACCAAATGAATACCCTCGCGGATTTCGGTTGCGTGAGCCAGATGGTCACTCCAGCACCAGTCCAGATGAATCAGCGTTACGCTGCGTTCGGCTTCGACGATGTTTTGTTCGCCCCATTTAGCAATTAATTCTTGCCGCAGTTCTGGATCATGCTTTTTTAACGCCCTCGCAGGTTTGGTTCCGGCCAGCAAGGCTTCTCGATCTTTGCAGATTGTTCGTCGCTGAGCTTCCAGCAGGTGTGAGTACATTCGCAGAGTTCGTCGAACTTCGAAACTCTCACCCTCAATTACTCGCTGTACATGACCAATTCGTCGTGCCGTATCTTTGTCTTCGATTGGCTGATCATGAGCGTTGCCGGGCGGGTTAATCAGTTCTGCAATGCCATGGCGGGCAATGAGATTATCTTCAAGACTGACATAGAATCGCGATTCTCCCGGATCGCCCTGCCTTCCCGAACGGCCTCGCAGTTGATTGTCGACTCGCCGACTTTCGTGACGATTGGTTCCAATGACGTAAAGTCCCCCCAGTTCCACAACGCGTTCCGGAGCTTTATGCTGGCTGCCGCCGAGGCAGATGTCGGTTCCGCGGCCGGCCATGTTTGTCGAAATTGTGACGGCTCCCAGAGCACCAGCTTCGGCAATAATGTCTGCTTCAAGATGATCGTTAGCCGCATTCAAGACACGACAGGGAATGTTCGCTTTCGTGAACCTGCCAGCAAGAACTTCAGTTTCTTCAACGCTGGCCGTACCAATCAGCACGGGACGTCCCACTGCATGCTGATTCTGAACTTCGTGCACTAAGGCTGCTGCTTTGGCTGCCTGGGTTGCGAAAATCCGATCGGGATGATCAACGCGGATACATGGTCTGTTCGGAGGAACGACGACAACCTTCAAGTTGTAAAATTCATTCAGTTCTTCTGTTGCTTCGTTGGCTGTGCCCGTCATTCCCGCCATGCTGGCGTACTTTTCAACAAAGTGTTGCAGCGAAATGGAATTCAGAACTCGGCCCTGAGGTTGGATTTTCAATCCTTCTTTGGCTTCAAGGGCCGCCTGCAGACCACCCGGCCATTTGCGGTTTTCGGCAACTCGACCCGTGAATTCATCGATCACTTCGATGGCGTTATTTCGCACCATGTAGTCGACATCTTTATGCAGCAAAACTTCTGCCTGAAGTGCAAGATTGATGCGTGCCAGCACATGCATGTTGTCTTCACTGTGAAGTTCTTTGATTCCCAGTTGGCGTTCCAGCACGCGAATCCCAGTGTCCGTCAATGCAATATTGCGACCGCTTAACTTGATTTCATAGTGTACGTCAGGCTTTAGAGGTTTGACCAGTTTCACAATTTCATAAAGGTCCGTTTCATCCTTTTCCGACTCCGTGGCAATGACCAGCGGAATTCGAGCTTCATCAATCAGGATCGAATCGGCTTCATCCACAATTGCAAAGTGAAATCCTCGTTGCACTCGATGATCGTTTTTTTCGCAGAGTTGATCTCGTAGAAAATCGAAGCCCGCCTCCTTGGCGGTGACATAGGTAATGTCGCACTGATACGCGGCCTGGCGTTCTGTGCGAGTCATCCCCTGAATAACATAGCCGACGGACAATCCCAGAAACCGGTAAACCGGCCCCATCCATTCAGCGTCGCGTTTTGCCAGATAGTCGTTAAATGTCAGCACGTGCACGCCGAGGCCCGTGACAGCTCGAAGGCCAACCACTACTGCGGCAGCCAGAGTTTTCCCTTCGCCCGTCTGCATTTCCACGCACTTGCCGGTTTGCATCGCGAATGCGGCCAGTATCTGCACATCGAAAGGCCGCAGCGACACTGTTCTCCACGCGACTTCTCGAATTATGGCGAAGGCTTCCACGCAGACATCGTCTAATGATTTTCCGTTGGTGATCTGCAGTCGCAACGCGTCAAATTGTTCTCGCAACTGGTTGTCGTTGAGGCAGGCAATGTCATCAGCGATCAGATTGACAGCATCAACATGGGCTTCGAAACGAGCGTTCGACAGAGTGATTCCGTGTCGCAATCGATAACAGAACTGCACAAATGCAGTGAACAGCGATTTCATGGCAAAACTTCATTCGTCAGTTTTCGCACGGTAACGTTGGGCGAATTGCTGTTCGTCTGGTCAGGGGAAATATTGGGCGATGGCTTTCCGGCGGCCGCTGAGTTTGGCAGATTTTTTTGATGACGCTACCTGCAATTATTGAGGCGGTCGCAAAACTACAGATTCCATGTTCAGTGTTCAGTCTGGCAGCCGAGAAAGGCCACGAATTGCAGTCGCCGCAATTTGTCTCACAGAAATTTTAAGTTAACCCATTATATGGTTTAGCCGTTTATCCCACTTGCCTGCAGTACGGTTTCCTGAACGGCGATGTCATGAGCCGTGTCGTATTCGAGAGGTTCTTCTTTTCGAATCACGCGGGCCAGATGCAGCAAATCACCATCGTAGCGGCCCGCGGTTTTTTTCAGTTCAACCTGCTGCGTGCCCTTCCTGAATCCGCCCGCTGGCTGTCCCAGAGTAAGACTTAGCGTGGCGGGTTCGAGTGGTTGAATGCTGATTGTGCCTTTCGTTCCGCAAATCACGAACTGCCGCCTTTGTTGTCCCTGCACTTCGCACACAGCGCTTTTTACGGTCGCCACAGCAGTTTCGTATTGCAGCACGGCAAGGCAATTGTCCATTAGCGAGTCATGGTCCGGTCGAGTCTTTCTATTGAATGCACTGACGGACGATGGCTTTCCCAGCACTCCCACGACGGCGTCAATTAAGTGGCACCCGAGTTCGAACATCGCTCCGCCTGGATAGCGTGCGAGTTCACGACGTTCTATGTCGCCGACTTTTTTGCTCATTTCACAATGAATGCTAAACACTTCGCCAAGCCAGTTTTCGCGGACGGCTTTCTGCATAAAACGAAAGGCCGCGTTGCTGCGAAACATGTAGCCCATTTGAATCGCCAGTTGCTGCTGATTAGCGATGGCACAAATTTTCTTAAACATTAATAGTGAAGTGCCAGCCGGCTTATCCATATGAATGTGATTGCCTGCATTGATACACAATTCGGCCGTCGGCAGCAGTCTGTCGATTTCGGTTTCCACCAGCACCAGTTGCAGGCCCGGCATGTTTAGCAACTGCTGTTGTGTCATCAGCGGTAAGTCTTTGTATGAACTGCTGGCAGCGATTTGGTCCTGTCGCCGCTCATCCGGTTCGACAACTCCCACAACATTAAAGATCTCCGGATACCTGCGAACCGTGTCCATCTTGCCAGACGCATGGGCATGCCGGGTTCCGATTTGTCCGACTATTATTCTATCGTCCGCCCGGAATCCCGCGACGGATGAATTAGCGGCCCAGACGGTAGCGGCTGTGGCAGCCAGAAACGAACGACGGCTTGGGTGAACCATTTGACGAACCTTGTGGTTTAAGTTTGTGAAATTTCCGGGTGCGAACATGTGGCGGAGAACCATCATTTGTTGCCCGATAAAGTCGTTTACGGTTGAATCGCGAACGATTGGAAGACAATGGATTCGTAGGCACTTTTGCTTCCGGCTTCGTACAGACAACCAGCCTTGTCTTCTGAGAGTTTCACAAGGCACGAATAAGCACTGGGGCCCTTGTGCAGCAGTTGTGATTTTTTCCAGTCGGCACCGTCGTTGAAGCTCCATTTGACGGTCAGGTCGATTCGCGATTTACTGCTGGCAGGATTGCTGAACAACAGGATTCCTGGCCGGTCGCCATTGGGCCAGTTGAATCGAATCACGCTGCCCTGACAAACGGGTTCTTGCAGATCCGCTACGTCGACGGGACCATTGAATGAAGCTCCGCCATCGTGGCTGACGGCGTGAGTTCTGCGTGATCGGCCGAAGTACGCCCGGGAATTCATAACAAGCTTTCCGTTGCCGTCAGCGACCTCGAAAATCTGGCATTCGTTGCTGTGTGGGCGAATAGTGCCACCCAATTGCCAAGTTGCGCCATGGTCGTCGCTGAAGATCGTGTGAGCTCCGTAGCCGAACGGACCTTTCCTGACGTTTCCATTGGGATCGTCGTAACTGTGGTCGCAGGGAATGACAAGCCGTCCGGCATGCGGCCCATGCTGAATCTGGATGCCGACGCCCGGCCCTGTGGCGTACCAGCCCCACGATGGATCCTTGGTTGTGCTGGTAATGTCTTTTGCATCTGACCATGTCAGACCGTTGTTCGCGCTGGACATCAGCCAGACTGTTCGAGTCGATTCTGCTTTCTTGTGAATGATGTCGCCTTCGTGATCAGAACCAAGATTCTTTGTCAGCAGCAGCCACAGCTTTCCTGTGGACTGGTCCACTACCGGACACGGGTTGCCGCACGTGTTGGCATCATCGTCCCATAGTACAATTTGCTCGCCCCATGATTTACCGTGGTCCTTCGAACGTTTCAGAACAATGTCGATGTTGCCCGCATCGCTAAGACTTCCTTTTCTCGCTTCGCAAAATGCCAGCAGGCTTCCGTCGCCTGCCTGAATGATGGATGGTATGCGATACGAGTGATATCCGTCTTCGCCAGCAGTCCACACGATGACGTTCGCGTTGTCGGTCCCGTTTTGATCTTTTGCTGCAGTTTCATCTGCACTGGCCGAAAAGTGGAACAGGCTGCCGAGAATACAGGCGGTTAGCAGCAAGGTGAGACGTCGATTCATGAGTGATCATCTTTCACAGGAAATTAGTTCGCTACAGGGTTGCGAACGCGGCCCGAAGCGTCAATCGTTAGCGATAATTCAACCACATTTCTTCTACATCGACTTCGCCGCGATCACAGGCTCTCATGGACACCGAACTCGGCCGCAATCTGATTTTGTGGAGCGTCCGCATCAGCGTCGCATTGTATGTCGTTGCCGTGTGGCAGTTTCTGTTTTCTGCAACGGGAACCGATGAAAACGGAAGGCTGGTAGAAAAACGGTACACATTGGCATGGACGGCATCATGGTGCTTTTGCGTGATGCATGTGCTGTGTGCTTACAATTTTGAGCATCATTGGAATCAAATCGCTGCGTTGAAACATACGGCCGAAATGACCAATCGCGTCGTCGGCATAAACTGGCCGGGGGGGCTATACGTGAACTACATTTTTCTGGCCTATTGGGGTGTCGATGTTGTTCGCCGGTTTGTTTCCGGTGGTCGGTCTTCTGTAGCTATGCACGTCGTTGCAGCGTTTATGATGTTTAACGCCACGGTGGTGTTTGGCCCGCGATGGTGGTTTGTCCCGGCAGCCCTGTTTATGGTTGCGATCGCCGTCAACATACGACGACGACGTCAGGCCGGAGCTTAGACGTTCGCTGCATTCCGGTCTGTTTCAACGCGAGACAATACGACGTGGATTCGTTACTATCGTGTCGAACTTCGTCTGCTGACCAACATCAAATTCAACAGGATCACGTTACGTGGAATCTCAGTTTCCTGAACAAATGCTGAAACGCATTGAACGCAATGGTGTCATTTCTGTGCTGATTCTGGAACATGCGCAGCATGCCGTGCCTTTGGCGAAAGCTCTGCTGGCTGGCGGAATTGACGCCATGGAACTCACGTTGCGAACAGATGCAGCCGTGGAAGCTTTGAAGCTGATCCGACAGCATGTGCCGGACATGCTGGCAGGAATCGGCACAGTGCTGAACGTGGATCAGGTGGATGAAGTGATGGCCGCAGGGGCTCAGTTTGCCGTTTCGCCGGGTTTGAATCCGGACGTGGTTGAGCGTGCTCAGGAAATTGGGCTGCCGTTTGCTCCGGGCGTAATGACACCATCAGAAATTGAGATCGCTCTGGAGCTTGGATGTAGGGAAATGAAGTTCTTTCCTGCAGTTCCAGCGGGCGGGTTGGCAATGCTGGACAGCATTCAAGCTCCGTATGCACACCTCGGAGCACGCTTTATTCCACTGGGCGGAATCAACGAAAGCAACATGGAAATATGGCTAAAAAATCCGGCTGTGTTCGCTCTGGGCGGTTCCTGGCTGACTCCGAAAGATGTTATTCAGGCTGAAAACTGGGCCGAAGTGACAAGGCGTGCGCAGACTGCCCGGGAAATTGCAGATCGCGTTTTGACCTAGCCGCGAAGGCCTGAAACTTCTGAGAAGCGATCACTTTTTTTTAACGGCCTGTTTGCTATAGCGGTATCCTTAGGCTGAAGTAACGAAGGGTGCCCTGTGATTCACACAGCGTCAGCCGGACTTGTCCTGGAAAACGTGGACCGATCAAATGCCAAAGTTGTTTTTAACGCGAATGCGTCGTTAAAGCAGACTACCAAATGGTTTGGTCACATGTGGCGAAAGTCGTTAAGCCTTTCTGGTGTTCCGCCCGCCGAAACTCCGCACATGTTTCACTACATCCTTTCGTAAAATGCTCTGGCGTTTCATAGCGGACAACATCCACTTGCCGCCAACGATTTGTAATGACCACATTTTCAACCAGAAAGAACGATTTGATGTCTTGCCATAAACTGGAAATATTCGCAGGCGTTCTTCTGGGATGCCTAATTGGAATTTGTGGCTGCAGTGGATCTTCCACGCCGACTGCCGATGGCACAAAGTTTAATTCTGACGCCATAAGTCAGTTTAAGCCCGGTGGGAAAACTGTTGAAGTCAAGCCAAAGACGACCGATGAAATCGGTGAGTTCAATCAGGAAGACGGCAAACAGGTGGTCGATTCCAAGGTGAAAATTTCCAATCCGATCACGGGCGCTTTGGAGGCGTATCAGCCATTAAAGGAACAGATCGCCGGACTGGGAATTGATCATGCCGTAAATCTGTTTCAGGCGACAGAAGGCCGGTACCCGAAAGATCACGACGAATTTATGACTCGCGTAGTCAAAGAAAACCAAATCAGACTACCGACATTGGGACCTGGCAAGTCGTATGAATACGATGTTGCACATCACAAACTGGTGATCGTTACGGACGCCGCACCTGCCGTACAGCCGTAGAGTCTATTGAGGCATTGGTTTCTAACTGAAGTCGAACGCGCTGGCCACAGCCAGCGTTCAATCCCGTAATCGAAGGCCTATGGAGTCTGTTAAACTCCAAGATCTCGTTCGAGCTTCTGCAGGCGGTCATCTATATCCAGAATCACAGATTCGAGACTACGAATCAGGTCAGCCTGTTCTTTGACAGTCGCTTGCAGAGCTTCTACGGCAGACAACGCTTGGTTAGAAACGATAGCCGTTTCGACGGTACGCTGAGGGGACACAGCAGTCGGTGTCGTAGGCTCAGAATCGGAAGATTCATCACCGGCCGAAATCGTGCCGATGTCCATCCGCTCTTTTGATGGATACAGCTTGTGGTCGACTTCAACGCCACGTCGTTCGAGCGGACCGTTCGATTGCAGGTATCCCTTCTGCTGCAGGTCGGTGAGTTCCTGTTTCAGTTGTTCCTGACTTTCGATCCGGATCATTCGGCTGGCTCGAGTTCTAAGTTCGCCTGGTTGCTGTCGGCCACGCAACATCAGTTCGGCAATGATGGCAAACTGAGCTTCTGAAAAATCGAATTTATGCCTCATGTAATGGCGATATCGGGGTGCTCGGCCACCATCGGTAAACACTTCAGCAACCAGTAGATCCTTGCGCATGGCATCTAGGGCATGCTGAACCTGGTCTTCGGAATACGCCACCACCGGATCGCGATTGCTTTTCTGATTGCAGCCGGTTGTAACGGCCTTCAGCGTTAACGGATATTGTTCCGGCGTTGTGAACGCCTTTTCCATCAGCACGCCCAGCACTCGTCGCTGAATTTTTGGCAACTCTTTGATTTGGTTTTTTGGTTCTTCGCTCACCTTGTCACTCCGATGCTTGCCAGCCCGTCTGCATGTTTTTTGACTGGTTGGCAGTGGACACAAAAACATCGAACGTCTCAAGGGTAACCGCGAATTGAGACGTCTAATTCCCGAACGAGCCACAGAACAAGGTCGTTTGCGTGTACATCTTCGCCGGTATTCAGTCTGATGTGCGTTTCGCTTCTATCCTTTTTTGAGTTCAACAGGCATGTTTCACGCGTTTCTCGCATCGCTGCCGATTCTGGTTGTCGTTGTGTTTCTGGTCGGAATGAAGTGGCCAGCCAGTCGAGCCATGCCATTATCTTTGGCGACTTGCGTGGCGCTGGCGTTATTTGTCTGGAAGGTTCCGGAATGGCAGATCCTGGCGTTTGGCATTAAAGGCGGATTGATAGCCGTTGAACTGCTGTACATTGTTTTTGGAGCCATTCTGCTGCTGAATACTTTGCGCCAAAGCGGGGCGATTGACGTTATTAGAAATGGATTTCACAACGTTTCCGCGGACAGGCGAGTCCAGGCTATCATTGTTGCCTGGCTGTTTGGCTCGTTTATTGAAGGAGCCGCCGGGTTTGGAACTCCGGCTGCCGTGTGCGTGCCGTTACTGGTCGCGTTGGGCTTTCCACCGCTGGGCGCAGTTATGTGCGGCGTCATCATTCAGAGCACGCCTGTTTCGTTTGGTGCGCTGGGGACTCCTGTGCTTGTGGGTGTTGCAAGTGGGCTGGAAATATCGTCCGGCTTTTCACCGAATTCGGCTGTTGAAGTGGCTGGTCATGCGGCGGGACTGCTTTCTGAAACGCATTCCGGTTCCGCTTATCTTCTGCAGCAAATTGGTTTGCGAGTCGCCTTGTTGCACATGGTGATCGGTACGTTTGTGCCTTTGATTATGGTGTCGATGCTGACCCGGTTTTTCGGAACAGCACGTTCGTTCAAAGAAGGGCTGGCGTGTTGGAAATTCGCCTTGTTTGCTGCGTTCGCAATGACAGTTCCGTCTGTGTTAACGGCTGCTTTGCTGGGCCCGGAATTTCCGTCACTGTTTGGAGGCCTGATCGGGTTGGTTATTGTGATAACAGTGACTCGCGCGGGCCTTCTGATTCCAAAAGAAGAACCGTGGGACTTTGCAGCACCTGCATCATGGCCGCTGGAATGGATGTCAGATATGCCGACTGAATCGCACCGCCGAGATTCGACGTCGCAGTCATCTGCTGGCGAACCAGGAAAAAGTCGGCCAGGGCTGGTTTCTGCGTGGACGCCATACGTGTTGCTGGCTTTATTGCTGGTTGTGTTTCGTCTGCCACAGCTTGGTGTGAAAGGATTGGTTAATCACCCCAACGTCACGTTTGCCATGTCGAACCTGTTTGGCACCGAAGCGAGTTTGAAGCATACTCCTTTGGCACTTCCGGGCACGATATTTCTGCTTGTTTGCGGTTTCACGTTCTTCTTTCACAGAATGAGTATGGCCAGGTTTTCCACAGCCATATCAACTTCATTTCGGACAACTGTAAAAGCCTCCGTGGCATTGATCTTTACGGTACCAATGGTACAGATCTTTCTGGGCTCATCCGGAGGTGCGGCCGGTCTGTCAAAGATGCCGTTGGTACTGGCAGAACAGATGGCTGACATTGCTGGACAGGTGTGGCCATTGTTTGCACCGGCAGTTGGCGGATTAGGAGCATTCATCGCCGGCAGCAACACGGTCAGTAATATGATGCTGTCTATGTTTCAGTTCGAGGTTGGGCAACAGATTCACTGCGATCCGTTTTGGATTGTGGCACTCCAGGCGGTCGGTGGAGCGGCGGGCAACACAATCTGTGTTCACAATGTGGTGGCGGCGTCCGCCGTTGTTGGGCTTGTCGGTCGCGAAGGACAGATTATCCGGCGAAGTTTGCCGGTGTTTATTTACTACGCAGGTTTCGCAGGGTTGTTGGGGCTGCTGATTACGTCCCAATGAAGAAAAGACGTCCGCCTTGCAATAGCCGAAACAGGCGTTCAGGCATAAGACGTTTAGGATCGCAAGGTATTTAAACGCTGGGTTTGACGTCTGTTGCGGACAATCGCTGCAAATCATACGGTCCAAAAAACCAGAATTGTTTATCTAACCGGCACCAAACGACCGATGACAATCTTGTGTCGTGGAATTGCGTGGGCCGTTGAGTCCGTCAGAGCAGGCACAATTGAAAAAGAATTAAGGATGGGGCGGATGTGACCGGAGTTGGTCAGCCCAATCTGTAAAACCCGGTCTTAAAGGTCCAGAACATCTGGCGTGCCGCCCTGAACAGTCTTTGGGCTGCTTCACCGCGGTTTGTAAAGCTAGCTCAGGAGGAGAGCTTTCATGCGAAAGTACGGAAAATGGTTACTCGTGCTGGGCGTTCTGGCAGCAAATCCTGCCTGGACCAATGCGGATGGATTTCTGAGCGGTTTTCGCTCGGGAAGTTCTACGTCCCAGTCTGTTCAAAAAGAACAGAACCAGAGGAAGGCTGAAGAAGTTGGCTATGCCTTAAAGCAGGCTCAACTAAACGGCTATGACCTCGAAGTTGAAGTTCGTGGCGATACGGTCAAGCTGGAAGGCAAAGTTCGTGATGTAACTCATCGCGCACTTGCTCAACAGGCTTGCCAGCGCGTGACGGGCATCAATCAGGTTTTGAACAATCTGAAGTATGTTCCAAGTGGTGGCATTCAGCAGACTTCAGGTCAGTTTGTCGACAGCGCAGTTCGTTCGGCAACCTACGAAATTGAAGACGGTGGCCCACAGGGAATTGAACAAGTTCGTTTCCAGAAGCCTGGCAAACGCTCTGCCAAGCCCCAGCCGTCGCAGACACAACAGCGTCCGGTTCAGCAGACTCGTCAGTTAGTTCAGCAGTCTGCTGCCGTGAGAAATCAGGAACCATCGCCGGCAAAACTCGCCACGGCACCGCCGTCAATTGACTTCACGACGAATACTCAGGCTGCACCAACCGCTGCCACCAAAGTGCCGCAGATTCCTGAAACAGTCGTTTATCAACTGCCAGCTGAACCAGTATTCTTTGAAGTGCCCGCGAAGACAGTGGCTGCACCAGCAGTTGTTACCGCTTCAGCGGTTGTGGCACTACCAGCGGTTGTGGCAGCACCAGCAGTTGTTACCGCTTCAGCGGTTGTGGCAGCACCAATGGTTGTGGCTGCTCCAGCGGTTGTGGCCGCACCAGCCACTATCGCTTATGCGACACCAGCTCCGCAGCTAAACAATCAGGAAGTTGCTCAGGGCATCGCCAACGGTTTGGCTCAGGTTGGCCTTGTCGGATACGACGTGGAAATTCGCTACGACAAGGGTGTCGCCACTCTTGCGGGTGATGTATCCAACGATGGTCAGCGTAAAGCGGCAGAATTTGCAGCATCACGAACTGAAGGAGTTCGTGAAGTTCGAAACCTGTTGCAGGTTAAGGGCCCAATTGCTCAGACAGCTTTCGGTGCTCCGAATCAGCAACGTGCCGTTCATCCAGCATCAATGACAATGCCTCCGGCCATGATGATGGCTGGCGGAATGCAGGCTGGTGGCCCAACGGCTATGGCAAGTGCTGGAAACTATTCGAATCCACAGATGCCAGACCATGCATGGCCTGCGTATGCTCAGTATCCGAACTCAGCGGCTGTCAGCTATCCAACTCAGTACAGTGCCAGTGCGTTCCCTTATATTGGCCCATTCTATCCTTATCCACAGGTTCCTCTGGGATGGCGAGAAGTCGGCCTGGAATGGGATGACGGTTACTGGCAGCTGAACTTCGAACAGAAGAAAGATGCTTGGTACTGGTTGTTTGCTCCGAAGAACTGGAAATAGGTCTCAGACCTGTTGAACCTCAGCGTTCGCAGACTGACATTTAGATTCAAACAGGCGTTTCTGTTGGCTCCGGCTGGCAGAAACGCTTTTTTCGTTTCTACGGTTGCAGTAGTTGTCTCGGGCTTCAGGCCGTGTTCGCGGGCCGCGTTCACTTGCCGATTTAGTTGGAGTCTGCGAATTGAGTCGCAGGTCTACAGAAACTAAATGCAGCAGTAGGTCAGCAGCTTGGGCCGCTGATAGTGCTGTTTGGCTTAAGCGGACCGAGTCGTCGGTTTCCGAAACCAACTTCCATAGAAGCGGTCCGAAAACCTTTCCTGCGAATTACTCAATACAAGCACGATGCGGGAGCGAGTAAACTTCGCAATGTCTGGATTCACTTGCTCGCGGCGCGTGCTTGTAAATTTGCGGTCTTAGGACCAACTCTAATCAGTCAGCGGCTCTGTCCGCTGAGAACAGAGTCTCTTTTCGCGAACTGTATGACTTTCGGACACTGTATAACGGCGATCTAAGTCCGCGGATAATCAGTGCTTATTGTTGTGTTCAGTGTCCTGCGGCAGTGGAATTCGGGCCTTTAGCCGATCTCCCGCCGGGGAGTGACTGAGCAAACAAGCCGGATCAACCAATTCCATCCGTAAAATCGGAATATTGTCACAAGTTATCCAGTCAGCACGATCGATACAAAGTAGAGACAACCGGTGTGTTGTTAGATCAGATGTTTTGTCTGAAGAGTAGTGTGACAAGTGACACAAGACTTTTCATGACATGTCTCCTACAAGCCGCAAGGCTTGATGTTTCGGCAGGGATGAAAGCAATGCAGACGTTCAGCAGACATCTTAAACGATGGGGCGTGCTAACGGCGATCTGCCTGATGACCTTCGTCAACAGCGGTTGCACTTTGACGGGTGGGCTCATAGGCGTGGTCTACGAGGGCATGGTGTTCTGGAAAGCGTTGCCAGTCATGCCGATCAGCGCGTACCATACGCAGCGGATTGAAGACCAGCTGTGGGAAGACGAACGCTACAACAGAGTTCCGGTGCTTGATCCCGTTGAGGGAGAAAATGCACCGATCTTCTGTGTGGATCCTCCCAGCGACGACCAGGTGATGCGATCGCTTCCGGACGATGTGTCTGGTGGCATCGCGTTTCTTCAGGAAACGCAACGCAACAACGTTCGAATTGTTGTTGAGCCCATCGTCGATCGGCTGGACGAATGCAAAGTCTATCCGCTTGTCGGGCCAGCTCGACTGCACCACTGTCACTACAAGTGCACAGTCTACTATGACAAGACGATTCGATCTTACTGGCCGATCCCGTTCACTCATGTGGATCAGACTCAGGATGTGGTCTACATCGACAAAGACCATCTGATCCGCTGTACCGGACCGTCAGTATACTAAGCCGTCGATAGTTAATTGAAAACAAAAGCAGGGCGACCAGTCTTTCACAGGACCGGTCGCCCTTTTTGCATTGATGGGGTGGGGGGAATATCTAATCGTTGCGGCTGAGTCCGAAATAGGCGAGTTTGATTCCCAGATAAATAAAAACACGGTGTTTGCTGTGTTGCTGCGAACATCAAACGTCAGCTGTTTTGAGCGTCGGTCCACCACTTGGAATGAAACACTTCCATAACAGAACGAAATCGGTGCACCGTTTGACTGACACGCCTCAAAGCTAAATAACTCCGCTCAAGCATAGTCGTTTCCCAAGTCAAAATCGTGTCCGGGAATCCCGCTCGGTCATTTAGTCGTGCCCGCAGTCGCAAGGTCCTGAATCGCAGGGACGCTGCTGTTTCGATTTCCCTGTAGACGGCAATGTCCCAACGCTAAGTCGCCGCTGATGTTCGGCGTTTTTTGGGGAGGCGCCACAAACGAGACCTCCCAGAATCAGCTGGATCGCCACTCCGTCGAGCGATCTCTCGGAACAGCGAGACCGCCCAGCGACGATTCGTGTCCACGAACTTCGTGCTTCGCCAGGTGACTGTGGTCTACCATCAGCCAGCAAATGGTCTCTGTTGCTGGAAGTCGTTCCCAAAAAAACAGTCGGAGCGATATTCCGCTCCGACCGTCGATTATGTTGGTTCACCAGTGTGCTGAAGTTAACCACTGCGTGTTTGAATTGGATCTGAACCCAACACGGGGCCACTCACTAACCGCATTCGCACCGCGAGTGAATGCTCTGATTTGCAAGTAAATCGGAGCAGCAATCGCCCCTCCGATTACTTACCACTGCGATTAGCTTTTTACAGTTGGTCGCGAATTGCCTGCCGAAGTTTCTACACTTCCCAATGCATCGTCGACAGCTTCACAGGCAGAATTCAAAGCCTGCATTGTGCGATCTTCCAGTGATTCTGTCTCGTCCACTGGAGGCGATAGGTCGACCAGGTCTGCGTCGTTTGTGATCCCCAGCAATTTCTTGGCAATGAAGCCAACAGCAGCGGCAGCGACAGAAAATACGGCTCCCATTTTCGCAGCAGCCTGCAACGACGGATCGACGAAGGCCTGTCCACAAACAAACAAAGCCACGGTTAGCCCCAGTCCCGCCACACAGCTGGTGACGACAAGGTGCTTGAAATTCATGCCAGACGGTAGTGGGAATCCAAGCTTTTGAGCAAACCATGAAAATCCGGTGATACCCAAGATTTTCCCCATGATCAGCGAAGCCGCAATAATCCAGCTTAGGCCGTTAATTTCCCCGAAGGCTACTCCGGCATTGACGAGGGCGAAGAAGAACAGTCCCAGGTCAACAAGCAGCTTCAGGCTGTGTTCAAATTTTTCCAATGGGCTGTGTGTGTGTCCAGGCGTGTAGTCTTCGTCGTCGACGAACAGACCAAGGTCCTGTTTTGGTCCTGGCAAAAACGGTACAACAAGTACCAGAGCAAGTGCTGGGTGCAGGTGAGCACTATAAAGTCCCCACCAGCAAAGTGTTCCGCCAGCAAAAATGTAGGGCACCCAGTTCTGGACGTTGGCTTTTCGCAAAGCATAAGCCAGCCCCATTCCCGGAATACACCACATCAGGTTCATCCATTCAGTGGGATGAGACGGATCCGGATAACCGAAGGCGATAATACCGAGTCCGATGGCGTCATCCGCTACAGCCAGCAGCAACAAAAAGCTGACCGCGGGGTGGCGAGCGCCAAACAGCAATCGAATCACCAGCCATGCTAACGCGATATCCGTAGCTGTTGGCACGCCCCAGCCCTTGATCCAATCCGGACTTCCCACTGTCGCATTCAGTGCAAGAAAAACGCCGATCGGTCCCAGTACGCCTCCGATTGTTCCAAACAGCGGATTGATCGCTTTCGAAACCGGATTCAATGCACCTTTCGGAAGACATGCTTCTGTGATTTCCTTGGCGGCAATTCCAAAGAACAGCGCCATGAAAATGTCGTTGACCAGAAAATGCAGTGTCAGATAGTGATCCCAGCCGGTGAGTTCTGCATGTCCTGCATCATGAGCACTGAAAATTGTTCCCAGCTGATGAACGGGAGTATGAATCAGTGCCTGATAACTGCCTGGCGCGACATTTGCCCAAATCAGAGCAAAGACGACCCCAGCGATCAGCGGGATACTGAATTCCTGAAGACTTTGGATGGTCTTTTTCATGTTGAGTACCGGAACAGTTCTTTTTAAAAAGTGATTTGCTGGGATTTCCTATCGCATTCCTGCGTCCTGGGATGCGGCGGAACGAGACTGAAATTAATTGTCGGGGCATTGAAGACTACATCGTTTAACGCATGGGTAAGTTGCGAAAAATGTTTCGCCAACGGTTTCATTTCCAGCAACGTCGTCAATCGTTGCGAGAATCCGTTTTTGGGGGACTGAGCGTTTCTTCTCTCCCTGCCGAAGTACTCAAACCTGATGTTTCATGCAGATTGTCGCTCGCAACATACGGCTTGTTCAATTTGGCGTCTTTTGCCATTTGTGAAACTGTTTGTACATAGCGCCGAGCGACATATATGTTGAAAGTTCCAAAAGACTGGCTTGGCTTCTTTGCCAGCCAATCCTGCGGGTTCGCACGCCCGTGGGGCCCTAACGATGGCCAGTTTGATGTTCAGGTTCTACCGCCGGTCGACGCGCTGTTGTTCTCAAAAACAGAAAACTCAACCCGGTGACATGTGTCATGTGAGAGTTTTCTAATCAAGTCTCAATGGGCATTGTGAAAACCAGTGGAGTATTCGATGGACCGACCAGTCTCAACCGTGCAGCCGGATACGCTAGACGATATTTTCGCCTGACACGTTAACCAGAGTCTGGACGTTTTGGTGCCGGTCGATTGCCCCAAGTTTCGGAAGCAGATTTTTCGCGACTCAGGAATCGACCATCAGGGGCTGATTGACGGGTTGTCTCGCACGGGAATTTCGGTGGCGGCCGTCTAGGTACTGACGTTGGTTCCTATCGTCTGCTTTGCATGGTCTGACGGGGCGATCACTACATCCAAACGCAGGAAAATTCTGCAGGCCGTGTCGCCCTGGGTATTCCTGAAAGTTCGATTGGCTGGCTCTTGCTGCAATTATGGCTCACTCGGCAACCGGATTCTTCGCTGTTTGGGATTTGAAATGACTATGGTGGAGCCCTGAAGTCGGTTCTCTCGCGTGACGGTTACACAGCTCTGAATTCAGCAATTATTGGCCATGTGGAAGCACTTGTGTCGGCAGCAGCCAGCGGCTTCGGATTAATGGGGGCGTCTGCTCGGCGGACGGCTACGCTGCACCAGATGAAGGCCGCACTCAGTAAGTCCTAAGCAGTGATCGACTATTCAGCTGTCCCAGACGTAACGGGCGTGAGTGGACTGATCAGCTTTCGGAAGTCAGGCCAAATCGAACAACATAATCTCAGCGTCGCTTAAGGCATGAATTGTTAGCAGACGTTCATCACTTACAGCTGCTCCGTCACTCGATTTTAGCGTTATTCCGTTCAGAGAAATTGATCCGCGAAGCACCTGAATCCCAGGCGTGTCGACCTGCCGCAAGCTCGTGAGAAACCTGCTGTTCGGCTTTTAGGGTGGAGAGATAAATAGCGGCATCCTGGTGAATCAACAGCGACTGGTTGGCCGCATCCAGCCGTAGTCGATTGCGTCGTTCTTCCAACGGGAAACGCTTTTGCTCCTAGCTGGGAGCAACGCCTTTCTGATCGGGAAACAGCCAGATCTGGTAAAGATGCACGGCATCTTTTGGTGAAGGATTAAACTCACTGTGTGCGATTGCGGTGCCAGCAGACATACGTTGAAACTCGCCCGGCGTCAGCACTTCGCCGTTGCCCATTGAATCTTTATGTTTGAGAGCCCCGTCCAGCACGTAGGTCAAGATTTCCATATCGCGGTGAGGATGTGTTCCGAAGCCCTGCCCTGGAGCCACAATGTCTTCGTTCATCACTCGCAGAGAACGAAACTGATCGTGGTCCGGATGCTGGTAAGTCGAAAACGAAAATGTGTGAGCCGTCTTCAGCCAGCCATGATCGGCGTAGCCTCGATCGGCAGCATTGCGGATTCGAATCCGCAGTTCACCTCGCATTATTGGAAAGTCAGACGCTCGCCTTATTTCGCCAAATAGCCACCATCAACGGGCAACGAAATTCCCGTTGTGAATGACGCCGCATCCGACGCGAGATACAAAACGGCAGCAGCCACTTCGTTGACTCGGCCTATTCGCCCCATCGGATGCGACAATGCCAGTTGCTGTCGGCCGTCGGTGCCTTCTTCACCGGCAAAACGATCGATCATTTCTGTGGCGATCGCGCCGGGGGCCACCGCGTTGACTCGAATTCCCTGACCCGCCAGCTCTAATGCGGTTGTCTTCGTGATGCCTTCGACTGCGTGTTTGGAAGCAATGTAAATACTGGCGCCGGGCATGGCAGTGTGGCCCACAATGCTGGACGTGTTGATAATGGCTCCACCGCCGGACTTCAGCATCGCTGGGATTTCGTACTTTTGGCTCAGAAAAACACCTAGCACATTGATGTCGAACACTTTGCGGTAGTCTGCTTCGGTCACGTCGGTGGCCATGCCGGTTTGTTCAATTCCGGCATTGTTGAACGCAATGTCAAGCCGACCGAATTCACGCACCGTTTCGTCAATCAGATGTTTGACCTGTTCTTCGCTGGTGACGTCTGTCTGCCGAAATTGAGCTTGCCCGCCAGTCGCCTTGATTTCGTCAACTACCGCCTGACCCTGTATAGCGCGCCGACCAGCCAGCATCACTTTAGCGCCCGCCTTCGCAAACTGGATGGCCGTTTCTTTACCAATGCCCGATGTTCCGCCCGTAATCAACACTACCTTGCCGCTGAAGTTCATGAGCTGTTCTTTCAGAACTGTGATATTTGCAAATCTCTGTACACGTAAAGTCTGTAAGTGGGAAACAGACGCGCTTAGACGTTCCGACCTTTCAGCTGGATTTAAGTTTTTTCCAGAAGCTAATTCCGCTGAGTGATGCCACGTGTCGCTCGAGTTTGGGAGATTAGCTGACTTTAGGTCCGCGGTTGAGGATTTCCGTAAGCGCTTGGGCGTGATTGTTGTCGAGTGTCTATGCTACGCAGCTTGCATGTTTGCATTCATTCTGCCGGAACTACAGATACATGGTCTTGCCCGCGAAAAATCGCCCACAAATTTCTGACCCGCTGTTTCAGCAGGCGGTTGATTTGATTGATGCGGGAAACAAACTGCAACTGCAGGTTCTGCTTGACGCTCATCCACACCTGTTATCCGACGCTGCCGAGGAAGATGGTTCATTCGCCGGAGCATACTTTGCTGCTCCCAGGCTGATGTGGTTTATTGCAGAAAACCCAATTCGAAACGGGTGCCTTCCTGACAATATTGCAGCCATTGTGAAGTTGCTGATCGATGCTGGAAAAAAGTATTTAGTCGTCGATCTTGTGGAGCAAATGAATTACACGTTAGCGCTGGTCATGTCCGGTGCGGTTGCTCGCGAGTCCGGGCAGCAGGCTGCCTTGTGCCGAACGTTGATTGACGGTGGAGCCGCTCCGAATTCGGGTATGCAGGCTGCGCTTGCTCATAAAGAAGCCGCAGCGTGCGAACTGCTGCTGGAACACGGCGCTGTACTGACGCTTCCGTTAGCAGCCGGACTTGGTAAAGAATCGCAGGTTGCCGCTATGCTGAAACAGGCTACGCTGGCCGATCGTCAGGCGGCGTTATCACTGGCAGCTATTAATGCGCAGGCCGGCTGCGTGAAACAACTGCTGAATGCCGGAGCCGACCCCAACGTCTTCAATCCGCCGGGCATGCACGCTCACAGCACTCCGTTGCACCAGGCTGTGTCTGGCGGATCGATCGCGACTGTGGCTGCGTTAATCGCTGGCGGTGCGAATTCAACAATCAAAGACACACTGTTTCATGCAGATTGTCGAGACTGGGCGAAGCATGCGGGCCATCTGAATTTGCTGGAACTCTTTGCTCACAGTGATGCAACAGCTACACGTTCGAAAGCTTCGACCAGAGATACATCATCGAACGCTGCCGCGACCAAAGCTATACCGACGAAACCGCAGTCTCGTTCTTCAATCGTTGCTCGCGTTGCGCTGGCGATTGTCGTGCTGGTATTGATCGTCTTCGTATACCGCAAGTTCAGCGTCACACTGACTCTGGCTGGTCTGGCAGATCAGGAAACTCATATTCGCGACTACCAGTTGCGGCATCCGTGGCTGGCGTATAACGCGGCGGTGCTGGCGTACATTGTTGTGGCCGGCCTGTCTTTGCCCGGAGCCGTACCGCTGACTCTGGTCATTGCGTGGCTGTTTGGTTTCTGGCGTGGTTTGTTGATTGTCAGTTTTGGGTCGACCGCCGGTGCGACTGTAGCGTTTCTGCTGAGCCGCTATCTTCTAAGAAAAACGATTCAAGCGAGATTTGGTGATCGGTTGAAAGGTGTGAATGATTCACTCAGGCAGGAGGGACCGTTTTACCTGTTTACGCTGCGATTGATTCCCGCTATTCCATTTTTTGTGATCAACGTTGTGATGGGACTGACGGCGCTGCGAGTTTTCACTTTCTGGTGGGTCAGCCAGCTGGGCATGCTGCCGGGCACAGCCGTATACGTTTACGCGGGGGCACAGTTTCCAGACCTGAATTCGCTGGCAAAGAACGGTGCTGGGGGCATTCTGAGTCCGCCGCTGATTTTCGCGTTCGTAATGCTCGGGCTGTTTCCGTTTGCCGTCCGAAAGATTATGGCTGTTCGATCAAAGCCAATGTGACCAAAGATCTTGTCTTTGATGTGTCCGTCTACGAAAGATTTTGCCATTTGCAGACGCGTCTAAAGTTAGCTCAGCTTGCCGGGAAACTTTCCCGTTGCTGGCTCATGAACACGGCAATCACCCGGCGAAAAAGAATGTTCGCGGCAAGCTGTCAGCTTAAATTGATATGGCCGCGACCAGTCGCTACCTGCCGAATTCTTTTAAGATTGTCGCGCATAGAAAATCGGTAGAAGAAATCGCACCAGTCATGGTAGCTTTGGGAAACATAAGTTTCGGCACAGCTCCGCTTCCGACCTGCTTGTAGAGTTCCACGTGCTTCTTGATGTAATTAGACGCATGCGGCAGCCCCATTTCTGCGGCCAGTGCTTCTCGGCCGATAAGTCGTTCCGCTTCCGCCTTTGCCTGACTTGTGGTTCGCTGTTCCTTAAACATCCAGTCATGGAACTGTTTGAACTTTGACTGATCAACGCGCCAGACGCAAATCGCGATTCTCGCCAATTCACAGGCACCGGGATGACCATTGCCCGTCGCAGCGTCGTTGCAGTTTTTTTCCAACGGTACAGGTAAAACAATTACCGCCAGGTCGCTTCCGAACCGGTCAAACGCTCCGTCGATCGCATGGTGAGTGTTGCGACAATGAGCACAGGTGTAATCGAACATTTCTACAAACACATACTTCGCGTCTGGGTTGCCAAGCAATGGCCAGTGACGAGTGTTCAGACTAAAGCGATCACGGTCGACTGTTACCAGTCGCTGAACGGGAGTTGCCGCAGGAACGGTTTCCGTAACCGTCTCGTCCTTTGTTTCGGTGGCTGCCTCTACAGTGCTTGTTGCATCTTGCTCGTCATCAGCGTCTGACGGAACGCTGAAGAACTTAGTGGCCAGTCGAGTCGCTCCGGGCGAAAAGAACAGGTAAGCAGCCTTTGCAGTTGTCGCTTTGATCTTTTCGGTTGGCGTAGAATCTGACCTTGATGTTTGAGACACTGAGTCTTTTGATGTGGTTACATTTCCCGCAGGATCGTCGGTTTTGGCCGCGTCTTTTTCGTCAGGGCGATCTACGGCTTTGACTGGAATTTCGCCGGAACGCAGAATTTCCGGATCGGTAGTTACGGGTACTTCAACCGTTGGCGGAGCGAAGAAGTTTGTGGAGTTTGCAACCGGTGGACCGAACTCAACTGGCGCACCAAACTTAACTGGCCCATCTGTGCTGGCAATATCGGTGACCGGATCGTCGAAGCGTTCTACCGTAAACGTCTGTGGCTCTTCAGTGAAAATCTGTCCAGCAGCCAGTACAGCAATCCCTGCAACACTGATACATGCCAATGCGGACATCACCTTCATGCTGAGCGGTCTTTTCCAAAGCATTATTGCAGCCAGCAGCAGTCCGCACGAATGCGCGACAAGGCAGTAAGTACACAGATGCTTTAACACGAACACCTGAATGGCAATGAACCAAATGGCGGCGAACGCGGCTGAGAAGACGCCAATGGTCAATATTGACCAGCCAGTCTTCAGCAGTTGTTGTGGGGCAGTCGGCCGAAAAAAAGCCAGCAGTGCCAGCAGGCTTGCGTACAAACCAACGGCAGGAACACTCACGGGAAGTCCAAAGATTTTTGAGTACTTGCTGGTCAGTACATGGCCGCAGTCAAACACTTCACCACCACCGCAGCCGTAGACTTGTTTCATTGAGAATGCAGTCCATGCCAGGTACACACTGATAACCAGAGCGATCGCGCACAGAGCGCGAAACGTCCAAAGTAGTGTCCGTGAGGGCATCAGGGAATTCATCAATGTCTTCTGGTTTGCTAAGGTTACCACGTTCACATCTCCGAGCTTCTGGACTGGAGAAGACCTAAATTGCGAGGACCACCGCATCTGACTCCAAAACGTCCATGCAAAACCGAGAGTGATTCCTGCTTCAACTTAGCAGGTTTTTCGCCTGCAGCGGCTGATCAAAATGTAATGGCGCTATCTTTATTAAGGGAACGCCAAATCGAGGAGTCAAGGATTACCAGGACGATTCCACCGTCATACTCGGACTTCTCATTTTAATCGCGAAACTCGCCCTGATACCGCCACCAACTGCTTGTCAGTGATCGAGCCTTTTTGCTCAACGCTGCCTGTGTTGGACGATTTTCTGGCGCTCACAGTTTTTTCGTCGTCAGCGTGCCGGGATATACTGCTGGCGCCCACTCTGTGTCTATTTTGCACAGAACTTAATTTTCAGGTCCGTTAATTGGCCCACTGCGGGTTCAATCGGATCAAAGTCGGCGGAAAACGAGATAAACGTGCATCGTTCCAATCTTGCGAAATCAGTTAGAGCTGGCTTTTTGCCTGTGCCAATTCCGCAAGTCGAGCTTCTGCCTGAGCCTCTTTTTTTACGGCCACGCCGTATAGCCAGCGTCCCCAAATAAAGTACTGAGCCACAAACAGCAGGCCCAAAACGATCATCACCAATCCCATCATTCCCGCTCCCGGGAACACAACGGCCAGGAGTCCAAAGAAGCCGCCACCGCAGACAATGCAAAGCAACAGCGCGATCGCGACTGTTGGCAATTCCTGGGGAACAGGTTTTTTCCGTGGAAGCTTAGGCATGTTTTTCGATCCGGAATGGTGATTCAACAGTGCTGCCATCGTATCAACCTTCCAGAATCTCCTGAAGCGTTTCGTAACGAAAGTCCATTCCGTCCTGAATTGAATCTTTGATTTTGCCTTCGGTCATGACAAATCCCAGCATTCCGCCCGGTGGTTCAAAGTCGATCTGATCGGTCAATGTGCATTCGGATTCGCTGGTTGCGACAATTGACTGACGATGTTTCCAGGCACGAGTCGGCCCGTCAATTTGTTCGGCGACAATTTCGGACTCGGTGACCTCTATATAACGATGCTGCATTCTCTGTTTGAAACCATAGGCTGAGATGCGGAATTCAATCACGGCGCCTTCAGCCACATGGTCAGGGGCAGTCAGTACTTCCAAATCAAGATCCGGGTCACTGATCTTTGACAGATTAGCTGTTGCTCCAAGATATAAGCGCAGCACCTGTGCTGAACATTTCAGCTGAGTTGACGATGTGAAGTTTGCCATACTGACCCAACCCGACAGAAAGTTCGAGAACCTGTGAATCGAAAACATAATTGTACGAAGCAAAAGCCGCCGGTGGAACACCATCAGCCAAAGAACAGCCAGCATCGAAAAACAGTATAATGACTCAGTCAGTTTGCCCTGAAAACTTGTCTTCCGAAAGCCTCCTTTGCCGATTCAGTCGACGTTCATCCGGGGCTTCTTGCAGATAATATTATAACGCTACAATCTGCTAATGCTGTTTCGCTTTGGCTTTTCGAGCCGGTAAGTCGTTGTTGTCGTTTTTGTTTCAAGGTATTTGTAGGCGGAGCACCGGATACTGCGCAGTTTTCGTCGGAAGAATTATCTATGTCAAACATTCGGTTCGCCATTCTGGGCGCCGCGAAAATTGCTCGTACTGTTGGGCCGAAGATACGCACGGCTGATGGAGCCGAACTAATTGGTGTTGCCAGTCGCGATGCGGACAAGGCTGCAGCGTTCGCTGCCGAATTGGGTGCTCCGGTGAGTTATGGCAGTTATCAGGCGGCCCTGGACGACCCTGGTATCGATGCGGTCTATATTCCGCTGCCGCCATCAATGCATCTGGAATGGGCGACCAAAGCAGCTGGAGCGGGGAAGCATGTTCTGTGTGAAAAACCGATGGCTCGGTCTGCGGTTGAAACTCAGCAGATGATCGACGTCTGTCAGCAACATGGCGTTGTGCTGCTGGACGGAGTGATGTGGTATCACACTCCGCGAGCAACAGCGATGAAACGCTATGTCGACAGTGGGCAACTGGGAGACATCCGGCAGATGACTGCGGTCTTTACGTTTCGATGGGATCTGATGCCGATGGACAACCTGCGCATGCATCGCAACATGGGCGGTGGGGCCTTGCTGGATCTTGGCTGGTACTGCGCCGGCGCTGCGTTGTGGCTGCTAAACGAAATGCCTCGACAGGTGTTCGCTCGAGCTCAATGGCAGAACGATGTGGATGTGCGCATGAACGCATTTCTGTGGTTCGACAATGGCAAAGTCACCACCATCGAATGCGGGTTCGATACTGTTCGACGCCGCTGGTTCGAAATTGCCGGAACGCAGCAGAACCTTGTCTGCGACGATTTTACTCGACCATGGAAACCCGAAAAACCTCGTTTCTGGACTCACGACAACGACGGTAACGCGACCGAACATCTTTTGCGTCATAAAGCTCAGGAAGAGCATATGATCGAAGCGTTTTGCGAACTCATTCGGTCGGGTAACGTCAACCACCCCTGGCTGGAACTGGCCAGAAAAACGCAGACGGTCTGCGACGCCCTGGACCGTTCCGCACGGAGTCAGGCGGTTGTTGATGTTGTCGATTAGCTAGCCCCAGAACAAGCGACACATCGATTAGTTTTGGGGCCAGGCGTCGGCGCGGCGGGTGCTGGCCGTCGAGGATGACTCGCGGGTGCGTTGGGCTGAGTTGGGTGGCGGCATGACAAATTCGTTTCAGGTTGAGAGTGACGGCAGGACGGTTCGGGACATCCGGATCCCGAGTTCGTTGCACCGAAGAATTCGTGGCCGTACACGAACGCTTCGGTCGCAAGCTACAACTCCAGGACGTCGACCAGTCGCCAGA
>Ga0209491_10002809_pt1 | contig 30119 bp, 29 predicted proteins | sample BON02_FD_187213 | JGI IMG/M metagenome (GOLD analysis project Ga0209491, IMG submission 187213) | Freshwater microbial communities from Lake Bonney liftoff mats and glacier meltwater in Antarctica - BON-02 (SPAdes) (version 2) | ecosystem: Environmental > Aquatic > Freshwater > Ice > Glacier...
TGTTGAATGTGACGAGCAAATTGAAATTATGCTGAACCAGCAAATCAATAATGATGATGATAAAAAACAACATTTTATTGATAAAAAAGTACATAAAAGAATCAATAAAAATACTCCCAAAAATATAGACATCAACCTGCTCTGCTATCAATATTTTGAAGGAGTGGATCTATTAGCTATTGAAGGAGTAAGTTATTCTACCGTGCTGACATTGATGAGTGAAGTAGGCAATGGCATACATAAATTTGAAACAGCTAAGCAGTTTGCAAGTTGGCTCAGATTATCGCCAAACAATAAAATAAGCGGCGGAAAAGTACTGAGCAGTAAAATTCCAAGGGGCAGTAACCGATTAAAAATTGCTTTACGAAATGCTGCCAATGCAATAGGAAATCTAAAAGATACTGCCCTCTCAAATTTCTTCCACCGAATATCACACAGAAAAGGCAGGGTATCGGCAATATCTGCTACTGCTCGAAAATTAGGAGTTATTATATGGAACATGATAGTAAAGAAGATGCCCTACATACCGCTGACTGAATACCAGTTCCTAGACCAAAAAAGAAAGAAAATTACAGCCATGAAAAAACTAATAGCTAAATTTGAATTGACAACTAATGACCTTAATTTGCAACTCTAAATCAGCAACTTAGAAAACGTTAGTCGTAACTCAAAAAAACCAATAGAATGGACAACATGACAGAACAGCTAATAAAATTTCTTGGACAAACCTTTATTAATTTAAAAAGGTCTGAGATTGCGTATAAGAATTATTTACAGGATGATAAAAAATTTATCCATACAAAAATACTTAAAACATGTAATGAGCAACTGAGAAGTTTGCTTATTGAAAATAGTTTTTTGCTTTCTGACACCTTGCAGCAAGATGCGTTAGCTTTAGTAACACATTATGACATTTGGATTGAAAAATGGAATGAATTAGAACAAACCCAAAAATTCTCACTTGATGAAATATTCGTTTTCGAGAACAAACATACTTTCCCAAAAGATGCCACCATACGTATTGAGAGCGAATTTAACAGAATAAGATATTACTAATCCAATAAAAGGTTGAAAAATGGAAATATTATTTATCGGCAAAAAATGACCAAAATGCAAAATTAGCGTCTGAATATCTAAAACAAATTTTCCCAAATACTCATATTGTTTTTGGTATTCGTGGTGAAAAATTCCCAGAAGACTTACATTAGTGGAAAGGAGACTATATTTTTTCATATTTGTCACCTTGGATTATTCCAAAAGGATTACTTGAAAGAGTAGTAAAAGGCGCAATTAATTGGCATCCAGGTCCACCAGAATATTCAAGGATAGGTTGTACTAATTTTGCAATTTATAATAACGAGAAAGAATTTGGAATAACATGTCATTATATGTTGGACAAAGTAGATACAGGGAAAATTATTGGAGTGAAAAGGTTTTCTATTCTTGAAAATGATACTGTTTTCTCAATTACTCAAAAATGTTATTTGCTTATTCTAAATTAATTTTTCAGAATTATTGAAAATATATCAAATAATAAGCTTCTTCCAATGTTAAATGAAGATTGGCAAAGAAAACCATATACAAGGAAAGAGCTTGATGAGTTTTCTGAGATTAAACCTGATATGATAATTGGCGAAATTGAAAAAAGAATTAAAGCAACAACTTATGACAAGTCTTGGGCATTTGTTAACATAAAAGACAAGAAATTTTATTTGAAAAAAGAATAAATATGCATAACATCGTATATAAAACATTTGGTAATCAGTTGGTTATAGAACATTTCAGCTCGTATCAAAAGTAGTTGTAACTTGACAGGAAAGCGCTTCGAAATGCCAAGCATTTCACATACTCGACAGTTGTGTGTAATGCAAAAAAATTCGTTCTAAAATTAAAATTTGAACTTAAATTAATAAATAATTCATTCAGTTTATTTTCCATACTAGTCAATTCCGTAACAAATATTTAATTCAATCGTCAAATAATAATAATTTGCGAGGTATTTAAAATTATACAAGAAAAAGATGAGAACCATCCAAATGTATCAAGTTTTGTTTGAAATAGTCGGTTTGATTATGGAAATGACTAAAATTGACAAAAAACTTTGTTTTAAATATTTTGAGCCAGTAAAATTTTCAAAAAACACGACTGTAGAAGATAGAAATATAATACCTCAATACCAATATTTTGTGGTTTCAGGCATTATGAGAAACTATTTTTATAATACTTCAGGCGAAGCAATTACAACAGATTTAAATTATTCGCCAAGATTTTTTACTTCCTATAATAATTTTGTAAACCGCTGTATTTCAGATGAAATAATTTAGTATGTAACTGATTATAAACTTTTACGAGTAAAACGCAACGAGGTTGATATTTTGTTTACAGAAAGTGTTATTTTAAAAGATTTTACGATACGGTATCTCGAAAAAATTTTTGAAGAAGAAAGAGCCAGAATAATAGAATTAACGACACTTACTGCCAAACAACGATACTTAAACCTTATGAAGAAAGCACCTAATATTTTTCTCGCTGTACCATTACAACATGCCGCATCCTATTTAGGGATAAAGGCAGAAACGTTAAGTAGAATTAGAAGAAAAACAATTTCTTGACTAAAGTCAAGTGATTTATGTTAATTTATATTCACTTTTATAACCTAAAATATCATCATATGAAAACACTAAAAATAAATGTATTGTTGCTATTGACAACACTTTTTTTTCAATTTCTCTTGGGCACAAGAGGTAAATCCAATTAAAGATCCTATGGCAGCAGTTGATATTGTTGCACTCTATATTCCAGGTACTATCATAAAATCTGCGGAACAAATGCCCGAAGAATTATACAAGTTTCGTCCCACCCTAGATGTTCGAAGTTTTGGAGAATTGATAGCGCACATAGCCGAATCAAACTTTGAAATGTATGCTATTGCCACTGGAGAAGTTGCTCCTATGGTGGAAGTTGGAACCACTAAAAGAGAGGCGCTCGAGGCACTGAAAAAATATTTTGAGTATAATGCGAAAGCTAGAGCTGAAATGACTGAGCAGCGAAGAAAAACAATGGTCAAATTTATGGGCAAAGATCAATCAGCAGGAAATATTCTGGATTTTTTACTTTTTCATAATTTTCAACATTATGGCAATGTAATTGTTTATATGAGGCTGAATGGGTTGGTTCCCCCTTCTTCACAGCCGGGAAGTCCAGGGAATGAACCCGTAAAACAAAGGTCTAAACAGGAATAGATGAAAGTGTAGTGACACATCAGTTTCAATGTTTACGGTTCAAATTACGTTTTATAAAACAAAAATATAGCGAAATAAATAACTTGCGGAAACTAACAAGTTTGCGGAAAAGCACTACACACAACACAGTATATAAGCTATGGCTTGGTCTGTGCCTATTTGGAAAATTTATGAATTTCCCAAAGTTAGTTTATATTGGCTTTGTTGCATGGCTCTTAAAAAATCATGAATGGCTTTAAATGAAATCAAGATGCCACTATATAAGTAACTAATGCTCTATAAATATAAACTTTTGAAGCTGTAAACGGGTATCCAACCAAAGTAAATTAATGTTAAAATTACCCTTTCAGGAGCCATGCAACAAAGCCGTTTACATTTACAAAGGTTCGTGCTAAAACACGCCACAGCTCATATACAAACACGTTGGTGGCAAGCGTGAGAGTACCCATTTGACAGCTTAAATAATAAGACTTTAAGAGTAAATATAAATTCACTCTTAAATTACAATGCCATGACACATTTTAAAATAATCTCAGCAATTTTGTTGGTTCTCTTGTCAATATTTGGAAATGGAATATCAGCCAAAAAGCCTTCAAAACCTAAAATTATCAATGGAAATATTGTAAGCTCTTCCACAGTGTTTCCGTACCAAGTTTTATTTAACGGTGGAAATGATGGTGGAGGTACAATTGTAGCAAAACGCTGGATACTAACAGCCGCACATATTGCCACAACTGGCAGTAGTCTACAAGTTTATGCAGGTGTTGTAAATAGAAATAACTTATCCTTTGGGCAAAACAGAGTTTTTAAGCAACAGAAAACTCATCCAAATTATAATGGTAGTCTTATAAACCCAATAAATGATGTTGCACTAATCGAAGTAACACAACCATTCACATACAATGGAAGTGTCGAAGCAGTGAAGTTAGCGAGTGCAAATAATGCTGGACTCTGGGCTATTGGCAACCAGCCTACTGTTTCGGGGTTTGGAAGAACTTCCTCGGGCAGCTCTTTGTCGAATGAATTGAGACAAGTCAATGTCCAAATCACAAATGTTGATAATACGAATAATAAAATAAGAGCAGGTGGAAGTGGGGGGAACGATTCTTGCCAAGGAGATAGTGGTGGACCGCTTAGTTCCAATAATACCCAAATTGGTATTGTTAGTGCGGGCGGTACTTGTGGAACAGAAGGAGATTATATGATGGTTTCAAAGTATTTGGATTTTGTCACACAAACTATTCATCTTTTTGGGATACCTGATTTTGTCTGCGGAAATACCACATTTGAAAACCTATCAAAATTACCCGATGGCGTAAGTTTTCAATGGAGTGCTTCACCAAGTAACTTTTTTACTATTAATTCTGGTTCTGGGCTTACTTTTACGACTGCCAACAGATGTTTGGGTTGGAAAGCCCAATGCAATTACACTTACAACTGATGGCACTTTTAGCATAAACGGCAGCACTACTTCTATCTGTAAGACTTTTGGTTATTGTATGACAGCAAGTTCAACAATGATTCAAAGCGTAAACTCGAATTCGCCGACACTTCCATCTGCTGCTCTCGCCAGTCTGATATATTTAGAAAATACTCGTTTATCTTTGTCATGTACTGCAAAGATAAACATTCTTTCAATTGACAGAATTCTCATGCGTTTGCCCTGCAAGTAAGGAGAGTAGTTGGCAAATTAAAGATCGGTAAATTTTTAGCCTATGCTCAGGTAGTTGCTCGGATAATTTCCAAACGGTCCATCGACCGATGACGATCGTACCTCAGACCTCTGGGTGCTGATAATATAAATAGTCCACGGCGTTCAGATGATGTACATTTATAATTCTCCGGGCGGCCTATCGTTCAAGAGCACCTATCAACAATAGATTATTCAATAAGTAGAATAAATCACCGCTGCTAACCGATTACCAGCACGATTCATAATAAAAAACTTCGCTATGTACCGTTGGCTTTTCAAAACCTTTATTTTAAATTTTATACTTTTCTTTATAGCTCCACGCTGCTACGCTCAGCATGAGTTCAGTACCGATTATTTTAAGATCCATATTGATAATAAAGGATGGATTACGAGCATGAAAAACATGACGGTAAGCCCACAGAGTGAGTTTAGTCCTGTTGATAAGCCATCTCCGCTGATGTCTATTTACGATAGTAAGCAACAACGCCACTATCAACCTACAAAGGGCGAATACGATAAAAATAAACAAGCTTTCACCCTGCACTATGCGAATGGTACGGTGGCTACGGTTTCGTTGATTACGCATAAAAAATACCTTAAACTAAAACTAGTGTCGTTACAACCACGCAACGACATCGATAACGTGCAGTGGGGAGCCTACCATACCACCATCACCAATCTGTTTGGGGAAATTATCGGCGTCGCTCGCGATACCAGCGAAGCGGTAAACTACGCCATTGGTATGCTGGCACTCAACGACAACACCCTGGGAGGGGTTTCCGAAACGATTGCCGACGCCGCACCCTTCGAATATATGGTGCACAGTCCTGACAATAAGCGTTTTCCCCTCCCGTCGCACCTGCACGAAGGACAAACCTTCTCCATTGGCGGCGACGGAATCAGTGACGTGGCTTTTTATGCGCACAAAGAACCTTATTTCAGGATTTTGTACGGCAATGCTGCCCAAATTGACGCGAAGGGCAGAATTTCTATTGCCTATAATTCGAGAGACAGAGCCCCGAAGCGAGAAGTTTATTTTTCGCTGATACCGCACATGCTGGTCAACAAGCCAAACCACCTGGAAGTCCAGCCACTGGCAGGAGTCGACTACATCGGGTCTTCCGTCGCGCTGTGGGGAAGTCCCGACAGCACGGCGCTACTCGATGTAATCCAGAACATTGTTTTATCGGAAGGCCTTCCCTATCCAACCATTAACGGAAAGTGGGTAAAAGATCCATCGGCTTTCGTTCCGGACGCGTTGACCAGTGGAAACCTATACGACAGCATCGTTCCTTATACCCATCACTTGGGTTTTAAAGCCATCAGTTTGTACGACCAGGGCTTTATTCGGCCGGACCGCAATAATAACGGGTACCTCGATGGCAAAAATTTTGAAAGGGAGCCGATCAAGATGACTGCTGGCAATAAATCGCACAAGGAGTTCTCGGAATTCGCTGCACAACAAGGCCTACTCATCGGCCGGACTCCCATCACTACTGCGCTGGCACCGGGTACCAAAGATGCCAGTCCATTTCCGAGCGATAGCTTATGTTATCAGCAAAAACGTTTGTTGGTAAACAACATCAGCGCCGATGATACCATCCTCTATGTCAATGACCCCACCTACATGGAAGAAATCGCCAGCTGGGAAGGACACAGCACCAACCTGAATATCATAAAAATCGGAAAAGAACTGATTTATTACCTAGGTGTTTCCGATACAGCGCCCTACCGATTATTGAATATTAAACGTGGTTATTGGAACACAATTCCGGCAAACCACCAAGCGAATGACACTCTTTATAAGCTGCAGGTTACGATCAACTACGGGTACGACGGATTAATTCCCTCCATACAATTACAAGACAAAATAGCGGAATATTACGCCGACGTCTGTCATATCAACGGTTTGGCTTACTACGACTTTGATGGTCAGGAGTTTTTGTTCAACAACGGCCACGGCTATTACTCCGTGAAACGATTTTTTCACATCCTATTTGACAAAGCCAAGGCGCTTGGTGTACCCTATATCCGTTTTACTGGTTCTACCCTGTCAGAAGGCTCCTGGCATTACCAAAGTATCTGGAACGTAGGGGGAGGAAAAAACATGTACGACGTGGAAACTCGGGAATGGGGTAGCACGACCAGTCAGGGAAAGGATTTGCGAGATGTGACCTACGCCAACTTTTTTCCCGTAAGCATGGGTGTCAACTTCCCCATCAAAGCCAACTCCACCGTAACGCAGTACGAGCATATTCAAGCCATTTCGGTGGGTATGGGTGCCACCTACAGTTTGCAACTGAATCAGAAAGATGTAGAAAGCTGTCCTCAGAAATACGAGATCTTCCGGGCTATCCGGACCTGGGAAAATGCAAGATCGGCCAATGCTTTTCCTAGTTGGGTAAGGAAGGAGCTAGCTAATCCGGCCAATCAATTTCACCTGGAAGAAACATCGGCCAACACCTGGAAACTATACAAAACGGATCTTGACGGTAAAAACTCCAAGCTATTCTGTACCCTTAACAGAGATTCAAATTATTGGAAGAAAGACTAGAAGTAATGCAGGGAACAACACTACTAGACATTCTCAAGAATTAGGATTGGTGCGGGGATTTTTTTAATTTTTTCAAATGTATGGCGGCAGAAGGTTTGCAGGTTTGCACAAAATCGCATCAAACTATTGATGCCGCGTCTGAACACGGATTCTTCCATTTCCTCTGTGCCGTCCGAGTACAGTTTCGCTCGCACTTTCCTGTACGTTTTCAGCCCTTCCTTGATCGAAATAACGTAAGCAAACACAACAATGGCCATCAGCAGTCGGCACCGGGTCTACGTGCCTAGATTCATGTCTTCCAAGGAAAAACCATTCGTTTTCATGTGCTTGAACCGCGGCGGCGGACCGCAAGGCCTCTATTTTCCACCGCATCTTATACCTATCGGCTATCGTCCGGGCGGGTTCCTGCAGATTGGTCACCAGGTAAACCAAGGGTTCTTCGGCATCCCGCTTGCGGTTTTTCAATACAACGAAGTTTAGAAGTATCTCTTCCAAAAGAAAGGACTTGTCAAGCACTTTGCTGGCCACCTTGCTGCGTCTGACCGCCCGGCGGCCCGGCTTGCTGCGCAATTGCTCGTAGCTTCTGCCTTCCGATTGGTCCCCCGCTTCCTTGGAAGTCCCACTTTTAAGCCTTATTATGAGACCTATCGCCGCGGCGAACCGTCTCACTGTCTAATAGGTACTTAATCGCAACGGCGAACCGCCCATTTTTTGCCACTATATTCCCGATCAGCTATCAGCACGGTGTATGTTAAGTCAAACCGGATCAAAGCCCCCTTGATCAGCAGTATTCGCTCCTCAGTGCTACTAGGGCCTATTTTCTGAAAATCCACCCGCACCGGCGGCCCGGCAGAAAATCGGAACGGCTATCCCCTGATAAACCACGCAAAGAGTTAAAAAGTGGAACTTGGTCTTGCCGCTTCTCCAGCTTGTGCCGTCCGACACAACGTGCTGTCAGAATGTCGGTCAAATATCCTTATCAACCGCTTGTAATTCGAGTTAGCTTGTGTGTTACTCCGGTTCAGAACGGCGCCCACTGTTCCTTTGAGTTTGTTGAGATTGACCGTTTCCTTGATGAGAATACAAAGCGAAAGCGTTAGCACGTTTTTTAGGCGGGTTCTCTCATGATTTGGGAAGTATTCGCTAATTTTAGCTAGAAGGGGTGTAAGCATACAGTAGTCTGGTTTTGGTCGACCATTAAGGTATAATTTTTACGCCCCTTCTTTCAAAATGTCCAGTAGTGTGAACTGGGTCTTTAATAATTCTTCCATTATATTCACTGTAAAAACTCCAAATAAGGATCTTCCAGCGAGCTATATTTGAGCATCCACAGGTCGCGGAGGTAGTTTTGGTGTACCTTCCAAGGCACCTTAGAGCCTTGCTTGGGTAGGATATCCAAGGCTCTTTTGACGTAACCCGCATCAAAATCCAGCAAAGGCTCGGAGGTAAGAGCTTGGGCGTCGAACCGAGGGGCACAACTCCGGTAGTGATGCTCACTCATGTGCCGCAGTACCCGCGTTACGAAGGTACAGCTAAGGTCGCATTTGAGGGTCCAGGAGGCATTGGTGTAGCCGATCGTCATGGCAAAATTCGGAATATCGCTAAACATCACCCCTTTATAGCAGTGGGTGTCGCTCGCTGATATAACCACGCCATCTTTATAGAGCTCCATCCCACCCAGAAGTTGCATTTTAAGCCCTGTGGCCGTTACAATGAGATCCGCTTCCAGCTCTGTCCCTGATTTCAAAAGTATTCCTTTTGGGGTAAATCGGGTGATGGTATCCGTAACAATCCGGGCTTTGCCTGAATTAATAGCATGAAAAAGATCAGAATCAGGTACGACGCACAGCCGTTAATCCCAGGGCTTGTAGTCGGGGTTAAAGTGCTGCATATCAAAGTTCTCACCCAACTCTTTCCGAATACCTTTTTGGATTATTCCCTTTATCACCTTGGGCAAGGCTCGTGAAGCCTGATAGAAAATTTGGCTAAAAAAGATGTTCTTCCACCGTATGAGCGAGTGCGCCATGCCGGCAGGAAGTATTTTTTTAAAGAAGTTCGCAACCACGTCTTTCCGTGGTAGGCTCACAATGTAGGTAGGCGAACGTTGCAGCAACACCACCTCGGCGGCCTGTTGGGCAAGTTCAGGCACCAAAGTCACGGCCGTGGCACCGCTACCAACCACAATTACCTTTTTAGTGGCATAGGATACATCAGTAGGCCATTTTTGGGGATGAATAATGCGGCCCTGAAAGGTTTCACTTCCTTCAAAAGATGGCTCATATCCTTGGTCATAGTCATAATAACCACTGCACGCAAACAGAAAACTACACTGAATCGTCGGGTGCGAAATATGATCATTGGACTGAATTTGGAGCGTCCATTTTTTTGTTTCCGACGACCACTCAGCCCTAGAAACTTTGTGGTTGAACCGAATATACTGGTCCAAGTAGAATGTTTTGACGGTATCTTGGATATACTCCAAAATGGCAGAACCATCGGCGATAGCTTGCGGATTCTTCCAAGGATAGAAAGGGAAGCCCAACGTATACATATCCGAATCGGAGCGGATACCCGGATACCGGAAAAGGTCCCAGGTTCCACCCAAGGCACCACGCCCTTCGAGTACTACGAAGGTTTTTTCGGGGCAGTCGTGCTGCAAGTGATAAGCCGCGCCAACGCCCGAAAGTCCAGCACCAATGATGATAACATCGAAATAAGGAATTTCGGCAATGGGCATGTAGAAAAAGACGGTTGGGTTGAGGACTTAATCAATTAACACCCTAAGGTATGCATTACCTTGTATTTTAGAACGGTGACAACACAAATTTACAAGAGTGTATAATTTGCAGGCGTGGGACGCCTTTTATGGGTAGAATAAATCTATAAGGTTCTATATTTCGCCCTTTCAGCGCTAATCGCAGCAAGTTAATGGCTTTATTCATTAACCTACTTTCCAATCAACAACCGGCGGCTAGTAAGTACCTTTCCGTCTTGCTCCAACACCAGAAATAAAGGATACCCATAGTCCCCGTAGGCCCTCAGATCGAGGGTCTGTTTATAGTCAGTCGCGTCCTCGGCTAAGGTCGTTTCACGGAGCACCCGGCCCCACAGATCCATGAGGCGCCAACGGGCGGCACCGGGTTTGGAAAGGTGTATCTCAATGGTGGCCGCTTCCCGAGCGGGATTGGGATAGCTAGTAAGTAAATTCAGTTTTTCTAGGGCTGGGTCAACGGCCGTAATCGTATTATTGATTCCTTGCATCGAGGCATCCATCCAATTGAGACGGTCAGCTACCCATCCTTTCAGGTAATTGACTTCTTCATTATACGTTTTTCCAACAAAGTAGTTGGGCCAGAGTTTTTGGCCAATAACAGGCCACCGCTGGAAGTTCCGGATGCGGGCATCCTGGATAGCCAAGGCCGTGGAGTCTATGTACCGATGAAGGTTTTGGGTTTGGAGTACCCCCTGTCGAAGGGTAGTGTACCGCTGCCTTACCTGGGTGGCGAAGGCTTCGTCGGCCAACAACTTTTTCCACCAGAAAGGCATTTGGAAATAATCATCAGGACAAGTAGTGTTAAAGTCAAACGACCAGCCTTGGTACTTTTCTCCGTCGCAGTAATCGGCGTTTCCAAAAGTCAGATTAAAATCCCAAATAGGGCCCATGAATAACTTTCCCCCTTTACTATCGCGATCTTTGTATAAAAAAGTACTGAGCCGGTAGGCATCTACATTACGACCTACCTCATTGATGAGAAGGTAATCAATCCATGAATTCACATCGATGTAGCGATTGTAAGCTCTTTCGGAACCCGAGTAGGTATCGTCGTGAATCGCTTTTTCAAAGTCATTGATGTACTTCTGAATATACCCAAATTGATTGGATGTCAAGTCGCCCTTTTTAGGGTACTCTACCTGAATCGGCACTTTCAAAGAAGGCTTCAAAACGGGCTGAGGCAAATAGGACGAATTCCAATAGTCAGAGGGCGAACCCGTAGTTTTATCAACTTTCAAAATATAGCCTCCCGTTAGGGCATCTCCTGAGTCGTCTTTGGGTTCTAGTTTGGAAACACTCACCCGATTTTTATCCCGCTTGATTTTCTCCATCAGAATATAAATCCCCTGATAATTCCCGTTGAGTAGTACCTCACAAAACCTATAGCGGGTAGCATACTGTTGGTTCATTCGGTGGTAAAAATCATACACAACCACTTCGCGCAGCAGGGTTTTGTCGTTGTAAGTAGCGTTCAGCACAAAATCCTCCTCGCTAGGCAAACCCAGTATCGACGCACTTACCCCTTCCAGTCCCGAGGTATCTCGAAGTTCAAACCCAAAGGGCTTTTTTGGGAATAAATCTTGCGAAGTAGATCCCCGAAGTTCTATTCCAATTTTACTTTCGAAGGCAGGTTTGTCGGTAGGCTTGTTAAGCTTGCCCGTGCCGTTGCTAATAATTTTCAGGGAAGCGACAATCTTCGGTTCATCGAGAATAGTTTGCCCTCTGGTATCAATAACCAAAATAGGCAAATTAGAAGACTCGAAAATCTGGGCCTTACTAGCATGGTGACAAGCTAAAAGGCCAATGAGAGTCAGAAGATAAATGTGACGTGACCGTATAAAATTCATATAGTGTTAAGTACTAACGCAGAATTAGTTTATATTATTAATTGGGTTAAATTAACAGCTAATATTCTATATATCAAATACTTAAAAAAAGCTAACAGCTACAAACTAATAGCTGTTAGCTACTTAGGAATAAAAAAACACCTTTTGGATTACTAGTAGCCTACCCTACCCCTTCACAAACCGGATCAATATAATCTCAATCAGCAGAAACGCCAGGGCGCCAATCAGGAAGTACTTCCAGAGGCTCGTGCCCAGATTTTGCTCTTCAAATTCACGGGCAAAGGCCGAGTCGTCTATTTTATCAAATACCTGAATATTGGATTTACCGGCAAAGGCGGTGCGTAATTCTTCGGGCGAATAATAATCCAGCATCGACTCGGAGTTGTCGTGATTGAAGGCTAGTAGCTGCTCAACCTTACCGTCATTCACCAACTCGTAGTACCCTGCGTCTACAGATTGCCCTTCGCTTAGTTGGTTACTCTTGGGTAGCTCCAGAATCAATTGGTTTCCAACCAGACGTTGTTCCGGAATCAGCTCCGTTTTATCTCGTCGCAGTTTGTACACCGCTCGGGTATTCGGGTCAGTTACCGGTACCGACAGGCTATTTTCGTCAAAGGTGTAGGCGGTTCGTTGCGCCCGAACGCTCAGCGCCGCGAGCTTATACATGACAGGCACGAAGAGCGCGTGCTGAGCCACATTTCCGTAGGTAGCTAGTAATGGTGCCGAAAACAGGTATAGTTTTCCCTGACCCACTACCGACTGACTCAGGTAAGCTTGCCCGTTGCGGAGGGATAATAGCGGGACCCCACCTGCACTCCACTTCCAAGTATAAGCCGCCGAAGGAAGGTTTAAATTACTTTCTTGCCGGATTGACTCTTCAAATACATCACTAAAAAATGGGTTATCCCGGTCTGGCACATTGAGCGGAATCGGCTGCGGCACACCCTCAGCCGCCGATAATCCATTGATGCCAAACCCACTTAGAAACGAACCATAACCCGCCACATCGGGCTGGGTGGGCGGAATTACCACCAGGCTCCCCCCCTTTTTCACAAACTCATCCAACGTAGCACCTAATGAGCCCGAAGGTTGCTCTACTCCTTCCAATACGACCAGGTCGGCAGAACGAAGCAAACCAACATCTACATTTTGCACATTAAAGCTACGCGTCAGGAATAGGCTATCGTTATCAAAAACATTCTCGATGTATTGGTCGCCGCTGCCCTGACCGTACACGTGCACAATCTTAATGACCGGGGAAGCATTTAATACAAAATAGTAGTCGTTATCAAACGTAATCGGAAAATCATCAAACGTTACCCGACCTTTTTTATAGCCCCGGCCTTTGAGGCTAAAATTAAAACGGGCAATGGCCGAGCCGTTGGCGGGTACATCCACGGAGGCAGTCGAGGCCTGAGTTTCGTCCAAGTACAACTTTACCACGGTGCTTTTAGCTTCCTCCACGCCGGAATTGCTCACTTTTACAAACAAGATATTATTCTGCAATTCTCTGATAAAGGGCGTGTTGAGCCAAACAGAGTCAACAAAGATGTTTTTTTCGGGCGTAGCTTGCACCGGTATCACAAACAGTCGGTCGGTTGAATCGACGCTGAGGGCTGATAAATTCCCGGACGTACTTTTTTGAAAATCAGAGAACCAAAATAATTGGTTCTTGCCCGCATTGACGTGCCGGGCCATGAGGTTTTGCTGGCGGCGGTATACCTCCTGCATAGATCGCGGCGTGTGCGAAAGATTGATGGTTGTCAACCGGTCCCTGATTTTCTCACCGGTAGCAAGTCCCTGTTCTTGCGCGGAAAAATCATTGGTCAATAGTTGAAGTGAGGTAGCATTCTTGAACACTCCCAGAAGTTCGCTGAGTCGTCCGGTAGCAATATCGAGGTAGCGCTTACCATTCTCCTCGTTCTGCATACTGTACGAGTTGTCGAGGTACAGGCTAGTTACGCCTTGTCGGCTTAATCCCATTTCGCTTTTTCCGGGTAAAAAAGGTTGCGCAAAAGCAAGAACAAGGCAGACCAAGGCTAGTACGCGAGCCGCCAGGATTAACCAATGTTTTATTTTTCGGAAAGAACTCGTTTGGGTTTCAACGGCTTTCAAAAAAGCTACATTAGTAAAATAAACCCGCTTAGTGCGCCGAAAATTAAAAAAGTGAATGGCGATGGGAACCGAAACAGCCAACAGGCCCCACAGAAACGACGGAAAAAGAAAATTCACGTGATGCTAATTTTGACCGGGTCGCCGGTGCGATGATAGAATGATAGAATAAGTGAATAATGTAATGGCCAAATGCAGTACTAGTTTGTACCCTACTTGGTGATAATGAAAAGGCGACTGGCTATTTTACTGAACACAGACTTACTAAATATATCATGCACTCATTCTATCATTCAAAATTGATATTTAACTCAACGGTATTTAAAAACACAAATTACGTCAAAATACCTTAACCCGTTTTATTTCGTCAGTGTTTCTGCGAAGTCAAGGGCTTTTTCATAACTTTGTGGCCATTTCCTGCTCGGTTGCACAAGGTCAAAGACCTAGAAATCTAAACTTTAATACCCCTATTTCTGATTGAAAGATGGCTAAAACACCAACTAACAAACACCAACCCATGTATCAGCAGCCGGCAAACCCAGCGGCAGTTCGCACGAAAAGGTACGCACTTGATACAAAAAAGTACATTATGCTAGCCATGCGGCACTTCATCAAGTCGCAGCTCAAATGGATATTACTTCCGGTGGCTCTTATCCTGGTCAATGCCGTTGTCAGCCTGACCGGACTATACCCCAACATCTGGATTTACATAGTGATTCTGGTCGGGGTAATACTTTACCTTTTATTTTGGGTCATCCAGTTTACGGGTATTACCCAGTTGGAACAATACAAGCCCATGTTTGAAAAGTATATCTACGAAATCGACTCACGCCAGATTCTGATGAAAATGAATCAGAAAGAAGGTGGCGTCATGAAGTGGGATATGATTAAGGAGTGCTACAAGGAAAAAGGGGCCTACGTCATGGTGCTTTCACGGGGACAATTTATTTACCTGCCTTTTACCGTTTTTAACTCCGATCACGATCTGAAAATGTTGGAGCGGATTTTAAAACAAAAAGATTTGATTACCGATGTAAAGAAGTAATCAACGCTACTATAAGCAAAAGAACCCGGCCTTGGTCGGGTTCTTTTGCTTGGAATCTATTACCATCTAAGGTATGGATTCTCCGATGGGCGAATCGTCAAATTTGACATCACCAACGACGTACTGCATCGCATCAAGGAAAAACAGAAGTAGTTTGGGATTATCATAACTTTGGGCATTGTGCGACGGGGACGCATAAAAGACTCTACCCTTACCGTACCGCTTGATCCAGGAAACGTACTTTTTAGGCTCCGGGTTTTCGCCTTTCAACCCTACGATCTCGTTAGTATTCAAATAAAGCAATGGTCGGAAGTTTTTATCTTTATAGGCTACATTAAACATATAAGCCTCGTCTACGTGGCTGAAACCTTCTCCGTCAAAAGCCTGCACGAGTGGGTGTTTTGGATCGACTAGCTTCACGTGCAGCATTTGCTGCTTTGGATGGTAGTCGAAACTCCCCCCCATCAGTTCACTAAAAGCCTCCGATTTATTCTGCATCACTATTCCGCCGTGAAGGGTCATCAGTCCTCCCCCTTTCCGAACGTAGTGTAACAGATTACTCTCCAAATCTTTCGCCCCAGCGATAACCTCGCTTTCTGATAAGGCCTTATTCTCACTCAACTTGTCACGAAACAGATCACGATAGTTCGGGATAGAGCAGTTATTATTCAGAATAACGGCGTCAAACTCCCGCAGTTTATGTTTCTCAAACATGGCGATATCATTACTCTGCACCACTTCAAAGGCTCCGCTTTTTTCGGCCAGCGTTTCGATAATTACGTCCGTATTAGGTACTACCCAATGGTTGAAGCCTGTGAAGAGCGAAAAGAGCAATACTTTATGCTTTTTCTTGGCCGGATAGGTGGTTTTGGAGGGGGCTAATTCCATAATTTTGGCCTTCCAGGCATCCGTCACTGGTATCGTTTCCAGGGTTTGGGCGTGGATAGCCGTCCCAAACAGGACCGCGCTGCCTAAGGTCAGGAAGAATGATTTTCTAATGTTCATCATAGTCAAGATAGTTAGGTACCAGTGGCGGAGAAGTCGATTTTTTCGCTCCCACCACATCTTTATTCAAAAAACGATTTAGTATCGAAACCTACTCCAAGCCAAAATTATAATTGGGGTGAAAATTGCGATTCGGAACTCATGAGCTTCATTGGATAACATAGGTTGGGACTCTTCCCCGTCAATGCAACGCTTTCATTTGAATCCTAAATTACGATTTAGGCCTAGCCAAGTTATGGGCAAGCCAATCAAAATCTTTACTTTCGTAATTGATAAGACGCTACTCAATCAACAAACCCTAGTCGTGAAATACATCCCACTTTTTATCTTTCTCGTTTTGGCATCCTTTGTACAAGCTCAACAAAAACCCGTTACCCTCGAAGAAATCTACGGTACCAAGGCCTCAACCTTCGATCCGGAATCCGTAACCGGTATCAATTGGATGAAGCAAGGTGGTTTTTACACTTCGCTCCTTCCCCGCAAAGTAGTCAAATATAGCATCGCTACCGGAGAAGCGGTGGAGACTTTATTTGACGAAACTCAGATAGTAGTCACCGGTACCAACACAAGAATTGAGCTTGAAGGTTACGAGCTTAGCTCCGACGAGCGAAAGCTGCTACTGATTACCGAAGAGGAACCCCTCTACCGTCGGAGTTCCAAAGCCGAAAACTATATTTACGATTTGGACACGAAGACGCTCGTAAAGCTATCCACCAAAGGCAAGCAACAGTTCGCCACTTTCTCGCCCGATGGAAGTAAAGTCGCTTTTGTTCGGGAAAATAACCTCTACGTTAGCGACCTGACCACCAAATCCGAAACGGCCATTACTACCGATGGAAAGTTTAACAATATCATCTACGGGGCCGGCGATTGGGTGTACGAAGAAGAATTTTCGCTTTCCAAAGCATTTGAGTGGTCGCCCGATAGCCAAAAGTTAGCCTTCTACCGATTTAATGAGAGTGCCGTAACGGAATACAACATGCAAACCTGGGGCGAGCTTTACCCCAAGGATTACAAATTTAAATATCCAAAGGCAGGAGAGCCTAATTCGGTGATTGGTATTCTGGTGTATAATTTGACTACCCAAATGACCAAGTCGATGGAGATCGGGAATGAGACTGATATCTACATTCCCCGTATCAACTGGACCCGCAACTCAGACCTACTTTCGATCCGGCGCATGAACCGCCTGCAAAACCGGCTGGATATTCTTCATGCGGATGCCACAAATGGTACCAGCAAGGTAGTTTTGAGCGAAGAAAGTACTACCTACGTAGACCTGACGTTTACCGACGATCTAACGTACCTGAACAACGGTACTCAATTTATATTTTCAAGTGAAAGAAGCGGCTATAAACATCTTTACCTCTATACCCTAGATGGGCAACTGGTAAAGCAGCTAACGTCCGGTACTTGGGAAGTAGATGATTTTATCGGTATCGACGAAGCAAATACTATCATCTACTACACCTCCACCGAGGTTTCTCCGCTGGAACGGCACTTGTATAGCCTTGACATATTAGTACCCAAGCGTATTACCAAACGGTATAAAGCCCCCGTTCCGGTGAGGATGACCGACAAACGCGGTACAAACCAAATTATGATGAGTCCCGATTTTCAGTATTATATCGAGAACAACAGTTCCGCCGAGACCGTACCTACCTACACCCTCCGCAAAGCACCTTCCGGCGAAAAAGTGCGGGTGTTGGAAAGTAACGAGAAACTAAATACTACCATCGCGGAGTACCAGGTCGTAAAGCCCGCCTTCTTTAACTTCACCACCGAACAAGGCACCAATCTTAATGCCTGGATGATCAAGCCCGCTAGTTTTGATGCCAGCAAGAAGTACCCTGTGTTGATGTTTGTGTATGGTGGTCCTAGCTCACAGACCGTAACCGACAGCTGGGGTAGCCGGGATTTTTACTGGTATCAGATGCTCGCTGACAAAGGGTATATTATTGTATCGGTCGACAACCGGGGCACGGGTGCACGAGGGAAAGAGTTCAGGACGGGGACCTACGCCCAACTTGGTAAGCTCGAAACCCAAGATCAGATCGAAGGCGCTAAGTACTTGGGTACCCTACCTTATGTGGATAAGGCCCGAATCGGAATCTGGGGTTGGAGCTACGGTGGCTACATGAGTTCTTTGTGCATGACCATGGGTGCGGACTACTTCAAGGCGGGGATCGCGGTGGCTCCCGTGACTACGTGGCGCTACTACGACACAATTTATACGGAGCGCTATTTGAAACGCCCACAGGACAACACCTCCGGCTACGACGATAATTCGCCTATCACCCACGCCGCTAAGTTGAAAGGAAAATTCTTATTGATCCACGGTACCGGTGATGATAATGTGCACTTCCAAAACTCCATTGATTTTTCTGATGCCTTGGTCGAAGCCAACCGTGAATTTGAAAGCTTTTACTACCGCAACCGGGCCCACTCCCTGCGGGGTGGAAATACCCGCTATCATTTGTATAGCATGATGACGAAGTTTTTGAAGGAGAATTTGTGAGTAAAATCATCTAATTAGTAAAAAAGCATCCGGATAATACTTTGTCCGGATGCTTTTTGATCTTTACCCCCGCCACAGCCCCATAAATCCCCTCAGTATCCTGATATTTGCACCAAAATTGAACGAGGATGGAGTTACGTAACCAGCAGAGATTATTTCTAAGCATTTTCTTTTTTATTTCGGGCTTTACTTTTTCAACCTGGGCTTCCCGAATCCCTACCATCAAAACCTTTTACGGTTTCAATGAAGCTGAGATGGGAACGGTACTTCTGGCCATGCCCATTAGTTCGCTCATTGGGCTTCCTATTTCGGGCTGGCTGATTGGGCGGTTTGATAGTCGCATTCCGCTGGCGGCATCTTTTGGTATCAACTCTATGGCATTGGCTTGTATTGGTTTCGCCCAGACTACACCTATCCTGATCGCTTCGATGTGTGTATTCGCCTTCACGATGCGAATTTTCAGCATTTCCGCCAATACCCAATCCATCGCCCTGCAAAAGCATTTCAGTAAAAAAATTCTGGGCGCGTTTCACGGACTTTGGAGTACGGGTGGCATCGCCGGAGTCGGGTTTTGTACCCTCATGGTGGCTACTGATACTTCAATCGAAGTTCATCTGACCATCGTGGCAGCACTGGCGTTTATCATAACGCTCTTTTCTTATCGTTTTCTATTACAGCAAGATCGAAGCAGTCAAGGCAATAAACTTATTCTGGGTAAACCAGACCCTTATATCCTCTATCTAGGCATCCTGATTTTTTTCGCCGCCGTCTGCGAAGGCGGGATGTTCGATTGGAGTGGTATCTTCTTTCGGGAGGTACTTAACGTGCGGATTTTTACCTACGGCTATCTGATTTTCATGATCTGCATGGCGCTTGCCCGGTTCTTCTCCGACCGCATCATTGATCGGTTGGGGATGGCTACTACCTACTTGCTCAGCTCCATACTCGTCATCATGGGTATTAGTCTAGCCGTGGCTTTCCCTACTTTTTGGACCTCACTACTTGGCTTTTCGCTCACGGGCTTTGGTACCGCGGCCATAGTACCCATGACCTACGCCCTGGCTGGTGGTTCGAAGAATTACTCCCCCGGAATGGCCATTTCGATCATAGCAACGTATGCCACCCTCGGTATGCTGGCCGGGCCTCCACTCATTGGGTACCTGGCGCATGCGTTTGGGCTGCGGGTTTCTTTTATTGCTTTTGCCCTATGCGGACTGGTTTTTATCCCGGTTTCCCGGCTTTTCTTTCAACATAAACAGCGGGAAGACCAGCGGGAAATACCTACTCCTGAATTGGTTTAAACCGAACGTTCGATGCTCAATCAGCACGTTTTTGTTAAGCAAGGGCATGATTTTTTGGGAATGTTTTATTAGAAAGCACTCTTAAAACCACTTTCAATGCCACTACTCGGAAATTTTATCAAAAAGACCATTGACTTTGGCGAAGCCTTAACCACCTATGAATCAGCCGCCATAGAGCAATATCAGGTCTTACTTCAACTACTGGCCGAGGCCAAGACTACCTCCTTCGGCGTACATTATAAGTTCAACGAAATACTGAGCAGCAAACATATCGCCTCGGCATTTGCGGAGCGAGTACCCATTCACGATTACGATACTATTTATGACACATGGTGGTACCGCACCGTCCAAGGTGAAAGTAATGTCTGTTGGCCCGGTAAGCCCGACTACTTTGCTATCAGCTCCGGTACTACCAGTTCGAGCAAGCATATCCCCATCACCAACGAAATGATCCTAGCCATTAGAAAGGCTGGTATCGGCCAGGTACTTGCCCTTTCAGAATTTGATTTACCCCCGGAGTTTTTTGAGAAAGAAATTTTGATGCTCGGGTCGAGTACTCAACTCAAAGAAGTTGACGGCCACTTCGAAGGAGAGATCAGCGGAATCAGCGCCTCGAATATCCCCGGATGGTTTGAGTTTTACTATAAACCTGGTCACGAAATAGCTTCTATTCCAGAATGGGATGAGCGGGTAGAAAGAATAACTCAGGAAGCGCCAAAATGGGATATTGGTAGTATATCAGGGATACCTTCATGGGTAGAACTATTGCTCAAAAAAGTTATTGACTACCACAAACTATCCACCATCCATGATATCTGGCCCAACCTTACTGTATTTACATCCGGTGGAGTAGCGCTGGAACCCTACAAAAAAAGCTTCGATGCCCTGACGGCCCGGCCTCTGGTCTTCATTGATACCTATCTGGCCTCGGAGGGGTTTCTTGGGTTTCAGGCTAGGCCCGAAACTAACGCCATGAAACTAGTTTGTAATAATGGCATCTACTTTGAGTTTGTCCCGTTCGAACAGCGCTACATGGAAGACGACGGTACCATCAGTCCGGATGCCCCCGTTTATAACATCAGTGAGGTTGAAATCGGGGTTGACTATGTGCTCCTGATTTCTACGGTAGCCGGGGCTTGGCGGTACATGATTGGGGATACGGTACAGTTTACGGATGTGGAAAAAGGGGAAATCATCATTAGCGGCAGGACAAAGTTTTACTTAAACGTAGTTGGTGAGCAACTTCCCGTCAATAAAATGATGGATGCCATTCAAAAAGTCGGTGATGAACACGGAGTTTCCTTTAAAGAATTCACCGTTGCCGCGGTGCGGAGAGATGATGGCGAATACATCAACCGTTGGTACCTAGGAAGCGACGATGAAGTTCCTGATTCAAGTGCTATTTCTCCATTACTCGATGAGACGCTGCGCTCTTCAAACAAAAACTACGATGTAGCCCGAACCAAAGCCTTGAAAGGGGTAGAGACGAAGGTAATTCCCACGGATATTTTCTACCAATGGAGCGAAAAGACCAAAAAAAAGGGTGGACAAGTGAAAATCCCTAAGGTCATGAAAGAAGGAGAATTCGTAGAATTTGAGAAATTCGTAAAAGAGCAATTTAGCTAAGGGTACTCTATTTCTGACGGTACTCGTCAATAAGTAGCATAGTTTCCTCGGGAGAGAGATAAAGTTTCCTAATCTTATTCTTGTAGCGTTCGGGTAAGTCGGCATGGTCGAGAATAAAATTCTTGGTTGCCACTATTTTATCACCTAGTCCGTGACCGATGGCAAACAAATCTGCCTTTCGCTCGGCTTCCATGAGATAGCGCCGGGAGGCCAAATAGCATAATCCGTAGCGCACCATTTCCCAGCTATTTCGGTGAATATAATCCATAATATGTCCCAATTCGTGCCCAATCCAACCCACCAGGATGTTGCGGGGGATGTTCTCAATGGGTATCTTCACCAAGTCACCGCGAAAGTACCGGCTGATTCTGATCACGTACTCTCTTTTTTTCCAAGGAATTAACATCGAGATAAATTTGGGCTGCGCCTGCATCACCGAGTTTTTTATGGCTGGATTGACCACCACAAACCGTATGGTGGTTTCCAGCAACTCAGGATAATGCGCCAAGGCCAGTAGAATTTCCTCCTGAATTAAATCAGGAATCACTTTCTGCTGTCCAAAACGAATGAGCGTTGAATAAGTGGGAAAGTAGTCTTTGTGCATGGGTCTGGAAATTAATTTTGGAATGAACAAACAGAACTCACTCCAAAAAAAATCGAACCACCGACGGTAATTTAGAGTACTTTCGAAGTAGCTACCGCGATCACCCGCCCCTGATCACCTACCGCGTTATAAAAATGATAGGTAACACCTTTCCAACGAACCACCCACGGTTTATGGGCGTATTTTTGATCGTACGCTTCCGAAGGAGCAATTAAATCTTCCCCTTGCCAATCGGTCCAGTGAATCAGATCGTAGGAACAGGCAAAACGCTCGAAGGCACCCGGTTTCCAGAATGCTCCGAAGTAGAACATCACGTACAGCTTGCCCATCCGGGCGATTTGGGCATCGCCACAAATACCTTTATAGCGGGTAATGACGGGATCGCTTCCGATACGTTCCCAGTGCGTCAAATCATTGGAACCCGCCATACCAATACTCTCGTACTTGGCCGTATCACCCTTTGCATTGTAGTATATAAGGTAGGGGAAGTCCGTTACTTTCTTCGTATCTTGAATTATGACACTTTTATAAATCTTATTCCGCTCAAACCATCGGGCGTCGGTATCATTGGGTAGTAAAACAGGCTTTTCCAACCGGGTCCACTCCTGCGCTGCGTTTACCTCATCCGTATGTGCCATTCCTACGCCCAAAGTACCCGCTTCGTAACCTTCGCTAGCTCCCCCCAGATACGACATCCAGTACTTCCCCTTGCTCTTTTTCGCCTGATAACTACCTCCCCATTTCGTATTAACGAGCGCCATATACCCTGCTTTCTGATTCGCATCCCAGGTATCCTTGGTGAAAGAAAGAATACGGCCTTGTGTGTTCCAGTGTAATAAATCCTTGCTCTTGGCCAGCCAAGTTTCGTAGCCCTGCCCATCAAACACAATGTAAGTCATGTACCAACGGGACTTATACCTGAATATTGAAGGACTATCCACCATCTTAGTACTATCCGGATGCCTGTAGACGATTCCGTATTTAAAAGGAGTCTTCACTTTCTGAAACACTTCTTCCATTTGGCTGGTTGGTATACTATCCTCTATCAAAGGTGACTTGCCGAGACGGCAACCTTCTAATGCAATCAGAAAAACGCAACCCAGAGCAAGCAATAGCTTATGGTTCATAGAAATTGATAATTGAAATGAGGCAATTATGGTGCACGGATTGAATACTTAGTCCTTCTTATATTTTATTTCTAGGGGTTCTTTGCTATTTTGCACCTGTTTATGGCCTTATCAACGTATTAAAACTAAGACGCCATTCTCATTGAACTCCCCTTATTCGTGCCATGTCAAACCGAGTGCTTATTCTATTCGCCCACCCTTTGTTTGAGAAGTCTCGTATCAACAAAGAACTAATCAATCACTTACCTACCGAATCAACTATTACTTTTCACGATCTCTACGAAGAGTATCCTGATTTTAACATTGATGTAAAAAAGGAAAAAGAGCTTTTGCTAGCTCATGATGTCATTATCTGGAATCATCCTTTTTATTGGTATAGCTGCCCGGCGCTGCTGAAACAATGGATTGATATGGTGCTGGAAGTGGGTTGGGCCTACGGACCCGGCGGTGAAGCACTGAAAGGCAAATATGTACAACACGTAATTACGACCGGTGGCTCACAGTCCACGTACGAGTCTGATGGCTATAATCGCTACACCATCAATCAGTTTTTGGCCCCGTTCAGCCAAACTGTGTCCCTGTGCAACATGCATTACCTTCCACCTTTTGTTGTGCATAGTACGCACCGACTAACACCAGAAGAAATCAGGGGGCAAGCCGATGAATACGCTGCGCTCCTCTCGTACCTGCAACATGAGGCTTTGGATTACGCCCGACTTTCCCAGTATACCTACATCAACGATTTGATAAAAGACACCAAAAAGTTATGAACAGTAGTTTTCTCTCCCAGGCCCTCGTCTACCTTTCGGCCGCAGTCATCTGTGTACCTATTGCCAAAAGACTGGGTATGAGCTCAGTACTGGGCTACCTGCTATCAGGCATTATTATTGGTCCCTTCGTACTAGGTTTCGTTGGTCAGGAAGGCCAAGATATTATGCACGTGGCCGAATTCGGGGTTGTCATGATGCTATTCCTGATCGGACTTGAACTTGAACCTGCTGCCTTCTGGCAAATGCGGAAAGCTATTGCCGGCTTTGGTTTCAGCCAACTCATAGGCACTACGCTCCTGGTGCTAATTCTGTTTGTAGCCCTTGGGTGGAGCTTTTTAATGGCGCTTGCCGTGGCGTTAGCGCTGTCTATGTCCTCCACGGCTATAGTATTGCAAACGTTAAAGGAAAAGGGCTTATCCAACTCCATGGCTGGTCAGGCCTCTTTCTCGGTACTACTTTTTCAGGATATTGCTGTTATCCCTATTTTAGCAATCTTACCCCTTTTAGCTACCACTGCTGTGGCACCCGTGGAGTCCGGCCATCATTCTTTTATTGAAAGCTCTCCTGGCTGGTTGCAAACCATTGTCGTAATCGGAGCCATGGGTTCCATTTACCTCATTGGACGGTACATGGTAGTGCCGCTACTCCGCATGGTGGCCAAAACCGGCCTGCGGGAAATGTTTACGGCCTCTTCGTTACTACTAGTTGTAACGGTAGCTTTTCTGATGGAACTGGTGGGCCTGAGCCCGGCCCTTGGTAGCTTTGTAGCGGGCGTAGTACTAGCTAATAGCGAGTTTCGGCACGAATTAGAAAGTGATATTGAGCCCTTCAAAGGTCTATTATTGGGTCTTTTCTTTATCGGTGTGGGGGCTTCCATCAATTTTCAGCTAATGTCCGAGTCTCCGGCGCAGATCGCCATGCTCGTGGTGCTGGTTATTCTCATTAAGTTTCTGGTCTTACTGGCCATTGGTAGGGTATTCAAACTCAAACACGATCAGAATTTCATTTTCGCTCTCGGCCTGAGTCAGGTCGGTGAGTTTGCGTTTGTATTACTTTCATTTACCAATCAATTACAGATTATTGATGCCGAGTGGTCGGGAAAACTGACCGCCATTACTGCCATTAGTATGATGACCACTCCGCTCCTACTCCTGTTCAACGAGCGCTTTATTTCTCCCTACTTCGGAACTAAAAAATCCATTAAAGATGAAAAAGAAGCAGATGATATTGACAAACACGAGAAGGTAATCATTGCCGGCTTTGGTCATTTTGGAAGCACCGTTGGGCGTTTACTTCGGGCCAATGGCATCGAGGCCACGATTCTTGATAATAATTCGGATCAGGTAGAGCTACTCCGCAAAATGGGCTTCAAGGTGTACTACGGTGATGTGACACGACTAGATCTCCTTCAATCGGCGGGAGCGGCCGAAGCCAACCTATTCATTACCGCCATTGATTCACCCGAAATCAATAAGAGTATAGTTCATACGCTCAAGAAGCATTACCCTCATCTCAAAATTATGGCCCGCGCCCGCAACCGGGTAGACGCCTACGAGTTGATGGAAATGGGAGTAAATCACATTTACCGCGAAACGCTGCATACCTCCGTCAATATGGCGGTAGATGCCTTGACTGAACTTGGTTTCAGAAGGTACAGCGCTACCCGGCAGGGACAAAAATTTATTCAATACGATGAAATGGGAATGAAAAACCTGGCTGATGCCCGTCATGATCAAAAGGAATATATATCCAATATTCGCCAGCAGATCCGGTTTCAGGAGCAACTCCTACAAGAGGATCTTATTCAGAATTTTGCCTCCGAAGATCACTCCTGGGACGGTAATTTTGTGCGGGATAGTATGTTAAAAGTGAATAAGCCCGAACATAGTGGTAAGGATACTAGTACCAAGTCAGAGTAGTGCTTTGGGGGAGAAGGGCTTGTTTCTGGAAACTATGATTAAATATTCATAAGTATATTTTGGCCAAAATATTCTCTATTTATTTGATTATCAACTTTTTGATACATATTAAATACCAACTAATCGCTGTTGACCGCGTGGCGGTCCACTTATCAGCGAATAGCTAATTGAGGCCCGTGAAATATATCACCCGTACCGTTTGGGTTCTTTCCATCATCAGCCTCCTGACCGATACAGCCAGCGAGATGCTTTACCCGATCATGCCCATCTACCTGAAATCTATCGGTTTTTCGGTGGTACTGATTGGCATGTTAGAAGGTGTGGCCGAAGCCACCGCCGGACTTAGTAAAGGGTACTTTGGTAAGTTGTCGGATGCTACCCAACGCCGGGCTCCCTTTGTGCAGGTTGGTTACGCATTGAGTGCTATCTCCAAACCTATGATGGCCGTTTTTGTATTTCCCCTTTGGATATTTCTGGCCCGAACCATAGACCGCTTTGGCAAGGGAATCCGAACCGGCGCCCGGGATGCCCTGCTTTCGGATGAAGCTACTCCACAAACCAAAGGGAAAGTGTTTGGCTTTCACCGTTCGATGGATACTTTTGGAGCAGTTTTGGGTCCCTCTTTGGCCTTAGCCTACCTCTATTTTTACCCAGAAGATTACAAAAACTTATTCTACATCGCTTTTGTACCGGGCTTGTTAGCCATCCTAGCTTCCGGCTTCCTGAAAGATCAGAAAGAGACTCTTTCAAAACCAAGTATGGCCACCCCCTTCTTCTCCTTTCTACACTATTGGAAGGAAAGTCCAGCTGAATATCGGAAAATAGTAGCGGGACTTTTGGTTTTTACCTTAGTAAACAGCTTCGATATATTTCTCCTTTTAAGGGTAAAAGAGGCCGGACTGAACGATACCCAAGTCATTGGTCTATATATTTTCTACAACCTGATTTTTGCCTTATTTGCTTTCCCTGTCGGTATACTAGCCGATAAGGTAGGGCTCAAAAAGATACTTCTCTTTGGATTAGCAATTTTTGCGGTGGTTTATATCGGCATGACTCAGGCTACCCACCTGATCGGTTTTGCGGGCTTATTTTGCCTGTATGGAATCTATGCCTCTGCTACGGAGGGTGTTTCCAAGGCCTGGCTATCCAATATAACCGAACGCAAGGATACCGCCACAGCCATTGGTACCTACACGGGTCTACAAAGCATTTGTACCTTACTAGCCAGCTCCCTCACGGGGCTAATTTGGTTTCAATTTGGGGCCACTACCGCATTTTTGACTACGGCTATTGGTACCCTATTGGTAATAGCGTACTTTTTGAGAATGCCAAACTAGCCTGAGAGTATATAGGTTGGAAAAGCCTCCTACCGAACAATTTAAGTAGTCGGGCTTATTTATTAATACAACTTAAAACATTCAAATTACTGACTTTCAGATAAATATAATAATTTTACTCTATCTCTAATATTGTTCTACTACTTATTAATAGATTCCTTACCCATGAAAAAACTATCAATCCTACTCCTCTCTTTGCTATTGATCACCTCGTGCCAAGACGATTCTAGAAAAGAAGTCATCGATACTTTGGCCGAAAAGTACGTAAAATTAGTGCTAGCTATTGGGCCCTACAATAGCTCCTTTGTGGACGCCTATTTCGGCCCCGAAGCCTGGAAACCAACTACTCCTCCGGCGGATACCCTACCCTCGGCGGACTTAATCAAACAAGCCGATCAGCTGCTCAACGATTGTTCCCAGCTTAGTAGCGGTAAGCTTACGAAAGACGAACAGTACCGCCTGACCTGGCTCCAAAAGCAACTTACGGCGGTTAAGACAAAAGTGGAGATGATGGGTGGTAAAACCCTCAGTTTTAATCAAGAAGCCACCCTACTCTACGATGCCAACCCTCCTACCTACACCGCCGCCCATTTCGACAGTCTTTTGAATAAACTAACTACCGAAATTCCCGGATCAGGTAGTCTGTCGGAGCGCTACGCCTCCTACGCAAAGCAGTTTATTATTCCGCAGAAAAAATTAGATACAGTTTTTAACGTGGCCATTGCCGAGGCCCGCAAGCGTACGAATCAGTACTTTCAACTACCGCAAGACGAGAATTTTACTCTGGAATACGTGATCAACAAAGCGTGGTCGGGCTACAACTACTACCAAGGAAACGGGCAAAGTAAGATTCAACTCAACACCGACTTCCCCATCTCCATCGAACGGGTTATTGATCTTTCCTGCCACGAGGGCTACCCCGGTCACCATGTATTTATGACCTTGCTAGACCTGAATCTGTACCAAAAAAATGGGTGGGTGGAGTTTTCGATTTATCCTCTTTTCTCTCCCCTCTCGTTGATCAGTGAAGGTAGCGCCAACTACGGCATTGAGGTAGCGTTCCCCGGCACTGAACGCGTGCGCTACGAAAGGGACGTGCTGTTTCCTTTGGCGGGGATTGATTCCGCACAAGCTACCCACTACTACGCCATTCAGGATCTGCGGGCCAAACTCAACTACGCCGACAACGAAGCCGCCCGTAACTACCTCAACGGGACCTTCACCCGTGAAGAAGCCGCCACATGGCTGGAAAAATACCAGCTCGTTCCCCATGATAAGGCTTTACAACGCACCCGCTTTTTCGACGAGTACCGCAGCTACGTAATCAACTATAATCTTGGAAAGGACCTCACGGCCCGTCATATAACCTCCTTGGGAGGTACCGCCGACCAACCGGAAAAGCGTTGGTCGCTTTTTAAGGCGCTCCTGAGCAGACCACCCGTACCGAGTGAGGTGCAGAAGTAGTGAATAAGTGTGTAGATTCGGATAGGGCAAGCACGCTTGAAAGCGTTAATTCTTCTATTTTAATCACTAGGATACAAAAAGGCCGTCACGTTACCGTGACCGGCCTTTCGTATTTTTCAATATAATTACTTAGGCATTACTACTGTATCAATTGCGTGAATCACACCATTGGAAGCAGGTACATCAGCTATTACTACGGTAGCAGTACCACCATTAGCGTCGGTCAACATCACGTTACCATCTTTCAAGCTTAATTCGATTGTACCACCTTGTACGGTAGTTACGGTAAACTTACCACCGTTTCCGTTGATAGCTTCTACCACTGCGGCGGCATCGTACTTACCAGCTACTACGTGGTAGGTCAACACTGCTGTCAATTTATCTTTGCTTTCTGGCTTCAAAAGACCGTCTACGGTTCCTGCTGGAAGCTTTGCGAAAGCATCGTTAGTAGGAGCAAATACTGTAAAGGGACCTTCACCGCTCAAGGTTTCAACGAGATCCGCTGCTTTTACTGCCGCAACAAGGGTAGCAAAACTTTCATTTCCGGCTGCTACACCTACAATGTTAGGGGTTTCAACAACAACTTCTTCTACCATGGTGGTATCAACTGCCGTTTCATTGGTTGACTCGCTTCCGCCACATGATACCATGACACCCATTAGGGCAAGAGCTGCAAATGTGTTAACTAATTTCATGTTTTTTGGTGATTGTTATGTTGTAAAAAAATTGGGTAAAGTGATGAAAGGGAAACAAGTATTACCATAAGCAACAGCAATTTCAAATCGTTCACTTCAAGCATCAAACCTCACTAGCCCTAATTTGTTTAAAAAAATATAAATAAAGTTAAACAAATCGACGCATTTCTTCACCCATTTACTATGCGTCGATGGATCGTTAGTGAACTACCCACCCACGCCAGAGGCGATGGGCTTCGGGTTTCATAGAGTGTGCTTTGTTACCAAAGTCTAATTTCCTCTCCACCTTTGTAATCGCCAGTTCCTGACGATATATTTTTAATCCTTCATTTAAAATGTTCTTTGCTGCGTTTAAGTCTAGGTCTAATTTATGACCATTCTTGCAAGTCCATTCTCTAATTGAAAGGTTTAAGTCTTGGTTTATCCAACCACATTCACAACACGTTTTTGAGGATGGATACCAACGATTAATTTTAACGATTTGTTT
>Ga0209491_10002815_pt1 | contig 30059 bp, 22 predicted proteins | sample BON02_FD_187213 | JGI IMG/M metagenome (GOLD analysis project Ga0209491, IMG submission 187213) | Freshwater microbial communities from Lake Bonney liftoff mats and glacier meltwater in Antarctica - BON-02 (SPAdes) (version 2) | ecosystem: Environmental > Aquatic > Freshwater > Ice > Glacier...
TGGCAGAGACCATGCACGCCCATCACCGGGATGAAGCCCGGGGCCTGGCGCAGCAGATCATGGCGACCGAAGCCAACCTGCGCCCCGACCCCGAAGCGGGCACCCTCACCGTGGAAATCCACAGCCTGAGCACCCCCCGCGACAACACCGCACTGGAACACCTCTGCGCCGAACTGACCGAAACCCAAACAATTTACCCCGGCACAAAACTGCGCCTCATCTACAAGAAGGTATCATAACCACTTCCGTCGAAGTCAGGTGCTCTGAACCTACCGTTGGATCGTGGAAGCGGACATCAAATCGTTTTTCGATGAGATGGACCATGATTGGCTGTGCGAAATCAAAAGCGACGCCGAACGCTGCCGGTGAGTTTGCGGATCGATGGATATCTCGGAGTGAACGATGTTTGCCTCAGCCTTCCCTGATGGGGAAAAGCGGGATCGAGCGGGTGATCCAGCCTGAGCTGAATGAGGAGGAACGTGAGGCATTCCGCGAAGCGGCGCGAAGGGTTAGCGGGGTGATTGATGCCATTGGGTAAGGGCAGAGATCGACGTCAAGCGGGCTTTTTTCGAGGGTTTCCGGGGGTAAATTTTGTGATTACAAAGTAAAAACATTTTGTGTAAGGAAAGGACTCGGGCGGGTGCTAGGGTCGTTTGTTTGGAGGAAGTTAACGGTCGGTGAGTATTATGAAAAAATGTCCCTATTGCGCGGAAGAGATTCAGGAGGAGGCGGTCAAGTGCCGTTATTGCGGCGAGTTTCTAGATGAGTCGCTGCGGCCCGCTGCCGTGGGGAAGAGTGATGAGGAACTGCCGTTTTATCTGCGGACCTCATTCATCGTGGTGCTTTTCATCGTCTTTCCGGTTTTTGCGCTGCCTTCGATCTGGTTGCATCCCAAGGTCAATTTGATCTGGAAGGTGGTGCTGACGGTGGTGATCGGGGTTTTCTGCTGGTTCTCTTATTTGGCCTACGAAGGTTTCATGAGGCAATGGGGTGAGGCCTCGAAGATCATGAATGATTTGAATTATTGAAGAACAAGTTCGCGGGGTTTCAAGTTTCAGGCTTGGTTAAGGGGGTAGCCTCTTGGGACGATGAAGTAGGGGGTGGGTTCGTTGTGGGCTTTCACCATGAGGCAGCGGTCGATTTTTGCACCGGGGAGCCACGGGTCGAGGGGGATGTCGGCGAGGAGGTCGAGGGGGACGGGCCAGAGGGGTTTTGGGATGATTTGGAACCCGGTGGTGGTGGGGAAGTGTTGGGGGAGGTCGTCGAGGTGGAGCCATTTGCCGCGGCGGCAGTGGGGATTGAGGAATTCGGGGGTGGCGGGTTTTGGGGCGTTGAGGTGATCGAAGAGGCAGCCGTAAATGAGATGTTGGGTGACGATGGCCTCGCGGCGGAATTCTTCGGGGAGATGGCTTTGGAAAAGGCGGGGGAGTTGGAGTTGGTGGGAGCGGAGGCGCTGGAGTTTTAGGAAGTAGTTGTCGCGGGCGTCGGGGCCGGGGAGGGTGAGACCGTCGGGGGTATCGACGGCTAGGTAGAATTTGGTGGCGACTTCGAGGTGGATGAGTTGGCCGATGGCGAGATCGCGGAGGAGGAAGTCGAGTTCTCCGACGGTGGTGTGGATGTCGGTTTGAATTTGGAGGTTGCGGGCGAGGAGGTGGTAGCGGGGGGAAGTTTCAAGGAGGAGGGCGAGGGCGTCTTCGTAGAGGTGACCGAGTTTTTGGTGGAGGTTGAGGTCGGGGAATGTCGCGGGGAGGGTGAGAGCTTGATGGGGGAAGGCGGGAGCTTCGGGGAGGTCATTGATGAGGAGGGGGCCGGCGATGAGGCTTTGGAGGAGGGGAAAGGTCATTGGGAGGGAGGTTGAACGCTGGAAGTTGGATGCTTGGTTGAGGGGGCCGAAAGCTGGAGCTTTCGGCTACCTTTGAGGTGATGAAAAAGCCCGGGCCTTTTGGGGGCACCGGGCTTTTTGGAAGGTGGTGGGAAGACCAGCGGGAGGCTTGTGCTATGCGGTGATGGGCTTCATGGCGCCCATCGCTTCGCGAAGGTAGATCCCGATTTCCTCGACTTCGTGGTCGCGGATGATGGCGTTGACGTTGACGAGGGTCTTGTTATCGACGCTGGTGTCGGGGGAGGCGAGGCCTTTGCCGATGACGGTGGTGTCGAGGCTGGCCATGAAGTCCTGCAGAAGCGGAACGGCGGCGTGGCTGAAGAGGTAGCAGCCGTATTCGGCGGTGTCGGAAATGACGCGGTTCATTTCGTAAAGCTTCTTGCGGGCGATGGTGTTGGCGATGAGGGGAGTCTCGTGAAGGGACTCGTAGTAGGCGGACTCGGGTTCGATGCCGGCCTCGACCATCGCTTCGAAGGCGAGTTCGACCCCGGCGCGGACCATGGCGACCATGAGGATGCCTTTGTCGAAGTATTCCTGCTCGGAGATCTCTCCTGCGCCTTCGGTTTGCTCGAATTCGGTTTCGCCGGTGGCTTTGCGCCAGCCGAGGAGGTTGACGTCATCGTTGGCCCAGTCAGCCATCATGGTGCTGGAGAAGTCACCGGAGATGATGTCGTCCATGTGTTTGTAAAAAAGGTCGCGCATGATGTCCTTGAGCTGCTCGGAGAGCTGGAAGGCTTCGATTTTGGCGGGGTTGGAAAGGCGGTCCATCATGTTCGTGATGCCGCCATGCTTGAGAGCCTCGGTGACGACTTCCCAGCCGTGCTGGATGAATTTGACGGCCCATTGGGTGTCGATACCATCGGCTTTCATTTTCTCGAAGCAGAGGATGGAGCCGGCCTGGAGGAGGCCGCAGAGGATGGTCTGCTCGCCCATGAGGTCGGATTTCACTTCGGCGACGAAGGAGGATTCGAGGACGCCGGCGCGGTCACCGCCCTGGGCCACGCAGAGGGCTTTGGCGATTTCGATGCCTTGTCCGGTGGGGTCGTTTTCGCCGTGGCAGGCGATGAGAGTGGGAACGCCGAAGCCGCGCTTGTATTCCTCGCGGACTTCCGAGCCGGGGGATTTGGGCGCGACCATGATGACGGTGAGGTCCTTGCGGATCTCGGTGCCTTCTTCCACGATGTTGAATCCGTGGGCGTAGGAGAAGGCGGCACCTTTTTTCATGAGTGGGATGACGGTGGCGACCACGTCGGTGTGCTGCTTGTCAGGGGCGAGGTTCATGACGATGTCCGCGGTGGGGAGCATTTCCTCGTAGGTGCCGACGGCGAAGCCGTTTTCGGTGGCATTGAGGTAGGACTGGCGCTTTTCCTGAATCGCGGAGGCGCGGAGGGTGTAGGAAACGTCGAGTCCGGAGTCGCGCATATTGAGGCCCTGGTTGAGGCCCTGGGCACCACAGCCCACGATGACGATCTTGAGGCCCTTGGCCGCTTCGACGCCGTTGGCGAATTCGAAAGCGTCCATGAAGCGGCAGGTGCCGAGCTCGTCGAGCTGACGGCGAAGCGGGAGGGTGTTGAAGTAATTGGTGCTCATGTGTGAACTGGTTTTGATACTGACGGGGTGTGAATGTCAGGAACCTGGGATTTGTAAACGATGAAACGCTTTTGATTGCGGGAGGGGTGGCGGGGGGCTGCCTGCGCACCTTCGGAGCTTTGGCATGTGCGCAACGTGGAATCCCCCAGCCAAGGCTGGGGGCTCAATGGCTTCGTCCCTTCGGGACTGAAGAGGTCGGTCCCGGTGCCGTGCTCGTAAACGATGCGGGCGGCTCGGCTAAATGCCTTCGGTCCTTCGGGACTGAAGAGGTCCTAGGCCGCTCTGAGGGGAGCGGGAGGGGTGGTTGTAGGGCCTACTGGAGGTGTTTTTGGAAGAATTCGATGCGTTTGCGGCGCATGTGGGGCATTTCTCCGCAGCCGTGGCCCGCGTTGGGAATGAGGTGGAATTCGTAGTCCTTGTCGTTTTGGATGAGGCCGTTGACGAGTTGGAGGGTGGAGGCGGGATCGACGTTGGTGTCCATTTCGCCGACGGTGAGCATGAGGTGGCCCTGGAGGTTGGCGATGTGGGTGAGGTTGGCGTTATCGACATAGGAATCGTTGAGGGGCCAGTCGAGCCATTGTTCGTTCCACCACATTTTGTCGATACGGTTGTCGTGGCAGCCGCAATCGGAGACGGCGGCCTTGTAGAAATCGCCGTGGTGCAGGAGGGCTGCGGTGGAGGATTGTCCGCCTGCCGAGCCGCCGTAGATCCCCACTTTGGAGAGGTCCATTTGGGGGTATTTGGCGGCGGCGGCTTTGAGCCATTTGATGCGGTCGGGGAAGCCGGAGTCCTTGAGGTTTTTGTAGGCAACCTGTTGGAATTCGCGACCCCGGTAGTTGGTGCCGAGTCCGTCGATTTGGACGACGATAAACCCGCCTTCGGCCATTTCGGATTTGTGTCCGTGCCAGGCGCTGAAGGATTTGGGGACGAAGGATCCGTGCGGGCCGGCGTAGATGTTTTCGATGACGGGGTAGGTTTTTTTAGGGTCGAAGTTTTGGGGTCTGAAAATGACGCCGTGGATCTCGTATTGGTCGTTGCGGTCTTTGCAGACGAATTTTTCGGGCGTCTGCCAGCCAGTGGCGATCAGAGGAGCGAGGTCGGGTTCGTTGAGGGTGGCGAGGTTCTTTTGGTCGGCGGTGCGGCGGATTTCAAAGACCGGCGGGTGGTCAACACGGGACCATTTGGCGAGGTAGTGGGTGCGGTCGGGGGAGAATTCGATTTCGTGGGTGCCGTCGGCGTCGGTGAGGAGGGTGAGCTTGCCGTCCTCGAGACTGACGAAGGCGTAGTGTTTGTAGTAGGGGTCCTGGTCGGGGTAGTAGCCGGAGATCTCAATGAGGGCCCGGCGGGACTCTTCATCGACCCCGAGGACTTCGCGCACGACCCATTTGCCGTCAGTGAGCTGGCGGATCACTTTCCCGGATTTTCCATCGATCAGATAGAGGTGGAGGTAGCCGGAGCGCTCGGAGAGCCAGAGGATTTCGTCTTTGTTTTGAAGTTGGCGGTGGAAGGTATTGCTGAAGACATGGACGAACTTCTCGGATTCCTCGGCGGCGCGGATGCGCTGTTTTCCGGTGCGGGCGTCAATTTCGAGGAGGCGGAGTTTGCCGAAGCCGCGCTCGACGAACTCCAGGCAGAAGCGGTGGCCGTCTTGGTGCCAATGGAAGCCGCCGAGGGAGTAGGGATCGGGGGCGAGTTTGGAGTCGAGGGTGAGAGGTTTACGTTCGTCCAGGAAGAAAATGACGGGTTGGCTGATGTTGCGGAGGTCGCCGGGTTTGTCATAGGTGTGGAGTTCGTGGGTGGGCTGGACTTGATCCTTGGGGGACGAGCGAACGTAGTGGATTTTACGAATGGGATGGTTGGTGCGATGAGTGACCGCGAAGTAGGTAGAATCGGGGTGCCAGAAGATCTCGGAGTTCCAGAGCGAGCCTTTGGGGAGTGGAAAATCGAGGGTTCGCGTTTCTCCTTCACCGGTTGGAATAAGTTTGAGGGCGTCGTCGGTGCGCTGAATGGTCCATTTTCCGTCTGGAGATTTTGCTTTGGGACCGGGGCGACGGGGACCTTTCGGGAAGAAGTCCTTGGCCTCAATGGAGTTGGGTTTGAAGCTGCCGGGTTTTAAGTCCACCAAAGTGATTTCTTTGGTTTCGAGGTCGAGGGAGCGGAATTCGTCCGGCTGATCCAGTTTGAAAAGGGCTTGGTTGTCTTCGGGGGACCAGGCAACCCGGATTTGTTGGTTGGGGACCAGTTTGTTGCTCTCGGAGGCGAGGGCTTTCATTTGGTCCTGCCAAGCTTGGGTGGTTCCGTGGCCGGCGAAGGAAGATTGGATGAGGAGGAGGGATAAGAAATGGCGGAGCATGAATGCGCTATTTACTCCAGAAAATCCATTCCGCTATCACAAAAAAGCGGCTCCGGAGACCAATCCGGAGCCGCAACACACAAAGCCAGGATGCACCTCCGGGCCGTGGCCCTCGGGGAAATCCTGGGACGCATCTTGCGTCGGTCAGAGAACGTCACGGCGGCGGATGATTTGTCGACTGGAACGCGATTTCCGGCTCGGGGACATTCGCTTCCTTACGCTGGCAGGGGTTTCGCCAGTGTGACGATTTGTCGCGGGTTGGAAGAGCGCTATTTAATGGTGCTCGCGAGTTCAGCGAATTTGCCGTTTTTGGCGAGAAGGGCGTCGTAGGAGCCTTCCTCAATGACGGAGCCGTTTTCGAGAACGTAGATCCGGTCGGCTGACTGGATCGTCGAAAGCCGGTGGGCGATCACGATGGAGGTGCGGTTCTTCATGAGTTCGTCCAAAGCTTGCTGGATCAGGAGTTCCGTCTGGTTGTCGACCGAGGCGGTGGCTTCATCAAGGAGAAGGATGGGAGGGTCCTTGAGGAGGGCGCGGGCGATGGAGAGGCGTTGTTTTTCGCCGCCCGAGAGCTTGACGCCGCGCTCTCCGACGTTGGTTTCGAGTTGTTCGGGCAAGGCGCGGACGAAATCGGCGGCGCGGGCGGCTTCCAGGGCTTTCCAGACGTCCTCGTCGCTGGCCTCGCGCCGGGCGAGGGCGAGGTTTTCGCGAACGGTGCCATTGAAGAGGAAGGCTTCCTGGGTCACGTAGCCGATGGCGTCGCGCAAGGAATTCTTGGAGAGGGTGTTGAGTTCCTTTCCATCGATGGAAATCGAGCCGCTGTCGTATTCGTAAAAGCGGCAGAGGAGGTTGACGATGGTGGATTTTCCGGCACCGGTCGATCCGGCCAGCGCGATCGTTTGTCCGGGGAGGGCATTGAGCGAGACCTGATCGAGAGTCGGTTGGTCGGGATCGTAAGAGAAGCTGACCTTGTCGAAGACGACTGATCCCTTTACCGGGCGGGGGAGGGGGTCTCCGGTTACGGCATCGGGTTCTTCCTCGGAGTCGAGGATTTCGAAGACCCGGTCGGCCGCCGCGCGGGAAGAGAGGGCCATTTGGTTGAGTTGATGGAGCTTGCTGACGGGTTCGTAGAAGAGGGAGAGTAGAAGGAAAAAGGTGAGTAGGTCCGGGGAACCCATTTGACCCATCATCACGGCATGGCCGCCGAATCCGAGGACGAGGGCGTAGCCCACCATGTTCAGGAAGGACATGCCGGGAGAGTAGAAGGCCCACCACTTCATCACGCGGAGGGTCGCGTTGCGCATGCGGCCGGAGAGGCGGTTAAAGTTGCCGTGCTCTTCTTTTTCGGCGGCGTAGGCTTTGATCTGGCGGATGCCGGCGATGTTGTCGTGGAGGAGGGCGTTGAGATCGGAGGCCGAATCGCGCTGGGCTTTATAGCGAACGCGGGCATTTCGGCTGTAGATCCAGGCTCCGGTCATCAGGAGGGGGACGGGAAGGGTCGCCCACATTGCCACGCCAGCATTCATCCAATACATTGTGATGCCCACCGCGAGAATTTGAATGATGGAAACGAGGCCGAGTTCGATCCCATCGATGAGAACCCGCTCCATCGCGGTGACATCCTCAACCACGCGGGTCATAATATCGCCGGTGCGGCGGGTATCGAACCACTGAAGGGGGAGGCGCTGGATTTTCCCGTAGAGGTCGGAGCGGATGTCGAAGATGACCCTTTGTTCGAAGTGGTTGTTGAGAATGATGCGGGCGCAGTTGAGCGCGTCCTTTAAGAAAAAGCCCAGGAGGCCCAGCAGGACCCAGGGAATGAAGGCTGAATACTGCTTTTCGGGGATGATCGTTCCGGTGATATGGCGGGTGACCAAAGGAAAGATAATGACTGAAACCGCCATGATGGAGGCGCAGAGAAACTGGGCACCACCCAGAACGGGATATCGCTTCAAATAGGTTAGAACCCGCAGGACGCTCTTCACGCCGTGAACTTGTCTCCTGACCCGCAGGATGCAAGTGATGAGTCCTCATGACGCGAATTCCCGGAGATAATTCAATTTTGAATGAATTTTCTGATTGCCGGAAGGGGGGGGGGATCGCTAGTTTTCTCTAAACACCACTTAACGACACAATTCCATGGCTAATACATTCGGCATTCTAGCAGCACTCGTTCTGGCTTTCGCGACATTCGTTGCCTACAAGAACAAGGAGGAGCATCAGTTACAGATCGACGCGACCACGACCGAGCAGACTAAGCGCGATCGAAACCAAAGAACCTTTGAGGGTCTCCTGGAGGACACTAAGGGCCTGGTCGCGGACATCGCAGTCGCCAAAGAGGCACGCGACGATTTCAATGCCAAATTGAAGGTTCAGGATGCGGAAAACGATGCTGCCGAAAAAGAAATCGCTGATAAAGAGGCTGAGCTGAAGGAGACCAAGGAGCGGGTTGCTGAAGCCAAGGACATGCTTGATCGTCTGGGTGACCTCCGGACCCTGGCGGCCAAGATTGAAGCTCTCAAAACTGGCGTTGCGCAACTCGAAGACGAGGTTGCCGTTCTGAAAGCCCAGAATTCCCAGCTCCGCGCCACCAAGACCGCCACCGCCGAACGTTCGTCCGCTGTCTCGGAGCTTTTGAGTGATCGAAATAGAGGCCGATCCCTTCCCTCTCTCAAAACATCCGTGGCTAATATCTCCGATGCCCTTGGATTTGTCACTCTTGCTTCCGGGGATAACGCCGGAGTTGTTTCGGGTTCCAAGCTCGACGTCAAGCGAGGTGGTGAAACCATTGCCCAGCTGACGGTGACGGCTGTTTCTGCCAATACCGCCACTGCCGACATTATCAGAACCTCGGTCGTGGATGGTGAGAGCGTCTCTATCGGCGACAGCGTTGTCGCTTCTGAGGAGGCCGCCCCTTAATTTGATTTTTTTTCCCAAACACAATACACACTCCGAACCCCACAATTTATGAAACAACTTTTCTACGTTCTGGCAGTTGTTGCCATCGGTGCAGCGGGCTTTTTTGGCTGGAATGTCAATAAGAAGCACGAAGATCAAGTCCTTGCCCGCAAAGAGCTGGAGACTCAGAACACCAATCTCAGCGCTGATCTTGATAAGCAGGAAGGTCTCAAGAGAGAGGCCGACGATGCTTTAAAAGTTGCCCAAAGCGAACGGGCCTTGGCCGAGCAAGGTCTCGATGCCGCCAAGTCCAATTCCGAAGGGTTCGAGCGTACTCTCGCTCAGATTTCCGGTCTTCTTGAAGATGCCAATGCCCAAGAGGCGGAGGTAACCAAAGTGATCGATTCCCTTAAGAAGCTTTTCCCGGATGTGGAGCTTGAGGATGTCCCTGGAATCTATGACGGCCTCGTTGACCAGCAGAAGAAACTGACCGCCGAGGTCGAAGATCTTCAGGGCTTTAAAGAGCGTCTAGAGTCAGATGTTTCCAAGAACCAAGCCGACATCGTCCGTGTTGAAGGTAAGATCGCTGAAAGCAAGACCCGGGTTGCGTCCAACACTTTCCAGGCCACCGTCACCGCCGTTGATAGCGACTGGGATTTCGTCGTGATCGGTGCCGGTGAGAAATCCGGACTTTCCAGCGATTCCCGTCTCCTCGTGCAGCGTGGTGGTCGTCTCCTCGGCAAGCTCAGTATCAACAAGCTCGAAGCAAATCGTGCCATCGCAGACGTCGTTCCCAACAGCCTGCGTGCCGGCGTGGTCCTCCAGCCTGGTGATCAGGTCATTCTTGAGAAGACCGTTTCGAACTAGAGATTTTCGAGGTTTCAAGTATTTTAAGAAAGGCGGCCCGGGAGGGTCGCTTTTTTTGTCGCTTGGGAGGAGGGGTGACCACTGAAAAAGGAGAAGGAGCAGAATTGGGAGCAGGGGTTGGGGGGATTTGACCGCAGAGATCGTAGAGTCGGGGAGGGGGAGTGGGCTGGAAAGCCCGGAAGGCCGGTCCCACACGTTCCTTTGGCTTGGTTGGGAGCTTGAAGGGTGGCGGGGACTTGAAGGCCAAGGTCCGATCTCTTCACGCATACCGCTCATTTTTCCCCTCGCCGTTCCTTATCATGGGGTGAGTTCCGAGAGGGTGGTTGAGAAGGTCAGGTGCTTTGGCGATTCTCCTTTTTCAGTGACACAGCGATAGGTCACGGTCGGGTCGTCGGCTTGAAAATCGAAGTCGAGCATGCCGAAGAAGTTTCCTTGGTTGTAGGAGAAGAGAGCGTGCGGGTTGGCATCGTGGGTGTGGATGTTGGTGACCTTGGCGGTCTCGAATTCGTAGAGCGGATAGCCGACATTGAAGTCCAGCTTGAACATTTCGTGACGATGGCGATCGCCGGAAAGGAGGAAGACTCCGGGGATCTTGCGATCGCGAATGAGTGAGAAGATTTCGTCCCGGTCTTCACGGAAGCCTTGCCAGGAGTCGCGGCCCTTTTTGTCGGCTTTTTCGGTCCAGAGAGTGCCGGAGCAGAGTACTTTGAACTGGGATTTGGATTTTGCCAGGGTGTTGAGTAACCAGGTCTGCTGGAAGTCCCCGAGCATGTTTTTGCTCTTGGAGTCACGATAGTAGCGGCCATCGGTCATGATGAAATGGACGTCGCCGAGGGTGAAATCAAAGAAGCATCCCGGGTGTTCCTTGCCGCCGGCATAGGCAGGGTTGTTCCAGTTTTGGGCGAAGACCTCGAAATTTTTGACCTTCCACGCGGGTTCGAAGGTCAGGGGACCCCCTTCCTGGTCGTCCTTCCCGAAGTCGTGATCATCCCAAATGGCATAGATTCCGGTCGAGGAGGTGAGGGTGCGGTAGGAGGGGTGGAATTGCCGGCGGTAGTAATGGACCCTCTGCTTCTGCTGATCTTGTGGGAGGTCGATGTAGACGTTGTCGCCGAGGGTGAGATAGGCGAGAGGTTTCTGGGCGGCGACCACTTCCCAGATGGGTTCGGCCTGGGGGACAAAGCGCGAGCAGGCTCCGAAGGCGAGGGAGAACTTTTTCTTGCTGCCGGGTTTTGGCGGGGTGGTGAAGGAGAGTTGCTTGGGAGTGGGCGCGGCGGCTTTTCCGTCCACGAGTATTTGATAGGAATGTTCTGAAAATGGAGTGAGTCCGGTGAGCTTGATCTGCCCGGTGAGGTCGTCCTGGAATGCGGTCTTCACGGGGCCGAAGATTTTTCCGCCGAGCAGGATCGTGACTTTGGCAGGCTTGGCGGTGCGGAACCAGACGGTGGCCGAGGTCGGGGTGAGCTGGCCAAGAGTCGGTCCGCCGAGGAGGGTGATCTTGTGTTTCGTGAGGAGGGCCTGGTAAGCCGGGTGGTCGGCGAGGGTCGCGAGTGAGGCGTTGCGATCCTTGGATTGGTAAATTTGGGAGATCCATCGTGGTTCCAGCTCGCCGAGAAGAGGGAAGTCGGCGGGGGTGGGCAGAAGTGGTTTGGCGGCGAGGGCGGCGGGGAGAAGGAGGAGGGCCGGGAGTTTCATCATGAGTGGGGAACTAGTTTGAGGATTGAAGATGGAGGTCCCCTTGGAGAGCTTGCAGGGATTTGGAGAGTCCCTTGGAGTAGCTTCCAAAGAGTTCCTTTTGAAAGAGGCCCGGTTGAATGGTCAGGGTGTTGACGATGGAACGATCGTCGATCACTTTGAGTTCGTGCGAATACCCCGCTCCCTCTGAAATTACCGGCTGCCAGATCGGAGAGGCGAGGGCCATGCCTTCGGGGAGTGAGACGGTGACTTGTGAAGTGACTTTCGTGGGTTGCTGAATTTTGAAGGGGGAGCGTCGTTCACCGCTTTGGTCGATTCCGCAGTAGAAGTCCTCCCAGATGGCGGGAACGACGGACTGAAGTTTTTCGCCCCGGGTTTGGAAGCTGTCGTTCATGGTGTAGGTCACTGAAATCCCAAGGGCTTGCTCGGGATTGTCGAGGTTCTTGAAGTTGAGCCGGGTGATGGAGAGGTGATGGCGTTTCCCGAGAATTTGCTCGAGGTTGAGGCGGCGTTCGGCTTCGTCGACACTGAGCATGTAGCCACGAAGACCATCAGCGTAGGAGCCGTGCAAGGAGACTTCCTCTGTGACTGTCAATTTTTCAGGGGCCCCGGCGGCTTCGACTGTTCGGCGGATGCGCACCTCGTGAGTGACCTTGGCATCCGAGGGGATTTCCATGAGGGCGGAGGAGCCTTCCCGCAGGACCAGGGCCTGCAAGCCTTCGAGAGAGAACGGGGAGGTGGTTTCGATCGGGGTGTTTTTTCCGGTGGCATCGTAGAAGCTTCCGCCCCGAATGGTTGGGGCATGGACGATCATGTGATCGAATTGGTCGAGGGAAGGGAGTCCGGGAATGGCGGGGAGGCTGGTGTGAACCAGAGACAGGTTTGCGGGAATATCGACGGCTCTCAGGAGTTGGTAGATGAGCAAACTGTGGTCCTTGCAGTCGCCGTAACGGTTCTTGAGGATACGGGAGGCCCTTTCTGGGATGCGTCCGCGGGTTCCGAATTCGATGGCTTGATAGACCAGGCGGTCCTGGACATGCCGGACGAGAGCGGAGGCCTTGGCGTCATCGCTTTGCAGATCGGCGGTGAGAGATTGTGCGAGGGCGATGGTGCTTTCATCGGGTTGCAGGCGATCTGCGAGGTCGTGGAGGTAGTCGTCTCCCAATTTTTTCCATTCCGAGTTGGGTGAGCCGATGGCGAGGTAGGGAAGGTAGTCATGAAAGGGCGGTAGTAAATTTTCCTGGTAGAAGCGGGCTGGCTCGGGGAGATACCACGAGCGGTGGGAGTCGTCCTGGGTTGATCGAAACGAGGCGTTGCGGGATATTCCTTGCAGCTCTTTGAAATCGCCGGTGACGAAATACCCACTGGGACCTGCGGGTGTGGCGGAGGCTGCGAAGCGCAGGGAGAAGGGGAATTCATCCTTTCCTCCAAGGGATTGCACCGTGAATTGGTAGCGGAGGATGCATCCGGGTTTGAGTCCGGGAATCGTGGCCGTCACGGTGCTGGAGGTGGTCGCCATCCCGCCATCCTGGGCGCTGGTGTCGCTGACAAAGGATTCGACTTGCGCCAGGGTGGATACGACTTTGCCTTCTGCATCGGTGACTTCGATTTCGTTGATGAAGGCGCGCTCGTAGGTGGGATCGAATTCGAAGCGGATCGTTTTGTAGTCTTCGACTCCACCTTGATTGAAGATTTTCACTTCATAGGTTTGCGTCTTTCGGAGAGGCTCCCCTTTTTTGAAGTGGAAGCCAATAATGTCCCGAAGGGTTCTCGAGTTGAAACCATCGTTTTCGCCGTCGGCGGGGATTTCCTCGAAGGCCCGGATGAGGGCGGGGGGGGTGGAGACGGGTTCGATGGGAAGACGAATGGATGATTGATCACCTTGGCCGAGGAGCGAGGAAGCGAAGGAGAGTGCTTCGGAGATCGTATAGTCGTTGGGGGCTTGTTGGAGAGCGGCCTCATAGCTTTCCTTGGCTTTTTGATAGTCCTTGCCCCCTTGGTAGGCACGCCCGCGTTGGTAAAGCAGGGAGGCGTCGTCCGGGGTCTTGGCGAGCGAAGTTTCAATTTTGGCCAGGGCATCTTTTGTCTGGGAGCTGTCGATGAGAGCGATGATGTGGTCGAGTTGGACCAGGGAATTTTCCGGGAATTTGGTCGCCAGTTGGCCGGCGAAGGCGAGGGCTTCCTCGGTTCGCCCCCCCTGGGAGTATATTTGGTGTCTCCACCGCTGGGGGCGGAGGGCTTTTTCCTTGCCACTGGAGAGGTAGCCGTCGATCGCGGCAATGGCGTCGTCAAATCGACTTAGGTCGGACAAGAGGTTGAGGTAGACAAGGAGGTCGTCTTCATTGCGATACCCTTGTGCGAAGAGTGTCCGGTATTCCTCCGCGGCGAGAGTGTTGCGGCCCAGTCCGTTGAGAAGAAAGGGGCGGAGGGCCTGGACGTCGGGATTGTTGGCAAAGGCTCCGCGTCCTTCGTCGAGGATCTTCAGGGCATCGCCGGGGTGGCCGTCGTTGTGATGAGCGAGAACGAGGTTGCTCAGATAGTTGGCCACGGTGGGATCCAGCTTCCGGGATCTCTTGAAATATGGGATGGCCTCGCGATATTCATTTCGCAGGTAGTAGTGGAGTCCGATCTGATTGAGCGCGAGGGCATCACGGCGGAGATGGCCGGATTTCTTTTCCCGCTCTTCTGCGGGAAGGGGGGCTTGAAAGCGGAAAGCATCAAGGAGGGCGGAGAGAGTTGACATTTTTTCTTCGTCGAGATCGTTGCCAACGGCACAGAGGAGGCAGGCTGTCTGGCCATTGCGGAGCACCCTGATGCGATAGTGTGCGGTCCCAAATTGGTCCCGGCGGCTGGCCTCGTAGGCGAAGCCGGCGGCCGATCCTTGGGTGTGCGGAGTACTTTTGGTGACATCATTTTCAAAGTGGAGACCGATCTGGGTAAAGAGGGCGGAGGAGAGGGCGAGGTCGTCGGGGTTGAGATCGACGAGGTCGACCGGGATGAGAAACATCCATCCGTCCTGTCCCTGGAGGATCCCGTAGTCAGCCGAAGGGAACTGTCGCCAGAGGTCTGTCGGGTCCCAGGGGATGCCGTTGGCGTCGTCGGGGGAGAGCGAGATTCCCATCGCTGGATTTTGGTATGGGGGAAGGGGAGTGGCGTTGAGGGCTTTACGGTCCCGATCGATGAAACGGAAGCCCTTGGCGATTTCGAGAGCTTTTGGGACGGCTGCTTTTTCGTCTGGGTTGCGGGAATATGAAATGAGCTGACAGAGATAGCCGTTGTGGGAAGCCAGGAAAGAGACGTAGCGATAACGGGCGGCGCCTCTATTCCCGATGAGTGAAACGGTTGCGAAGGTGACGCCATCGATGGTGACATCGCCCGGGTAGGAAACCTCGGCTCCGGTAAGAACCATGCGGAAGTTTTGAACGGCGAGGTCTTTGAGTTGATCGATGTTGAGGATTCCTTCTCCAAGCGCTTCCACGATGATGGAAAAGCCAGCGCTTTCCTGACGGTTGATGAGAAAGAGGGAGGCATCCGGATTGATTTTCGAGGGGTCGAGCGAAAGGTAGCCATTTCCGGGGTGGGTGAATTGGAAATTGAGTGGCTCGAAGGTGCTGACCTTCGCTTCGGCTTTTTCTTCGGCGGGGGCGTCATCCTTTTTGCCGAACCATCGGGAAAGCAGCGAGGGCTTCTCTTTCGGTTCTTCGGGAATGAGGACGGGCTGGAATTTCATCACGGATTCTTTCCGCAAGACTTGATTATTGGAGGTTTCCAGCAGGCTGCTCACCAATCCCGTGCCTGCTTCGGAGGAGTTGAAGTGTTCGACGATGGTCACGGGGTTGCTGGAATCGATGCTCCGCCAGTAGATGCTTTGAGACTTGAAGGGCCTCTCCTCTTCGAGAGGGTTTTTGATTTGATGGGGGTCTCCCAGAAATGTCCGGGTGGGGGTTTTGTCACCTGGAAAGACCTGCCAGCGGTGGAAGAGTCTGGTCGTCTCGTGATAGCGGGTGACGTCGGTTTGAAGGAGGGTTCCGTTTTCGTCGCTTCGCGTCATGACGAGGTAGCCATTGGCTGCCACTTTCGTCTGAAGCCGAATTTCGATTTGGTCTTTCTCTTCCTGACGTCCTTCGGTGAAGAGGGACGTTCCGGCGGATTTTGGGAAGACGTGACAAGCTTCCAAGGCTTGATCGATCGTTCCCTCTGCGGTGGCGGATTCGATGATCTCTTTTAAAAGATCTTCCGAAATCGGATTGGGAAGAGGCTGCTCACCGGCAAAGAGGATGGTTGAGGTGAGATGAAGAGAGAGGATAAAGGCAACAGCGAGCTTCATGACTCCTCATCATTTAGACGAGGAAGAGCAAGCGGGCGAGAGGAAAGGGAGCAAAGCCAAGCGCCAAAAAACAGATTGATCAGGATCGAAGACCGTTAAGGAACGACGCCGAAACAAATGAAGGCATTGCGCTCGATCCCGGGACCTTTGGTGTTAGGCGAGGAGGCTGTGCCAGACCTCGCCGTGGACGTCGGTAAGTCGAAGGTCGCGGCCTCCCCAGCGGAAGGTGAGTTTTTCGTGATCGATGCCGAGTTGGTGGAGAACGGTGGCCCAGAGGTCGTAAACGGTGGCGGTGTTGGTGATCGCTTTGTAGCCGAGGTCATCAGTCGCGCCGTGCACGGTGCCACCTTTGGTGCCGCCTCCGGCGAGCCAGAGCGAGAATCCGTAGGGGTCGTGGTCTCGTCCGTTTGAGCCCTGGGCAAAAGGGGTGCGTCCGAATTCTCCGGTGAAGACAATGAGGGTGTCATCGAAGAGGCCGCGGGCTTTGAGGTCCTGAATGAGAGCGGCGATGGGTTGGTCGATTTGGTTGCCCATGGCCCCGTGGCCTTTTTTGATATCGCCGTGCTGGTCCCAGGGGTTGGCGCCATTCCCTCCGCCGATGCCGTAGGAGCAGCAGGAGAGTTCGACGAAGCGGACACCGCGTTCGACGAGGCGGCGGGCGATGAGGCACTGCTTGGCGTATTCGGACTTTTGCTGGTCGGGATCGTCGATGCCGTAGAGTTTTTTGGTTGCTTCGGATTCGTGCGAAATGTCGGTGAGTTCGGGAACGGCCTCCTGCATTTGGAAGGCGGTTTCGGCATTTTGGATGGAGGAGACGACGGCATCGCGGGCGGCCATGCGATCCGAGAACTTGAGGTCGAGCTGTGAGATGAGGTCGAGCGAGCGGCGTTGCTCGGTTTTGAGCATGGAGGGCGCGATGTTGGGAACGGCCTGGTTTCCGGAGATGTTGAAGATGGATCCCTGGTGGGTGGCGGGGAGGAAAGCATTGCCGAAGATGCTGACCCCGCCGTGCGGGATGGATGATTTTTCCGAGCGAAGAACGACGAAGCCCGGGAGGTTTTTGTTTTCCGATCCGAGGGCGTAGTTGACCCAGGCTCCGGCGGAGGGATGTCCCAGGAAGGGGAAACCGGAGTGCATGAAGAAGTTGCCCTGGGCGTGTTCGCTGAACTTGGCGGTCATGGAACGAACGATGGCAAGGTCGTCGGCACGTTCCGCGATCTTTGGCAGCATGTCGGTGATCTCGATGCCGGATTGACCCCGGGGTTTGAAGTCCCAGGGAGAGGCTTGAATGTTGCCGTTGGCATCGAACTGGGTGCGCTCAAGGGCGACGGGCATGGGTTGGCCGTGGAGTTTTTTGAGAAGAGGCTTGGGGTCGAAGGAGTCGACGTGGGAAATGCCGCCGGACATATAGAGGAAGATGACCGATTTGGCCTTCGGAGGATGGTGAAGGGTTGGGGTGGAGGTTTCTCCGGCGGCGCTGTTGATCAGGCTGGAAAGGGTGATGCCCGAGAGTCCTGCCGAGGTGAGTTTGGCGAACTGGCGTCGGGTCTGGTTATCAATGGACATAGATCAATTCTTTAGAGTTCAGGAGCGCGTGCGTGAGTCGGGCGAGGCCCTTGGGAGAGTTTGAGAGGGATTGTTGTTGGGCGCGCAGTTTCGCGGTGAGGCCGTCCGCCGATTGGGAGGCGGCGGCAATTGTTTGATCGAGGGCGAGGACCTGGGTGCGGGTGTTTTGCGGAAGGGCGGCGAGGATTTCGTTGTCTCTGATGAGATGGATCATACGTCCGGTGTTGGCGGCGAGGACTTCTTCTTCGGTGAGTGCGCGGTCATAGAGCCGGGCTTCGAAAATGCGTCCGGTGAGGCTACGTCCGTCGCCGGGGTTGGTGCCGTGTCGAAGACCGAAAACGATCTGGGCCTTTCCGACCTGATAGGTGACGGGCGGGTCTTTGCGGATGGGTTTCCCCAGAGGTTTGCCGTTTCGATAGGCGTGAATGGTACCGTCTTTTTGATAGGTGTAGATGAGGCGGACGGGTTCTTGGAGCGCGAGGTCTTCGTCCTGGGTTCCGAACGGTTCGGTGCGACGGTGAAAGTCACTTCCGGAGAGCCAGCGGCGTGGTGAGAGTTCTCCAAAGACGATGCTGTCGAAGACGTTGCCGTCGAGCGTTTGGACGGTCATGGCACCACCTCCGGTTTGAGTGAGATTGTCGAGTTGGAGGAGGATTTCGAAGCTTCGGTCGGTGAGGGTTTTGGAGATGGGTTGGGTGAAGAGGGCACCACTCTGGAGAACGAGAGCGCCGTCGTTGAGTGAGGCTTGGCCGCGGATCTCTCCGTGGAGCGTGCCGATGGCATCGAGGGTGTCATCTTCGAAGTCCCATTGTGCGATGGGTTTGAGATTCAAGGGTTCGAGGTCTGCTTGTTTTGATTTGGCTTGGGCTTCGAGCTTGGCGCGGGTGGCTGCGGTGAGTTGATCACGGGATGCCTGGAGTTGATCAAGGTGCGTCCGGGCCCGTTGGGTATCGATGGCGAGGGTGTTGATTTTGGATGAATCGCTGGGTGTGTTGAGGAAGGTGAGGCAGGCAGCGAGTTCGTCTTTTGACGGGGGGCGGGAATAGGCCCCGAGAAAGAGTTGCTTGATCTGTGATTCGGGAGATTTGAGATCGGGATTCTGTTCGATCTTGCGTGCCCAGCTTTCGGCGTTTCGTCGGGTGAGATCGCCGTTCAGAAGCATCAGTGATTGCGCCGGGACGTTGGTGTCATCCCGGACGCCGACGGTGGTGGTGGGAACAGGGGCGTTGAAGGCGGCGAGGAAGGGGTCGAGATTATTGCGGATGATGGGGGTGTAGACGGCAGCCTTGGCATCGCTGCCGGCGACAAAATTCATGGTGTCCTGGATCGCTTCGGCATCGAGTCGACGGGGGGGGAAGTGGGAGAGGTAGAGATTTTCCGGGTCTTTCTCGCGATTGAGTGAGGAGACCTGGCTGGAGGAAAAGAAGGTGCGGCTCGTGACCAGTTCGCGGAGGGTTTTCTTGAGGGACCATCCTTCGTTTTTGAAACGGGTGGCGAGGTGATCGAGGAGTTCGGGATGGGAGGGTGGTTTGCCGAGGCGTCCGAGGTTGTCGGTGGAGGAGACCAAGCCGCGGCCGAAAGTGTGCTGCCAAAGTCGATTCACGAGAACGCGGGTGGTGAGGGTGTTCTTTGGATCAGTGAGATCGTGGGCGAGTTCGAGTCGGCCGCTGCTTTCCTTGGAGTAGGTATTGCCTCCGAAGACTTCGAGGAAGCCCCGTGCGACGGGGTCTTTTTCATCTTTGTGAGAGCCTCTGACAAGGAGTGGCTGGTCCCAGGGTTCGGCTTCGATCACGCCGGGAGCACGGGCGGGAACGCGGATTGCGGACTCGAGGGAGCGGTAGTTTGCGATCTTCTCTTGGAGCGAACTGGGGAGACTGGTGAGTTGGTCGGTGAGGAAGGATTGCTTGCGAAAGGACTCGAGGAGGGCGGCGTGTGAGTCGTCCAGGGAGTCAGACTTCCAGCGAATGAGGGCGTCCTGCAGTTGCTGCCGGTAGAAGGCGAGGAGGTCTTCGCGATTTTCAATGACGATCGATTTGAGAGAGGTGGCGGGGTGGCCGACGTTTGGAAATCGGTCTTCTCCGGCGAAGACTTCGGTGATGCCGAACCAGGCACGTCCCGGGGTGTTGCTGAAGGTTTGGTCGGGTCCGGTGACGAGTTGGTAGAAGACCTGTTCGTCGTTCCAGTAATCGTATTTGGCGAGATTGACCCAGGTGAAATTGTCGTTCAGGCCCGGAGCGAGGTGGAGCAGTCCTTGGGAGAGGGGATAGCTGCGCGAGGAGAAGCGGGCGGTGGCGTTTTGGCCGATGGCATGGACGGAGGTGTGGTTGCCTTTGGCTTTGTGGAAGATGGATCCCAGGGTGGCGTTGTCCTTGCTGGAGAGGAGATGGGTGTAGACGCCGCGCGGGTAAATTCCGGTCAGGGCGTTGTCACCCTCGGGGGAGACGGCAAAGGCACCTGCAGGCGCGACCTTGGAAGAGAGGCCGATGCCGTTTTTGAACCAACGGTCGTAATGACTTTGTTCGCGGAGGTCGGCGTAGAAGGTCGCTTTTTCGATGGCCGCTTTTTTATGAGCGAGGCGACTTTGATGGGCCTGTCTCAGGCGTTCCCATTCCTGGGCGAGGTCCTTGTGATCGCGGAGGTGGAGCCAGGCGTGAAGGGGGTGATCTTCTTGCTGGCTGATTTCGTCGGCTGGTTTTCCTTGGAACTTTTCGAAGTTGTCGAGGGCTTGATCGAGTTGCAAAAGCCAGTGGGTGGCGATCTCCTCTTTGATCGAGGTTTTGAGTAGGGTGAGTTCGACGCGGTGTTTCTTTTTGAGTTCAGGGCTGTCGATATTGACGGTGCCGGGGCGACTGGAAATCATGACGCCATAGAATTTGTAGAAGTCGGCTTGACTGATGGGGTCGAATTTATGGTTGTGGCAGCGGGCGCAGGAGACGGTCATGCCCATGGTGGCCTTGGTGAGGGCGTCGATTTGGTTGTCGGTGAACGAGATTTGTTCCTGATAGGCATCGGTCACTCCGAAGCCGAGCGGGACCATGCGGAGATGGCCGGTGCCGATAGCGGATTCGTTGAGGCCGAGGTCGTTGTTGATGCGGGGTTTGTCGAGGAGGTCTCCGGCGAGGTGTTCGTGGAGGAGTTGGTTGTAGGGGACATCTGCGTTGAGCGCGCGGATGACATAGTCGCGGTATTGAGGGGCGTATGGGATGGCGGGATCGCCTTCGCTTCCGTGGGTTTCGGCGTAGCGGAACCAATCGAGCCAATAGCGTCCCCAGCGTTCGCCGAAGCGGGGTGAGTTGAGGAGCTTGTCGACGATTCTTTCGTAAGCCTCCTGGGTGGGATTTTCGGAAAATGTCGAGACGGTTTCGGGAGAAGGTGGTTGGCCGATGAGGATGAGGTGGAGGCGCCGGATGAGATTCCTAGGAGTGGTTTGGGACTCAGGAGCGAGGCCCGCAGCGGTCATTTTCGCGAAGACAAAGCGATCGATGGCGGAGTGGTTCCATTCGGGGTCTGAGGCCTCCGGGGGAGTGGGGTTTTGGATGGGTTGGAAGGACCACCACTGGGAACGTTGGTCACGAACGGAGTCCCAGTTGACCTGGTTTTCGAGATCTTCCCTGGTGGGCTTTTGGCCGCGCGGGTCCGGGGCTCCCATGAGGATCCAGTCTTCAAAATGTTTGATGGTGAGGTTGGAAAGCTTGGGAGATTTGGAAGGCATGGCCTCGTAGTCATCATCGTGCTTGAGGGCGAGGATGAGGGGACTCTCGGCGGGTTTTCCGGGGACGATGATTTCGGAATCGAGGAGGGCTTGCCGGTAGTCGAGGGCAATGTCTCCTTTGCTCTTGTCGATGGAGTTGTGGCATTCGTAGCAGCTTTCCGCGAGGACGGGACGAATCTTACTTTCGAAGAATTCGATCTGGGCGTCGGTGGGCTTCGCCTGAAGGAGAGGGGCGAGGAGGGCGAAGATCGGGAGTTTGATCATGGCGGGAGACATTAGTGGTCTTTAGCAGGCGGGGGATTGGAAATCGAGATGCTTTCCTTTTGATGCTTCCCCCAAAGTTCGTTGAGGCGGTTTGCGATTTCTTTTTCGGTTCCGGTGACGAGCCAGTAGCGATAGGAGAGGGTGGATTGAGGGCCGAGTTCGATGAAGCCGACGGGGGCGAAGTGGACGCAGGGTCCGGTGTCCCAGAGTTTGGGAATGGTTTCGGCGTAGAGAGATTGCTCGTTGTTGAGTTGTTTGAATTCGGTTACGCGGGTCCAGGAACCGACGCCCCCGCCTTGGATGGGGTTCCACGACCACGGACGCCAGGCCTGGTGTTGGCCGTCGGCGGTGCGATCAAGCTGTTTGCCGGCGTAGTAGGATTGCTGGATCAGCCTTCCGGGATCGTGGGAGTTGATGGTGTTTGAGGGATAGGCCTTCCACGAAAGGTGGGTTAGGGAAGCTCCCGTCGCGCGCTCAATTCCAATTTTGATCCGGCCGTTGTCGATCGTCAGGAGTTCGGGAGCCGGACGTTCCCGGGCGGGTAAAACCTGGGAGAGAATGAGGATTGGGAGAAATCGACAGGTACGCGCGAACATCATGGGTTTCATACTGGTTCGCGTTGCCTGTTTTTTCATCTTTGCGGCGGGGGATTGGATCGAAACGATTTGGAATCGGAGAAGCCTATTTCGAGTTCGCGCACCGAAAGCCGGTGTGATTGGTCGGTGCGAGGGACTCGGAGTAGTGCCGGGCTCCGGGGCGGTAGCGCAGACAATACGACGTGTGGCAGAGGAAGGACCCCCCTTTGCTGACATGGAGCAGGCTGAGTTCGTGTTGCTTGCCAAAGATGATGGCACTGGGCCATTCACCGCGAGCGAGATACCAGTTCATGACGGGCTGGCTGATTCCGTCGGAGGGACCTTTGGGGTTGTCCTTGGGGTTCTTGAGGAAGGATTCGTAGGCGTCGGGGCGATAATAGTCCGCGCAATGTTCCCAGACATTTCCGGCCATGTCGTAGAGCCCGAAGTCGTTGGGCGGGTACGACTTGATGGGAGCTGCGCCGACGAAGCCATCGTCGCCGGTGTCCTTGTGGGGGAACTCTCCGGTGAAGACGTTGGCAAGCCACTTTTCGCCGGGCTTGGCCTTGTCGCCCCAGATGTAGAGCTGTTGTTCTTTTCCGCCCCGGGCCGCGAGTTCCCACTCGGCTTCGGTTGGGAGACGTTTGCCAGCCCATTTGCAATACGCGTTGGCGTCTTCCCAGGTGATGCAGACGACGGGATAGTTGTCCTTGTCCTTGATGTCGGAATCAGGCCCCGTGGGGTGAAGCCAGCTGGCTCCTTTGACAAAGCGCCACCACTGCCACTCGGCCCCTTCGCCGCGCAGTTGCACGGCGTGGGGTGGGCCGGAGAACACGAGGGCACCGGGCTTGAGGCTTTCGGGTGGGGCTTTTGGGAAATCCTTGTTGCTCCAGCCGCGTTCGGCCTGGGTTTTGTAGTCGGTGGCGTCGGCGAATTTTTTCCACTGGGCGTTGGTGACCTCGTGGGTCTCGATGTAGAAGCCATCGACTTTGACCTCGTGAACGGGGCGTTCCTCCGGGTTGTGGGGGAGATCGGGTATTTCCGGGGTGCCCCTGGTATAGGTGGCACCTTCGATCCACACCATGCCCTCGGGAGGGGCGGCGTGGAGAATTCCAGGGAGGGCAAAAAGCAGGAAAAGTCGTTTCATGAATCGCTTGGTTTCTTTGATGAGACAACTTAACTACGGTCATGGCCATGACGAAGTTTCGCCCGTGTATTGATCTCCACCAGGGAAAGGTGAAGCAGATTGTCGGCGGGACCCTGAGCGACGAAGGGGCGGTGGAAAATTTCGTATCCGGAAAAAATTCGGCCTGGTATGCCGGGAAATTTGCTTCAAATGATCTGCGGGGAGGACACGTGATCCAGCTGGGACCCGGCAATGATGCGGCGGCGCGGGAAGCCTTGGCGGCCTGGCCCGGGGGATTGCAGATCGGCGGCGGAATCAGCTTGGAAAATGCGGCGGCGTGGCTGGAAGCGGGTGCCAGTCATGTCATCGTGACTTCGTGGCTCTTCGATGAAGGCGGAAATTTTTTAGAGGATCGGCTTGCGGCCTTGGTTGCGGAAGTGGGTGCCGACAAGTTGGTGATTGATTTGAGCTGCCGTAAAGTCGCTGATGGCTGGAAGGTCGCGATGAATCGCTGGCAGACAATCACCAAAATGATGATTGATTTGCAAACCCTCAAGGAACTCTCCGCAAGCTGCGACGAATTCTTGATTCATGCTGCCGATGTCGAAGGGCAATGTCGCGGGGTCGATGTGCCGCTGGTGAATCTTTTGGGGCGATGGGACGGGTGCCCGGTTACTTATGCGGGGGGCGTGAGAGGGCTGGGTGATCTTGCGCTGATCAATGAAGCCAGTGGCGGTCGCTTGGATGCGACGGTGGGAAGCGCACTCGACCTCTTTGGAGGGAACGGGGTGTCATACAACGAGCTTCTTATTTGGAATCAAGGCTCGTAAGCTTGTTGTTCCCTGCCTTTACTCGTGGACCTAGTTATGTCGAAACGAGTATTAATTACCGGTGGGGCCGGTTTTTTGGGAAGCCATCTTTGCGATCGTATGATCGCGGCGGGGAACGAGGTGATTTGTTTGGACAATTATTTCACCGGACGTCGGCGAAATATCACCCATTTGCTGGATCATCCCAACTTCGAACTCCTTCGTCACGATGTCATCGATCCGATTAAGTTGGAGGTGGATCGAATCTACAATCTGGCCTGCCCGGCTTCTCCCATTCATTATCAATACAACGCCATCAAGACGATGAAGACGTCGGTGATGGGTGCGATCAATATGCTGGGATTGGCGCGGCGGACGAAGGCGCGGATTCTCCAGGCCTCGACCTCGGAAGTGTATGGTGATCCGCTGGTGCATCCTCAGACCGAGGATTATTGGGGACACGTGAATCCGATTGGGATTCGTTCGTGTTACGACGAGGGGAAGCGATGTGCCGAGACTTTGTTCATGGATTACCATCGACAGAACGGAGTGGAGATTCGCATCATGAGAATTTTTAATACCTATGGTCCCAGGATGAATGCCGAGGATGGCCGGGTCGTTTCCAATTTCATCGTGCAGGCCTTGCGCGGGGAAGATCTTACGATCTATGGCGACGGCTCGCAGACGCGTTCGTTCTGCTATTGCGACGACAATATAGAAGGGATGATCCGCCTGATGGAGGGGGACAACATTGGCCCGATCAACATCGGCAACCCGAATGAGTTCACGATGTTGGAACTCGCGGAGCAGGTGATCGAGTTGACGGGATCGTCATCGAAGGTCACTCATCAGGCGCTTCCCCAGGATGATCCCAGGCAACGGCAGCCCGATATTTCGAAGGCGAAGGAGGTCTTAGATTGGGATCCTAAGACGCAGTTGCGCGAGGGATTGGTTAAGACGATTGCTTACTTTGAGGAAGAATTGAAATTGGGGTCAGGCAATACTTTCTGACATTCCGTCTAAAAATGTCCGTAAACCGGTCGCGGTGACGACCTTGGAAAGCGGATAGGACTCTCCTTCGGGAATGATGAACACTGCTCGGTTTGAGCCGAGGGTTTCCATCCTTTCGATGAGGCCAGGGGTGAGAAACACTTTGGATGCTACGTTTCCAAAGCCCCTACTGTTGTGCATCCCCCAATTGTGTTTTCGCTTCTTACTCTATCGGGATCTGGGGAACACACCTTGTGAGCCTCGATGACGCCGCCGACCGAAATGCGCCCTGAGCAAACAATCCGCCCTTCACAAATAACCGAGCCACTTACGGTTAGATCCCCGTCAATGGTGAGGTCCCCAAACGAAATTAGATGCCTAGCTTTCAAATCACCCATAACATAACGGCCTGTTTTCAGAGTTATTACGTTGTCTGAAGAAATACTGCCGCCTAGGACCTCCAATTGACCGTCAACAAAAAGGCTGTGTTTCGTCGTAATTGACGAGCCTTTGGCAACCCATAGACCACCGCCAGTTTCGAGAGTTCGCCAGCTATCCCAAGCGCAGGATACGTTACACTCAAGTTCCACTGGTCCTAAACCAGCATCAACGCCAACCCCGCCTTTTGTAAATGATGGTGAAATCGGCAGCTCTCGATATGTCGGCCCCCTTTCATTGTCATTAGATCGGCAAAACATTTTTCGAAGACGGCTTGGGCGTCTGTAAAATCCCTTGCTATCGTTTAAATCCTCGATTCCAGAAAATGTAAAGAAAGCGACGAAAAATTGAACGACTCCGGTAAAGCCAATTACCGGAATTACCGACCCTTCGTCCCATAGTCCCAATACTTCTCCCCCTGGGTAAGCAAGCGCAACACTGGTCAGCGTAGTGATAATGAGATAGCTCATCGAACCGTTAGCCATTTCTATAAAATCAGTTTTTGGGTTAACAGTTATAACAACAAAGGGCCATGCCATGGTCGAAAGGGTGAGAATTATCGGAAATGAAATCCAAGGCCAAATAAACAGTGGCGTCAGTGCAGATTTCCAACCATGATTAGAGAAGTCCGAGAAATCCACGTAGCCGAACATAAGCGCAAGTATTGTCCCGAGGACTCCACCAAAAAATGCTAAAAGGAATAAGCCCATGGATTTGGAAGGGACTGCTAGGAATTTGCTTTTACTGCTAGTGCTAGCAGTCTGTCGGACTTGATCATGAACTAAAATGGTAGCGCTCCCTCCCGCCATGCCAAGGATTAGTTTTGCGGCGGTTGCCCAGGGCGATCAAGCTAGGGAGAGGAGGCGTTGGCGGTAGGTGCGGTTCATGAGCGCGCGGCGGCGTTTTGCCGGGAGGCTTCCTTTGATTCCCGGGTCTTCTTTGAGGATGTTGAGCACGATGACAACGCACGGTCCCTAGGTTCTTCGCGGCGTTGGCTTTTCGGGTTTGGTTGTGATCTTCTCGGGATATCGTAGTATGCCCGTATCGTAGTATGCCCGGCGTCAACTTGTCTGTCTCAGAAAACGCCACTGAAATCAAGGGATCAGTTTTCAAGTCGGTTGCCATACCGCTTCGATCCTCCTCGGAAATGAGCCGAAGCAAACCTCCGCGCCTGGGAACACCGGTCGTCCGCAACCAAGCGGGACGCTTGTTCCACCGTAGCACATGCGTCCCGCTTGTGTTCCCCGCCCCCAACCTCCGCCAAAGGCCGAGGGAGGGGGTGGACTCGGGGAGCGGGACATCTTGCGGCGGCCTGCTTTGGAGGCGGTGACGCCGAAGCGTTGGCACCGGCGGACCTACGACAGCCAGAACCCTCCGGACTGACCACCCGGGGACGCCATCGCCGAGAGGAGTTGGACAAAGGTTTTTGGCAAAAAACCGATAGGGACCAACGCCGCCGAGGAGGGGCCGGGGTCAACAAGAATAGGGGTCGGTCGACGAAAAGTTTCTTGTTGAGGCCGGACCCGACCGGCGGCAGCGCGAGCCAATTTACTCCGAACTCGCCAAAGAATTTACCCGATGCACGCGCTTGTCGAGTCGATGCTGGCGGGGGCCGGAGTCATGATGTGGAGGCTTTGCGGAACATGATGACGGAGGGGCGGCGCGGAGCGTGGCAGGAAGAGGCATGGGGTGAGGAACGATCCCGATGCCGTCCGGGCCGGAGGGTGGCGCGGAGCTGCGGACGGGCTGGCAGTTTACCAACCGAAGGGAGGCTGGTCCGTTCACCAAAACGCTTTGAGCCACCGAATAGCTTGGAAATAGGAATTGAACGTGAATGCAAGAATTGTAGAACGACAATTAAAACTGACCCCCAACGACAATTGTGGAACATCGTCACCCGGAGTAATTCTTTCCCAACACAACCGCAGGGAAGGCCCATAACGGTGGTGTTGGGAAAGAATGACCTCCTCCAACTCCAAGCGTGGAACAATCGATTTTGTAATTGTCGTCGAGCGCAATTCTAATTGTCCTCGCACAAGAATACCGTCAACTTGTCTGTCCCAGAAAACAATTTTCGGCATCCCAGGTGAGGGTGGCATCCTTGGGGATAGGCACGTCGGGGTTGAGGGCATTGGCACCAGGAACGGGGCCGGTGGTCATGTTGCCATCGACATCGTAGGTTGGCTGGAGATTGGCGGGGTTACTACCGGCGGGGTAGTTGATCCGGCGATATTGGTTCAGGGAGTCGGTACCCGTGCTGGTGCCGGCGGTATCACCGAAGTAGGAGGTGGTGGCTGCGTCATTTTAATTTGTCTGTCTCAAAAAACGCAAAAAACCTGCAGATCCGCCAAGCGATCCGCCCGGAAGAAGAAGAACTCGGGGACATCTACAAAAAACTCGGGCTATCCTCCGAGCCCGGCGGCCTCCAGCGAGTGAGAATTTAACAAAATGAACAGAATGTAGTGCCCTAAGGGATTTTTAATGCCTGCAAACCGTTGAGAATACAAGGATCCGAGTTCGGCATGTTAAAAATGGGTTAATCGAACAGATTAAGGATTAAGGTGGGGCTTTCACCCGCGTGATTTAGCCTTCACAGGCGTACTGGTGCGCAACAGGGGAGGCTCTGTAGCTCACTCCTTAGAACTAACCCATTTCGGGATATTTTTCTGTTCAGAATCGAGATCGAAAATTTCGACATAGTCTGTTCCTAGATCTTCAAGGAAATTGAACGACGCTTTAAAATTCATACCATCTGAGCAGACAAAAGCGATTTCATAAGCACCATACCCCTCTAATATCCATACATTTTTCCACTCCGAACCCTTATCCACATCGACAAAATGTAACTCCATCCCAATTTGATTTTTTCCCAATCCGGATTTGAGAGATTTCATGTAACTCCTTCTAATAACCTTATTCTCCTTCCCATGAATTTTTGTCAGAGTAACCAAGGCGGCTACGTCTCCCTTTTTCACATCACATGACACGTAGATGCTGTTCTTTGATTCCTTAGGAGAATATTTTAATCTTATTTTATCATTTGCTACGGCTTCAAAAGAAGAGAAAAAAATCAGCAGTAAAAAGATAGAAATCTGAGAAAAATTCATTTCTTATCCCCTTCTTTCTTAGAAAGTTTTCTTGGAGTGGTTTTCATACAAATCCGCCTCCTAAGAACAGCCCCCTCACTATTGCACTCGTAAGACCAGTAGAGCCAATAGATGTTTTTGTGATCGACTACAAAACTAACGTGCTCGGGCCTAAAGGGAGCATCTGGGCCACCGTTCGATCCTCCGGGTGTATCACCAGCTGGAATCCATCCATTTGCAACCGTAGGCTCATTATTTTCGCCGGGAACTCCTTCGGGGTGCGAGTGTATTTCACTGATGGCGTTCGGTGGAATTGGCACAGTTGGAGTAATTTGATGAGGGCTGGTCTTACTTCTAAGCCAACGCTCAACCTCCACTTTTCCATCCTTGATTACAATCCATGCTCCTTCCTCATGTGGATCATTGCTACCCGAAGGAAGATTACTTTCCGACGCTATGCCTTCAGCAATTTCGCGAATTTTTGACTTCACTTGGTTAAAAGAGTCCTCATAAAAACACACTTCAACCGTCCACTCACCTTGAAAGTCTCCATACTTTTTCTTCCATGCTTTCTTAGCAGCTTCGGTTTGCTCTTCCGTAAGATGAGGACTAGGCCTCCCCGTCGCAGGATTAATAGCAAGCGGGTCTGCTGGCTTTGGATCGAGCCCTAAATAATCATACCAGTAACGTGGACTGTTGTAAGAGAAGCCATACAGGTTGACTCCCCCTCTCTCCCCAATCGGATCTCTGCTTGGCCAATATGTGCGACCCGACGCGATCTTCGTAGTGGTAAGGCGATTTCCTTGGCGCGGTTGCTTGGTTTGAGGGCGATTTTGCCGGTGCGATTGCGCTGCATCACCAAAAAATCCCCAGACGCGGTTTTTCGCGGTGGGGTCGCCTTTCTCGGGCGCGGGTGATGTGAGGCTAAATCCCATAAATCTAGGCGTGGCTATACCATCTTAAAGCGGCTTTGGGCAGCTAAAAAGAGAGGGTTTTTGGGGTTTTCGGGGGCGGTTTTAGCTCTCGGGGGTGGTTTCGGGGTCTTCGGGGCCGGGTTTTTGGTCGGTTTCTTTGGCTTCGGCGTGGTGGGTTTTGGCGTGGACCGCTTTTAATTGCTCGATGCTCACTTGGGTGTAGATCGAGGTGGTTTGATTCGCAGGCTCCACCCGCCTGCTCACCCCTGCGGGGCACGTCGCTTCTCTCCTGTCTAAAACACCTCCAAGCCTCCGGTGTTGTTCAAGCTTCTGGAGACTCATTTTCTGAAGGGTGACAGGCGGGGAATCGTTTTCGGTGAGGGGGCGGTGGGTGATGCGTGGTCTGCCTGCGCACCTTCGGAGCTTTCTGAATCGATGGTGCTTGGGACCGCCAGCCCAGGCTGGCGGCTAAATGCCTGCGTCCCTTCGGGACTGTGGAACCAATACGTGTGCGTCCCTTCGGGACTGTGGAGACCATCATTCAAGGTGCCAGCCAATCTTCAGGCCTCGGTGCGGCCACTGGGTTCTTGCTCGGTAAGGGGATGTCTGGATGGTTTGGTGTTGCGCACCACTTTGATATCGGGTTGTGTTTCTAAATTGACGTCGGGTGATTTTGGGCGGATTTCCACGCTTTCATCGAGTTTCGTGACCAGTGGGGTCGCGCTGCAAATTGCCTGGCAATATTTACGCATAACATCTTGGGTGTAGGATTCCAACGTGTTTGCAAGAATCTTGTTAACTTGTCTGTCTCAAAAAACGGGGCCTCAAAAACGGGGCCTTAAGGAGTTCTTTGCCGGGTGGCCGATGGTCCGGGCCTTCGTTGGCGAAGGAATTTGGGACAAAGTCCGTAACGACCACAGCCGCCGGGGAGGGGCCGGGGTCAGGTGGAATAGCGGTCGGACGTCGA
>Ga0209491_10002824_pt1 | contig 29979 bp, 27 predicted proteins | sample BON02_FD_187213 | JGI IMG/M metagenome (GOLD analysis project Ga0209491, IMG submission 187213) | Freshwater microbial communities from Lake Bonney liftoff mats and glacier meltwater in Antarctica - BON-02 (SPAdes) (version 2) | ecosystem: Environmental > Aquatic > Freshwater > Ice > Glacier...
CTTATCGAATTGTTCGATCCGGACGAACGGCGGGACTTTGCCAGCGCGATAACCGATCTGATGTCGAGCGACGTGATCGCCGAACTGAACGATTACGTCCGCGAAGACATGATGGATTCGCTGTCCGCACGCTCGGTCGCGTCGATTGCGGGCCAACTGGAAACGGACGATGCGGTCCAGCTGATCGAGGATCTGGAGCCTGCGGAACAGCGCGCCGTGCTGGACGAATTGGACGCGGATGACCGCGCCGCGATCGAAAGCGCGCTGGCCTATCCCGAAGAAACCGCAGGCCGGTTGATGAGCCGCGATTTCGTGGCGGTGCCGGAACATATGACGGTCGGCAATCTGATCGATTATCTGCGCGAAGATGGCGGTTTGGCGACCGATTTCTTCGAAGTGTTCGTGGTCGATTACGCCCATCACCCGGTCGGCACCTGCCAGCTAAGCTGGATTTTGCGCACTCCGCGTCAAATCGCGCTGACCGATGTGATGAAGCGCGATCAGACTCTGATCCCGGTCGGCATCGATCAGGAAGAAGTCGCGCTGATGTTCCAGAAATACGCGTTGATCTCTGCCGCTGTGGTCGATGATAGCGGGCGGTTGGTCGGCCAGATGACCGTCGATGACGTGGTTCATATCATCTCCGAAGAAGCCAGCGAAGATGCGCTGCTGATGTCGGGTGCAGGCGAAGGCGACATTAACGAACCGATCCGCGAAGCTTACGGCGCACGCGTCCGCTGGCTCGTCGCCAATCTCGGCACAGCATTGATCGCCAGCCTGATTATCGCGGCCTTCGGGGCGGCGATCGAGCAACTTGTCGCGCTGGCGATACTGATGCCGATTGTCGCCAGTATCGGCGGCAATGCTGGCACCCAGACAATGGCGGTATCCGTTCGCGCCATCGCAATGAACCAGCTGACCCGGGCCAACACCGGACGCATTTTATGGCGAGAGCTGCGCGTAGCCTTGCTGAACGGAGCAACCATTGCAGTATTAGTCGGCCTCGCCACTGCAGCGGTCTTTACCCCGATGCTGGGCGTGGTCATTGCGGTTGCGGTAATGGTCAACATCGTCACAGCGGGCCTGGCCGGAGTGCTGGTGCCGGTGTTTTTCGAGCGTCTGAAACAGGATCCCGCAGTCGCCAGTTCAGTGTTCGTAACCATGATCACCGATTCGATGGGCTTTTTCGCATTCCTCGGGTTGGCGGTTGCCGCCGGATTGGCGGGTTAGGCGATGGCCCTGCACATGACCAAGATCGCGTTCCGCAGCGAAAGCATAGATACCCTTCGCGCTTGGCTGGAGGCTCAGGACCCGATCGCCCGCCTGACCACCAAAAATCGCCCAACCCGGTGGGAGGAAATGATCGGCGGATCGCTCTATTGGATCCACCAACACGCTCTCATCGGCCGCAGCCCGATCCTCGGCTTCGAGAAAACTCCCGAAGGAAAATGGTGGATCGAACTGTCGCCCGAACTCATCGGCGTCCACCCAAGACCCAAGCGCGCCCATCAAGGCTGGCGTTATCTCAAGGGCGATCCTCCGCCCGATTTGGCCGAAGGGGAGGACATCGGCGACGTCCTGCCGGGGAAATTGATGGGCAAGTTGGCGCGGCTCGGGCTGGTTTAGGGGCTAAGGGTCAAGTCTGATTTCAGGCGGCAAGCAGACTGCCGGCCTTTTTCGCGCGGCGGGACCAAACGTCCGCAATTGGGTGGAAAGTAGGCAATGGGTCGGCTCCCCGAGCGATCAGGATCATTCGGCTATCAAGCACAGCCGAGGGAGCACTTGGGCGTGAAGATGCGATTGGTGGAAAGAAGATTGCAGTGCTGGCTGTTTTCTTAACCAACCATTCTCTTCAAAGCCGCATCATGCCGATCAATGAAGTGGTGCTTAAGCGCGCCAAGAATATGAGCACCGAGGATGATGTAAAGTAGGTATGGCAGGATGTATTTGTGGAAGGTGCCCCAGATTATATAGACATCACTTTTGCCCCATAGCGGTTGGAGTTCCCAAGCAAAGAAGAAGGTTGGGAAGCCATGATAGCTGGTCATCATGTAGCCGGTAACGGGCATCGCGAGCAACAAAACATACAGCAAAATGTGCACGCGATGGGCCCATTTGCGTTCTGAAGGTTTCAGCGAAGCGTCAAGTTCAGGGCGCTTGGATCGGCGGTTCCAGAACAGTCGCACAAATAGCAGCGCGAAAACCAAAACACCGATTGTCTTATGGACCACATAGTAATGGTTCCGGAACCAGGCGTCCTCCGGGATCATAGAGGCAAACATACCTATGGGAATGAGCGAGATGAACAATATCGCTGTGGTCCAGTGGATCATGCGCGAGATCAATCCAAAACGATCGGGCTCGTTTTCCGCGGGTAAAACCAGCTCTTCGGCACTGCTAAATTGCTTTGCAGATGCCCATGACAGCATCAGGCCGGCGAGCATCGCAACACCCGCCTGAGCCCACAAAAATGCTGGTTTAGCAGAGTCCATAGGCGTCTGGTTCGGCTTCGGATCTCCCAGAACTCCAGTCCCGATGGCTCCGACGAACCAGACAACGACAGCAAAGCAACCCAAGGCCGCGAGCAATGTTCCGAATGCCCGCACCTTGGGTGCGCGAGTATTCATGAGCCATGCTGTGAAAATCGAGGCAACCACAATCGCGAGCGCGATCCAGCTTTCGCCATTAGGTACTGGCACTATTCTTCCCCTTGAGGTTGTTCTGTTTTTTGCATTTATTGAGTTTCGTCGGTGGACGAACTTTCCTAGTGAGACTGTTGGTGCGAAGCCAATCAGTCGACTTGGGTCACCATGGTTTCGCGCGGCTTCCGCACCTTGGCCATTGGCAGCAACCAATCACCTGTTGGATCGCGATACCCCAAGGGCAAGAGGACGACCGAACGCAGCCCGCGTTCTTTCAAGCCCAATATCTTGTCTACAGTAGCTGGATCGAAGCCTTCCATCGGAGTGCTGTCAACTTCCTGCTCAGCAGCAGCGACCAGACCGACGCCCAATGCAATGTATGCTTGGCGGGCTGCGTGCGCATAATTGATCTCTGCATCGCGCGGCACGTAGTTGGATTTGAGATTGCCATAGTAATCGTGGATCAGCGGAATTTCGCCGCGCGCTTCGATGTTTAGGCTGGTGACCTCATCGATCCGTTCGTCTGTGTAATTGTCCCACGCTGCAAAAACCAGCAGGTGCGAGCCGTCTGTAATGGGTGACTGGTCGCCAGCTGCGGCCTTGATTTTGGCCAGAACGTCTGGGTTGGTGACCAAGATCAGTTCGAACGGCTGCGTGCCGCTGGACGAAGGCGCCATCCGGATCGCCTCGATGATTGCATCGACTTTTTCTTGAGGGACGGTTTTGTCCGGGTCCATTTTCTTTGTGGCATATCGCCAGTTCAGCAGCTCGAGCAGTGTCCTGTTGGTCATAATCGTTCCTTATTGTCTCAGTCCGCATAAGTTGGTATAAAATTGTTACTGACTAACTATTCGGAACTGATTCTTCTTGCAAGAAGGCACAGGGATGAGACCCAGTCACACAAAGGGAACCATGATGGCAGATTGCTCGACATTGACGCTCACCAGCTCCGCACTAAACTCGGATCAGTGTCCCGATTGTCAACGCATCAACGAGGTTCTGACCCGAGTGGGCGACCGCTGGAGCGTCTTGGTAATCATCTCACTCGCTCAATATGGGACCTTGCGGTTCAACGAGTTGAAGCGGAATCTTGGTATCTCGCAGCGTATGCTCAGCCTCACCTTGCGTGAATTGGTGCGCGACGGCCTGGTCCATCGCAACCAATACCCGACGATCCCGCCAAAGGTTGAATACAGTCTGACAAAGATGGGCGAGTCGTTTCGGGAACCTGTCAACTCTTTGGGGCTATGGGCGCTCGAAAACCTCAGCAAAATCGACGCGGCGCGGGCCAGCTATGATGTCGACAAAGCCGAATAGAGTCCGGCGACGTTGCATCAGTTGAATGTCCGCACATGGGTCAATAAGACAGTCCGCTCTTACTTCGGCATATTCGATACAAGCCGTTGAATCAGCAGCCCTTCAAGCCGCGATCTTCTCCGCCACTCGCCGCAGCGAACTGGCATAAACTTCCGGTTCCTGTGCGCCCGGGATCAGGAACTTGCCTTCGACCACCATCGCCGGAACGCCGGTGATATTCATGTCGAATGCGGCTTGTTCTTCTGCCCGAACATGGGCGGCGAGTTCGGTGCTGGTCAGCGCGGCGGCGGCGGCTTCACGGTCCAGGCCCACGCTGGCGGCGATATCAATCAGTATACCGTGGTCGCCAAGGTTAAGCCGCTGGCCGAAATGCGCGTCGAACAAGCTGAGTTTCAGCTTCATTTGAACATTCGGTCCGGCAGATTCCAGCGCCCAGATCAACAATTTGTGCGCGTCGAAAGTGTTCCACATCATCGCCGGCGGAGCCTCTCCAGGTCCGGAATAATCGAGCGAAACGCCCGCATCCACCGCCGCTTGCCGCATCTGGTCTTGCACACTGCGGGTCTGGTCAATTGTACGGCCATATTTACGAGCGATATGCGCGCTTCGCTCCTCGCCCTCGGGTGGCATATCGGGATTGAGTTCAAAGGCGTGCCAGCGAATTTCGGCCTCGATCTCGCCTTCCAGCAGCGCCAGCCCCTTGGTCAGCTTGCCGTAACCGACGAGGCACCACGGGCACATCACATCGGACCAAATATCGATTGTCAGTTTACGCGCCATATCTTGCCTCAGTCCCCGTTCTCACTCTCAGTCCTTGTCGAGCCACCATGTCACAAGGTTATGGGCAATTGCAAAGCTGCGCGGGAAGATCAGCGTCTCGGTCCCGGCCTCGCCCGCCGCGCGCGCTTCTTCCAATTCGGCGCGGGTGAACCAGCGCGCGTCTTCAAGCTCGGTCTTGTCAATGGTGATATGCGGATCGTCACAAAATGAATGACAGCCGATCATCAATTGGCTGGGAAACGGCCAAGGCTGAGTGGCAAGATAGGTAACATCGCGTACGCGGATACCGGCCTCCTCGTACACTTCGCGGGCAACTGCTTCCTCGATAGTTTCGCCCGGTTCGACAAATCCGGCGAGCGCCGAAAACATCCGTACCGGAAAACGTGGTTGGCGGCCCAGCAGCAGGCGGCCCTCGTGTTCGACCAGCATGATCGTAACCGGATCGGTGCGCGGAAAGTGCTGAGCCTCACAGGTATCGCAATTTCTCTGCCAACCGCCCTTCGTCAGCTTCGTATCTGCACCGCAGCGGGCGCAGAATTGGTGGCGGGCGTGCCAATCAACCAATGAACGGGCAATGCCGTATGTCGCCAGATCGGGCAGCGCGAGTGTTTGCATTGCCTGCCAGATCGCGGGGTTGGCATAGGCAGGTCCGGTTGCGCCTTGATCGGGCACGGCGGCAAAGCAGCCCTTGCCATCGATCAGGCCAAGGAACACCAATTCGGCATCATCGGCCGCATCGGCCAGTGTGCCCCAGCACAGCTCGCCGGCATCGCTGATTACCGGCATCAACCCATCCAGCTTAAGCAGGCGGGCGCGCCAATTCATCAGTCCTGCCAGCGCGTCGGGATCGGCGCGGATATGATCTGCGCGGTCGAGCTGGGAACCAGCGAACGCAACGGTTGGTGCATTCATCCGGTTGGGGCCGCTTGGGCTTGCATTGCGGTAAGATCAGCAGCCACAGCCACCGGAAATGCGCTGTGCACCGGATAGGCTTCAGCCGGCATATATTGGGTAAACAGTGAAGCCCGCAGGCCGATCTTCATATTGACCAACGCCACGGTGCCAGCCGCCCCGCCCCAGCCAAAGGTGCCTGCCTGCGCGCCCAGCCCAACTCGTCCGCCTGCGCCAAACCCGGCACCATTCGCATAAGTGCCCGCAGTATCAACCGCGTCTGGAAGCAGGTTCGAAGTTCCAACGCGCACCGCCAATTCGCCCATCACGCGGGTTCCGTCGATCATGCCGTAACCAGCCAGCATTCGCAGGAACCGGTCGTAATCGCGCGGGCTGGAAACCAGCCCGGCACCGCCAGCAGGGAATGGCGGCTTATCGGTATAAATCGAGGAGCTGGCCATATCGATCGGGATCAGCGCCCCGCCTATTGCGCCGTAATTTGTGGTCAGCCGGCCAGTTTCGCTTTGCGGAACCTGAAACCAGGTGCTGTCCATTCCGGCTGGCTTGAAAATCTTGTCGGTCAAAAACTGATCGAATGGCATTCCAGAAGCAACCTCAATTACTCGTCCAAGCAAATCGAGTGACATAGAATAACTCCAGGTCGTGCCCGGTTGATAGACCAGCGGCATAGTCGCCAGACCGTCAGCAAATGCCTCCAGACTGGTGACTGCTTTGCCATTTGGCAGACCTGGAATAGGCAAGCGGCTGACCTGTCCGGCAATCAGACCCATCTTATTATAGGCCGCCACAATCGGCCCTTTCTGAATGACTGAATAGCCGATGCCCGCTGTGTGGGTCAGCAAATGGCGAATGGTAATCGGGCGGTCGGCCGGAACCGTATCCGTGATCGATCCGTCGGCGACTTTTTGCACCTGCATATTGGCATAGGCCGGCAGAATTTCGGCCAACGGCTGGTCAAGGCGCAATTTGCCCTCGTCGATCAGCATCATCGCTGCCATGCCGGTCACTGGCTTGGTCATGGAATAGATCCGGTACAGGCTGTCGATCCCGGCAGGCCCAGCCTGCCCCAGTGCCAGAGTACCTTTGGCGAGGATTTCGGGTGCCTGCTGTCCCCATCCCATCGCCGCGACCATGTTTGCCAGCGGATCGCCGCCATATTTGCTGACCATCGCCGCAACATTGGCCCAACTTGTTCCGGCGGCGCCGTCATGCGCAAAGGCGGCAGCGCCCATCGGCAAGCCCGACAATGCAGCACCCGCACCCAGCCAAGCCCCGCCCCGCAGCAGCGAACGCCGCGAAACATTAAATTCCTCAAATTCCCGATAGGCCATCAGACAGTCCTTTTTTGCAATCTGTTGGCGGCGTGATGCTCGAACCAAGGTGAACGGTCAATTGCCGATCTTGCATTTGATGGCTGTGGTAGCTATATAATACACATGCTTAATATTCTCTCGATCCTGATCGGTATCATCGCTCTCGTCCTGGCCATTCCGTCAGCCATTCCCCTGCTTGGCTGGGGCAATTGGATTGTCCTGCCAATCGCCGTTCTCGGCGCGGGCCTCGGCGCGTTGTCCAGTTCCAAAACGGGGCGTAATTTCTGCCTGGTCGTGATTGTGATTGCGGCAATTCGGCTGTCCATCGGCGGCGGTATCATCTGAGCTTCAGGCTATGGCTAATCTTGCCGCCTTGGCGAACAGCGTTGGCAGGCCGGCATCGTCCAGCCGGTCCAGAGGCCACCATTCACCGCTGCCCGGGACATCCTGTGCCTTTCCGCAATAGCGCCGAACGGTCAATTCCAGCGAAAAATGGGTGAAGGTATGTCGGATCAATCCTGCTGCCTTCCATTCACCGGGAATTGGCACTTCGCCCGTTCCGTCGCCCGATGCGGCCCAGCCATCATCGGGCAGGCTACGCATTCCGCCCAACATTCCCTTACCTTGACGGGTGACTAGCCACACAGCGCTGTCTCGCTCAATCCAATAGGCTGTTCCCTGACGCAGCGGCTTGGGCTTCTTGGGCGCCTTAATCGGATAGATCACCGGGTCACCTTCCGCCCGGGCGGCACAATGCGCCGTCAGCGGACACAGCAGGCACTTCGGATCGCGAGCCGTGCAAATCCCTGATCCCAAATCCATCATCGCCTGCGCGAAATCGCCAGCCCGCTCCTGCGGCGTAATACTGTCAGTGTACTGGCCAATCAGCTTGCGCGACCCCGGCAGAGGTGTTGAAATCGCGAACAAGCGCGAGACAACCCGCTCAACATTGGCATCCACCACCACGGCGCGCTGGCCAAAAGCAATCGCCGCCACTGCCGCTGCAGTATAAGCGCCCAGCCCCGGCAATTTGCGCAGGTCCGCTTCATTCGCAGGAAATCCGCCCATATCCGCCACTTCCCGGGCGCAGCGGACCAGATTGCGGGCGCGGGAGTAATAGCCAAGACCCGCCCATGCCGCCATAACGTCTTCTTCTGGCGCGGCAGCCAGCGCCTCAACATCAGGCCAGCGGGCGGTGAATTTCTCGAAATAGGGTTTTACCGAAGCCACGGTGGTTTGCTGCAACATCACTTCGGATAACCACACGCGGTAGGGATCGGGCGCAGGAAATCCGGGTGCCGCACGCCACGGCAGCGCCCGTGCATGGCGATCATACCATTCGAGCAATTCGCCGGAGACTTCTCCAGAAAATGCATACGGCGTTGATGGGATGCTGGCAGTCACCCCGCGCCTATGGCATGGGTTGGCTGGTAATGGAAAGCGACAGCGAAAAACCGAAGGATCCGCCAAAGAAGGCTCTCCCGAAGACCGGAGCCAAGAAGGCTGCGAAAAAGCACGTCCGCCCCTATGAGCGCGCACGCGGCGGTCCGGCCAAGGCAATTGCCGATCTGATGCCGCAAATCGGGCGAACTGCCTTTCGCCGGTTTGGCTTCGTCCAATCTTCCGTGGTCACTCGCTGGCCTGAAATTGTCGGCGAAACTCACGCTCGTGTCTGCGCGCCCGAAGCGATCCGTTTCCCGCCCGGTGAGAAATCTGATGGCATTCTGCAATTGGTGGTCGTTCCCGCCCATGCGCCGCTGATCCAGCACGTAATCCCTGAAATTATGGACCGCGTGAACCGTTTCTTCGGCTATGCAGCGGTCAGCCGTGTGAAAATCCGGCAAGGTGTGGTTAAGCCGCCTTCTGCTGAAAGGCGCGCGGTGGCACCTCCATCGTTAAAGCCGATCCCGATGGAATTGGGTGACAGCTTGCGCGATATTGGCGATCCGGAATTACGTAAAGTACTAGAATCACTTGCCCGTTCGCTAACCGGACCGACGAGTGAAACGAAAGAAGACAACAACTGATGATCAAGAAACTTGCCTTCACTGGCCTCGCCGCATGTGCGATGATTTTTGCCACAGGTGCGTCCAGCAGCTGGATCAATCAGGTTACAGAGACTGATGGCGGCCACCGGATCGGCAAATCCGACGCCAAGGTCACGGTCACCGAATTCGTGAGCTACACCTGCCCTGCCTGCGCCAATTTCACCAAGGATGGCGGCGGGGCGCTGGAAATCGGTTACGTCGCAACGGGCAAAGTTAATCTCGAAATCCGCCATATCATTCGCGGTCCGGTCGATTTGACCGCCGTGATGCTGACCCATTGCGGTGCGCCTGAAAAATTCCCGAGAAACCACACCGCATTCATGCTGAAACAGGATCAATGGCTGGCTGTGATGGACAAGACCACCACCGCCCAGCGTAATCGCTGGGTCAGCGGTGATTATGCCGCCCGCCGCCGGGCTATCGCCAGTGATCTGGGCTTCTATAAGATTATGGAGCAGCGCGGGTATCGCCGGACGGACGCGGACAAATGTCTGGCGGACGATGCCAAAGCGACCAGTCTGGCAGAACAATCAGACGAAAATCGGGACAAGCATTTCGTGACAGCGACCCCCAGCTTTGCCGTGAACGGCATCACCTTGGCCGGAACCCATAGCTGGAGCGTGCTTGAACCGCAGATCAAGCTGCGCCTCCCCTGAAGGATACCATGAAGGATGCCTTGGATGCCTGCTGCACCCTCTGCTATCGTCTTAGCTGTGGAAACTGGGTACGCATTCTTCTACCTTAGTGCAAAATCAACTAACCTAATCCTCTCAGACTCAGGATATTGACCAAAATGACCAAGCTCCGCCGCATCACTTGGATGACATTCGCAGCCCCGATCGCCCTGGCCTTGACCGCTTGCGGCGATAGCGGAACGACAGATGGCGAAGTTGCTGAAGGCGAACCGATTGCAGCAATCGCGGCACCAGCGGGTCAGGAATGGTCACAAACCGCTACTATCAGCGAATATGACGGCTACGTAATGGGCAACCCTGATGCGCCGATCAAACTGATCGAATATGCATCGCTTACCTGCGGGGCCTGTGCGGCTTTTTCCGAAGAAGCTGCCGATGCGCTGCGGGATAAATATGTCCAATCAGGCGTGGTCAGCTACGAAATCCGCAATCAGATCCATAACGGTATCGATCTAACACTCGCCCGTCTTGCCCGCTGCGGACAGCCAGAAGGCTTCCATCCGCTCGCGGAGCAGATTTGGTCCAATTTGGGCCCGATTTTGCAGCGCGCGCAGGGAAACCCAGCCGCCTTGGATGCAGCGATGTCCATGCCGGAAAATCAGCGATTTGTTGCAGTGGGCGAAACAACCGGCTTGCTTGATTTCTTCGCCGAACGGGGCATCAGCCGCGATCAGGCCAGCAGCTGCCTGGCTGACATCGGATCGGTTCAGGCCATCGCAGATCGGTCAGAAAAACAGTCTACAGAATTCAACGTTACCGGTACCCCGACATTCTTCGTGAATGGCTCGCGGGTTGATGGGACCACCTGGAACATCGTCGAGCCCCTGCTTCAACGCGCAGGCGCCCGCTAAGGCGTCACCGTAGGGGGGAACAGCAACCGGAATGCAAATCAAGCGGCTCAAGCTCAGCGGATTTAAAAGCTTTGTCGAGCCTGCTGAATTGCGCATCGAACCCGGCCTGACGGGGGTTGTCGGGCCAAATGGTTGCGGAAAATCCAATCTGTTGGAGGCGATCCGCTGGGTTATGGGCGAAAATTCGCCCAAATCCATGCGTTCCGGCGGGATGGAAGATGTGATCTTTGCCGGCACGCAGTCGCGTCCACCGCGGGATTTCGCCGAAGTCGTACTGCAGGGCGAAACCTCCGATGGGGAGGAGCTGGACGTCACCAGACGGATCGAACGCGGGGCCGGTTCCGCCTACCGGGTAAATGGCCGCGATGTGCGGGCCAAAGATGTCTCCCTGACCTTCGCCGATGCCGCCACGGGCGCGCATTCCCCTGCGCTGGTCAGTCAGGGTAAAATTGCCCAGGTCATCGCGGCAAAGCCAACCGAACGCCGCCAGATGCTGGAAGAAGCCGCCGGGATCGCCGGGCTGCACGTCCGCCGCCGCGATGCCGAAAGCAAGCTTCGCCAGACCGAAGCCAATTTGGCCCGGCTCGAAGATTTGATGGCCGGTCTCGATACGCAAATGGCATCGCTCCGGCGGCAGGCCAAGCAAGCAGAACGATACACCAGATTGTCCGATGAAATCCGGGTGGCAGAGGCGCGGTTACTGTTCGCCCGCTGGCGCGATGCGGCAGCGGCAGCGGAAGCCGCGCGCGAGGAAGCCAAGGCAGCCGATGCGCGGGTTATAACGTCTCAAAGCGCCACCAATGAAGCGCAAAAGGCTCAGCATATGGCCGCTGCCAAACTGGCGGAAGCCCGCGAGGAGCTGGCCGACCGCCGCGATGACAGCAGCGCGCATGGTCACCGGATGGCCGCCCTGTCGAGCCAGTTGGAGGCCGCCGAACAGCGCCTCGCCGACCTTACCCGGCAAAAAGTGCGGCTGGAGCAAGACCGCGGCGAAGCGGACCGCATGACCAAAGATGCCGCCGAAGCGCTGGCGCGGCTGGAGAAAGACCTCGCCGCCAGCGAGGCGGCACTGGCAGAAGATGAAACCCGGCGCCCTGCCCTTGCGGCAAAGCTGGAGGATCAGGAACGCGCAGGCCGCGCCGCCGAACTGGCATTTGCCAAGGCAACCGCCGATCACGCCGGGGTCGAGGCCGAGTGGCGCGTGGCGGCAGCAGCGATGGCTCAAGCGCAATCCCGGATCGACCGGTTGGACGGCGAAGCCCGCAGGCAAGATGCCGCCCGCGCAGCCTTGTCGGATGACACCGATCCTGATGCAGCCGTCAATGCTGCGAAGGATGCAGCGGCAAAGGCGCGCAATACGCTGAGCGAAATGCGCGAAGCACTCACTTCAATGCAATCCCGCAAGCAAGCCCTGCAGGAAACCAGAGACGAAACCGCCAGCGCTTGTTCCGCCGCCCGGGCCGAATTGGCCGGGATAGAACGGGAATATAGCGCGCTGGCCCGCGACCGGGACGCGCGGGAGAAACGCGCTGCGGGACGCTCCGGATTGCCCGCTGCGCTGGACAAGGTACGTGCCGCCAAGGGTTACGAGCGCGCGCTGGCGGCGGTGCTGGGCCGCGATGCAAAGTCGCCGCTCGGTACGCCGGAAAGCAAGGCAGATGGGCGGTTCTGGACCGGCCGCGACGCGCCTAAGCCAGTGGCGGATAGCCTCGCCGCACATGTCCGCGATTGTCCGCCGCAATTGGCCGCGCGGCTGGCGCTGGTCCATGTGGCCGAGACTGACGATGGCCGGACGCTGAACCCCGGCGAATGGCTGGTCACGACAACGGGCGCGCTGCGCCGATGGGACGGGTTCATCGCGCGCGGCGAAGGTGCGGCGGAGGCCGCGCAATTGGAAGCAGAGAACCGCTTTGCCGATTTGGCCGCGCAAGTTCCCGCTTTGCGCGATGCCGCTGCGCAGGCTGAAACCGCTCAGGCCTCGGCCCAAGATGAATTATCCGAATTACAGCGAAATCTGATAGCCGCTGAACGCGCGGTCAACGAGGCAGCTGAGGAAGAGCGCCAGGCTCTACGCGCGGTCGATCAAGCTGAAGCAGCACGTGAGCGGCTGGCGGCGCAATTGGCGCAATTGGATTCCGCTGTCACGGAACTGACCGAGCAACGCGGGCAAGCCGAAGCCGAACTGGCCGCCACACAGGAAAAGCAAGCGGCCCTGCCCGATCCCAGCACAGGGCGCGCGACATTGGATGCAGTGCAGGCCAAGCACGAGGCGGCGCGGTCCATCTTGCAGGCCGCAACAGCGCAGCTGGCCGCACATGATCAAGGGTTGGCAGTGGCGCGCGAACGCACGGCGGCGCAGCGGACCGATATGGCAAATTGGCAGGCGCGGTCCGGCGATGCTGCGCGAAGACTGTCCGATTTTGCTCGTCGGCTGGAGGAGATTGAACAGGATCAGGCGGTTATCGCAGCCAAGCCCGCAGGCCTCCACCGAGAGATCGAACAAGGTGATGCAGTGCGCGAACGGTTGGGCAAGGAACTGACCGAAGCGGAGGCCGTGGTCGCCCATGAAACAGCGGCGGCGCAGCTGGCCGACCGCACCTTTGCGGAGGCGAACGAAACGCTCAGCACAGCCCGTGAGGCCCGCGCCGGATTATCCGCCCGTGCAGAGAATGAGGAATCGCGCCGGGGCGAAATGGCCCGAATTTCCGGCGAACGTTTCCAATGCCCGCCGCCAATGCTGGCGGGCCGATTTCAATTCGATGCTGAGACGGTCAAGAATTTCTCCACCGAATCGAAGGAAATGGAGCGTCTGACCGCTAGCCGCGAGCGGATCGGTCCGGTCAATCTGGTCGCCGCTGAGGAATTGACCAAACTCGAAGAAGATCACGGGTCCAGCACAGCCGAACAGGCCGAACTGGCCGAGGCAGTGAACCGGCTGCGCGGTTCGATCGGCAATCTCAACCGTGAAGGGCGCGAGCGGCTTCGCACCGCGTTCGAGCAAGTGGATACCCATTTCCGCAGATTATTCACGCGGCTGTTCGAGGGAGGTCAGGCGCATCTGGCGCTGATCGACAGTGATGATCCGCTGGAAGCTGGCCTTGAAATCTTCGCCCAGCCGCCGGGCAAGCGGTTACAATCACTGACTTTGCTGTCAGGCGGCGAACAAGCGCTGACCGCGATCGCACTGATTTTCGCTTTGTTTTTAACCAATCCGGCCCCGATTTGCGTGCTCGATGAAGTCGATGCACCGCTGGACGATGCCAATATCGACCGGTTCTGCGATTTGCTGGATGCGATGAGCCGCGAAACCAATACGCGCTATTTGATCGTCACCCATAATGCGGTGACGATGAGCCGGATGCACCGGCTGTTCGGGGTTACCATGGTCGAACAGGGCATTTCGCGTCTGGTTAGCGTTGACCTCGGCGTTGCTGAGGAATTGCTGGCGGCAGAGTAGGCTAGGCGATCAGGCCAAGGCAGCGGCCAATTGCGCCCGTATCGCTCTCAACTGTGCGATAACGTCCGCAGGAACTTCACCCAGCGTATCCGTGGTCAATTTAGCGGCCCTTGATTCTGGCGCCATTCCAGACGAATCGGCAGGAACTGCAACGGTTTTACCATCCTTGAGCGCCTGTTGAGCGCCCTTCAGAGCGTAGCCATCCCGATTGACCAATTGATCAATCATCTCCAGCAATCCGATATCTTCGGACCGGTAATATCGCCGACCGCTGCGTTTCAGCGGCTGCAAGGCTGGGAATTGTTGTTCCCAATATCGCAGGACATGAGTCTTGATGCCAAGCGCCGAACTGACTTCACCGATGGTGCGCAACGCGCCATCATCTTTGCCGTCATTAAATTTGGCGCTCATCCAGTCATCTCCCCACGATCAGCCCTTGGCGATCCGTTCCTTCAGCAATTGGCTGGCGCGAAACGTCATCACTCGGCGCGGAGTAATTGGAACTTCTACGCCGGTCTTGGGATTTCGGCCAATCCGTTCCTTCTTGTCCCGCAGAACAAAGCTGCCAAAACCAGATATCTTGACGTTTTCACCTTGCGACATCGCGACACTCATGGTGCCAAGAATAGCCTCAACCATGTCGAGAGATTCCGCGCGGGAAAAACCCATCTTGCGATTAATAGTCTCCGCCAGGTCAGCACGAGTTAGTGTACCCACAGAACGCATCATCAGCGTTTTCCTTCTTCTCGGGCGCGACCCTTCAAAAAAGTATTAGGGTATTTCTATCTATTTTTAGCTTGCTTAACAACCTGTTTAACAAACAATCCCAAGAAAAGCCGGGGATTTGCTTGCTAGATGCGCACTAAGCTGGCGCCCCAAGTAAACCCGCCGCCCATTGCTTCGAACATTACTAGGTCGCCTGGTTTGATCCGGCCGTCCCTGATCGCAACGTCAAATGCCAGCGGAACAGATGCGGCCGAAGTATTGGCGTGTTGATCGACTGTGACGATGACTTTTTCAGCCGGCAGGCCCAGTTTCCGCGCTGTAGCGTCCAGAATGCGGGCGTTGGCCTGATGCGGCACGACCCAATCGATATCGTCGGGGGTAAAGCCAGAATCTTCCAGTGTTTCCCGCAAAACTGATGCGAGATTGACCACAGCATGGCGGAAAACTTCGCGGCCCTTCATACGTAACTTGCCCACCGTTCCGGTGGTCGACGGTCCGCCATCGACATACAACAGATCGCTATGCGCCCCGTCGGCATGCAGCTTGGTGGTTAAGATGCCCGGTCCATCAGCATCACACTCGCGTGCTTCGAGCACTATGGCACCAGCACCATCGCCGAACAGGACACAGGTGGTACGATCTTCCCAGTCGAGGATCCGGCTAAATGTCTCTGCGCCGATAACCAGCGCGCGCTTGGCCATACCGGTGCGGAGCATCGAATCGGCAGTCGCCATTGCATAAAGGAAACCCGAACAGACGGCTGCAACGTCAAAAGCGATCCCGCCATTGCAGCCGAGTGCATGCTGGACCTTGGTAGCAGTTGCAGGAAATGTTTGATCAGGGGTCGCGGTGGCCAGTATGATTAAATCAATCGAACTGGCTTCCATTCCCGCAGCGGCTAAAGCTTTACGGGCCGCTTCTATCGCCAGAGTGGAGGTCGTTTCGCCCTCTGCCGCAATGTAGCGTTGCCGAATACCGGTACGTTCGACGATCCAATCATCGCTGGTATCGACCCGCGTTGCCAATTCAGCATTGGTTACCGCCGTACCAGGCAAGGCCGAACCGCTACCGCAGACGACCGAACGGATCACTTGGAATCACGCAGGTGCGCTTCGCTCAATGCCGCCATATCAGCAGTAATCCGCTGGGTCAGATCATCTTCGAGCAAGCGCGCGGCAACAGCCACCGCATTGGCGACGCCGCCAGCCGTAGCGCTACCGTGGCTTTTGACCACCACGCCATTCAAGCCAAGGAAAACTGCGCCATTATGGTTATTCGGGTCTAGATGATGCTTGAGCAATTCGGTGGCCGGCCGGGAAACCAGAAAACCGATTTTTGACCGCAGGGAACTGGTGAAGGCGTTACGCAGCAAATCAGTCACGAAGCGCGCCGCACCCTCGATCGCTTTCAACGCGATATTGCCGGAAAAGCCATCCGACACGACCACGTCCACTTCGCCGCGGTTGATCTTGTCCGCTTCGATGTAACCGTCGAAACTCATCGCCAGCCCGGTTGCGGCGCGCAATTGCGATGCGGCATCCTGCAGTTGGTCGGTGCCCTTCATTTCTTCGGTACCAATATTCAGCAACCGTACGCGGGGCGATTCGCGGCCAGTGACGATCCTTGAATAGGCAGCACCCATAATTGCGAATTGCACCAGATTGCGCGCATCGCATTCGGTGTTGGCGCCCAGATCGAGCATAATCACATCATTATCGCCAAGCGTCGGCAACAACGCTGCCAGCGCAGGCCGATCGATCCCGGGCATTGTGCGCAAGGCAAGCTTGCTCATTGCCATCAGCGCGCCAGTATTGCCGGCGCTGACTGCAGCCCCAGCATCACCAACTTTCACGGCATTTACCGCTAGGCCCATCGATGTAGTTTTTGCCCGGCGCAAGGCCTGAGTGGGCTTCTCGTCGCCGCCGACAACATCCTCGCAATGGAGGATTTCCGATGCAGCGCGCAAATTGGGGTGCGCTTCAAGTGCAGTCTTGATCCGCGTTTCGTCACCCACCAACAGAAATTTGAAACGGTCATGAATGCGGCGAGCTTCGGCCGCACCGTCGACCATTACGCGCACGCCTACATCACCGCCCATCGCATCAATCGCGATACGCGGCAGGCTCATCAGCGCATACTCCGTCTAATTGCGGAAATCAGAGTCCGACCGCAACGATCTCACGACCGTTATAATGGCCGCAAGCGCTGCACAGATTGTGCGGACGCTTCAACTCGCCGCAATTGTTGCATTCGTGGAATGCCTCAACCTTCAGCGAATCATGGCTGCGGCGATTGCCGCGGCGGTGCGGGGATACTTTACGTTTTGGGACAGCCATTGCAGAGCCTGTTCTTTAAAAAATCTATGTTTCGATCAAAAATCTTATGGCCGCTCTAGGCGATGGGCAGGCGGCGCACAAGGCGTACCACATAGGCACCATCGTTTATTCCGTCGAAGCGGCGAAGGCGCGGCCTATACCGGATTCGCTGATGGTTGCAAGCCGTCGCGCATATCGGTAGCAGGTTGAAACCGATTCGAGGGGATTTTACCATGTTGCTACCAGTTACGCTTACGTCTGCCGCTGCGGCCGCGATTATCGGAATTTGGCTAATGGCGCGCGTTGGTCAGGTCAGAGGCTCCGAGAAAGTCAGCATTGGCGATGGCGGCAATGACAAAGTTATTCGCCGGATGCGCGCTCATGCTAATTTCGTGGAAAGCACCCCTGTCGTGCTCGTATTGATCGCCGTGATTGAACTGGCCGGCAAAGGTGCCGCGTGGCTTCCTTACGTCGCGGGCGCATACATGCTTGGCCGTATCGCACATGGCCTCGGCATGGATGATGGCGAGTTCGGCAAAGGCCGGTCGATCGGCACCTTGATCACCATGCTGACCTTGCTCGGACTGGCAATTGTGGCGGTGCTAATCGCCCTGCAAGTCATGTGATTACTCAACCGAGCGCGTAATCGCTCACAAATTGATTGGTCTTTCGTTCCTGGCCAAATGTGCTGGTTGGCCCATGGCCGGGTATGAAAGTTACATCTCCGCCCAGAGGCCAAAGTTTCTGGGTGATCGCGTCGAGCAAGTCCTGATGGTTGCCCATCGGAAAATCTGTGCGCCCGATAGAGCCCTGAAATAATACATCGCCGACAATCGCAAACCGGCTTGGCTGGTGATAAAACACCACATGGCCGGGCGTATGACCGGGGCAATGGATCACATCCAGGGTCAATTCGCCGACGGTCACCGTGTCGCCGTCCTGTAACCAGCGATCAGGTTCGAACACCTGGCCATTAATGCCGTATTTCTTGCCATCTTCGCCTAGGCGCGAGATCCAGAACCGGTCGGCTTCGTGCGGCCCTTCGATTTTCAGGCCGAGTTCCTTGGCCAGCACCCCGGCTTCACCACAATGATCAATATGACCATGCGTCACGAGGATTTTCTCGAGCGTTACGCCAGATTTGGCCACCGCCGCTTTCAACATATCCAGATCACCGCCCGGATCGATCAGCGCACCAAGCATTGTTTTGGTACACCAGATCAGGCTGCAATTCTGCTGCAATGGCGTCACCGGCAGGATCGCTGCGCGCATAGGGGGCTGGTTGGTATTGGCTGGGTCGGTCATGGCCGTTAGTTGGCGGCTGCGAGACAAGATTGCAACTGGCGGAGTTGGAAGTCCTAAAGCCGCCCGCTCTTCCAAACTACCCGGCCAATGATCTCGACCTCATCCGCGCCCACTTCTACCGGGGGATAGGCCATGTTCTGGCTGAGCAGCGATAGCCGCCCCGCCCCCAGGGAAGCGACTCGCTTAACCACCAAAGTATCGCCCAGCCGAACCACGTGAGCTCCGTCACGAAATGGTCGCGGCGCACGGTCGACCAGTATTTCATCGCCGGCACGCAGCAAGGGTTCCATCGAATCGCCTTCCACCCGAATGGCGGATAGCTGTGCTGCCTCCAGCCCCTGTTCGCGCAGCCAACGGCGCGAGAACCCAAAATTATCAAACGGAAGCTCCGTCGCCGAAATCGAGCCGGGACCAGCCGACGCACCCAGAGGCAAACGCGGAACCTTGATCCATTGGTCATCCTGCGAGGAAATCGGAAGTCTCGCTGCAGGGTTGTAGGAATTTTCCTCCGGTCCGCCGATCTCCGATTCGAGGACTCCGAAGAATTCCGCCAGCGTCCGGCGATCTCTCTCGAGCAAGTGCTTCGGACTGCCTTTCCGTATAAACTGCTGTAAATACGTGCCATTTCTGCCGATCAAGCGGGATAGGGCAGATAGGCTGGCGTTTCTTTCTTGCGAAAGCTCCAGCAGCCGCTGGCGTGGATCGGAATCTGTATTTCTATGTGGTCGCATCATTTTTCCTACCTAGACGATGTATTTTTCCTAGACAAGTAGGATTTGAGCCGCGACGACACGGGTGTTGGCCGAATCGCCAACATTTCAACGGGATGCCTGGTTTATAGGCTGCTCATGACATCACTGCCTACAATTGATGAGGGTTCGCATGCTCATTCGTACGATCGAAAAATTCCTACGCAAAACTGATATGGCCGCCACCAAATTTGGTCGGCTCGCCGCGCATGATCCGCGCTTTGTGCTCGACCTGCGCAATGGCCGGATGCCCCGCACCGGAACCGAAAAACGGATCGAACAATTCATGACCGCTTATCAGGACGCAAATTATCAGGAGAATGCGCATGTCGGTTGAAATTGCGATAAAACCTGCCGTTCGCAAACCGCGCCGCGGACCTGCCGAAAAATTACGGGAGGCGCTGACCGCACTTGCGGGCGGGCACGCGCAGATCCTGAACCATTCCGAACGGGCATGGGCCAGCATTACCTTCTCAGGCGCTCGCCATCGGGTGGAATTGGTATTTGACGGGATCGAAGCGGCCAAGGCCGGCGAAAATTTCATTGCCGAACTGCCTGACCATGAATTCGCTATTCCCGGGCAGTTGGTGGCCGATGCCGCAATCCTGTCGGTCGATCACACTATGTTGCCGGACATACGGCTGGTGGTGAAGGCAGAATTGCTGCTGCTGCAGGATGCGTGATGTACAGCTGCAGGCCTTACCCCGCGCTCTCCCGCCGGATCACCAGATTGCGAATTTCGCTCATGTCTTCCATTGCAAAACGGATGCCTTCGCGGCCCAGACCAGAATCCTTGACCCCGCCATAAGGCATATTGTCGACCCGGTAGGACGAGACATCGTTGACCACTACGCCGCCGACATCCAGCACATCCCAAGCATCCAGCACCTGATGGATATCGCGGGTGAAGATGCCTGCCTGCAGGCCGAATTTGCTGTCATTCACCTGTTCCATTGCTTCCCCGAAATCGGAGAATTTGGACAGGTTCGCCAGCGGGCCGAAGGCTTCTTCTGTGCTCGCATCGCAATGACGCGGCACGCCTTCCAGCAAAGTCGCCTGCAACATATTTCCGTTCCGCTCGCCGCCGCATAGCAGCGTGGCACCGGCAGAAACGGCATCATCGATCCAGCCCTTGAGGCGCGTTGCTTCCTTCTCGGAAATCATCGGGCCGATGAACGTGTCGCGGTCCTTGGGATCGCCGGAAACCAAGGTCTTCGTCTTGGCGATCAGCATATCCTTGAATGTATCGTAGATATCTTCGTGGATGATGATCCGCTGCACCCCGATGCAGCTTTGGCCGGACTGGTAGAATGCCCCGAAAATGATCCGTTCCAGCGCATGATCCAGATCGGCATCCTTATCGACGATCACCGCCGCATTGCCGCCCAGTTCCAAGATGACCTTCTTCTTGCCCGCCTTGGCTTTGAGCTGCCAGCCTACGCCCGGTGATCCCGTGAAGCTGAGCAATTTCAGCCGCTCGTCCGTAGTGAACAAATCGGCGCCGTCACGGCTGGCAGGCAGAATCGAAAACGCGCCACCTGGCAATACATCGCACTCGGCCAAAACCTCGCCCATGATGATCGCGCCGAGCGGTGTCAGGCTGGCAGGCTTCATCACAAATGGACAACCCATCGCAATCGCAGGGGCAATCTTGTGCGCTGCCAGATTGAGCGGGAAATTGAATGGACTGATGAAGCTGCACGCCCCAATCGGCACGCGCTTCCACATTCCCATATAGCCCCTGGCCCGGGCCGAAATATCCAGCGGTTGGACTTCGCCGTAATTGCGGGTGGCTTCCTCGGCTCCGATTCGGAAGGTGTCGATCAGCCGGCTAACCTCGCCCTCTGCATCCTTGATCGGCTTGCCTGCCTCCACACAGAGCGAATAGGCTAGCTCGTCAAACCGTTCCTTGAAGCGGCTGACGCAGTGCATGAGAACGTCCTGCTTTTCGTAACTCGCCAGCTTCGCCATCGGTTCTACCGCCGCGGCTGCGCCCGCGATTGCCTGATCGATAATATCCGGCGTCGCCAGCGCAGTGCGGAATGCGACCTCGCCGGTGAATTTGTCCCGCACTTCCAGATCGGTGTTCGGCTGCACTGCCTTGTTGTTGAGATACAGCGGGTAGACGTCTTTGAGTTTGGTCATCGGATATCTCTTCCCCCCTTCGGGCGCCCGAAGGGGTCGGGGTGGGTCTGAAATGGCAGGCGCGTCCATTGGATACGCCTGCCCCTAAAACCCCTCCCGCCAGCGGGAGGGGGACAGCCAGCTGGGCCTACAGCTTGGCGCTCAGTTCCTTGATGTCGTGGTTCAGAATCTGGTCGTTTTCGGTATAATCCACCGGACAATCAATCAGATGTACGCCCGGCGTATCGCGGCAATGGGCCAGCACTTCCTTCAGATGATCCGCACTTTCCACCCGGTGGCCATTCGCTCCGTAGCTTTCGGCATATTTGACGAAATCGGGATTGCCATAGGTCAGCCCCCAATCCTCAAAGCCCATGTTCGCCTGTTTCCAGCGGATCATGCCGTAGCTGTCATCCCGCAGGATCAACACGGTCATATTCAGCTTCAGCCGGACGGCGGTTTCCATTTCCTGGCTGTTCATCATGAACCCGCCATCGCCGCAGATCGCCATGACTTTGCGCTCAGGGTAAATCATCGCGCTCATCATTGCGGATGGCAGGCCTGCACCCATTGTCGCCAGCGCGTTATCCAGCAGCACGGTGTTGGGCAGGTAAGCGGTATAGCCGCGCGCATACCAGATCTTATACACCCCATTATCGAGGCAGATGATCGCATCTTCCGGCATCGCGTCGCGCGTTGCAGCAACCAGATGCGGCGGGAAGATCGGGAAGCGCGCGTCTGCCGCCAGCCCCTCCGTATGCGCCACTTCGGCCTCCCGATATGCCAGCATGTGATCGAATTTCCACCGGCCCGACGGGACGATGTCATCCTTGATCTGCCAGATCGCATTGGCAATATCGCCGATGACCTCGATCTGCGGGAAATATACCGGATCGACCTCTGCCGTACGGGTTGAAAGATGGATCACTGTCGCCCCATCATGCTTCATGAAAAACGGCGGCTTTTCAATAACATCATGGCCGACATTGATGATACAATCGGCATCCTCGATCGCCCGGTGACAGAAATCGCCTGCCGACAGAGCAGCGCAGCCAAGGAACAGCGGGTGCCGTTCGTCGATCACGCCCTTGCCCATCTGGGTGGTGACGAATGGAATACCGGTTTTCTCGATAAATTGGTTGAGCATCCGGCCAGTCAGTTTGCGGTTCGCGCCCGCGCCGATCACCAGAACTGGCGCCTTGGCCGCTTCGATCGCTTTCACTGCCTGACGCACGGCCTTCACCTCGGCCGAGGGGCGGCGCGCGACAGATTTGGGGATCGGGCGGGACTCGGTCATTTCCTCGGCGATATCTTCCGGGAATTCCAGATGCACCGCGCCAGGCTTTTCTTCTTCCGCCAGCCGGAACCCTTCGCGAACCCGGCTGGGGATGTTGTCGCCCGCTGCCAGCTGGTGCGCATATTTGGTGATCGGCCCCATCATCGCGACCACGTCGAGGATCTGGAACCGGCCCTGTTTCGATTTCTTGATCGGTTTCTGGCCGGTAATCATCATCATCGGCATACCGCCCAATTGGGCATAGGCAGCAGCGGTCACGAAATTGGTCGCGCCGGGCCCGAGCGTCGCTAGACATACTCCGGTCTTGCCTGTGTGGCGGCCATAGGTGGCGGCCATGAATCCAGCACCCTGTTCATGCCGTGTCAGCACCAGTTGGATCGTTTTGGAACGGGATAGCGAGTCCAGAAAATCGAGGTTTTCCTCGCCCGGTACGCCGAAGATATATTCAACGCCTTCCGCTTCCAGGCATTCAATAAACAGATCCGAAGCTTTGGTTTTAGTGTTGGCCAATGTAATTTCCCCCTCAGCAGCAATCCCCACCGGATGCTAGCAAATGTCCTATGCGCGACCACTGCCGAAATCGGGGCTCTGCGGCCCCCTTAGAATTACACAGACAGGAGTATCAAAGGCAGCGCCAAGTGTCACCGACCAAGTTGGGTATTTCCAGGATTAGTATCCCCGAGCCGGATCGAAAATCGGCTCCAGCAGCTCTCCAGCCTTGTAACGCGCCAGGTTCTCTAGGAAGCGCTTGGCCGAACGGGCGAACATCTGGTTCTGCGCGCGCCCCGACAGATGCATGGTGATCTGCACGTTATCGAGTGTCCACAGCACGTGATCGGCAGGCAGCGGTTCCGGGTCAGTCACATCCAGCAGCGCCCCGCCAATGGCCTTATCCTGCAATGCTGTGACCAGCGCCGTTTGATCGATCACTGTCCCGCGCGCGATATTTACCACTACCGCGCTGTCTTTCATCGCAGCCAGTTCATCCGCGCCGATCATCCCCTCGGTTTCCGGCGTGGCGGGTACCGCCAGGACAACCCAGTCGAACTCACCCAGCTGACCGCGCCATTGATCGGGGCCAAGCGTACCATCCGCCCCGCCCGAACGGCGCACAACCGATAATTCGACATCGAAGGCCTTCAGCCGCGTTTCAATCAGCTTCCCGATTGCGCCATAGCCCAGCAACAGTGCCTTGCTGCCCGCCAGTTCGATCTTGCCCGGCGAATCCAGCAACCATTCGCGCCGGTCCTGCGCACGCACCACATCGCGGTAACCCTTGGCGTAATTGAGCATCATCATGATCGTATATTCGGCAATGGTAATCGCGTTGATACCCGCACCATTGGTTACGGTAACGCCGCGCTGCACCATCAGGTCGAGCGGTAGAAAATCGAGGCCGGCATAGATCGAATTGAACCATTTGAGCTTCTCGGCGCGGCGAACACCCTCGGCCATCGGTGCGTGCTGTTGCAGATCGAACCAGCCGATCTCGGCTTCGGGGGCATATTCCATCAGTTCGTCGGTCGAGGCAAACCAGCGCGGTTCAACCCAATCGGGCAAATGCGGCTCGATAGCCGGGCGAATCATAGCGCTGAGAACAGCGATGGTTTTATCTGTCATAGTTTCCAATCCCATCCGAGCAGATCGCCGTCCATCACTTCGACGCCTTTGGCGGCGAGTTCATCGCGCAAGGTGTCTGATGTGGCGAAGTCCTTGTCCGCGCGCGCCTGTTTGCGGCGGGCGAGTGTTGTTTCGATTTCGACTTCTGTGATGGCGGCGGATTTTGGTCGGAGGCGGAGGTCGGAGCGGGTAAGAGTGAGGAGGTTCAGCCCCAAGACCGAATCCATGTTCTGCACTGTTTGCAGAGCGTCAGTTGGAGCAATTGCTGTCACGCCAAAAACCAATTCCAAGATGGCAATTGCCTCAGGGGTGTTCAGGTCATCTGAAATTGCATCTGCAAACGCTTGATCATATTTGTCCGTCCCAATTTTCCCTCCTTGACCACTGGATTGCCTTTCCTGAAGCCGCTCCACCGCCATCACCATCCGCTTCAGCCGCGTCAGCGCCGCCCCCAGCCCTTCCCACGAAAACTCCAGCTCGCTGCGGTAATGCGCTTGCAGGCACATCATCCGGTAGGCGAGCGGGTGGTAGCCCTTGTCGATCAACAATTGCAGCCGGAGGAATTCGCCGGAGGATTTGGACATCTTGCCCGACCGTTCGACCAGGAAATTATTGTGCATCCAGATGTTCGCGCCGCTGGCATCGGAGTGGCAAAACGCCTGGTTCTGCGCGATCTCGTTCGGGTGGTGAATCTCGCGGTGGTCGATCCCGCCGGTGTGGATATCGAACGGAAATCCGAGCAATTTCTCGCCCATCACCGAACATTCGAGATGCCAGCCCGGTGCGCCTTTGCCCCACGGCGAATCCCATTGCATCTGGCGTTTCTCGCCCACCGGTGTCTTGCGCCAGATCGCGAAATCGGCGGCGTGGCGTTTGCCCTCTACCGTATCGATCCGGCCCTCTCCGTCCTCCGTAACCGCGCGGGCCAGCCGTCCGTAATTCGCCACGGTCGAAGTGTCGAAATAGAGGCCGCTTTCCAGTTCATAACAATGTTGGACGGCAATACCTTGCGCGAACTCGATCATTTGCGGCACGTAATCGGTGGCGATAGACCAATGCGCTGGCTGCCGAATGTTCAGCGCCTTCACATCGTCCCAATAGGCCTGGGTATAATGGCGCGCGATATCCCAGATATCCTGCGCCTTTTCTGCCGCCATTTTCTCCAATTTGTCCTCGCCCGCATCACCGTCATCGGTGAGGTGGCCCACATCCGTGATGTTGATCACATGGGTGAGCTTGTAGCCTTTCCAGCTGAGCGTGCGCCCCAGCACATCGGCAAACACATAGGCGCGCATATTGCCGATATGGGGGTAATTATAGACCGTCGGCCCGCAGGTATAAACGCGTGCCTCCCCCTCATGGACCGGGTTGAAGGTTTCCAGACTACGGGTCAGGCTGTTGAACAGCCGCAAGGGAACTGCGTCCCGATCATCCTGAGCTTGTCGAAGGGTCATAGCCACGCGCCTTGCACGTAGCGCAAGGCGCCGGTCAAGATTGCTGTGGCTGGCAAACCAATTTTCCTTACTATTCCGCAGGCTCCAGCTCGGCGTCAGTGGTGCAAGCTTCGTTCTCGGCATCTACGCCGGTGCAATCCAGTTCCGTGACCCACAAATCCTCGTTACCAGCGCCGGTTACCGGATCATCGAGCAAGGGATCCTCACGCAGCAACGCCGGTTCGCGCATGCCGACCAGGATGCCGTCGAAATCGAGGCTAACGCCCGGGCTATCATCGTCACTCGGATCAATATCCCGGTCGATCAGATCCTGGATCGGATTTTTTAGCCCGGGATTGCCAAGCACGCCCGGAAAGGTTGAGCAGCTGGCCACGCTCAGGATCAAACAGCCATTTAACGTCGATCCTGGATCAAAGATACCGGACAGACCAAGTGCCGCAATCGCATCAACGCCGGTCAGGCTGTCGACGATCCCGTTGATCACGATCATTGTCGTTGAACCCGCTGAATTGATGTTCACCGTGCCCGCCGTGAAGCCGCGCCGATCATCAAATCCTGTCCCGTCGCCGCTGTTCTGGATCAGCAAAGCGTCATCAACGGTGAAATTTATATTCCCCGCCGCAAAATAGCCTGTGTCATTTATCGCGCCATCGTTTTCGCCCAGTCGGGTGTCGATGTCTGCGGCCAATGCACCGGCGGTGTCGCTGCGGGCAAGGTCACTGATCGCTTCGATACGCGGCGCGGCAAGGTCAAGAACCCCAGCCAATCCGCCATTGGCATCTTGTACCAACAGCGCGCCGCTCTCGGGATTGACCCGGATCGCTTCGATAGCATCCAGCGCGAACAAATTATCAACGCCAGCATTGGTCATGGTCGCTACGCCGATCACGTCGATCGCCGCACCAGCCCCCAAAATCAGCCCGCCGCTGGTGCCAATATTGCCGTCCTGCGGCGTCCCGTTTCCAGCCCCGACCAATATGTCCAGAGTATCAAGGGTGATATTGCCGCCAGCACCCTGCGGGCCGACTTGGGCAGTGATGGACAAATCACCCCCGCTGAATATCCGCGAGAATTCGTCATTGCTCAGCTCGAGAATGCCGGTCGTTGGTGAACCGCCCCCTGCGCCGCCCAAGACAATGTCCCCGCCCGTGGTAATGGCGATTGAACTGGTCAGATCACTGCGTCCCAGCGATCCCGCCGAACCAATGTTCAAATCTCCCACCAATGCATCGATTGCCGCGCCAGTTGCATTGGCTTGAAGATCAAGGAGACCGCCAACGACTATCGTTAGCGCATTGGCCGCACCGACGCTGGCATTGACGGTGAAATCATTCGCTGCGGTGATATTCACATCGCCGCCGGAGGAAGTGATTTGCTGAGTGCCCGGCGAGCCTGCCGTCTGCGCAATAATGGAACCGCCGGTAGACGTCAGACCAATATCGCCAGTTGCATCGAGGCCCTGCAAATCAAGATCGCCCGCCACCGAAATGTCGATTGTGCCCGCAGTGGCACTTGCCGCCACGGTTAAGCCATTGGTGGACCGCAGGAAGACACTGGTCCCCCTCACGTCCAGCAATCCAGCCATATCTATCTCATCAATTACCGTGACCGTGCCTGCAGCCGCCCGAAGCACTGCATTGCCGCCGGTCAGCGCACCGATGCTAATACCGTTGACCCCCGCAATGTCGATGCCGCCGGTCGCCGTGACGCTGCCGGCGGAGACTGTGTCGCCGCTGTCCACAAAGACAGATTGGGCTGAAATCCCGCCCAGTGCAGCAATGCTACCGCCAGCAACGAAGCCAAGTAATCCGGAGGCAGTCGCATCGGTGAACGCTATGCTTCCGCCCGCATCAGCAGTGAAATCGCCGCCTGCCGCATCGAGTGACCCGAAGGCAATATTGCCTGCCGCATCCAGCGCAATCCCGCCGCCAACGTTAACTGTGCCGTTTCCGTCAATGTTGCCCGAGGTGGCCGTTAGAGCCAGATCACCGCCGATGGAGCCATTGGCAAAAAAGACCGAGCTGCCCGTGATGCTGGTGTTACCGCCGCTGATTGCATTGGTCAGGCTTGGGGTTCCGGTTGCGGTAATAGTGATGTCATTGACTGCATCGACAGTGCCGAAACTGGCATCGCCGACGCTGGCATCAGCCGATACCGAGCCGCCCGAAGTGACATTTCCAAGATCGATTTCCTGAGCGACCAGGTCGACATCACCATCGCTGTCGATATCGCCCGCAACGGTGTTGCCGCCGATCAATCCATTGAGCGCACTCAGGATAATAGCATTGGGTGACGAGAGGCTATCAAACAGGATATTTGTGCCGCTGGTCAGATCAATGTTGGTCCCGCTGGCAGCACCGATTGCAATGCTGCCGCCATTTAGGCTGAGCAAACCGCCCGCCGACAGATCGCCGCCGGTAATTGCTCCGACAGCAGTCAAGGTCAGATCGGCGGCGGCGGCGGCGGAACCGAAACTGATAGTCCCCACAGCCGCAGAGGCGCTTATAGTTCCTGCAGCCGTCAAATCGCCAAAACCAACATTGTCGCCGGTCAGGTCGATATTGTTCGCGCCGGTTGCTGTGCCTAAGAATACATCGCCGATACCTATCCCGGCAACAGCGTCAGCAGCGATCAAGGTAATGTTCTGAGGTACCGCCAGATTGATCGCCCCGAAACTGTTATCGCCGCCTGCCACAACTCGAAGCGCAGCTGCCGCGCCTTGATTAAAGGTGCCGACATTGATTGATCCGGGAACGGAATATTCGGCTTCGAACGCGCCGCCGATATTGACAACATCAGTCAGTTGACCGCCCGTATCGATCAGCAGCGCATTCAGGTCCTGACTTACGGTAATGCCGATATCATTCGCGCTAATCAGCGATCCATTGCCCAGCAGGCTACCTGCGGCGGCAATAGTGATCTGGTCACTGTTAATAACCGCATCAATCAAATCGATATCGCCGGTCAGGCTTTCAATCGCAAAAACATTGGCGGCATTAATGGAGGTCGGAATACCGCTACTGCCCATCACGATACCGTCTCGGATCGTGATCAGAATGTCATTTGCAGTTATGGCTGCCTGTTCGACGATCAGCTGGATCACGTCATTATTGCTGTTCTGGCCGATCTCGATCCGGTTGTCTGCCGACACCGAACCGAGGCAAATATTGCCTTGGAGGCAATTGCCGCTCAGCAATCCATTATCATTCGATTGGCCGACCGCAGCGATGACCGCATTGGACGGAGCATCCACGATATCTGCGCGGATCGAGCCGGCGCTGATCGTGCCGCCGGTTCCGTCGATTGCATTGGCGTTGAGAATTGCCGCGAAATTGTTCGCCGCAATGTCTCCGGCATTCACAATCGAGGCAATCGGGGTCAGCGGGGAAGCAAGCAATTCACCCGACCGGGCGAGCGCGCCAGCATCCAGCAACAGATTGTTGGTGCCGGTAAATGGCAGCGCCGTGTTGGGAGAAGTCGCCGCGTTGGCTCCGGCCTCAACCAATGCGCCGCTGCCGATGATGATATCATCGCCGGTTCTGACCGTCAGGCCATTGTCCGATACCGTATTCGATCCGCCGGCGAAAACCGCATTACCGCCCGCCGTCACATTGATAAAACCGGTGGACGATACGTCGCCATTGATCGCTGCGTTAAATGTGGGATCAAACTGCTCGAACGAAGGGTTATTGTTGCCGCCCGCCGCGATCGCAATCCCGTTGAGGACAAAGGTACCGGGGCCAAGTACAACAGTAACCGCCGGTCCCGTGACCGAAGCATTGTTTACCGTAGCGTTCCGTCCGGCAGAAAAATCGATGTTGGAAACAGCCTGCAAATCGTTGGCTTCTGCCTCGCCCTCCGCCCGGACCGCAATCGCAGCGCCGCTTCCGATGATGGATTGACCGTCTGCAATGAAATCAAGGCCCGCTATGGCCGTGAAACCGCCGCCACTCGCAATGGAGCTGACCAAGCCGGTGTTGTTCGTGTGTGTGATCAGAATATTGCCCGTTGCGGCCAGCAGAGTGTCGCCGCTGACCACCAACTGGCCATCACCGTCAAACACATAGGAAATGTCACCGACCACATTGACGGTTTGGTTGCCAACAATCGTATTAATGCCGCTGCCTGCTGCGAGGAAAAATCCGCCGCCCAAGGATGCCGCGACACCGGCAATATCGACCGTGAGCGACCCAAGCGAAAAGACCCTGCCCGGATCAACCGACAGATCACGGATATCGACCCTGCCGCCCAAATCTATGCCGCTCACCGTCCCGGTGCCGCCAAAGCCGCTGGCTGTAATTGTCACATCGCCCAGAGTAACCACGCCCGGGCTGCCATCCAGTAATTCGATGATCGGATTGCCGCCCAGCCCAT
>Ga0209491_10002827_pt1 | contig 29966 bp, 14 predicted proteins | sample BON02_FD_187213 | JGI IMG/M metagenome (GOLD analysis project Ga0209491, IMG submission 187213) | Freshwater microbial communities from Lake Bonney liftoff mats and glacier meltwater in Antarctica - BON-02 (SPAdes) (version 2) | ecosystem: Environmental > Aquatic > Freshwater > Ice > Glacier...
GCCAAGGAACGAGAAAAAAAAAAGCCACACCGCCATACGGGGCAAAAAAAAGACGCGACCCCGCTCCCACCCCCCGCTTAAAAAAAACGAAACGTCCAAAAGCAAAAAACACCGAGCCCCTCTCACCCGAGCTCCTCGTCCAGCCGCAGCGACAGCGTGTCCCGCTGCTCCTCCCCCGCCGGGTCCATGCCCAGGCGCATGTGCGTGTGGAAGGGCGGCATGCGGCGGTACCGCGGGTGGGCGGACGACTGGCGCGCGCAGTAATAGGCCAGGTCAAACGCGTCGCCCAGTCCCGCGGCCGACGCCAGGCTCGCGCCGTCGCGCCCGTACTCCCACATCTCAAAGATCCGAGGCGCGTAGAGCGGCAGCAGCAAGGAGGCCACGTGCAGGAGCTCGCCCAGGCGCTCGGGCCCGGCCTCGAACGCGGCCGCGTTGGTCTTGAAGCCGCGGACGTCCCACTCGAGCAGGTCCATCTTTTCCGGTGACCAGTCGACGTCGACGTTGTTTCTTTCCGACTCGATGAACTGGACGTAGGGGCCCACCCCGCGCTTGCGCGAGTACATGGTCACGTAGTCGACGGCCTCGATCCCGGGCGTCAGCGCGAACGCGACGGCCTTCGCGGCCGTCAGGTGCGCGAGGCGGCGCTTGGCGGCCGTCTGCGGGATGCGGCGGGTAGGGGGGCCCCACTCTTGAAGCTCGACGAGCTCCATCAGCAGCGGCAGGGTGATGCACGGCGCGTCGCGGCGCACCGTGACGATGGCGGCCTCGTTGAGCAGGTTGGCCAGCGAGGCCGCGGACCAGCCGCCCGTCGCCTCGGCGACGACCATGAGGCCGCCGTCGGGCACGGTGCCGCCGCCGCCGCCCCATCCGCTGCCGCCGCCGCCGCCGCCCTGTGCGCCGCCGTCCTCCCATCCCGCGAGCAGCGCCGGGTCCACCTGCTTGGTCCGCGCGTGGTACCGCAGGATCTCGGCGCGCGCGCGCGGGTCGGGCGCCGGGATCTCGTACACGATCTCGAACCTCCCCGGGCGCAGGAGCGCCTGGTCGAGCTCTGCCACTAGGTTTGTCGCGCCGATCGTCAGCACGTCTCCGGGGCGATCGTGGATGCCGTCCATCTGCACCAGCATGGTCAGCAGCGCCTGCTCGCGCTCCTGCGACCCCGGGTCGCCGCCAAGAGCCGAGCGGGAGCGGCCGATGGCGTCGATCTCGTCGATGAAGACGATGCAGGGCGCCTTTTTGTGCGCGGCGCGGTAGAGGGCCGAGACGCGGGCGGCGGCCACACCCGAGTACATCTCGATGAACTCGGATCCGACGGCCGACAAAAAGGGGACGCCGGCCTCGCCGGCAATGGCGCGGGCGAGGTAGGTCTTGCCCGTACCGGGGGGGCCCTGGAAGATGATGCCCTGTTTTTTGACGTGGTTTTTTTGGGTTTTGGTTGGTTGGCGTACGGCGTCGCGCGTGTTTTTTGAGCGGGGGGGCGGGATTGCGGCTGATGTTAGTGGTCGGCTCCGGGGCGGCAGAACAATGCAGGGCACGGAGCAAGAGGGGCCCCTTGCCGAAAGGCCATGTCACGTGGGAGACGACGACACAAAGCAACGGACGGCACCGACGAGAACAAAGGCGAGCGAGAAAAAAGCGCTCGCTCCCGCCGCCGCCGCCGGCCGACGCCCCCCACCACGACTCCCCTCCCTCTTCTCACCTTTGGCGCCTTGGCCCCCACGCGCAAGTAGGCCGGGTCCCCCAGCAGGCACTTGACCAGCACGCGCATCTCCGCCACCAGGCCCTGCATCCCGGCGATGTCCGAGAAACGCACGCCCGTGTCTTTGGCGACCACCTTGATGTCGGTGCCGCCGCCGTCCTCGTCCTCGTCCTCGTCCATGTCGGCGGTGAGCGCGGCCGCCGGGTTGCGGCTGAGGCGCGCGAATGCGCCGGCGCCGGGCGCCTTGCGCTTCTTCTTCTTCTTCTTGGTCTTGTCCGGGAGGGTGGCTTTTGGGTTGTACTCGCGGGCGCTGTTGAGTGTATTTTTGTGTGTGCGTGGGTTTGTTGTCGGTGTCGCTCGCGATCTCGAGCGCAAGAGGGAGGCGCGGGAGGTGAGCTAGAGCGTGGAAAGGAGAGAGAGGCGGCGCGCGCGCCTTGGCCGCACGCCCGGCCGCGGCCGAAACACAGAGAGCAAACAACCCCGCGCCAAAAAGAGCGGAAAAAAACAATACTCACGGCGCGCGCGTCAGCCGCTCCCACTGGCTCTGACGCTTGTCCTTCTTCTTGCTGCGCGTCCTGCGCGCCACGTAGCGCGCGAGCCCAGTCGCCGCCAGCACGTTTACCCCCACGGACAGCAGCCGGATGAACAGGCAGACGGCCGCCGCCTTTTCGTAAAACGCCAGCTTTGGCGCCGCCGTGAGCCACGCCGCGAACGCCCAGCTGTCGGCCGCGCGCATCACCTGCAGCTCGGTGCGCCCGACCTCCCCCACGCGCGTGAGTGCCTCCCAGGGGAGCAGGAAGCGGCGGGTGGAGGGATCCCAAACGACCTGCTGCGCGGCGCTCTGCCCGCGAAGGTGTCGCAGCAAGGGGCTGCTGTCCGGTCGCCAAAAGTCCGCGGGCAGGTCGACGTAGAAGCGGTACTTGTCCATGTCCCACTCGGCGGCCTCCGGGGCGTAGGCGCGCGACGGGTCCGACGGCGCGAGCGGGTCGGGCACGCGCAGGTCGACGGGCCCGCGCCGCTCGCCGCCGCCGGCGTACGACCGGCCGCTCTGCTCGAAGGTCGGGTACTGCCCGTCCCCGCCCGCCAGCGACGCCGTCCACGGGTGCGGCACCTCGACCACGGCCGTGCGCAGGTCGCCGTACACGATCACGCGCTTGACCCTGCGCGCGGACAGCAGGTCGAGAAATTTGGCGTAGGACAGGCGCATGTCGCCGAAATGGCCGGCGTCGGGGACTTTTCCGGCCGAGTCGATCCGATCGAGCACGGCGTTGACCAAAACGCGCGGCTCGCCCAGCTCCACGGCGCGCTTGAGGCGCAGCGCGAGGTCCGGGTCCCAGCCCAGGCGCTGCAGGTCCAGTCCCGCCCATGCGGGCACCCAGTCCATGAAGGTGAAGGCCTCGTCGGCGCCGGCCGCCCAGCGGCGCGCGGCGTCGGACGCGCCCGGCGGCAGCGCGGCGCCGAGCCGCTGCAGCGGGGTGGCCTGCTGCTGGTCCGGCGGCTGGTCCTGCTGCTGCTGCTGCTGCTGCTGCGCGCCCATGGAGGCGGCAAAGGCCACCGCCGCGACGGGCGACAGGGCCATGGCCGCCATCGCGCGGCGGTCAAAGGCCGGAGGCGGCGGCGGCGGCGCTGCGTCGCCGGCGTCGCCGGCGTCGCCGCCGCCGCCGCCGCTTGCCGCCGCCGCCGCTGCCGCCGCCGCGCCGGCCGAGCGCCGCCGCCGCCGCTGCCAGGCCGACAGGGGCGGCGCTGCGCGCGCGGGCAGGCGCGGGCCCCTGGCGGACGGCGCGTCGCGGAGGACGCCGCCGCTGCTGCTGCCGCCGCGGACTTGCATCCTGCTCCTCCTGCTCCTCCTCCTGCTTCGGGTGAGTCTCGCGCGCCTTCCCTCCTCCTCCTCCCGTGTGGTGGCTCAGCGGGTCGCCGATGGCGTCATTCGCAGGGCAGCTTCAGGTGGTTCTCGATGGATGGAGGGAGCGCGCGCGCGCGTCTCTGGATCTGTCTCGGGAGACCGATGGCGAGGGACGCAAGGAGCGCCGCGGAGCGGTCTCCTTGTTCCGCCGCCCTCGTTTCAGAAAGCTGGGGCTGCTGGGGCCGCGACGATGTAAGCGCGGGTGATGTAAGGTTGCGTTCGAGGTGTGTCTAGGCGTCTGTGAGTGTCTGATCTGCACATTTGCTGGGCCGTCGCGCGACGCCTCCCGCCGCTCATCAATTTTTTGCGACGGAGGGGCGGCCCCGTTCGAGAGGAAGCTCTTTGTGGCAAATATCAGAGCGGCGATGCGCGCGCTAGTGAACGACCAATGGCATGAGATCTAGAGGTGACATCCGCCTGGAGCGCTAGGTGGAGGAAAGAAAAAAGCTGTCGCCGGGCGTGTTTTCTTCAAAACGGGAACGACGGGCGGTGCCGGGCGCCTCAGCGCCTGTCGGCCAGCGAGCGGTCGCCAGCAGCGACAACGCTGGGATCGACGTGGGAAGGAAGCGGGACGCCACAGATTTGGGACGCGGTGGCGCCACCTGCTGTTCATCTACGTCGATCCCAGCATCACTGCTGGCGACCGGGCTGGCCGTCACCGGTGCGGGGGCCGGGTGGGGCAAGGGGGTGCGCCGCCGCCGCCGCCGCCGTCAAGCGCCTCGCGGCCCCGGTGGCTCTACGACACGGGGGTCTCCGCGAACGCCGAGCTGGCGCCGGGCGCGCCAATTTCGCGCGGCACGCTGCGCAGCGGCCCGCCGACCTGGGCCCGGCTGATCCGCGCGCGCCCTCGAGGGCTGCGCTCCGTTCCCTCCGTGGTGCAGGTCGGCAGGCCGCTGCGCAGCGTGCCGCGTGAAATCGGCGCGCCCGGCGCCCGGGGCCGGCGTCGCGGAACCCCGTGTCGTTCAACGGCCCGTCCGCGTCCGTGTGGAGAGGGGCTGGGTGCGGCGGGGCGGCAGCGACGGCGAGGCGAGCTCGCGGCGAGGGGTGGGGGGGGCGGGCACGCGGCGAGGGGTTTGGCGGAGGGCGCGCCGGGAGGGGCGCGCCTCGCCGCGGGGGGCGCCGGCGGGCGGGCGTGTTGGTTGTGTTTGTCGTGTGGTTTGCAATCGACAAAGGCAGCGCGCCCTGGCGAGAGCGAATTCCACGACGAGCACGAGTACTACGCGCCCGCCCCCGCCCTCGGGCGCCGTTCCAACCGACGGCCCCCTCACGCCCCGACACGACACGGCGCAGATGGCCGCGCGTCGCAGGGCCCGTCGCGGGAAACGACAAACGCGAGGGGCAGCGGGCGCTCTCCCGCGAGGGCAATGGGGCGGCGCTGCCTGACGTGTTGCGTTCTACTGCGACGGGCCCTGCGACGCGCCCGTCCATCGCCCTCCCTCGGGCGCCGTTCCAACCGACGGCCCCCGCACGCCCCGACACGACACGGCGCAGACGGCCGCGCGGAGAACGCGAGACGGCCCGCCGCGAGCTCGGGCCGACACTACAAGGCCGGGGGCGTCCGCTGTCCGCCGCTTGCCTTCGCCTGGATCGAGGGATCGGCAGGAGAAATCCATCACCCCGTCGCGCGCGGGCGCTCTCGCCTCCTGCCGGCCATGCGGCGACGTCTTACGGGCGATCGACTCGCGCCGCCCCTGGCCGGGGCCCTGCGCGGCGGCCTCCTGATGGCGCGATTAGAAGAAGGCTTGGTTTTGTTGGTATTGTTCTCCTTGTACGCGGTCGAAAAGGGCCAACATGGTGTGGGATGCGTGTTGTTTTGGTGCCCCGGTACAAGGAGGAGAGCCGCCGGAGAGGGAGCTGCCGCGTTTACAAGTGCAAGACGTTTCTTTGACCGGCGCCAGCCACTTCGCCCGACGAGGCTCGGTCGTTCCCGACTGCCGCTCTCACACCTGGTGCGGGCTCATGAAGCAGTCGCATGTGCCCGGGACGTGTGTTAGCAGCGCCGTCCTCCTCTGTTTGTATCGTCCACGCAACAAAGAGCTAAGCACGCCTCGACCGCACAAGAGAGGGACAGGCGCGCGCACGAAAACCATCGGCGACTTTCAAAAACGCCACCCCCCCTTCCTCCCAAGACAACAGGGAACAAAGCGAGAAGGAGGAGGATGAATGACGTCGCCCCGGTAGCGCCGCACGACGCGGCCGTGGACGAGCTGTACGCCGGGCTGTTCGACGCGCCGCCCCCGGCGCCAGTTGTCGCGCCGGCCGCTGCGCCGCGGCCGCCGCCGCCGTCGCTGCTGAATCCCCGCCCGGCGAAAGCTGCGGCGGCCGACAAGGCCAGGCCCGACCAGCAGCAGCCCCTGCTGGAAAACAGCAACGCCACCAACATCACCACAAAGGGCGCCCTCGTCGCCCTCTTCGACGAGGCGCGCCTCGCCGACCTCGAGCGCGCGGCCGCCGACGCGCGCCGCGACGCCGCCGACGCGCGCCGCGACGCCGGCGCCGCCCGCGCCGCCGAGCAGAGCGCGCTGGACGGGCAGCGGGTTCTGCGGCGCAACATCTCGTCGCTGTGGCTGACGGCGCGCCTGGAGGTGGGGCGGCTGCGCGAGGAGGTGGCGGAGCTGCGGGCCAGGGTCCGCAAGGGCGAGGAGGGGCGGGCGCCGGGGGCGGGGCCGGTCCAGCAGCGGGAGCCGCGGTGGCAGCAGCAGCAGCCGCAGCCGCAGCCGCAGCAGCCGCAGCAGCCGCCGCGACCGCCGCCGCCGCAACACCACTCGCGGCCTCTTCCTCCTCCTCTTCCTCCGCACCAGCACCAGCAGCAGCAGCACCAGCACCAGCACCACCATTACCCCCCGCAGCAACCGTACCACCACCCGCACCCGCACCCGCACTCCCGCCCGCGCACAGAGGAGCACCCCCCCGCCAAGCGCCCCCGTGGCCACGACCACTAGGCACACACGCACACGCAAACGACGCCGCCGCAAGGTTTTTTTTTTTGCAACACTGTGTGATTTAATTCCGCTCCGAAACGGCGCCTCCCCCCCTCCTTCAAAGAATGTTCGTTGCCTCCAAGAACTACGCCCCCCAAACACCGATCTGGACGCCCTCACGCGGGGCCCTGCCCGCCGCCGTTGCCATTGCCGTCGCCGTTGCCGTTGCCATTGCCGTTGCCGTTGCCGTTGCCGTTGCCGTTGGCGTTGCCGTTGCCGTTGGTCGCAAAAGCCTGCTGCTGCTGCTGCTGCTGCGCCTGCGTCTGCATCGCCGCGTGCAGGTCGTGCATGTAGGACGCGGCGGCCGGGTAGGGCTCGAGCGACATGGCGACCGGGGTCGACGCCCCAAGGGCCGCGGGCGGCGGCGGCGGCACGCCTCGCTGCAGCTGCGGCTGCATCTGCTGCTGCTGGTGTTGTAGGGCCGCCGCCGCCCAGGGCGAGGGGGCGACGTGGCCGTGGCCGTTGGCGTGGCCGTTGGCGTGACCGACGCCAAACGAGGGGCCGCCGCCGACGCCGCCAAATGAAGGCCCACCGCCGCCGACGCCAAACGAGGGGCCACCGCCGACGCCGCCAAACGAGGGACCGCTGCCGACGCCAAAGCCCCCGACCATTCGCTGCACGGGCGAGTCGCACGCGGGCCTCGCCGTCACGGCGCCCGCGAGGCGGGGGTGGTGGCGGTGCGGCGGGTGCATCGCCGCCATGCCGAGCGCGCCGCCGCCGCCGCCCATCGGCGGGGTCATCATGCCCGCGCTGCCGCCGGCGCCGCAGACGCTCGGCGCGGCGCCGCCGCTCGTGCCGCCGCTGCCCGCGACGCCGGCGGCGCCCGGCGCGCCGCCACGGCCGGCGGGCGGCGACTGCGTGGCCGAGGGCACGCTGCCCGGGGCGCCGTGGTAGGCGGTGGCCGCGGCCGCCGCGAGGCCCAGAGGCAGGGGCCGCGAGGGCACCTTGCGCAGGCGCGCAAAGGCGGCGACCGCGGAGACCCGGCCGGCCCCGCCTGCGGCGGCGGCCCCGCCGGCGCCGCCGGCCCCGCTGCCCCGGCCGCCGCCGCCGCCGCCCCCCGCCGCCGCAGCCACGGCCCCGGCCGCCGCCGCCATCCCGCCGCCGCCTCCGCCGACCAGCGAGTGCGGCGCGCCGCTGCCGAGCGAGCCGCTCGGCAAGCTCGAGCCGCCCGGGCCGTGGCTTGCCGACGTGCCCAGCTCGTCGACGCGGCGCCGGCGCGTCCAGGGCGCCGCCCCGCCGCGCCGCAAAGCGCGCTGCCGCTCGCGCCGCTGCCGCGCGCGCTCCGCGGCCGCCAGCGGCAGCGCGCCGTCGACGTCGCTACCGCCGCTGGCGCCCCCGGCGATCCCGCCGTCGTCCTCCGGGTCGGAGCCGCTCGCGCCGCCTGCCTTGCGGCGGCCGGCCCGGGCACCGCCGCCGCCGCCGCCGCCGCCGCTGCTGGTGCTGCTGTCGCCGCCGCCGCCCCGCCCGCCGCCCCGGCCGCCGCCGCCGCCGCCGCCGCCGCCGCCGCCGCCGCCGCCGCCGCCGCCGCCGCCGCCGCCGCCGCTGCTGGCCGCGCCGAGCAGGTCGTCCGTGTCGGTCCAGTCGCCGTCCTCGGACGGCTGCATGGGGCCCGCCCCGGACAGGTCGCGGCGGTGGTGTGAAATGGGGTGGCGCGAGGCGCCATTGGCGGCCGCGACGCCCAGGCCGTTCGGCCTGCCGTTGGCGGCAGCCTCGTCGTCGCCAAAGGCGCCGCCGCCGTCCTCGTCGTCGTTTTCGTCCAGCCCCGACGACGACGAGCTCGAGGCCGACGGCGTCTGCGCCGCCTCGGGCCGGCCCTTGCGCCAGCTCACGTACGTCCGCTCCAGGTCGAGGTAGCGCGCCGACCGGTCCAGCAGGTATGGGTCGAACGGGAAGAACATTTCGAGGGGCCGCGCGACCGCCGCCGGGCGCAGCAGCAGCGCGGCGGGAGCGGGAGGAGCGGGAGGGGCGCCGGCGCTGTTAAGAGGCGCCGCCGCGGGTGCGGGCGGGGCGGCGGCGGCGCCCGGCAGCAGCGCGCGGCAGTCGGTCAGCCCGAGCGCGTACGCCTGCGCCACGAACTCGGCCACCACCGACGGCAGGCACAGGCGCAGGGGCGCCAGCCGGTGCCTCAGCAGCGGTGCGATCTCCTCCCGCACGAGCGACGCGGCCGCCTCAGCCGTCTGCCGCTTTTGCTGCTGCTGCTGCCGCGCCGCGACCTCGGCCTCGGCCTGGCTCTGGTGCGGGTGCGCGTGCGGGTGCCGGCGCGCCCTCGGCCGCCGCACGAGCGCGTCGAGGTGGTAGCACAGCACGTACATGCACGCCTGCACCATGGCGTAGAAGACCTGGTGCCGCGTCAGCAGCGCCTGCTGCTCGCCCGCCGTCAGGCGCGCCGTCAGCGCCGCGCCGTCCACCGCCGCGCGCGGGTCGGCGCCGTCGGCGGCGTCGGCCGCCGCCGCGTACTCTGCGCACGCGCGCGCGACCTGCCGCAGCGCGACGAGCATGAGGGCGTCCGGCGCGCGCTTGAAGCGCGCGAGGAACGACGCCAGGTAGGCCGCGCACGCCGAGCGCGTCATGGCGGGCTGCCGGGGGTCGAGCAGCCGCGAAAGCAGGCACGCCAGGAAGGAGCGGCAGCAGCGGTGGCGGTCGTCGCGGCCGTGGGGGTCGCCGTCGTCGTCGCTCAAGGCCCGGGCCTGGGCTGCGCCCGGAGGGGCCTCGCCGCCGGGGCCGGATCCGCCGAGCGGGGGCCAGGCGGCCGCGGCCCCGCGTCCTCCTTGCTCGCCGCTCGGCGCCGCCGCGCCCTCGGGCTGCTGCTGCTCACGCTGCTGCTCCTCCGCCGTCGCTGCCAGCTTTCCCCCAGCGCCGCCCCCGCCGCCCCCGCCGCCGCCGCACTCGCGCACCGCCACGTAGAACAGCAGGTACTGCGCGAACTTGGAGCGGTGCGTGTGCAGCAGCGTGCGCTCGAACGAGGACAGCAGCGCGTGCCAGGCCGCCGGCAGCCCGCCTCCGCCGCCCCCCGGCGCGCACCGGCGCGCCAGGTGCTCGAGCGCGAGCTCCATCATCGAGTCGAGCTTGTCGGCGGCCTCGTCGACGGCCGGGCGGCGCGGTGCGGGAGCGGGGGCGCGCCGTGCCCGCTGGAGCTCCTGCCCCCGCTGCTGCTGCTGCGACGGCTGCTGCTGACCGAACGGCGGCGGGGACGCCGGCCCTGGCCGCGACGCAACGCCCTCCCACCCGCCCCCGCCGCCAACCGCGGCGGCCCCGGCCAGCAGCTGCGCGTGCATCTGGTGCATCGACCCGTGGATGTGCAGCTCGTTCATCCCCTCGAGCTCGAAGATGTCCTCCCCCTTGAGCGGCCGTTCTTGCTCCTGCCCTTGCCCCTGCCGCTGCCGCTGCCGGCCGCCGCCGCCGCCGCCGCCGCCGCCCATGCTTTCTTCCTCCTCCTCGTCCGTGTCCGTCACCCCCTCCTCCTCGGCCGCCTGCTCGGCGGGCGCGCCCCCGCCCTCTCCTCCCTCAACGATGTCCTCCCACCGAATGTCCACGTCGACCGAGAGCAGGTGCTCGACCGCCGCCTGCAGCAAGCCGTCCCGCAGCGCTGGGCCCCGCGCGCCGAGCGACAGCAAAAAGACGCCGCGCAGGTATAGGCACTGCGCGTCGCGGTCGCGCAGCTTGTGGGGCGCGGCCTGGGCCAGCAGGGGCAGCGCTGCGGACGCCAGGGTGGGCACGAGGGCCAGGGCGCGCTCGAGCGCCGCGACCACGGCGTCCTGGACGCGCGCAGCGTGGCGGCTCGGGCGCCAGGGCGCGCCCGGCGCGCAGCCCGCCGACAGCGCGTACGGGGGTTCGCGGTCGCGGTCGAGGTCGGGGTCGTCTTGCCCGCCGTCGCCGCCGGCGCTTTCCCCGGGTCGCCTTCTGGCTAGTGCTGCTGCTCCTGCTGCGTCTGGTTGAGCGCCCCTTGTCGCCGCCGCCGCGGGCTGCTGCCGCTGCCGCCTCTCGGCCCCCTCGTCCTCGCCGGGCGCGCCCGCCGCCGCCGCCGCCGCCGCCGCCGCTCTCTGCGCCGCCTCGGCCGCCGCCAGCGCCGGCGGCGGCAGAAGCGCGCCCACGAGCGCCTGCAGGCACGCCGGGATGAGCGCCGGGCTGGCCGCCACCGCGTTCACCAGCAGGTCGAGCGCCGCCTCGCGCAGGCAGGCGGGGACCGCCCACGCGCGTACGGAGAGCGCCTCGGCGACGGCGGCGTCGTGCCGCCGCTCGCGCAGCGCCGAGACGTTGGCCGTGAGCGCGCGCAGGAGGAGCGCGAGGGCCTGCGCGGCGTCCGGGTCCCCCGCCTCAGCGCGCCGGCGCAGCTGCGACAGCTCGCGCACGAACGTGGTGTAGGGAGAGGGCGCGGCGTGGTGGTAGTGGGTCTCGTGGCCGTTCGCGCCGCCGCCACGGGGCGCGCCGCCGCCGCCGCTGACGCCGCCGGCCGGCGACGCTTTCGCCTTGAGCGCCGCGTAGACGTACTTGCGCAGGAGGGCGGCGCTGCGCGAGTCGTCCTCGTTCGCGCGGCGGTCGGGGCGCGGGGTGTCTGTTTGTTGTGGCATGTTTGTTTTGAGGGCGCGGGTGTGAGAAACGCGGTGGTTCTGCGCCGACTCTCGGTCTCTCTCTCTCTTCTTCGTTTTACGAATCCAGACGCGATCCACTGACCCTCATCGGACGCGTCCATCATGATTGGTGCGTTGTGGTGCCTGCGCGTGCGTGTTTCTCTTTGGGGGGGAGGACGTGCGATTGACGAGTCGAAGGAGGAGGGGGCGGTGCCGTGTCTGTTTGCCCGCCAGGTAAACTCTCTACTGCGTTAAGGATCCGCGAGAGAATGGTCGATGCATGAGTGATGGTCGGGGGGACAAGCGCTTTTCGCGAATCGATGCTGCTCGCAGAGTGGCCGCGCCCGCACTTCTTTGGGCGGCCGCGAGCTGACGTCGGCGGCGGTCGCCGAGCGCCGCGCTCGTCGACCAAAACGAGCGTCGTCGCGCCAAGACTAGGGCCGGCTCTTTAAACGACCAACAAAACCCACACACACCAATCGATTATACCTTTCTTTGAGATAGTGACCTGGATAAACAGCAACGAGTGAGCGTGAGAGCAGGCGCAGAGGAGAGAGAGCGAGAGACTGCACGTTTCAAACGAGCAGCGACAGCCCCCCTCTCCCTCTCTCTCCGGGTCCCAACTTGCTCCCCAAGCCGAGGCAACCACGACCACAGCTCTCCGATGATGCGGCGACCATGAGCGACGATTTCGCGGACGTGGTGAGCATGAGCAGGAGGAGGAGGTGAACGCGCCGCGCGTGCGACGAGGGGGAGACGCTGACGCCGACGCCAACACTGCCGCCGACACCGACGCCGCCGCCACCGCAAAACACAAACAACAACAACAACAACACAGGACTTTGATGCCATCGACCGCGTCGTCCAGCAGCACTACAACCAGCGCTCGGGACCGCCGCAGGGCCCCCAGCCCCCACCTGGGGTCTGGCAGCCGCGGTCGCCGCCGCCGCCGCCGTTGCCCGTCGCAGCGGGCCCGCCGCCTCCGCCTCTGGCAAATTGGCCGCCGCCGTCGCCGCCGCAGCAGCAACAGCACCAGCCGCCGCCGCATCATCAACCGCACCAGCTGCAGGGCCTCTATTTCCCCCAGCAGCAGCAACCCTCACACCAGCGACCGCCGCCGCCGCCGCAATGGCAGCCGCCGCCGCCTCATCTGCCTTCGCCGCTGCACCCGCACCAGCAGCAGCAGCAGTTTGAGGCCGCGCGGCCGGGCCCCCCCCACCCATGGCAGCAACAGCCGCAGCATCAGCACCAGCAGCAGGATCCGCAAGCCCATAACCAGCACGGGGCCCCCTACCAGCCGCACCATGGGTTCGCCCCGCCCGCTGCAGCGCCGGCAGCCGGCCCAGCGACGCTCCTTCCGCCAAACCAGCAGCAACAGCAGCAGCAGAAACAGCAGCAGTTACACCAGCAGCAGTTACACCAGCAGCCGCAACATCAGCCGTTCCAACAGCCTGCACCCGCCCCGCCTTGGCAGCAGCAGCAGCAGCAGCAGCAGCAGCAGAGGGCGCCGCCGCCGCAGCCGCCGCCGCAGCCGCCGCCGGCGCCGCAGCCGCAGCAGCTGCGCCCGCCCCCGCCCGCACCGCCGCCTCAGCCCTACCGCCAGTTCGCGGCGCCCAACCCTCTCGCACTCCCGCAGCAGCAACAGCAGCACCAGCAGCCGCGCCTGGTGGACCGCGCCCTCCTGATCAACGCGCCGCACCGCGACGCCGGCGCCCCTCCGCCGCCGCGAGGGCCGCCCGCGACCACCAACACCAGACAGCCCGCGTCCCCGCCTCGGCCGCAAACGTACGCGGCCCAGGCGGCCGCGGCGCTGCAGCGCGCGCAGCAGCATCAGCAGCAGCATCAGCAGCAGCCCGAGCGGCCCCGTAGCGCCGGATCGAGCCCCAAGCGCCCCAAGCCCCCGGGCGGCGGCGGCGGCAGCTCTGCTGTGCAAACGACGATGCGGCGCTTCCTCCAGCAGGCGCCGCCGCCGCCGCCGCCGCCGCCGACGGGCCCCGCGGCGCCAGCCCCCCCGTCTTCTCGCGCCTCGCTGCCGCGGCAGCAGCAGCAGCATCAGCAGCGGCCGCAGGAGGCCGGGGAGGGGGGTCTCGAGGAGGAGGCGCGCCCGCCCCTCGCCCCGTCGTCGCCGCCGCCGCCCAAAGCCATTCCGGACGACGCGCTCGACCTGACCGGCGCCACCGCGCTGCAGCTGCGGCGCGTGTTTGGGGCCGCCTCCGCCCTCGCCTCCCCCCAGAGCGGCGGCGACGGCGAAGACGACAGCGTGGTCGTTCTGGGCGGCGACAGCGACGAAGACGACGTGACCAAAGACGGGGGCGAGGGGCGAGGGGCGGAGAACCGCGCCGGCGGCCGCGACCCCGCCGCCGCCGCCGCCCCCTCCGGCCGCCCCCCCCGCCCGCTCGCCCCGCTCGCCGCCGCCGCCGACAGGCAGCGGCCGTTCCCGGACGACCGCCGCCGCGGTCCTGCGGGCCCGCCGCGAAAGCGCCCGCACCAGCACCAGCACCAGCGGCCTGGCGGCGGCAGTTTCGGCGGCAGCGGCGGCGGCGGCGGGCCCGCCCACCGTGTCGACCGCGCGGCCTTGCGCAGCGCCCTGTACCCGAGCCAGCCCCCGCCGCGCGCCTACCAGGTCGCGATCGTGCGCGCCGCCTTGGAGGCCAACACCCTGGTGTGCCTGCCCACGGGGCTGGGCAAGACGCTCGTGGCCGCGGTCGTCATGCTGAACTTCTGGCGGTGGCTGCCGGACGCAAAGGTCGTCTTCGTGGCGCCGACGCGCCCGCTGGTCGAGCAGCAGTACGACGCGTGCTGCCGGCAGATGGGCATCCCGGCGGGCGACGTGCTCATGCTGACGAGCCGCGGGGGCGGCGCGGGGGCGGGGGGGAGGGCAGGGGGCGGCGGGGGCGGGCCCGCGAGCGGCGGCGGCGCCGGGGCGCGGCGGCCGGGCAGCGGCGGGGCCGCCGCCACGGACGAGCCGGCCGCCGCCGCCGCCGCCAGCCACGACCCCGACGCCCGCGCGCAGCAGTGGGCGGCCGCGCGCGTCTTCTTCTGCACGCCCCAGATCCTGGCCAACGACCTGTCGCGCGGCGCCTGCCCCGCCCGCTCCGTCGCGCTGCTGGTCGTCGACGAGTGCCACCGGGCCACGGGGCAGTACGATTACGTAACCGCCGCCCGGCGGCTGCGCGAGGCCGGCGCCGCCTTTCGCGTCTTGGGTCTGTCGGCGACGCCCGGCAGCGACCGCGCCAAGGCGCAAGAGGTGATCACGAACCTGTCGGTCGCGCGCGTGGAGCACCGGTGCGAGGAGGACCCGGACGTCGCGCCCTACGTGCACCGGCGCGACGTGACCGCCATCACGGTGGACCCGCAGGGCGAGGCGGCGCTGTGCCTGGGCGCCATCGCCGGCCTGGCCAGGCCGCTGCTTCGGCAGCTCGCCGAGACGGCGGCGGCGGCGGCGGCGAGGCCCGGCGGCGGCGGCGGCGGCGGCGGCGGCAGCGGCGGCGGCGGCGGCGGTGGCGGGGCCGTCCCCTTTATGTCTCTGGACATGGAATGCGTGAGCTCGTTCGCGCTGGAGCAGGCGCGGCGGGCCTGGGCCGCGCAGGCGCAAGGGCTCGCGCGCGAGGCGGGCTGGGGCGGGGGAGGGGGAGGGTTTGGCGGCGGACGCTTTGGCGGCGGCGGCGGACGCTTTGGCGGCGGCGGCGGACGGTTTGGTGGCGGCGGCGGCGGCGGCGGCGCGCCCTTTGGCGGGGTCAGCCCGCAGTTCCACGCGACGCACGCCCTCTTCCACCAGGTCATCCACCTCGTGCGCGTGGCCGAGGCGCTCGATCAGCAGGGCGCGCGGCGCGCGCTCGAGGTGGCCGACGGGGCCGGGGCGGGCGGCGGCGGCGGCGGCGGCGGCGGTGGCGGCCAGGCGTGGTCGGCGTCGGGCTCTGCCGCCGCCGTGCAACGGCTGCGCGCGGCGCGCGGCTACGCCGAGATGCGCGCGCGACTCGACGCCTGCGCCTCGTCCCCGCACCCTAAGCTGCACACGCTCGCGCGCGTGCTGGCGGGCCACTTTGCGGCGGCCGAGCGCGAGCGGCGGGCTGCCGAGGCCGAGGCGGCGGCGCTCGGCCGCCCGAGCGAAGAGCTTGCCGACGCTGCTGACGCGGCCGCCGCCGCCGCCGCCGCCGCCGCCGCCCCTGCCCCTGCTCCCGCGCCGCCGGCCGGGCGCCTCCCGCCCTCCCGCGCCATCGTCTTCTGCTCCTACCGCCAGGTCGTCGCGGATGTCGTCGCCTACCTCAACAGCGCCGACCCCCCCATCTCGGCGCGCATGTTTATCGGCCAGGGCGACGGCTCTGGCGGCGGCTCTGGCGGCGGCGGCGGCGGCGGCGAGGGGCGAGCGAGCGGCGGAGCGGCCGGCGGCGCCGGCCGCAAGGGGCAGTCCGCGGCTGCGGCCGCTGCCGCCGCCGCCGCCTCCGGCCTGGCCTCGGCCCCGGCCCCGGCCCCGGCCCCGGGTGCGGCCAACCCGCCGCCCCGCGGCATGCGCCAGGCCGAGCAGCGCGCCTGCCTCGACGCCTTTCGCTCCGGCGCCTTTCGCGTCCTCGTCGCCACCAGCGTCGGCGAGGAGGGGCTCGACATCCCGGACGTCGACCTGATCGTGTGCTTCGACCCGTCCGCCAGCCCCACGCGCACGGTCCAGCGCATGGGGCGCACGGGACGCTTCCGGCCCGGGCGCGTGCTGTACCTCCTGCTCAAGGGCAGGGAGCAGGCGCAGCACCGCGGAAACCTGGACGCCGGCCGAGCAATGGCGGAGGCGCTCCGTCGCGCCGGCCGCGGCGCCTTCGAGCTCAGCCGGCAGGGCGCCACGGGCTCCGTGCTGCCCGAGGGGGAAGCCGCGCCGCGGCTGACGTTCGTGGACACGGCGGTGATGCGGCGGTGCTTCGCGGGCCTGTCGGTGGAGCGCGCGGTGGAGGAGGCGGCGCGCGAGGCGGCGGCCAGGCTGGACGAGGCGGCGGCGGGTCCGGGGGCGGCGGCAGCGGCGGCGGGAGCAGCGGGGGCGCGGCGCGGGCGGGGCGCAGGCAAGCGGGCCCTGCCTCCCGCGCCGGCCCCTCCCGCGCCCGCGCCCGACTTTTTGCTGTCGAGCGGCACGCTTGACAGCGGGACGCAGCAGCAGCAACCGGCGGCGCGCCCCGGAGCGAGGCAGCGGCCGCAGGAGCAGCAGGAGCAGCAGCAGCAGCGGCCCGAGCAAGGCGGCGGCGGGGACGAGGACGACGACGGCGACGACGACGACGCCCCGCCGCCGCCAGACCTCGGCCTTGCCCCGCTCGACGCCGTGCTGGCCGCGGCCGCGCGCGGCGAGCTGGTGCCGCTCGATCCGGACGCCGCGCTCCGCGCCGCCTGGATGGCCTGCGAAGGCCCGGGCGCGGGCGCGTCCCGGCCAGAGCAGCGGCCGCCGCAGCGCAAGACGGGCGGCGGCGGCGGGGGCGCGGGAGGCCCGGCCGACGGCGACGGGGGCGGCGGCGGGCCCTTTTGGTCGGACGAGTGGGCGCTGGGGCACCACCGTCGCGCCGTCAAACATCAGGACAGGGCGCGGGAGCGGCAGCAGCAAGAGCAGCTGCAGCAGCGGCAGCAGCAAGAGCAGCAGCAGCAGCAGCAGCAGCAGCAGCAGCAAGAGCAGCGGGAGCAGGCGGCGGCCGCGCCCAGCAGCCCCGCCGCCGCGCCCGCCGACTCGCCGCGCCTCAAGCGCCTCAAGGCCGCCGGCGCCGCCGCCGCCGCGGGCGACCAGGACGGGGCGCAGATGCTGTCGCGCCTGTCGCTGCGGGCGCGCAGCGCGAGCCCTTCGGCGCCGGCGCCAGCGCCGGCGCCAGTGGCCGCCCCCGCCGTCCAGCGGCCGCCGCCCCTACCGCCGCCGCCGCCGCCGCCGCGCAATCAAGCGCCCGCCTTTGAGTTTGAGCCGCTGGTCGAGGACTACGGCGACGACTTTGGCGCAGCCGGCGACGACGACGAAGGCGACTTTGGCGGCGGCGTGGTCCCGGGAGGGTTCTTGGAGCCCGCGGAGGGCGCGGGAGGCTCTTCTGCTGGCGCGGCAGGGCCGCTCGCGCTGCTTCCCGCAGCCGCAGGGGCGACGGCAACGGCGCCGCCGCCGCCCTCGCCGCCCTCGCCCTCGCCGTCCTTTGCCGTCGGCCCGACCCCGGCCTCTGCGAGGCCCCTCGGGGCCGACGCCAGAGATCCGCCGCCGCCGCCAGTCTTCAAGACCCCCGCACCGCCCGCGCGCGCGCCCAGCCAGCAGCAGCAGCCGCGGCAGCCGCAGCCGCAGCCGCAGCCGCAGCAGCAGCCGCGGCCGCCGTCGCACCCGTCGTCGCGGCCCGGCGCGATGCCCCCGCCCCCGCCGCGCGCCCCCTCGCTCACGCCCGGCAGCACCGGCGGCGGGGTCATCATCTCCCGGCGCGCTGGCGCCGCCGGCGCGGGCAGGGCCGCCGCGGTCCTGGTGACGCCGCCCTCCTCGGGGCTCCTCCCGCCCATCCGGCGGCGGCGGCCGGCGGTCCGGCCGACGGGAGCGGCGGCGGCGGCGGCGGCAGCCGTCGTGCTGCTGGACTCGTCCGACGAGGAGGGCGGCGCCGGCGCGGGTGACGGAGGGGCGGGCGGCGCGCGGCGCCACCGCGAGGAGGTGCGCTTGCTGAGCAGCGAGGACCAGCAGCAGCAGCAGCCGCCGGAGGGGGAGGCTTGCGACGACCAGGACGAGGAGGAGGAGGAGGAGGAGGAGGACGAGGACGAGGAGGAGGACGAGGAGGAGGAGGGGGAGGGGGAGGGGGACTCGCGCGAGAAGCAGGCGGCCGGGCGCGGTCCGCGGCGGCGGCAGCAGCAACAGCAGCAGCAGCAGCAGCCGCGCTCCCGCCCGGCAGTGCGGCAGTTCTTCGACACGCAGGCGGGCGCGTCCTCTTCAGACGCCATGGACGAGGACGACGAGGACGAGGAGGAAGATGAGGAGGAGCAAGGGGAGGAGCAAGAGGAGGGGGACAGAGGGCGCGCGGACGGCGGCGGCCCCCGCCGCCGCCGCCGTGGCTTCATCGTCGCGACCGAGAGCGAGACGCCCGGCGACGGGCGTGGCGCCACCCCGGCCCACGCCGCGCTGCTGCACCGCATGATGATGACGCAGACGCCGCCGACGGGCGGCCGCCGGCCGGCGGCCATCGGCGACCTCGTCGGGCGGCGGCGGCGGCGGCGGCGGCCGGGGGAGGCGGCGGCGGCGGCGGCGACGACGACGGCCACGCCCGAGGACGGCGGCGGCGGCGGCGGGCGGGGCGACGAGGACGCCGGCGGGGGGCCGCGCCCGCGCGACGGCCGCCGCCGCGACCGCGGCGCGCTCGGCCTCGGCGCGGGCGGCGCCATGAGCCTAGACGACTCGCCAGGCGGCGGCGGCGGCGGCGGCGGCAGCGCCGCCCACCCCGATCGGCACGACGACGCCGACGAGTACGAGTCCGGTTCGTTCGTGGTCGGCGACAGCGACGAGGACGCGCTCGGCACGGGGGCCACCAGCTCAGCAGACGGCGCATCCGACAGTAGCGGCGGCGGACGAGAGCGAGGCGGCGGCGCAGGCGCCGCCACCCAGGGCCACGTCGACGCGTGCGGGCGCTGCGGCCGCGGCGGCGAGCTGCTCCTGTGCGACGGGTGCCCCGCGGCCTTGCACCTCGTGTGCGCGGGCCTGCGGCGGGTGCCGGCGGGCGACTACTTTTGCGCGCGGTGCCAGCGGCGCCACTAGAAAAAGACCAAGGGGTGGGGCTACGGGCGCTCGGTGGCGACCGTCGCGCCGTTTCTCGGTATAATTTAATCGATATAATTTAATCGATATAATTTAATCGATATAATTTAATCAATATAATTTAATCGATGTCGGAGGCGTGCGCGGTGAAGGTTTCAAGAGAAAAAAACAAAGAAAGGGGGGACGCGACGCGCAAGCAGACAAGCGAGAACAAACGAGTCGCTCATTCGCCGCCGGCCGTTGCGGTCGCCGCGGCCGCCTCGGCCGCCGCCGGCGCCGCCGCCACGTCGGCCTCCGCCGCCCCTCCCGCCGCCTCCGCCTCTGCCGCCGGCTCGCCCTCCGCCCCGCCGTCCGCCTCTGCCGCCGCCGCCGCCGCCCCCCCCTTGCCCTTGCCCTTGCGTCCCGCGCCCTTGCCGCCCGCCGGCGCCGTCGCCTGCGCCTCCGCCCGCGCCGCCGCCGCCGCCGCCGCCTCGCGCGCGCCCGCCACCACCTCGCCCGCAGGGCGGAACGCGACGCTCTGCGCCTGCACCAATTCGAATTCGAGCAGCGACACGTTGTTGCCCTCGTCCACGCTCGGCACGGCGCCCGCCTCCATCACGGGCTCCATGGCGCCGCCGTCCCCCGCCACCATGTAGAGGCGCATCGAGCCGCGGTACATGTCGACGCGCGCGCGGCGCAGCCGCAGCACGGCGCCGGCAGCGCCGCCGGCCTTGTCGGACGACGCGGCGGCGGCCGCGGCCGCGACGGCCATCTCGACCTGCTCGGCCCCGCGCGCCGACAGCACGACGACGCCCGTGGCGTCGCCTACGAGGCACTCGGCCACGCGGGTGGCGGGCGTGTCGACGACCATCTTGCTCGCGAGCACGCGGACGAGCAGGTCCCACCCGGCGCTGGCCGGGCGCAGGTCGGCGACGGAGTGCTGCTCGCGTCGTTTTCGTTTTTTTTGTCATTGGTGTTCGTGTTTGTTTTGTTTTTTGGGGTCGGGAGAGAGGCTCGTCAGGGGTGCGTTTTCTCGTGGCGCCTGAGCGACTGAATCGCTGCGGCCGCTGCGCTGTGGCCTGGCGTCTCGTCTGTCGCTGCGCGCGCGCGAGAGGGGCGCCGAGCAGCGGCGGCGTCGGCGTCGTCGGCGGGCGGCGTTGCGCCGCGATCACTCTGTTGCTTGCTGCTTCTTTGTTCGCGGCCGGTCTCACCTCGGCCATGGTGTGCGGCTGCTTGCGGTGGTGGTGCTTCTGTCGTGCGTTGGGAGCAAAAGGAGAGAGAGCGAAGCGCGGATCAAATTTTCTCTGTCTTTCCTCGGTGCTTGCGGTTGGTTGTGGCGGTTGGGTGGTTGGGTTGGTAAGTTAACCGAGGTCACAAGGTGATGGTCTGATGATCCCCCTGCGCTTGTGCTTGCAGCTTTTGGAGGAAAGAGAGAGAGGGGCGCGGATCAAAAGCTAAGGCAGCTGGGAGGCATTAGCGGGACGAGCTCGCCGCTTTCCCTCCGAGAGCCTCGACCCGACACGACGTCGCCACATGCCTGCGTTCGATCCCTCGCTCCATATCTCCGACTCACCACCGACCAAACTGCGGTCCAGCGATACCGGTAACGGTCACAACAAAAGCGGTTCTTCCGAGACATTTTTATTTCAAGTTTCCGCGACGCGATGTTGCTCACGCGCCACATGGGGCGCGCGGCCGCCGTCCAGCAACCCGTGGGGGCGCCGAAGCAGCTAATGGAGCCGCACCACCCGCACCAGAACAAGCCCCACCGCGCGCGCCTGCCCGCGCCGACGTCGTTCTCGTCGTCGCCGTCGTCGGCGTCGCCCGCGGTCCCGGGCGGGACGCTCTCCTCGTCGCCGCTGCCGCTCAAACGCCGCCCGACGACGACCAAGCTCGCGCGCGCGTCGGCCTCGGCCTCCAACCCCTCTTCGTCCTCGTCCGACGACGGCGCCAACATGCCCCTCGTCCTCGCCTGCGTCGGCGTCGCCTGCGCGGGCGCGTTCGCGTTTGGGTACCACCTCGGCGTCGTCAACGGCCCTTTGGACGCCATCGCCGCCGAATTGGGGTTTGCCGGCAACGCCGCCATGCAGGGCTTGGTCGTGTCGTCGACGCTGGCGGGCGCGGCGGCCGGGTCCCTGGGCGGTGGGGCCCTGGCCGACCGCCTTGGCCGCAAGGGGTCGTTCCTGCTGTGCGCGCTGCCGATGCTCGTCGGCCCGCTGCTCTCGGCGGCGGCCTCGTCGCTCGAGGCGATGGTGGCGGGCCGCGCGATCGCCGGCTTGGCCATCGGCCTGTCCTCGGCGCTCGTGCCCGTCTACATCGCCGAGGTGGCGCCCACCGCGCAGCGCGGCACCCTGGGCGCGCTCAACCAGCTGCTCATCTGCCTCGGCATCCTCGCGGCGCTGCTGGTGAACGTGGCGCTCGACCCCGCCGCCCAGTGGCGCGCAATGTTCGCGCTGGCGGCCGCGCCCGCGGTGGTGCTGTTCCTCGGCATGCTCGCGCTGCCCGAGTCGCCGGTGTTCCTGGCGCGCGCCGGGCGCGCGGACGAGGCCGCGGCCGTGGCGCGGCGGCTGTGGGGCCCGGCCGGCGCGGCGCAGCTGCCGGCGCCGGCGGCCGAGGGCGGCAAGGGCGGCGGCGGCGGCGGCGCCTCCGCGTCGCTGATGTCGCCGCAGTTCCGGCGCGGCGTGCTGCTCGGGTGCGCGCTCTTCGTGTTCCAGCAGCTCAGCGGCATCAACGCCATCATCTACTTCAGCTCGTCCGTGTTCAAGGAAGCCGGCATCCGCTCCGGCGCTCTGGCGTCGGCGGCGGTCGGCGCCTGCAACGTCGCCGGAACGCTCGTCGCCACGGCCGTCATCGAGCGCGCGGGCCGCAAGCAGCTGATGATCGCCTCCTACCTCGGCATGGTCGCGTCCATGGCCGCCATGTCCGCCGGCTTTGCGCTGCCGCAGCTCGCCGCGCACGCGGGCACCGTCGCGCTAGGTGGCACTCTCCTTTACATTCTCGCTTTCGCCATCGGCGCGGGCCCCGTCACGGGCCTGATCGTTCCGGAGATCAACGCGGCCGCCGTGCGCGGGCAGGCCGTCTCCGCCGCCATGGTCACGCACTGGGTGGCCAACGTCCTGGTCGGGCAGAATTTTTTGCCGTGCGTCGACCGATTCGGCGTCGGCGCCGTCTACGCGTTTTTCGGCGCGTGCTCGCTGCTCGGGGCCATATTCGTGGCCAAGGCCGTGCCCGAGACGCGCGGCAAGAGCTTCGACCAGATCCAGGCGGAGCTGCAGTGAGGTGGTGTTGTCGTTGCTGCTAGGGGGGGCCTTTACCCTCTCTCCTCTCTGTCTCTCCTTTTCGCTCTCCGCTCAAAAACCAACGCTTTCGAGAAAGAAAAAGAAAAAGAAAAAGAAAAAGAAAAAGAAAAAGAAAAAGAAAAAGAAAAAGAATATCGTGGCAAAGGCGCCTTTTCTTTTTGCGTTGCAAGAACCGAACCCCCCTCCGCCCCCCCAAAACTATTGCTTCAACGTGTTTACAACAAATCCAACGTCATCCCTCAAATGCCCAGCTCGTCCGCGAGCTGCAGCAGGCGGTCGTCCTCGTCGTCCTCGTCGTCGCCTTCCTCGCCCGCGCCGTCGTCCTCCTCGCCGATCGGCAGCTCTAGGCCGGGCAGAGGAGGCTGCTGCGATTGCTGCTGCTGCTGCTGCGGCGGCCGCGGCTGCTGCGGCTGCTGCTGCACTTGCTGCACCAGCGAGGGCGGCGCAGCGGGCGCGCCGCCGCCCGCCGCCGCCGCCGCCGCCGCGCCCGCCGCCGCGTCCCCGCCGCCGCCGCCGCCGCCCCGGACGGGCCGCGCGACCAGCGTCCGCCGGAACGGCTGCGAAAACGCCTCCGCCAGCCGCCGCACCTTGGTCGGCCCCATCCCCCGCACGGCCGCCAGGTCGCCCGCCCCCGCCCGCAGCATGGCCGCCACGCTGCCGAACGCCTCGGCCAGCCGCAGGGCGTCGGCCCGGTTGACGCCGCGCACGGCCGAGAGCGCCGAGGCCACGCGCCCGAGGTAATCAGGCTCGCCCGCGGGCCGCAGGCTGCCGGCGGCCGGCTTGCGCTCAAAGGCCTGCAGCGCCTCGAGGTAGCGCGCGGCCTCGGGCTCGGACGTGGCGCACAGGAGGGCGGCGTCCGCGCGGATGGCCAGTTGCGAGAGCTCCGCGAGGGGGCGGGCCGGGTCCTCGGCGTCGACCAGCAGCAGCAGCACGACCAGGCGGTAGGGAGAGGAGGAGGGCGCGGCGGAAAAGGCGCCGGCGCCGCCCGACCCCGCCGCCGCGCCGCTTGCCGCCGCCGGCCCCCCGCCTTCCCCTCTCCCCCCCCCCTCCCCCCCCCGCCGCCGGCGCCGCGCTGCTGCAGCGCGCGCAGGCGCCCCGCCACGTAGGACGGGTTGAGCAGGTGGTACCGCAGCGACAGGAACAGCGCTCCGGTCGACTGGCCCAGCGCGAAGTCGGGCGCGCCGGCGCCGAGCGCCGCGTCGTCCGACCACCGCCAGCGCACGTGGCGCAGGTGGCGCAGCACCGGGTTGCCCTGCTGGCGCCGCGACACGAGGATGGCGTTGGCGTTGGCGTTGGCGGCGTTGGCGGCGCTGGCGGCGGCCGAGGACGCCGACGGCGGCAGAGGCGGCGGGGCCGCGCCTGCCGCGCCTCCTGCGCCCGCTGCGCCTGCTGCTGCTGCTGCTGCTGCTGCTGCGCCGCCGCCACCTTCAAAATAGTGCGGCATGGGCGCCGGGAGCGTGCCGTGCAGCGAGGGCGGCGCCGGCGTGTATGGCAGCAGCGGCGGCGGCCACGCGGGCTGCTGCTGCTGCTGTTGTTGTTGGTGGTGTTGCTGCTGCTGCGGATGTTGCTGCTGCTGCTGATGTTGCTGCTGATCCTGCTGCTGCTGCTGCTGGTGCTGGCGCATCAGCGCGCGCGGGTCAAAGATGTCGCTCTCTCGCGCATCGCGCGCCGCGTCGGCCGCGTGCGCCTCGTCCAGCGAAGGGACGGCGATGGCGGCGCCGCCGCCGCTGCGCGACGATCGCGCGGGCGGCTGCGGTTGCGGCTGCGGGGAGGCGCCGGCGGGACGCGCGCGGCTGCCGCCATGCTCGTCGGCAAAGGCAAAGTCGTCGGGCGTCGTCATCGCGCGCGCGCGCGCCGCCCGCCGCTACGCGCCCGTCGCGGAAGAAGGCAAGGCATGGGCGCGCGTGTCGTTGCTTCGCGCGACGAAATGGGGGAGCGGTACGGCGATTGGTGCGTTTCGGATGCGGGCCTAGGCTAGCCATTGGCGATGCGATGGACGCGCCGGACGCCGGCGCTTGTGAACGAGACTCGTCACAAACTTTCGACGCCGGGAAAAGTCGGTCGGCGCCGCCGCCGCCGCCGCCGCCGCGTTTCGCCCCGCTGTCTCCTCCCCTTCCTCCAAAAGGCTCTCCTCCTCCCCTCTGCTTCGTCCGCACACTCACCTCCCATCCAAAGCGGATCGGTTCGGAGACGTCCTTCACTCTTGATTAGAACGTCGACGTCCCACCCGCCCGCCAGCTGCCCTGCTTCTTCGTTCTCGCTTTTCCAACGTCCTCTCAACAACGTCCTCCTTTGAGCTTTTCAACAACGACCGAAAGCCATGCTCGCGATGCATCCATTCAACGCGTCCGTGGACATGGCGGCGCAGCAGGCGTACGCACGCCTCGTGGCGACGCTTGGCGGGGGCGAGAATTCGGCAATGGAGGTGAGGCGGAAAAGGAAGAGGCCCTGTTTTGTTTTTTCAATCGCCCCGTGCTCGCCGCCGCCGCCGGTCGTTGCGCGCGACAGGTCTGGCGCGTTTGGATTTTTCGGGAAAAAACTCACGCCCCAAAATCCCTCCCCCCTCAACCCAAACGCAAACAAAACCCAGCAGGGCAAGCAGCAGCAGCAGCAGAAGCAGCAGCGCTCGACGCGCCCAGCGTTGAGCGAGCTGAGCGCCAACACGGCGGCGACGGCGGTGAGGATTGAAGGGGACAGTGGGGGAAAGGCCGCCGCCGGCTCGGCGCTCGCCGGTTTTTCGGTTGCGTCGGTTCGAGCCCCGCCGCCGCTCGTCGCCGCCGCCCACTCATATTCCGCGCTCCACGCCCCCTCGAGAACGACACCGGCACCCACCCGCAGGAGCACCTCGGCGGCGACCGCGCCGCGTCGCGCGCGTTCAGCACCAGCACGACCGGTGAGTCTTGTTTGGTTTGAGCCGGTTGCAAGAAGAGAGAGAAACGCCCTTTCGAACGGCCTTTTTTGAAATTTGTACGGAGCTGGAAAAAAAACAAACGTCTGACGTCCGCCGTCCTCCCCCCCCCTCCACCCCTTCCTCCCCCCGAAACACCCTAGGCACGTGCGCAACAGGGCGCCACATGCCCTCCTGCTGCGCGCCGGACGCCCAGCACCCGCAGCACGCGGCGCCGGCCCCGCCGCCGCTCGCGTCCCGGCCGCCGCACCAGCAGCAGCAGCACCAGCCGCCGCAGCCGCAGCCGCAGCAGCCGTGGGTCGACATCGACGCGCGCTCGGCGGCCAACCCGCTCGCCTGCGCCGACCTGGCCCCGGCCATCTTCGACGACCTGCGCCGCGCCGAGCTCGACCCGGGCCTCCGCCCCACCCCCGCGTACCGTGCCGACCTGGCCGCAGGCCAGCCGGACATGACGCCCCACATGAGGGCCATCCTGGTGGACTGGCTGGTCGAGGTGGCGCAGGAGTACCGCCTCTGCAGCGACACGCTGTTCTTGGCGGTGGCGGCGCTCGACCGCTTCCTGTCGCGGTGCGCGCCCGTGCCGCGCGAGCGCCTGCAGCTGGCGGGCGTGGCGTGCATGTGGCTCGCGTCGAAATACGAGGAGATTTACGCTCCGGGGAGCCGCGACTTTGTTTACATCACCGACGGAACCTATTCGCGAGGGGAGCTGGTCGAGGCCGAGGCTTGCGTCCTGGCGGCGCTGTCGTTCCGGATGACGCAGCCGACGGCCAAGACCTTCCTGCGGCGGCACCTGCAGGCGGCGGCCGCGGACGAGCGGCTGCACTACCTGTCGTCATACGTGTGCGAGCTGAGCCTGCTGAGCGAGCGGGCGCTGGCGCTGCTGCCGTCGCAGGTCGCCGCCGCGAGCGTGTACGTGGCGTCGCTGCTGCTCGGCGCGGGCGGCGGCGGCGGCGCGGCGGACGCGGGCGGCGGCGGCTGCCCGTGGACGCCGACGCTGGAGCGCTACACCGGGTGGGGGCTCGCGGACCTCCAGCCGGCCATCTGCGAGCTGCTCTCGCTGCACGAGGCCATGTCGGCGTCGTTCGCCGCGCAGCAACAGCAGCAGCAGCAGCAAGGCGCCGCCCCGGCGGCGGGCGACGGCGACGAAAACAGCGCGCCGGCAGCGGGCGGCGCGGCCGCCGGGGCGGAGCGCGGAGGGGGCGGCGGCGGCGGCGTGGCGTGCAACACGGCGACGCGGGACAAGTACACGAGCAGCAAGCTGCTGCGCGTGAGCGAGATCCCGCCGCTCAGCGTATGCCGCCCGGCCCTGGCCATGAGCTATGGCATCAGCCCCGCGCGGTGCTGAGAAACGGAGAGAGAGAGACAAAGCGGGAGCGCGCGGCGTTTCTTCGAGCGCGTTTTCTTTCATTTTTCCTCTTTTTCGCGAACGCCGCCGAACAACACCGCCCTCGGCGGGGCGAGGAACCTTCGCCCCCTCACCTTCCCGCGCATCAAGGGTACACCCGACACGGTCCGTGGCTGGCGACCCATTCGCCCTCTGGGCGCACACACAAAAGAAACGAATGTCGACGCACGCACCGCCCGCCCGCCCGCCCGCCGCATCGCGATTTTTTTTTCTGGGCCCCCGCTCGGCCCCGCGCTTTTACTACGTCCGTGTGTTTCGTTCTTCTTCTTGGACTGCTCTGCTGTCCTCCATCTCGGCAATGCCGACGCGCACCACGGTCATTCTAAACTCGAAAACCAAGTGTAAGAAGCGGAAGTGCCTCTTGTTTTCGCGCTCCCAAACGCCGCCGTCTTAAGATTTGTTCAACGGCGGACGCTCTCCCTCTGCCCGACCAAAAGAAACTCCGCGGGAGCAGCGGGGCGGGGCCTTTTCCCGTGCTTGCCACCAGAAACAATCAGACCTCGGCACACCAGCAGGCGGCGAGCGCGACCCTCCAGTCGACCCGAGCGACACATTGACAGCAACAACGCCGTCCTCACTTTGAGAACGAGGAAAAGGAAGCGCGCGGGGGGCGGCCGTCGCAGGAGGCGCGCACACGCACAGTCGACGCACCCGATTCGGCTTGGTCGCGCTGTTATTGTGCGAATGAGGATGCCAAGAAAATAAAAACATATTTGCATAAAGGAACTAACAAAAAACGAGCAACACGCGGGGTTCCCAGGAGATCACTCAGCCCAGTACTAATCACGCCCAAACTCGCTTAACTTCTGAGTTCGGATGGGATCAGGTGCATTCGAGTTGGTATGATCGCTCGATGGTCGTTGAAGTGTTCAGTAATATATATACTGTTTAGCAACATTAGGGCGCGGAGGAAAAAGGGGAGCGGCGGCGTCCCTCCCTCTCTTGCTGCGGAGTCCGCTGGCTCGCGATTTCGCTGGACCGACGCTCGACGTCGCGTCGCGCGTCGGGCCCTTTTACGCAGCAAACACAAACGCCCCGCCCCCCCCTGCATCTCCTGCTGCTGCTCCCCCATGCTGATTCTTCGCGAACGCGCGTCCGCCGCTGTGCTCGACACCTCGTCGGGCGCCTCATCACGCGTCCGTCCTTTTGCCCCTGCGATCACAAATAAGATAATTATGCTTTTGATGCTTTTTGTGTTTCAACTTTTTCGTGGACCTAGTGCCGTGGAAACCTTTGTTCGAACCAAGTGCTGTCTTTGGCGCAGACTGTCACCAGCGTGGTGGTGGTGGAGGCGCCTGTCGCCGCGCAAGGGGGGCGGCGGCAGGGCAAAGCGGCGGAAAAAAAAATCGCCGTATTTTGGAATTCTTCTTTCCTTCTTTTTCCTTCGTGCCACCCGGTAGGTTTTGGGATGGACAGGAGGATCGGCGAGCGCGGCGATCGCTCGCGCGCGTGCGTTGGTAGCCCGGGGAGGGGCACAAGAGAGAGGGAAGGGGGCATAAAAGGGGGGCGACAAATTGGCCCTCTTTATCAGGAGTGAATGGGAGGGTGGGAGAAAACGAACAACTCGGCAATGGCCAGACGCGTGCCGTGGGAGGGCGGGAGTTGATGTTGCTGCCAACCACCGCCGGAGCAGGTTAAGAGGAATACTTGCAAGCGTAGGTGCTCGGGAGAAGCGGGACTCCCTGGAGGGAAAAAAACGGGCACAAGGCGGGCACAAGGCGGGCGGCTGCATGTGCGGGACTCGCTGTTTTCTCGCTTTTCGTCGGTTTGGTTTCGGGGGGGGTGGGGGGCGGGGGGGGGGGGGGACAAAAAAACGCTTTTTGAAGTTCGCGCGTGCGTGTGTTGATGTGTGGCCGTGCGAGCAACGGGGTCGCTCTCTCTGCCAAGCGAGGCGCACCAGCAGGCCAAGCACGCCAAACGCCGCCGACCCCGCCGCCGCGGCGCGCCCGAAACCGCTTGCGGAGGAAAAACGGGTTGGTATGGGGGGGGGGCGGCGGGCGCGTTCAAAACGGGGCAAAGAAAAAGCGGAGCGGGTGCGAGGGAGAAAAGGCGAGCACTTTTTTTATCGTCAGGTTGGTACGTTGCGTGCGATCGAAGGGAAAGGCACGCTCGCCCTCAAGATCTGGGCGGCGGCTGCGTCGGCGGCGTCGGCGTCACGGCGGCGCCCCCACACGCGGGCGCGGCCGGCGTGGGGGGGGCGCCCGCCGCGGCGCCCGAGCCGCCCGCCGCCGCGTCCAGGGCGCTCGGCAGCGGGGGGGGCCCGTTGGCCGCCGCCGCCGCGCGCGTCGAATGGTGGCGGGTGAAGGGGGGCGGCCGCTGCTGCTGCTGCTGCTGTTGCTGCTGGAGGAGAGCCAGCAGCGCCTCCATCACGCCCGGGGGCGCCTGCAGGAGCTGCTGCTGCGCCTGCCGCTGCTGCTGCTGCTGCTGCTGGTGCTGCTGTTGCCGCCGGTGCTGCTGCTGCTGCGCCTGCTGCTGCTGCTGCGCCTGCTGCTGGCGCAGAAAGGCGGCGACCTGACCCGCGGTCAAGGGCGCGGGCGCCAGCCGCGGCGGGGGGGGGAGTTGCTGCTGCTGCTGCTGCGCCTGCTGCTGCGCGCTGTAGCGTGCGAGCTCGGCCATCGCCGCCACCAGCAGCGACGGGCTCGGGGGCGTCGCGGTGGGGGTGGCCGCCGCCGCCGCTGCTGCTGCTGCTGCTGCTGCGGCCGTTGCCGGCGGGAGCATCGCGCCGCTCCCGCCGGCGCGCTGGGCCGCCAGCGTCGCGGCCACGGCCGCCATCACGGCCGCCATGGCCGAGGGGTCGCCGCCGCCGGAGCCGTCAAACGCGCCGCCCAGCGGCAGCGTCGGGAAGGGCGTCGCCGCTGCGGCGCCGGGCGTGGTCGCCGCCGGCGCGCCGCTCGGGGGCGGCCCCATGCTGCCGCTGCGCGAGCGCGCGATGGCCGCGGCCACCGCGGCCGCACGAGAGCCACCGCCCGCACCAGCGCCGCGAGGCGTCGGCGCCCCGCTCGACCGGCCGCAGCGCCGGCCGCCCCCGGCCCCGCCAGCGCCGCTCGCATCGCCGCCGCCGCCGGCCGCCGCCGCCGCGCCCGCCGCCGCCGCCGCCGCCGCGCCCGCCGCCCCGCCTGCCCCCGCCGCGGCCGCGAGGGCCGACAGCGGACCCACGGCCCCGTCCAGCAGCGACGTCATGCACCCCTGGCACAGCTTCTTCGACTCGTGGAACGAGCCGGACGACGGCGCTTCCTTGAAGTACAGCTGCCCGGGCGTCGGCGGCGCGCCGCACGCCGCGCAGCCCGCGCGGTGCGCGGCGCGCACCTCCTTGAGCTCGAAGGGCGAGCGCAGCACGTCGCCGTAGTAGGCGTACTCTGTTCGTTGGTTGGTTGGCTTGGTTGTGTGGCGAAAAAGGAGGTCGATTTTGCTCGTGAGAAGGAGGAGAAAAAAAGGGTGAGGCGGGAAGGGGGGCGGGCGCCGGGCGAGAAGGGCGGCGGCGGCAGAGGCGAGAAGAAAGAA
>Ga0209491_10002828_pt1 | contig 29962 bp, 28 predicted proteins | sample BON02_FD_187213 | JGI IMG/M metagenome (GOLD analysis project Ga0209491, IMG submission 187213) | Freshwater microbial communities from Lake Bonney liftoff mats and glacier meltwater in Antarctica - BON-02 (SPAdes) (version 2) | ecosystem: Environmental > Aquatic > Freshwater > Ice > Glacier...
TTAAAAGAAGAACTTAAACAATCTAAAGAACCATTAAAAGAAGAGGAAATTTATGGATAAACAACGCAGGGAGTACGCCCTAAAAAAACTGAAAGAAAAGAAAGAAAGTAAGCTAGAGAAATATGCCGCTGGCGGAGCTGCTAAGGTTAGAAAAGGAGAAGCGACGAGTAGCGGTAAACAGCTGAGTAGAAAATGAACCGCCATAACCTATTAGATTCACTAAAAAGTGAAATAGAGAAACACAGATCCTATGTAATAAATCCTCAAGGTATTAGTAACTTTGATGATTATAAATTTTATATAGGGGTCTTACACGGCTTAAATATAGCTATAGAAAAATTAACTGAAGCAATGAAGAGTAATAATGATGATTGAAAACTTTGAGAAGAAAAGATACGAATCTTTTGGCATTGACTTAAATAATTTCTGCAAAGAGACAATGATAAAAAGATTTGAGAACGTACAGGTAACGGGAATTAACGTTCTAGTGCTAATATATAAAGGACCTATAAAGGTAAAAAGTGCCGGAGGCATTTTTATTCCTGAAATAGCACAAAAGACTGATTTAGAATATAATTCTATGGTCGGAATGGTGCTTAAAGTTGGTTCTGATGCTTATAAAGGCGAGCAATTTCCTAGCGGACCTTACGCTAAAGTAGGTGATTGGGTTATATTTCCCAGAGGTTCTAGCCTGCAAGCTAAATATGAAGATGAACCGATAATTATGGTAGAAGACTTTAAAATCAAATTAATCGTAGAAGATCCATCAAAAGTATCGAGGTAAAAATGCAAGATGCAGTAAAAGATATAGAAAATATAGAGAATAATGTTACCAATGACGTTGTTGCAAATGAGTTGTCGGAAGAAAATGATGTTCCGGTAGATGTCCCGGTAAATGAAACTGAAGCGGAATTAAAAGCTGAGGAAATTATCGAGAGTACCGTCAGTAATAACGTAGAAGAAAAACCTAAAGCAAAAAAATGGAAGGTAAAGCGAGATACCTATGCTGAAACTTATGCATTAGCTGCTGAAGTTGAAGCTTTAAAACAAAAAAATGCCAGTATGGAAGAATTGCTCCATAAGTCATTAGAGGCTGGTAATTATCATTACGGGACGGTTGCCATGGGCTTGCTTGATAAAGCAAAGGCAAATTTAGCTAAAGCACTCGGTGAGGGTGATGTTGAAGCTGTTGCTACCGCTACTGCGGAAATTGCTCAAGCAACTAGTGTAGTGAACGATGCCAAAAGAGCACCGCAAGTAACCCTACGTGATAATGGTGGTTTGCAAGAACCAGTGGCGACAGCGGGGAACTCTTATACAAATGAGAATATGTTGTATGACTGGCTTGAAGATAATCCTGATTTGGATAAAGGTTCTGCTGAATATAACGAGAGTTTAACTAACCGGGTATTGCCGTTTATCAATAAGTTAGAGAATAGATTAAAGCGTAATAACCAAATGCATTTAATAGCTTCTCCTGAATATTTTAATATCATAGACGAATACGTGGATAAAATAAAAGATGAAGCAACAAAGATTAAGCAAGAAGCTGCTCCAGTAAAAAAGGTAGGTACTATGCAAACCGTAAAAGAGCCGATCGGTAAACATTTTGGCGGTGTTCGAAGTCGCCATCAACCTACTAACGTATCAGAAAATAAGCCTATAGTTTTAACGCTACAACAAAAGAAAGCGGCAGCAGCTTGTGATATGACGGAAGAAAAATATATTAATTATTTACAAAAATACGCTAAGGAGGCGAGAGGATAATGGCAACAAAAATTAAACCAGATACTAATTCTGAATTTAAAAGTATAGACCGTGATATAAGAGAGCATGATTGGGATAAAGATGATTTTGATTTAGACTTTACCGATTCAACCTGTCCTTTTACCACTATTGTCGATGAGATAAAAGAACCTGGTATGGAGTATTATTTTGCTTTAAACTCGCCGGAGCGAATCGATAGACTTTTATCACGCAAATGGCGTGTAGTAGATCCTGATAGATTAAGTAATAAACAGACCTTTACGCAAGCACGCAAAGGATTAGAAGCAAGAGACTGTATTACTACTGGAGATACGATTTTGTTAGAAAGAGATGTCAGATACGGGGATAAGGAAAGAGGGCATTTAAAGCAAAAGAACACTAATATAATGCATGATACTTTAGCCGGTCTTACGACGGATGTTTATAGGGTTAATTCGCCGTTTCAAGATAAATAACAATGTCATATTCACTTATTAATTTAACTTCGGACATTGCTTTATCTTGGCCGTATCCGTTTACGGGAGGCATAGTAGTATCGGACATAAACGATATAATTTCTGATAATGATTTGCGCACGTTGACTTTGCCCAGTAGCAAGCTTGTTCCTGTAGGTACTAGCTTGTTATTTAATAATGTGGGTGCATCGGATTTTGCGTTACTTGATAATAGCGGTAGTCCTATCGGAAACATTGTACTTCCTTCGGAAATCAGGCAAATTTATCTTACCGATACAAGTACGGATGCCGGCATTTGGCGTATGATTCCTTTCGGTGAAGGATCAAGTGCTATTAGTGTAATATCTACCACTAGTAGTAACAATTCAATTAATATCACTCCCGGGACAATTACTGCTCCTAGCGGTAATTTTGATTTTACTCTTTCTGCCTCTCTTCAAAATCTAAATCTTTTAACTAGTAATGCTTTACCCGGGTTTCCTGTTATTACTGCAAATAACCCTCTTGAGTGGAAGACTGTCGTATTAGTGGGCGGAACTAATGTGAATATAGATAACGGGGATGGAGTAATTGATGCACCGATAATTAATTTGAATTCCGCTATATCGGGATTGACGGCACTTAATGTCGGAAGTTTTGCCCTTAGCGGTACTACTTTAACAACTAGTGAAACTGACGGTAGTCTGGCCTTATCTTCTAACGGTAAGGGTCACCTTGGATTAAACGGGGTGAATATTGACACGTTAGGTAATATTACTAATGTAAATAACTTAACCGTGTCTGGTTCTATTACAAGTCCTGCGGTAGCCTCTGCGCAATGTTTTTTCTTTGATAATAACAACCTAGTAGATAATATTACGGTGCAGAGTAATTATAATATAGCATCAGTAACAGGCGGTAACGGTGCATATGTCGTTACCTTCACTCTTCCCTTTCCTGACGGTAATTATACTGTATTACTAAGCCTTTGTCGTGGCACTGAAACTATTGCGCCGTTTACTGCGTTCTTTAGATCAAGAAGCGCAGAAAGCATGATAATATATACTGTAGATACTTTAGGTAATTTGGTGACGGCTGCCGATGGAGTTTCGGTCGTTGTTTTTGGTAATTAGTCTAGAGGCGGCATTGATTTATTTGCCGGCATTAAAAATGTAATAATTTGACATTATAATTTATGTACGCTACACTAGTAAAATATGTACATGGAGTAAATATGGCCACCACAATAACGCACTTAAGACAAAATATTTTTAGTGAAATAGATAAAGTCATAGAAACCGGTCAATCAATAGAGATCGAAAGAAAGGGGCATATGTTAAAAATAGTACTAGAAGAAAAAAAATTAAAACTGTCTTCTTTAATAAAACGCAATAATGTTATCAAATGTTCTGATGACGATCTCATATATAATGATTGGTTAAAAGAGTGGAAACATGATGCAAGTGATGATTGATACTCATATAGTAGTATGGCTTTATATGGGCGCAGTTGAGAAATTATCTATAAAGGCTCAACAAAATATAGAATCGAATGAATTATTAATTAGCCCTATTATACTACTTGAGCTTCAATATCTCTTTGAGATAGGAAAAATACTTGTTTCTTCAGAGGAAATATATGAGGATTTGCAGTTTAGAATAGGATTAAGGATTGACCACACATTGTGGAGTAGAGTTATCAAAGAAGCGTTAGCATTAAATTGGACTAGAGATCCTTTTGATCGCTTGATTGTAGCCCATGCTAATGTAATTAAATGCCGCTTGATTACTAAAGATAGTTTTATTAAATCTCATTTTAGTAAGGTTATTTGGTAATTCTTTTTCTAATAATTAAACGATTGACTAAAAATACATTTTAATTTAAACTAACACTAAGTTCGAGTGAAAGCTCTGTCATGGCTAGACAATAAAAGGTCGAAGTGAGAACTTCCTAAGTTTGTACGGTTTCCTTTCTAAAAACTGTAGAAGATGTCATGGCTAGACAGTAAAAGGTCGAAGCGAAAGCTTCCTAGGTTGTTAATTTTCCTTGAAATTATCATTTACAGAAAAATGTCGTACGAGACCCAAAATCGTTATTATTAATATTTAATGGAGAGATTGCCATGTCAAATGGAATCAACGCTCCTCAGGGTCTGCAAATTGTTGAATCAGCAATTGGCAACGGAGGAACACAAAAATTAAAACCGTATCCTATTTATGCAAGTGCTAACGGTCAAACTACACAACCAAATTCTATTTTTTCCGGAGATGCCGTAAAGTGGTCTAGTGATCCGTCTCTTGCCGCCTTAAACGGTACGATAGTGCCCGCGTTTCTTACAACCGGTCTACCTGATCCTGCAGATGCTATTGCTGGAGCGGCAGCGGCGGCGGCAGATGCTTTTCTAGGTGTGTTTATATCATGTACTTATATTAGCGCACAAACTAAGTTACTTACCGAGTCGGATTATTGGCCGGGCGGTACTATGGTTCTTCCGGGTACTCCCATTATAGCTTACGTGAACGATGATCCGATGGCTATATTTAGAATACAAATATCTACCGGTATTGCCGATTCACTTGCTACTTCAACTTTTTTGCATTCACAAAGCGGTTATAACGCTAACCTTGCAGTAAGCGGAATTCCGTTTACCGCCCCGATACCAATACCTGCTCAAAATCCTGCTACAGGTAATACTAGGAACGGTATATCGGCTTATTATCTTAACGGGAATACTATTGATAGAACCGCAACTTTAGACATGAAAATAATCGGTCTTGCGCCGAGTGTAAATCCGAATTCAAACCCGACTGGTTTAATTCCAGGTGTAAATATGCCGTTTGTGGATGTTTTGGTTAAGTTCAATAAACATGTATACGGCTCTATCGGTGTTGCTGGCCCTACTGCCGGTGCTTAAGCTAGCAAAAAAAGAGTTAGTGCTTACGCAAATTGTGGCTTCACAAATTAGTGCTCCGCAACAATAAATTATTAAAAAAGAAAATTAAATAAGGAATATATATTATGTCAATTATAACCACCGGTGATATCCCGGCTCTGCTAAGACCAGGTCTTGATGAAGTAGGTGTCGAGTATGCTAGGTACAAAGGAGAATATGCCAAAGTTTTTGAAAAATTTAAGTCTTTTAAAAATGAAGAGATTGATGTTGATATCAAAAATACCGGCTACGCTTTAGAGAAGAGACAAGGTTCACCGATAGAAATGGATAGTATGGGTCAAAGATTCATATATCAATTTATTCATCGCGAATTTGCTTTGGGTTTTCAAATTACCAACATAGCTATAGAAGATGATCTCTATGTAGGTAAATTCTATAACGGTACAAAATCATTGACTACTTCTTACGAGCAAACTAGAGAAGTCATGGCAATGAATGTCTTTAATCAGGCTTTTAATACGGCCGTGCCTATCGGGGACGGTAAATCTTTATGCTCAAATGCTCATCCTTATGACGGTGGTACATATAGTAACTTAGTCGGTGATAATGTTACTGCAGTTGATTTTAGCGAAGCAGGTGTTGAACAGGCGATAATTTTAGCGGGTAGGCTAAAGGATCAAGCAGGGTTATTAATAAATGCTTCTATTGAGAAATTATTGTTACCGCAAGACTTAATGTTTTCCGGTTGTAGATTACTTGAGAGTGTTTTTAGAACAGGAACGGCTAATAATGATATTAATGCTATATATAATATGAACGCAATCCCACAAGGTTATATATACAACCACTATTTGACGAACCCTAGCACTTGGTTTGGTTTAACTAATATTAAAAATACCCGTAAACATTTTGAACGTAGACCGTTAAAAATCAACGTATCTACCGACCCGGTTACCGAAACAATGTCGGTTTTGTCTTCAGGTCGTTATTCATTCGGAGTATTTACGCCAAACGGGGTAATCGGCGGCGGAAGCATAGCTGCTTAAATAAGTTTTTAAAATAAAAGGATTATATGCAAGATAAAATTATCTTAATAGAAAAAGATGTGCAAGCCGTAAAAGAACACCACCTGAGCTTGGTAAAATATTTACAGGAAACTGTCACGTCGATTGAGAAGTTAACTTTAGAAAAGGAAAAAACCGCTCAATTACTAGCTATAAGAGCAGGTGAGTTTCAAGCTTTGACTCGCGTATTAGAAGTATTAAAGACCGAAGAAGTAAAAGTAGAATTGGATAGCGCAGCAAATTAATGTCTGAGTTTTATGAATATTATTGGCCTGTTGAAAGTGCGCAAGAGATTGCGTTAACTCAAACTCCCGTAACGGGTAAAAATCTTGTATTAAACGGGTCGTATGCAAATACGGTAACAGGGACTGTTAGTCTTATAGCACGCGGCTTTGTTAGAAAGATTAACCTAAGTTTTACCGGTGATTTTACAGGAGCAACATTTACGGTTAACGGCGCTCAAAACGGAGTTCCTATAACCAATATTGTTACCGGTCTAAACGGCGGCAATGCACCCACTACCGAGTATTTTGATACGTTAACGAATATAAGTGTTACCGGAGTAATACCGGGAGGCGGAACGGTTGCAAGCAGCACCGATGCAACAGATGGGTATTTTTCGCTAATTCTTCTTAATACCGAGAAAAGAATTAGTAATATGGCATATGCATTGAATTTTATTACGGAAGCACCTTTAACCGGATGTACTTATACAATATACGAGTCACTACAAAATATCGGTAATAGCGGCCAAACTTACACTCAAGCTATTGATGATTTAGTACTATCCAAAATAAGTGAGTACGTATCCGTATCACAAATATTACAAATGACCGATATAGCTAGAAATCTGGTTGTTAAAATAACGCCTGCCGATGTTGCCGCTTCAACATTACGTATGCAGTTTTTGCAATTATAAATAATTATGTTCAATTGGTGTTTCGTAAAAATTAAAGGATTTACATGCCGCTTTCATCAGGAAGTTATAATTTTCAAAGTATTACCGCCGAGCTTATCATTAGAGAGGCTTATGAGCGTATCGGCATACTCGGTGATTTCACAACGGCACAGCAACTAGATTCTGCCGTCCGTTCCTTAAACTTTCTACTTAGTGATTGGTCTAATCGCAACGTTAATCTTTGGACGTTAGACACTTTTTTTATCGGGCTAAAACCTGGTGTAAATTCTTATCTATTACCTAGTGAAAGACAAAACATTATTCAAGCGGAACTTAGAACTTCTATTAGGCAATTATTAGGTACGCCATTTTCATCTTCAGGAATTGCAGCTAATGCTTTTGATGCCGATCCTAAAACAGCTTGTATTGAAACTGATCAGAACGGAGATATCGGTTATGGGTATGATGCTAATACTCCTCAAATAATAACTTTTGTCGGCATCACTTCCAATATTGACGAAGATTATACAATTAGCATTCAAGGTTCTAATACCGCACTTGAAGATGATTGGGATATATTAAGAGAATTAGGAAAATTATCTTTTATTAAAGGAGTAAATCAATGGTTTAACATTGATAATATACTAGCTTATCAATTTTATCGGATACAAGAGACGGGCGGCGCAATACTTAATATTCAGGCAATATATTTTAATAACTTTATTACCGATACTACGATGACGGAAATAAGTCGTTATGAGTATTTAACATATCCGAAGAAGAACATGTTGGGTCGTCCTACAGTCTACTACGTAAACTATCAAATAGATCCTATTATAACTATCTGGCAAACTCCGAGTCTTATGTATAATTGTATGTTTTATTCTGCGCAGCAAATGATACAGACGGTAAATTCTTATACTGAATCAATCAATATTCAGAGTTCATTTTATCAGCCTCTTGTATACGGCTTGGCGGAAATGTTAGCTATTAAGTATGCGCCAGATAAAGTTCAAATGATGAGCGATAAATACGAGCAATCAATGCAATTAGCGGTGGTCAAAGATTCAGTAGAAGTACCTTTAACGTTGGGGGTATATGGCAATTAGTATAAGTAGAATTAATAGCATGCGCGGCTCTTATGTTAGAAAAGGCTCAAAAGAGCCAGTCGGTGTTTGTGATTTCTCCGGTTTTTGGTTTAGTCACTCTGATTTAGTTAAACAAATGGAATATCGCGGTAATTCTTTAGTATGGACAGGTTTTATGGTAGGGAGGCCGTTTGTAGATATTCCGAACCAACAAGCAAGGCCGCCACTTGTCAAAGCTGATCCCAAAGTAGTAATTAATCCAAGACCGATGGGATTAGAGCTTGAGAGCGGTCTACCTGCACCGGATACTATAGTTTCATTAAAAAAGCTTAATAATATTGTATATACCGATCCGCCAAGTGTGCCGGAAAATCTGCCTACATTAGCGGGTCGGGATATATCTAAAATAACGCCCGATGAAAGACTAGCTATCTTGCGCGGATTACCTTGGGCAGCTACATGACCAATTTTAATCCTAATTTTGATAGAGAGAAATTTGCATTTTTAGAATTAGCCAATAGAGGCGAGGGTCTCTCTCCTATTAATTATATGTATGCTAAAGATATTAGCTGTGAAAGTCTCTTATCTCCTATTATTAACGGTGGAACTGCCGAACTTTATACAATATATAGTAGTGGAGTTTATGTAGAGGATATCGTCCAATCAAAAGACGTTCAAACGGATACTTTAGAAGCAAGACTCGGAACAATTACAACGGTAAATTCTATTACTACTAACACTGATACGTTAAATAGTCTAACCGGCAATATCACGACAATTAACTCTAGCAATATTACCAATAGCGAAGATATTATAACTAATATATTAAAATGGAGTAATCCGGATAATGAGTATTATGTTGCCTTTAAAGCTGGTGAATTGACGAAAAGCACGACTTGGAGTTTACCTTTAGAAGACGGTACGGAAGGACAAATACTCTCAACAAACGGTGAGGCTATTCTTTCATTCATTGATATAAAGGGAAAAGCTCCTAGCGATGCCACGTATATTTTACAAAAAAATGATGAAGATTTACCTAACGCGCAAGCTCTTGCGTTATTAACTCCTGGTGGAATACTTAAAAGTGATGCAAGCGGAGTAATTAGCATTGCCTCGGGCGGATCGACTCCCGTGGTTGATGATTATGTAACGCCGACGGCTTTAGCCGAAGAGGTAGCAACTTTAGAGGGAGAAATAACCGCTGCGGAAGCTGCTGCGGTAGCGGAAGCCGCAGTTGCATCTACGGCATATTTTACTCTAGAAATGGCTCCGTATACTATATTACCGTTGGCAGGTCTCCAGATTAGCATAGCAATCGCTGCTGCCGTTACGGCTGCGGCAGCGGCGGCTAGTTCAGCATCATCTGCTCAAAGTGCCGCAGATGCTGCTCAAGACGGGGTTAATAGTTTAAAAACGGTAAAATATATAATAGCAACCCAAGATGGGACTGTTTCAAATGCTCAAAACTTAGGTTCTTTAACAAGCGGGTTATTAAAAAATACCGTTACTGAGGGTACGGGCGTACTTTCTACCGCAATAGCTGGAATTGATTATGGCAATGTGCTTGGTCCTATAACTTCTACTGCAACCGCAATAGCGGTGTATGCCGATATTACCGGTAGAAAATTACTCAATACCGCAATTACTATCGATAGTTCTAATTCCATGACCGGTCTTAGCAATTTAATGGTGCAGTATCTGGGGTTTAGTCCTTTTATTCAAATACAGACTAAAAATGACGGAACTCGTCCGTTTATACATATAGACGGAGGCGGAGGGATAACTGGTGCATCTATAGATCTGGTTGCTAATACCGGAGTATCTGACGTACCATATATAAACTTGAACGCAAACGGATATAGCTTAGCTTTACAGCCGAGTTTAAGTATGAGTGCTAATAATGTTTATACATTTCCAAGTAGTACGGGCGTGGCGGGGCAGGTATTATCTACCGACGGCATTGGGCTTTTAAACTGGGTTTCCGGAAATAGCGGAACGGTAACGTCAATTGCGACCGGTACTGGGTTAACAGGTGGCCCGATTACTTCAAGCGGTATGGTTTCTTTAAGCAATACTTTAGTTACGGCTGGAAGTTATACTTACGGAGGATTTACGGTTGACGAACAAGGTAGAATTACTAAAGCGTCAAACGGTATTTCTCCGGTTACTTCTATAACTGGAACATCAGGAAATATCACGGTAACCGGTACTACTACACCGACGATTAATCTTGTAAATACCGCAGTTGTAGCAGGTAGTTATACGAATACGAATATTACCGTAGATGCTACCGGTAGATTAACCAAAGCAAGTAACGGAAGTTCCGGCGGCGTGACTAGTATAACCGGTACGGCTAACCAGATCGTAGTAACTGGCACTACCACCCCTACATTATCATTGCCTTCTAATGTCACTATCACGGGGCTTTTTAGTTCTGCAACTCTTGCAACAACAAGCGATGCTGCAATAGGGGGAACGGGTAGTTTAAGAATACCGGTAGGAAATACAGCGCAAAGACCGACAACCGCTTTAGCAGGTATGACCAGAATAAATAATAGTTTGGGAACTACGGGAGTATTTGAATGGAGCGACGGTACATCTTGGTTTAATCCTTATTACGGAGTAAGCAACTCGACCTCATTTTCAAATATTATGAACAACACTAATAGCGCAGCTAAAGCAACTGGTTTATCTGTTCAGAATAACGGTAATAACGCAGTAGAATTCGGTTTTAATAATAGCACGAATGAGGCTTATGTATGGGCATACGGCACATCTAGTTTAAAATTCGGCACTGCTTCCACTATGAGAGCGCGGTTTTTAAATAACGGCACATTTGATCTACTTACTAATAATTTAACAACAAGCGGGACAGTAAACGCAACGACAGGGACGTTAATTGCTAATAATTTAAGTGCTTATAATAGCGGTGCCATCGTCTGTTCTAGCCCTCTTAGCATTGCAGGGGGGTATAGTCCGTATAACGGTAGTTACGGTTATTTAAATCCTAGCGGAAGTGTAGGTACTTCAGCCGGTCAAAATTCTTATTCTATCAATTGTACTAATCGGGTAAAGGCATCTGAATTTAATGCGGTTTCTTCTAAGAAGATAAAAAATATTTTAGGAAGAGGTGAGGAAATTGAACATACGGCAATTGAGCTTTTTAAGAAAATCCCATTATTTAAATACAAATATAAAGACACTATTAAAGAAGGTGATGCTGACCATTATGGTGTGATAGCCGAAGAATTAGCCGTTGTTGCTCCGTCTTTTGTAAACATGCAAGATGAGGGGTGGATTCCTAATATTTATAAAAATTGCATAGCAGAAAAAGGATTAGATAATTCCTATAAACTTTATTTCAATGAAAAGTTAGAAAATATAGAAGGTACTAGGTTAAAGCTAATTTTCCGAGATAAAGAAGGTGAAAAAAATGTGGAAGTTATGATTACAGAAATAACGCCTGACTCCTTGTCTGTTATTTGCTGCGAAGAGTTGCCGAGAGATATTTTTGCCTACGGCACTTACTCAATATGCCCGACCGTTGCTAAGCAAAAATTATTTGAACTTGGAATGGTGGTATTAAAAAGCTTCTTGAGAAGAGTAGAGGTTTTAGAGCGAAAGTTTGAGGTTTATCGATGAAAAACTATCGTGTTTTATCTTTTGACGGTGGTGGTATGAAAGGATTGTTTTCTGCATATTTCATGAAACAATTCTGCCAAGATGCAGGCATTCCGGGAAATAAAATCTATGAATATTTTGATATAATTACCGGCACTTCTATCGGCGGGATTCAAGCACTCGGATATGCAATAGGTCTTAGTCCGGATGATATGATTAATTTCTTCCTTAGCAACCAAAATCCTTTGGATTCAGGTGCTACTAACCCTAATAGCATATTTTATCCTGCCGTATCAACCATACAAAAAGTTAATACGCTACTTTACGGAGATCAAACTTTTTATACCAATACCGCTTTAAAAACTCAACTCAATACTGTCTTCGGCTCGCTTAGAATGTTTCAACTTAAGACTAATGTTTTAATAACTTCGGTTGAAGTATTTTTAACTAATATACCGGATGTCGGTAATGACGTATCAAATTATCGCCCTGTATTATTCTCTAATATGAAACTACCGGGTCTTGAGGGGCAAAATTATTTAGTACAAGACGTAGCATTAACTACAAGTGCAGCACCTATTTATTTTCCGGCAGTGACTATAGCGGAGGTTACTACTCCAAATGCAAGGTTTATCGATGGCGGAACATATCAAAATAACACCACTGCGCTTGGGTGGGCGTTATCTAATGTTCTTGCGTCATCGGTTAATCGTATTTGTGTTTTATCCGTAGGCACGGGTCTTGGTACAATAGGTTTATTTAACCCCGAGCCGGTGCCACCGCCTCCTGCTATTGTAGAATTGCAGAGGGAGTTTGGAGAATTTTTGCTGTTAAAAGGTTATTCAGGAGAACAAACTGATGAAATGTTAAGATCAATAATCCCGGATTTTAATAATGTATATCTTTTAATGGACCTCTTAAGTCTAGGGATTAGTGGACCACAGGAAGCTATCAATAGACAACTTGAGTGGATGTCTCTCTACGGTTCAAAAATTAATAATAAGGATTTATTTTATTTTAGGTTTCAGACGGCTTTTGATCCAACCGAGGATACGGAGCTTGACAGTACATCACGGGGGTTTTTAGATTATATGAAAGAAGCAGCCGAAGATCAATACGATAAGGATCGATTGAAAATATCGGCTTTTATACAAAAACTAAATTTTGCAAATTAACAAATTAAACAAGGAGAATAACATGTCTGATTTAGAAAGAATTACACATTTAGACGGTCTAATGATAGAAAGCCGGGCTTCAATCCGTGGTTCGTTTAATGTAAATAGTACATTAAATCCACCTACGGTAATTGATGACGTGCAGCGTAATACTATAATAAATACTAACGATAAAGCAGCTCCTATTAAAAAAGGCACGCTGGTTTACAATGAAGGGGCAAATTCAGTTCAAGCTTTCCAAGGAGATGCCGACGGTGCATGGGTATCACTCGGAGCAGGCGGCGGAGGCGGTGACGTTACTGGTCCTGTTAATTCCACGGATACGCACATAGTAACATTTAACGGGGATACCGGTAAAATTATTGCCGATTCGGGAGTGGCTCTAGCGAATATCGGTACTGTAACATCTGTGGGCGTAACTGCAGGCGGCGGTCTTACGACAAGCGTAAACGGCGGTGATCCAGTTATAGCAACCGGAACTTTAGGACTCGCTGTGCAAGCAGCCGCGCCTGGAACTTATGTATTCCTAGGTACTAAAGACGGGGGTGGTGCAACTCTTACTATGGTTGTTGACGATAAAGGCATTATTACTTCTATAACAGCAGCTTAAAATTAAGGGAATAATGTCAGATTTACCGATAACACAACTAAGCGGATTACAGATCAATAATACCGGACGCTATAGTAGGCTTAGCGTTCCGAGTATGACTACGACTCAAAGAGATGCGTTAATAGACATCACCGATGGCATAGTTATTTATAATATTGCGGATGCGGTATTTAATTTTCGTCAAAACGGTGCTTGGGTTACTTTAGGCGGTGGAGGAGGTGGTGGGGTTACGTCTGTTGCTTCGGGAGGAGCACTTACGACTGATCAAATAGGCAACAGACCTATTACGGGAGTCGGAACGATTTCTTTAGCGGCGAAAGATCCCGAACCTTCCGGGAATTTTATAGCGGCGACTATTACCGTTGATCAATACGGACTCATTACCGATGCAACCGAGAATATCAACCTTGTAGATGGCCCGTTAGAATCAGTAGATTCTAGGATTGCTATATTTGACGGAACAAGCGGCAAATTATTAAAAGATAGCGGAGTTCCTATTGCGCCCGCTCTTCAACGTTTGCAAGATAATCAAACGTTAAATACGACTTTATATCAAATCAGTAATTTAGGTGCGCTTCAGTTCGGTAATAGCACCGGCACCGGGGTTACGGGAGCAATACTCGTCGACAGTTTAACCCCGGTAACGTTTCATACGCAAGGCGTGGGAGTTAATGCGCAAGTCTGTTCGGTATTTAACGGAGAATTAGGCGGGGAGTCTACTAGCCCTTCGGCAATACTGGAACTTAACACTACTACCGGAGCATTATTGCTTTCAAGAGTAACTACGCTTCAGATGAACGCTTTGGATACACCGACACCTGGTATGATCGTCTATAATACCGATACGAGTGAGTTATACTTTTATACGAATAGTTGGAATCCTATTACAAGCGGAGGGGGAGGAGTTGTCGGACCTAGCACGAGCGTGCAGAATTCTATAGCCGTATGGGGAGATACTACAGGAAGTACTTTAAGCGGTTCTAAGGTAAGTATTACTCAATCTTCTTATTTTCCGGAAATAAATATTCACGGAGACGGAAATGCGGCTATTAATATTAGTTCCGGTAGCTGGAATTCAAGCCGGATTTCTTTAACTACACCTTTTGCGGATTCACCTTATATTCAATTAATTTATAACTATGCAAATGTACCAAGTCCCAAATGGCTTAAATTAACTTGTTCTCAAACCATGACGGATAACGTTACTCTTACCTTTCCGCCTGCGCTTCCTACAACTACGGATCAAGTTTTAACATCCGATATTAACGGTAATTTGTCTTGGGTTACTGTCGGTGCCGGTTTAACCGGTAGCTCGATTACGGGAGTAGAAGCAAAAACTTATAATTTTAATGCCACTTCCGCTGGTCATGTAACATCGATAAAGGTAGACGCACAAGGGCGTATTACCGATATCGCTGTATATGATTGATTTTTATTAACAATTAAAATAAGAAAATTTATGTCAAATTCTAACGGTATTAAATGAATTATCAAGAACTAGTTACTCAAATTCAAGCCTATGCTAATAGGCCTGCATTGGATATCAGGTTTACTGCCGCAATTCCTTATTTTATCGCTTTAGGGCAACAACGTATTTGGCGGGAGGCAAAAGATATAGGGTTTGAGAAAGTTACGCAAGGCGGTAAATTTACGAGTGGAAGTGCAATATTAGCAAAACCAGCCGATTGGAATAAGACTATTTCATTGATATACGGTAGTACGGAAAGTGCCTTTGCAAATACCGTGACTTTGTATTTACGGACTTATGAGTTTTGTAGGAGTTATTGGCCAAATGCAAATAATAGTTCCGGCGATAATTGGCCTTTGTTTTATGCCGATCATCAAAAAGAGTTAGATAGTGATAAAGGAACTGCTTATGACGGGTTCTTTATATCTCCGACACCCGATAAAGATTATGCCTATCAATTAGTATATTTAAGGAATCCTAATCTTATAACCGCAGAAAATAACGAGAACTTTTTAACTCAGAGATATCCAGATTTATTATTTTATGCCTGCTTTTTAGAAGCATTATCATACTTAAAGAATGATGAGCGCATTCCAGTATTTGAATCATTATATAATCGAGCATTACAAAGTCTTAACAATGAGACCAAAGAGCGATATACCGATAGAACAAGTAAACGAGACAAGGATTAGGTTATGACAGGCAGTGTACTTTATGCGCTTGAAAATAAAGAGTAAATATGGCAGCAGATCAAATATTTCCTATAGTTTTTAAACCTGGAATACTCCGAGATAGGCCACCGTTTCAAGGGGAGTATTGCACGGACGGACAATGGGTAAGATTCTACGGCGGTATGCCAAAGAAAATAGGCGGAATGCTTGGAATAAAAAGTTCGGTAAATAGGTACGTCACTAATAGTATATATAAATTTAATACTAGAGAAAATGAATATATCGTACTATACGGATACAATGACATTTTTGATCCTGATCATCCGAACGATCAGTCATCGGTATATAAATATGTAATAAGCAATAATGCTATTATAGGACAGCGAGTTAATTACAACAATCTTACTTCTCCCGGCAAGTTATTATGGCAATTTATTCCTGTTATTAAATCTACAAATGCTATTGCCGAACAACAACAGATAGTTTGTTTCGGTAGTAATAATCTTGACAATATTTTAGACGATACTGCTCCTTATATACGATATATACCTTTAAACAACGCTAATCCCGCCGTAGGTCCGGCTAAAGACTTTACTAGTACTCCTGAGGACACAAACGGTGGCATGGTCTTTATTAATCCTTATTTGTTTGCTTACGGTAATAACGGATTAGTTCGGTGGAGTAAATTAAATGATCCTTTTGATTTTAGCGGCGAGAAGACATCTATAAACATTTCGACCGATAAAGTTATTTTTGGAGCTAAAGTTCGAGGAGGTAATTCTCCGACATTACTTTTTTGGACGCTTTCATCAGTAATAAAACTATCCAATAGTGTTACAGGAGAAAGCGACGAGTTAAAGATGACGAAGGATGTGATAACGAATGATAGTTCAATTCTATCATCAAGATGCGTTGTTGAATATGACGGGGTATTTTATTGGCCAGGTACCGGAAGATTCTTTATTTACAACGGTATAGTTAATCCGCTGGAAAATAATATCAATCGTAATTATTTCTTTGATAATATCGATATGAATAAACGCCAATTAGTATTTGGCATAAAAAATGTTGCTAAGGATGAGATTTGGTGGTTTTACCCAGAAAGAGGACAAGACGCAGAGGTCGGATGCACTCATGCTATCATATATAATGTTATAGAGAATAGTTGGTATGATACTTCAATTACCAGAGATTGTGGCTTTTGGGATAATGTTACGGGGAATATGTATACGTCCGGTAGATCGCTGACTAATCCTTTGAATACGGATAAGTACTTATTTAAGCATGAAGTTGAAACTAATGAGGTAATTTTAGCTCCTCCCGTTATACAACGTATTTTAGGCGGTACGCCTTCATCTAACAATGGAACTAGTAATGATAATGCTGGGGGAGGTTATCCACAAAACGCATTTACAGAGCCGCCTTCGGTTCGATCAGTTTACACGCAGCATGCAAATACTAATTTAATGTATGATTATGGAATGGGTAATTTGCAAACTATTGCACAAATACAAATAACAAACGCTAACGTTGATCTAAAACAAAATTATAGATGTATTATTCAATCCTCTGTAGACCTTGTGAATTGGAATGAATTAGTAAACCAAACTCAGAATTTCAATCCCAGGGGCACTTTAGTATTTGATATTATTAACCCGCAGCCAGCACGTGCATATAGACTATTAGCAGATCCAAATATCTATGTGAATTTTATAATGGCATTTGGTTTAAACGGAATAGTAGATCAACCGCAAATTAATACGGTAATACCTTCGTCTTTTACCACTCCCACTATATCCTTTGCCTCATTTAATCCTTTAAAACAATTAACCGGCATAGATAGATGGATGGAAGTTAAAAAAATAGAACCTGATTTTAGAATGGGTAAGCAAGAAGATACAATGAGCGTTGTTATTAATACTAAAGAATACGCACAAAGTCCTACTATTTCAAGTGAAGAGATAGTTTTTAGCGGAGCGACTCCAAAGATTGATTATTACTATCAAGGAAGACAACTAACTTTTACTTTTGCGTCCGTCAATTATTTTGAAATGGGGCATGTGATGATAACAGTCAATCTAGGTGACGGGCAATGATAACAGTATATCCTAAGCATATTAGTTTAAAATATTGGGCAGCCACATTATTGATGGATTATAGTAACGAACCTCTGCCTATTTTGAAGGACGAAAAACAATGGACAAAATGGGCTAAAATAGTTGCCGGTACCGGTTCTTTTTTAAATGCCGGAGTTCCTAGTCCTTTAAAAACAAAAAAAGATGAATCACTATATAAAGATTGGGAAGAATGGGCATTTGTAGTGTATAATATAATGAATTCAAGAACTAATTAAATCGAAAAAAGAAATGTTTAATCCATATAATAATCCTTATAATCAGTTTGGGTCGGCGCAGTCTCAAAATACTGACTTTAATCCGCAGCTTACCGATAACTTTGCTCAAAATGACAAGCAGCCATATATAGATGGCGTAAATCAAGGACAAGTCGGAAATCCTATGCTTGGGACTATAAGCGAAGGTAGTTTATATCCGATACAGAGTTCTACCGATACGCCGTATCTTAATAATACGGGTTATAGTATTGCACAGAACCAACAATACGCAAACGGCGGTCGTGTAATTGATTCTTCACAAAACGATCTAGCAAATAATGTTAAGAGTAGACTTAACGTTCTAGGATTAAGTCAATTAATGCGTAATAACGTTAGTAATAATAACGTACAGGGGTTTGCGTCATATGCAGAAGGCGGTCATGTCGATAGTTTGCAAAGTACTAACCCTGAATTTGAAGAAGAAGTATTTTATGAAACACCAATGGATGAAATGCCACTGGTTGATGCTTCACAGTTTGATACAGATATGGAACAATCCGAAGAATATAAACTATTGCCTAGCTTAGCGGAAATAATTAGGCAACAAGGAGAAGGAGAGGATACTATTCTTGCTCATATAAATCCGATAGAAGCGGCAGTTTTAAAAAGTATGGGAGGGAGCGGAACTATTAATCCTAAAACAGGCTTACCTCAATTTGGACTTTTTAGTAATCCTAAGAAATGGTTTAAAAGTGTAGTAGGACCCGCAGCCGGAGTGGTACTCGGCAATATGATATTACCCGGACTTGGCGGTATAATCGGTGGCGCGCTTGGTGGTGCTGCCGGCTCGTCTGTAAGAGGGCGCAAAGATCATTTACAATCAGCACTTAGAGGTGGGCTAATGGGAACAATAGCACCAACTGCTGCCGGTTTACTCGGCTCAGGCGCAAATAGCCTTGGTGCAACGGCGGCAGGTAATTATCTAACTAATTACGGCACTCAAAATGCTATATTACCATCTCTTGGGATAGGTAATAGTGCCGGTAGTGAGGGTATTTCCGGTGTACGAGCTGGAGAAAGTGGCGTATCTACGATTGGTAGAGAAGCCGGTAAAAAGGCAGTTGAGCAAAGTTTTGCTGATAAATTAATGGTCAATAGTAAAGATTTCTTTACACAGCCGTCTAATCTTATGAGTACTGCGGTTTTAGCGAATCAGTTAATACCGCAAAAAGAAAAAAAGGTAAAAGAGACGACTCCTGAAGAAATTGCTGCTAACGAAAAACGCTATAGAAATGCATCAAGGCTTTCACAAGCAGAACTTGAAGCAGAGGCAGCTTATACTCTAGCCCAAAGAGAAGCAAAACGCAGAGCTAGAAGTAATCTCTATGGTAATGAAACATCAAATATGACTCCACTGTATCGAAAAGTGAATAGCCCGGAAGAATACCAAAACACAAGAAGATGGTTAGAGTATTACGACAACCCTGAATTTACGGGTAATCAGGTTCGTATGAAAGAGGGCGGTGTTTATCACCCGACAACGGCTTATGAAATAGAAGAAACAGAATACCCGATGGGAATTATCGGCTACCTACAAGGTCATAGTGGCGGTCAGGATGATGATATTAATGCTAAACTGTCGGATGGTGAATATGTCATTGATGCAAGTACGGTTTCAGATTTGGGTGACGGTAATAATGCTAACGGGGCAAAAAAGTTAGATCAAATGAGACGTAATATAAGAGAGCATAAAAGAGGTGGAAGCATTAAAATGCCGCCGAAGGCAAAATCATTGTTAAGTTATATGAGGGGCTGATATGAGTCGATTTGATCAAATGAGTCCTGTAGAGCAACATGCTTATAGGAACTATAATACTGAGAACGACTATTTAACTGAACATGAGCGTTTATTAAAGGAACATTTTGCAGGATCGAACTCAGGTTATGGGCATCGAGGCGGAACGCTACCTTGGCGAGCTACCGATCAAGAAAGGGCATCTTATTGGAATACTAAAGAACAACCTGTTCGAGAATCAGCGGATATTACGGAAGAATTAAAGAAATTACTGGCTAGAAATAGAGGTAGTTTAGCGGGTAGCAATTATCCCGTATATCAGGGCAGAACAAACGTCCCGATGTCTTATTTAACTCAAAGAAAAAGACAATTAGAGGAAGGGTTTAGAAATAAACGCGCTCCTTACAGTGATAAGATAGAGTCAATTTTAAATCGTCCTGCACAAGGTTTTAGCATCGAGCAAATAAATTCTTTATTAGGTAGGGTTGAGCGCGGAGGGCAAGGGGTAAATGAAAATATCGGCTTAAAGCGTTTAAAGAAACAATTTGGAGAGAATTATGCAAATAGAGAAGCAAGATTTGCGGCTAAAGGTCAAAAAGATATAAATAGAATGCTACCTACGAGTCAAAGAGCTTTTGAAGATATCGGTGAGCAAGCTCGTAATTTAAATCAAGGTTTTAACGAGAATTTAGCTAATGGTCTTAACAACTTATCGCTTGATAAGAAAGGACGCAGAGAGGGATTAGTATCAATACTAGGTGAGCTTGGTAATCAGAAACATGCGCACTCGGCTATGGTAAACAATGCTTTACGGGGCACATTTGATAGAGAGGTACAAGAGCCGTATAGGAAGATTAATTTACTTGAGGATCTTATAGGTAGGCATGGAGGTAGAGTGGATGAGGATGATGATAGCCCTTCTGCCGATAGCATACGTTCGAGCAACAAAAAAATACTTGAGCAAGGTAAAAGGGCTTATGATTCTATTATTCCTACTTATCCTGGGCAATTAGTAGCGGGACTTAATGCCGATATAGATACGTCTCATTCTTTGGCAGAGAGGTTAAGTCCAAACTACCGAGATAATTTTTATGATGAGCGGAAAGCTTTAAGAAGAGATTTAATAGGTCGTGAAAATATCGGTACAAGGGCGGTGAATTCGTTACCTGAACAAATTGCTCCTAGGGAAGAAAATTTAGATTATGAAACCAAGCAGTTAATCAAAAAAGCTCATGGTAGAATAAATGCTGATAATGTCGCCAGAGGAGTATATGGCTCTCAATCTCATATAGGAGAAATGGAGAGAGCTGCAAGAGAGATCATTGCAAGCAGTCATAATAATAGAAGTAATTTATTCCAATCGGGACTTGGTGATAATTTGAAACGTTTTAATATAAACGATAGAAATGACATTAATAGATTAGAGAGTTTAAGTAAATTCGGATCTACTGAATATAATGAAATACTCGGCAAAATTAAAGGGCTTAATGAGTCTGGGACAAACAAGTGGGCCAATGAACAAAATAAACTAAATAGCGACTATAATAATTATGAAGATGAGCTAGATTGGCAATGGCCTCACCTGCGCGCGGCAGGACGAGCTGGGAACACCGGTGTAAGGAGTCCTCACTTAAATGCGGTAAGTACCTTAGGTGCGACTGGTCGTATTAATAATAGCGATGCGCAAGGATTAAATTTAACCGGTTTAAAAAACCAAGCTCCTATTGCTCATAGTGAAGTAGAGAAAGAATTAATTCCTGCCGGAAATGAGATAAGAAGCCAAAACGACTATGAACTCGAGAGGCAGCGGATAGAACATGATGCAAGAGTTGCTGAGATAAATAGAAAAGCAGCAGAACAAAGTAGAGCTAATGCAGAATGGTACCGCCAAAATCAACTGCAAGAGGCTGCTTACAGAAGAAGTATTGAAGACGGCTCATTCTTTAGAAATCAGAATAATCCACCTAATATAGTTAGTACTACCGGAGGATATGGCGATACGGCTGATACAAGAGTATTAAATCATCCTGAAATATTAAAGAGGAGGATGCTTAATTCTCAATTCAATGATATTAATTATTCAAGAAATTGGTTAAGAAATTCAGGATACAATGTTTAGAAACAGGTTGAAAATAATAACTAAATAAAGATTTGCGGAGACCAATTATGAAATACTATGAAGACAAATTAAATATGCTTAAGGGTGGAATACCCCAGCAGATGCAAAACGGCGGAGAGGTCTCGCAAGATTATTATAATCCCTTTGATGAAGGTATAGCAAAAGCAATAACCAACTCAAGAGCTAATATGGGTATGACGCAAGATCAAGAACATGCAGCTCTACGAGCTAGTATGCTAGCGATGGCAGATAATTTAAGACAAAATCCACTACAAAGAAAAGGGAGTATAATTGATAATTTTAGAACAGGTATTAATGCGCTTTCGCCTGCAATTGCTACTTATGACCAAACGGAAAATGTTAGCTTAGCTCAGAATAACGCTTTAGCCCAGCAAATACTTGCCCATAAGGAACACGAAGAACAAGCAAAAGCGCAAGAAGAAGAAAGATTATGGCATAGGCAACATGCCGAGAATCAATTAGCTGAAAATAAAAGGCAGCACTCTGAAACGAATGCATATCAAAAAGAACTACTTGATTATAAAACAAAAAAGAACCAACAGAATTCTTATTTAGATCAAATTGCTCCTATAATTAGAACTGATTCGGCATTTGATAAAACAGGAAAGGAGGCAAAAGCAGCGGCAGATTTTTATTCCGAAGTTCAAGACGTAAAACATAGATATGAAAGTTTAAAAACAGCAATGCAAGAAGCAGGTATTGATACTACTAACCCGTTAGCATTTAAAGCTGCTATTAGAAATGCTAGTAGTGTATTGAGTTCATTTACTAAAGATCCCAAACTACGCGCTGTTGCTACAAAATATGCTGATGTACAAGCTAGTAATAAACGTGCCATGCAAACAGCTGAAAAAGCTTTAAAAGACGGGGCTTTAACAAACTTTACCGTAAAATACGGAGACCAAAACGATCTCTTCCCTAATTTTAATGAAGCATCAGATATTTTTGAAACTAAGCTAGATCATATGTTACATGATGCAGGATCAGGATATGATGCTTCAGAATTGTCAATGCAATTAGGACGGCATATTAATAAGAAGAATTATCCTGAAATTAAAAGATGGATGTCAGAGCAACAACAGGCTTCCGCGGCATACCAAAATAGTGCTGCTGCCGATATAACTAAACCACCGGTATTGATGCAAGATTCAAGCGGTAATAGATTTAGTATTCCTGTTGATGAAGAAAGCGATGCAGAAAATGATGGATTAATTCGGATCAACTAAGAGAGATGTAATTTGAGTAAGTGGGATAAATACAGAATAGAAGAATCTGGAAACAGATGGGATAAGTATAAGATTCAAGCTCCAGACGAGATGCACGGACTAAATGTTACTGCTTCAGAATATCCGCATAAATTCATGAAAGGAGATGGGTTTCTACCGTTTGTAGCTAAATCTACTTTAAAAGGAATAAGTTCGATAGCTGATATACCAAGTGGGCTTGGAAGCGGGATGGAAGCAATCACCAATGCCGGCAATAAAATGTACGGTGTGCCGGTAGGCATGTACGGTATGGGCACTTACGGCCAGGGAAAAGAGACTCCTCCCAATATACGTATTGATGAGAATGCTCCGCAAACTGACTATAGTTCCCTTATACCTACCTCTAGTTCGCTGCGTGCTGACTTAAAAGATTATACAGGATTAGATTTAGAACCGCATCCGTCGAATCCGATACAAAATATATTAGGAAATGCACTTGAAGTAGGGGGCTCGTTGTTAAGCGGCGGGGCATTAGGCAACCTAGCTAAACCTAAAAGTGTAATTCAGAATTTCTTAGGATCGGCAAAAGGAGTTGGTGGACATTTAAAGAATGCTGCTCTTGGCAGTAGTATAGGAGGAGTTAGCGGAGCATTGCAAGAGGGTGGTTTAGCACCATTAGAGTCCGATGTTCTATCGACTGCTTCAGTACCGATTATAGCAAGATTTGCTAAAGGCGCGGGAGCGGGTATAAAAGGCGGTAAGAATTTTATTGCTCCTTCTAAAGAACATATTGATTATAAAGCCGCCGGGGAGCTTCAAAAATATGTACCGGAGCAAGACGTAGAAAAAGTCATAAAGAATATTGAAGAAGGATTACCTATTATTAACCCGACTACGGCTGAAGTAGCAGGTCATAGCGGCTTGGCTCGATTAGATAGGGCACTTAGTCCGAATATAAATGGGATAGGCGAGAGATATGCAGCAAATAATCAATTACTTAGAAGAAATTTACAAGAAATCAGTCCTCTATCAACCGATGCAGAAGTTTTAGGAGAGAAGATATCTAATTCTTTATATGATAATTTAAATCAAAAGAAACAAATAAGAACAGAAAAGACAGAGCCTTATTTATCTGAGTTAAAGGCAAATACGAATCAAGTAGATATTTCCGCTATTGTATCTAGCTTAAAAGAAGCTGGGAAATATGAAAAAGGCAAGATTAGATCAGCTTATACTATGGCTGAAAAATTACTAAAAACTAATAGTAATCCTAAAAATATATTAAGAAAGTTTCATGCTAATGATAATAATTCGAACCCTATTCCTTATGAAATACATACAACCTTATCTGCCTTAAATGCGGAAATAGAAAGTGCTATAATAGCCGGAAATAAAAGAGAAGCTAGCGCACTCATGAATGCTAAGAAAATAATCGAAGAAGGATCTTCTAATATCGATGAGATAGCAGCTTATAGAAAAGCTTTCACGGATAATTCAAAGCCGATCTCCGCTATCGAAGAAAACCCTTTAATGGCCAAGTTTATTAAGAGAGATCCATATAATACCGAATTTAAGTTACCGTATGAGAGAGTACCTGATCAAATTATATCCGGATCAAAGCGCGATCAGAGAGCTTTATATAAGGAGATAAAAAATGATCCTGCTGCAATCAAAGCTGCGAAGAGTTCTGTGCTTGATAAATTCTTAAAAACGGCAGAAACGGGAGCATTAGATAATGCCGGTAATCCCAAATTATCCAATATAAAAGCTAATAAGTTTTTAAAAGAAAATAAAAATATAATCTCTAATTTCTTTAATAAAGACGAAATCAGAAAATTACACGATGTAAATAAAGTATTATCCAGAAGGCAGTTGATTTCAGATGCATCAAGAGCAATCGGATCAAATACTCCTGCTGATCTTTCGCTACTTGCACAGTTAGGTAAAGAAGTGCAGCATAAAATACCGGGAGCAACATTTGCTTCTGATTTTTTAGGATCAAAACTACAGCGAAGAATGATACCTCAACTAGAAAAAGCACTGCTTGAACCCCAATATGCCAAAAAACTACTTCAGATAAAGCAAAGAGAGCCGTGGCACAAGGGTAATCCTTATTACACTCCGACCCTTACTTCTATATTAAATAGAAATACAAATGAAGAGTGAGGATAAATGAAGTTAAAGCATAAATTCTTTGCTGTTAGATCTGAAAGCGACGGCTTTAAATTTGCCTCTAAAAAAGAACGCAAGCGTTACGAAGAACTCAAAATCTTACGCGCGCGGGGTGAAGTGTTATTCTTTCAAATGCAACCGCCTTTTCATCTTACGGGAGGAGTAAAGTATGTTTGTGATTTTCAAGTGTACTGGGCTAACGGTGATATTACGTTTGAGGATGTAAAGGGAGTAAAAACTCCTATGTATTTACTTAAGAAGAAACAAGTAGAAGCTCTTTACCCGATAACAATTACAGAAATCTAGCTAATTTAATGTGTAATATTTGTTCTAAGTTATTTTTATAGTCAAACTTATTCCAAAAACATGAATTATAAGGTATTTTGCTATAAAATCTATCGGTAGTAGTTTTGGAATGGATTTTTTTGGCTAAATGTTAATACAATGGAGTTTTGTTTTTGGATACCAAAATCCTGCGTTTGTGGGACTTTAGCTTTACTAGTGTATAGCGGGTTTATTATAAATGACATTACGTACTGCTAATTAATAAACAAAACTTACATTTGTATAAATAATCACAAATCAATAAGCACTTTGCTAGCTTAAGCGATTCTTGATTAATATCTGTTAGTACTGTACAATGATTCTAAAGGTCATTTTAAAAACGAGGAGATTAATATGAAATACAAATTAAATAATGACATACAGGATGAAATTAAAAATGCTATTACTAATAATAATTCTGAGAAAATTATTGGTATGGTGAAAGATTGCCTAAAATCTGGTAACGTAGACAATGCTTTTTCTATTATTCATTATACAATAACCCAAACTATACTAACTCCTAGTGATCTGCACTTGTCAGAAGACGACCCCAAGTCAATTATATCATATGCATATGATAATTCTGATCCAGAAGTAGCTAATTCATTAGTGGGATTGTGTGAAACATATCATTATATTGATTTTACATAACTGACCGTAATGAAAAATTATATTGATTCTAGTGATGAGGAAGAAGCTGGTTATTCACCCAAAACAAGCATTTTTGATAAATTAAAAGCATATCAAGAGTCGCTTGATATTGATAACTTTAAAATATACTTGTCTTTAATGCTAAATTATTTAGCTGATAGATTATTTAAGCAAAGTTCGATCAACGATAAATACAAGCATTTAAAAAAGACTCATTTAGAACTTACTCAAGATGAGAAAAAGTTATTTAAAGAAGTAATCACCACCCTTCTTCCAGAAGGCACAAATGAAATAGGTGGGTTTAATTCTTTATTTTCACCTTATAATAAGACATTAAAAGATGAACAAAAGTCTTCTATCAAAGAAAAGATAAAAAATCACACAGAGAATTTTACTTTTTTGAATAAACACTTGCCTACACTATCAAGCGGATATCAAGAAGATGCTAGCAATATCTTGGCTTTATCTAAGGTAATTAATCGAGCAAATAAAAATATAGTAAAATTCTTAACGTTGCAGAATACACCAAGCCATGCGGTTAGTAATAACTATAAACTTACAAAAGCTGCCTTAGGACAATTCACTAATGCTTATGAGTTAAGTTCTAAGAATTTTACTATATCTTCAGAAGTAAAAGGGATTGGCAATTACTCTGATATATTCCTAAAAATAAATAAATTAGATAATATAGCTAAAAAACAGTTCGTAAATCGTATAAAAGCGGTAATACAGAATAAAAATGCACCTAAAGTAAGTGAAAGTGAAGATGATGATAATTTTACTGATCAGGTAACAAACTTATTATTTATCACAGAAATGCAAAGAGATATCTCTACTGTATTTATGGCTCCTATGACCTTTGAGTTACTCTCCAAAGATAATGAGTATATTACTATACATACTACTCAAACCAAAAAATCATATAAAGGAAAAGCGAAAGAACAAAAGCTGATTGAAGCGATAGAGTGCCCTGAAAATATTTTCCCAATGGCTTATTCTCCAGTAGTAGCACGAATAAGACAAGCAATAAAGGCTTACCATAAAGAATTACCAAATACTCATATAATGGATTACGATCAAGATCCTTATAACAATGGTAATGGGGCTAAATATAGAAAATTTCTTTTTTCTAAAGCGGAATTATTAATAAAGTGGATAAAATCTGTTGGCTATAAAAAATACCCAAGTCTTCAATTTCTTGATTTAGACTTTTTAAAAGAGTTATATACACTTAAGCAATTTAATGATTTTGATATTGATACTCATAACGTTTTGACTATTTTAGATATAGCAAAATGTTTAAAAAAGATAGGGTATAAAGATTTAAACAAGCTTGATTTGGAACAGTTATCGAATCAACTTAATCTATCAGAATATAAATTAAAGGCTTATACACTATTTCAAGATTCTAATAAAGACGAAGCCCTAGGCAAAAATGTTAAGGACTTATTAGATGTTTTTAAGAAAAATCAAAAGACTTTTTCTCAAGATATTGCACGAAAATTAGATCAATTCAAAAAAGCCGATTTGTCACTAGCCTTAACATCGATACTCACAGAGCTGAGTATCTTATTAAAAGATTATTATAATATTAACTTTAACTTTAAGCAGTTTTTAAAAGCAGATAGTAACCAAAGCGATAATTTTGACGAGGAGAATATAGGTCAATGCAATCTCGATATTGGTGGGTATAAGATTTCTACCGAAGAATTAGGCGCTGACCCGAGGGAATTGTTTAGTCAAGCTACTAAATTAGGGCTAGAGAGCCGATATAAAATTGACAATAAAACGTTTGAGATAGTCAAAACCAAGGGTGGTGGAGATTGTGCATTACATGCTATAAAAGGAGTGATTGAGACAGAAGGTAATGTATCACTGATACGTCAACAATTATGTAACAATATAAAAATTTTTATAGAATTATATAAATTAGGGTTGGATTTTGAAAAAAAAGAAACAGAGTTAGATAATGATCATAAGGTAAGGGTGGATAATATTATTAAAAATCAACAATTAGTTATAATTGGGCATTATAAAAACATATTTGCTCAATCGTTTGATGTTTTTAAAGCAGTTATAACTCAGTTATTAAAAAAACCTCTAAATGATCCAGATACTAACCCAGAGACAAAGCTTAGTATAAATAATGTTATTAATAATCTTCATGGTAGTTGGAAGAATATAGCAGAAGAAACTTGGGATTATATTATAACAAAAAAAACTCTTTTAGATATTGATGTAAAAGCTATTTTAGAGGATCATATAAAAAATATATTGGTAGAAAAAGCGGATAATTTATGTGAATTTAAACTCTTTCAAACTGAAGCAAATGATATTCAACTCAATAAATTCAATAATTGGCAAGATTGGAAGAGTTCAGAAGACGATCAGAAAAAGCAAATATTAGAGAGAGTTGATATTTCTAGGCTTAAATGTATACAAGACGGCTACTATAGCTATGCGTCTCAAGATGGTGTTTGGCTAAATAATAGCGAAATAAACAGCTATCTGATGCAGCGTGGATATGTATTTGAATCAAACAATGATTTGGGTTTTAGTAATATACATATACATTATGTTAGTACAACTGGACAGGATGATATTTACCTACGTAATGAATCTGATATACATTGGAGTTCACTAAAAACTAGAATTGAATTACAAACCATATTTAGTGATATAGCGCAGGAAGAAAAAAGTGGGAAAGATATCTCTTTTATTATAGAAGATCTTTGCAAAAAAAGAGAGTTAATAGCCAAAGAGAAAGGTCGTAAAGAGGCTAAGATTGAAATGTTATTTAAGGATAGCATAAAAAAGCTACAGAAACATTTTGCTAAAAACAAAGAGGAAAAAGAATTATACACAAGTGAAATTTTTCTTGGTAAGAAGCGTGTCTTAAAGCAACTAGATAAAGAACAGAAATGGGGTAATACTCCAGAACAAAAATTTAAGTTCATTACAGAGCATTTAAAAAGCCATTTCAATGATAAAACTAGTAAAATCTATGATGATCTTAAATTATCAGGAGAAAGCATGGATTTAGAAAACGCTTCAGATTACAGCGAATGGAGTCATATTGATTAAAGTAGCTCTAAATGAATACATAATTTGGGTCTGTCCGATTGATTGTGTAAATTCTCATAAGTTATAATCAGAAAAATTATAATTTAGGAGAAAAAATATGACTAAGGATTTAGAAATTGCAAACTTATTGCATAAATTAAAATATGTTTAAGCAAAAGCTGTATCATAAGCTAATTGTTACTGGCTTGCCTGAAAATGATATTCTAAAGCTTAAGAACGAAATTTAGTTTACCGGTATAATAAAAACGCTGCAATGAATCAGGTATTATGATCTCGCTAGATTGAACACTGGCGAGATCGCCTTTTTAACAATAAATATTTAAAACTCATGAATAAACAAGAATTCGTAACATATATTGCTGAACAAAATAAATGCACTAAAGCCGAAGCTGAGAAAAACATAAATATGTTCACTTCTTCGGTAATTGATGCCATGGGTCAAGGTAATGAGATTTCTCTTATAGGTTTTGGTCATTTCTCTACTACTAAGATAGCAGCAAGAGCTGGCCGTAATCCTCGCAGCGGTGAAGCATTACAAATTAAGGCTTACAATCAACCTAAGTTCAAAGT
>Ga0209491_10002836_pt1 | contig 29919 bp, 29 predicted proteins | sample BON02_FD_187213 | JGI IMG/M metagenome (GOLD analysis project Ga0209491, IMG submission 187213) | Freshwater microbial communities from Lake Bonney liftoff mats and glacier meltwater in Antarctica - BON-02 (SPAdes) (version 2) | ecosystem: Environmental > Aquatic > Freshwater > Ice > Glacier...
TGAGCGCTTCGTTATAGGCGGACCAGTTCCTGGTCTTGTAGGCGAGGGGTGTGGGTTTACTCATACCACACAGCTACCATGCTGGATTCACGAGATGAATCCCTCATGGGATTTGTGCAACAGAGCCACATGGCGCCCCCATGGAACCGAAGATTTTCAACCTATGGTTATGGCCGGGGAATGGGCCATGTGGTGGCGGTTGTGGGGAAATTTTGGACGCGTCCCGACTCGGGACGCTGGGTTGGAGATAGGAAAATCAAAGGGTTATGATTTCATTTTAAGGGTTTGTTAAGGAATGCCGCCGCTAGTTCTTGAACGGATTGGCGTTCTGGAACGTCAGGTGGGCAATCTCGGCGATGGTGTAATCGCCTTGGGGCAGCGAGAAATAGGTGCCGACCGCGCCGAAGCCGAAAGAGCAAAGCGCCAGACGCCGAAAAGCACGGGAAGCTTGACATAGGAATGGTGCCGCCGGGCGCGGGTTGCCAGCCGCAGTTCCTGCTCTTTCAGCCGGGTCAGAACCTCTGGCGCGGCGCGCAGGGAGGCGAGATCGGCCTGCTCAACCCCGGTCAGGGCGCGGCGGCTGGGGGCGGCTGTGGCACCGGAGGCGCTGGCGAAGGCGGCAAAGGCATCAGCGGTAACGGGCCCCGGAGGCGATTGCGCGGGGGCCGCAGCGCGCGTGGGGGCGGCGAAATAGGCGGCGATGGCGTCAGCCTCGCGCTGTTTGATGGCGGCTTCAGCGATGTCAGCATGGGTTTGCGGTGGAGCCGGGGGCGGTGTCTGATAGGGGTGGCGGACAAAGGTCGGTTGTTCCGGGATATGGGCGATGGACCGCCGGAGTTTCATTGCAGCGACGGCGAGCAACAAAAGGCCAAGCAGCGCAAATAAAAGCGGCAGCTGCATCAGCTGTTCAGTCAAGGGCGCAAGGGCGGCGGCGCGTCCGCCCTCTGGCCAGATCGCGATGATGCGGAAGTCGGGCGCGCGCGACAGGCCGCCTGCGGTAAAGGCCTTGGTGATGACATTGTCCATGCCGTCGTAGAGGCTGACGGTTCCGTTCAGGTTGAAAACGGGGCTGTCGCCTATCTGACCGGTGGCATTGGCGTAGACGTCGTCAACAAAGCGGCCAACATCCGCTTCGGGCAGCAGAACCACGGCGCGGACGGTTTTGGTTTGCGCGTCGTCCTCGGGGCCAAACAGGACGAACATGCGGCGGACGGTGTCTGACGAGGACCATTTGCGTTTGGTCGTCAGGGTCAGTTCGCTATTGTAAGTGGGGTTGATCCAGCCAGTCACGTTGACTTCATCCGCAGCGTGGGTATCGCGGGCGGGGTCAAAGGCATTCAGCGAGACGGCGGCAGGCATGCCCTGTTGCAGGGCAAGGGCCTTTGCGGCCTCATCATCGCGGTAGTCCTGATAGAAAAAGTTCGCCACCCAGAACAGGGCCAGCGCCATCACCAGTGGCACATACCAAGGGCTGCGGAAGATGAGTCTGAGCATGTCTGGCCCCGATGGTTGGTGCGTTCAACCGGAGGTTATGCAGGCCGAATGGGGCAAGGTTGCGGCGAGGCTTAGGAGAAATGGTGCGGTCGCTTTATTTTTGCGCGCCAAATTCGAAACTTAACCCCGACCTACATGTTCACCAGACTTAGCGCGGCGCGGCGGAGGGTTTGCATGATTTGGGCCCCTTCGGCTGGGGGAACGGCGGTGTCTTTCATCGCCAGTTCCATCACCTCCAGCCAGTCTTCGGCGTCCTCGACGCGGATCCCGACGTGTTGATGGATTTCGCGCAGGTTCATGTGGCCATGGCGTTCGTGGTAGTAGCGCCGCCCGCCGAAAAAGCCGCAGAGGAATTCGAATTGGGCGGGGCGGACGTGGCTTAGCCCGTGGCCTTTGAGGTGCATTTCCATGATCGTTTTGCCTTGCGGCAGGGATTCGATCAGGTCGTAGAAATGGCTGACAAGGTTCATCACCTTGTCTTCTCCACCGACCTTTTCGATCATGGGTTCCATGGGGTTCCCCTAGCTTTGCGGGCGGGTTTTCTTGGGGTCGTAATGCGAGAGCGAAACGATCACGGCGGGCAGACGCTTTTGCTGGCCATCGAGTTTGCCAATCTCGATCACAGTGCCGGGTTCGACGTGGGCGATATCGACACGGGCCAGCGCAATGTTTTTGCCCAAGAGCGGCGAGCGCATGGAGGAGGTGACTTCGCCGATCTGGGCGCGACCGATGTGGATGCAATCGCCGTGGTGGACATCGACGTTTGAGTCGATATCGAGGCCGACAAATTTGCGGCTGGGGGTTTCCTTGCGGCGCAGCAGGGCGTCGCGGCCAATGAAATCGTCGGTTTTGGATTTGAGAGGGACGGTGAAGCCGATTCCAGCCTCAAACGGGTCGGTCTGGTCACTGAAATCGTAGCCCGCAAAGATCAGACCGGCTTCGATCCGGACCATGTCGAGGGCGGCGAGGCCCATGGGTTTAAGGCCCTGATCGGCGCCATGCGTCCAGACGGCGTCATAGACTTCACTGCCATCTTTGGGGTGGCAGAAGATTTCAAAGCCGAGTTCGCCGGTATAGCCGGTGCGCGAGACCATGACGGGCGCGCCGGACGGACCACCGAGGCGGCCGATGGTGAAACGGAACCAGCCAAGCTCGTCGATGGTGGGCTGGTGCGGCGCTGTCCAGATCATGCGGCGCATGATTTCGCGGCTGTTGGGGCCTTGGACGGCAAGGTTGTGGAGTTGGTCTGTGGATGAGCGGACCATGACGTTCAGGCCCAGCTTTTCCGCCTGCTCCCGCATCCAGACGCCGCCGTAATCATCGCCACCGATCCAGCGGAAATTGTCGCGGCCAAGGCGGAAGGCGGTGCCATCGTCAATCATCCCGCCATGTTCGTAGCACATCGCGGAATAGACGACCTGGCCCTGCGACAGCTTTTTCATGTCACGGGTCAGGACCCAATTCATCAGCGCCTCGGCATCGGGGCCGGTGACTTCGAATTTCCGCAGCGGCGACAGGTCGAGGACCACGGCGGCCTGACGGCAGGCCCAGTATTCCTCAATAGCGCCGTTGGAGGAGTACACCTCGGGCAGCCAATAGCCTTTGTATTCAATGTGATGACGGGTCTTTTCAGAGATGCGGGCGTGGAAGGCGGTTTCTTTGGTCATCTTCGGCTCCGACTCTGGCGTGATGCGATGGGCGATGGCGCGCGAGAATGTCTCGGCCCCGGAATAGGTGCGGATGTGGATATCGGACAGATACCAGCCATTGGCGGGCGAGGTGTCATCAGGGCAAGCCGAGTTGACGCAGACGATATCGGTGAGGGCGCGGAACAGGACGTAATCGCCGGGGCGGGACCATGGCTCATCGCTGGTCAGCACGCCGTGATCGTCGATATGGGTGTTGAAGAACAGGTTGACGGCCATCCAGCCGGGGCGCGGGTCAATGCCGTGTTTGGCCAAGACAGTGTTGAAATTGTCCGAGCAGTTGACGTGGCCGGGATAGCCGATGTCGTCATAGTATTTCGACGCACAGGCCATGGCGAAAGCGTCATGGCGGCAGACGGTGTCTTGGACGACTTCGACGAGGGGAACCCAGTCTTGGTCGAAGTATTTGGAGTGCAGGCCGGGGGTGGAATAGGCATGGCCCATATGGGTGCGCGAGGTGGTGACATCGAGGGCGTGTTGCAGGCCCTTGTCGAGTTTGCGGGCGTCAAAGCATTGGAAATCAGTGCATTGGCGGCCATCGACATCGAGGATCTGGATATAGTCGCCTGCTTTGACAAAGTAGGATTCGGCGGTGGCGGATTTTACGCGCAGATCTAGGATGGGGTCGGCGAGAGGGTCTGGCAGATCGAACTGTCCGACCATGCGGGGGGCGGCGCGCTGGAGGGTGACGGTGATCGGGGTGGGGGTGTCTTGTGCATCCGGGGCCATCGGCAGGCCGGGCGCGGCGACGATCAGCCAGCCGTTGTCCTGGGCGGTGAATTCGGCGGTCGCACCCGGTTGGGTATCTGCGGCGAAAAGGGTAACAGCGCCGGATTTGGCGAGGTCGATCTGGCGGGTGGTGAGGCCAGTGCGGAGACGGGCGAGGCCCGGGCCTGCGGCATCGCCGAGGGCGAGGAGGGCCTTGAGGCCTTCGGCGGTGGAATTGGGGGTTGCGCCGATCAGGGCGGCGTCGATTTTGCCCGCGCTGGTGGCGGCGATGAGTTCGGCTGTCTGACCGCCCTCGTCATTCGTGACGGTGATCTGATCGCCGGGGCGCAGTTGCAACAGGGCCGCACCGCCGCCGGGGATGGTTTGACGCTCAATCCCGGTATGGCGCGCGAGGGTGCGGGGCGTCAGGATGCGCGAGGGGCGCGGCGGGCCGGGGCGGAAGGCGGGAAGATCGAGCATGGCGGGGCGGGCCTCCTTGCGGAAAGTTTTAGTGCAGGTAAAACTTGTTCACGGTGGAGAATAGCAACTGTTGGCTGTGACACAAGTGTTGTGGCGCAGGATCGGGGGAAAAATGCTGTCATTGGGATTCGGGATTGGGGCTGCGGTGTCGTGGGCGGTGCATGATCTGTTGGTGCGCAAGCTGACGCAAGGCGGGGCGTTGTTGCCGATCTTGCTGGCGGTTCAGGCGGCGGCGCTGTGCATGCTGGTGGTGCCATCGTTTTGGGTCGGCGGCTGGGGCGCGATGGGCTGGGCGGCGGTGGTGCCTGCGGTGCTGGCGGGGTTGGCCTATGTGGCGGGATCGGGGGGGTTATATCAGGCGCTATCGCGCGCGCCGGTGCGGTTGGTGGCGCCGGTGTTGGGGTCTTACCCGATGATATCATTGGGGATCGCGGCCGTTCAGGGGCGTGAGGTGTCGGCGGTGGAGTGGCTGGCAGTGGTGGGAATTGTGGCCGGGATTTCTTGGGTGGCGATGAGTGGGCGCGGCGGGCATGGGGCTTTGCGCGGGTCGCTGATGGCGGCTTTAGGCTGGGCTGTGGTCGGCGCTGTGGGATTCGCTGTGACCTTTGCGCTAAGTCAGGAGGCGACGCGGCAGGGGGCGGAGGTGCCTGCGATGGTGGTGACGCGGGGCGTGGCTTTGGTGGGGGTTTTGGTTTTGTGCGTGGTTTATGGCGCGCGGATGGTGCCGGTGCGTGGCGCTTTGCCGGTGCTGATGGGGATGGGGCTGCTGGACGCTTTGGCGCTGGGGTTGGTGACGGTGGCGGGGGGATTGCCGCATCCGGAATATGCGGCGGTGGCGTCAGCCTTGTTTGGGGTGCTGACGATTCTGTTGGCCCGGCGGTTTTTGGCGGAAAAGGTGGCGCTGGCGCAATGGGCGGGGATTGCGGTGGTATTTGCGGGGATTGCGGTTTTGGCGTTGCAGTAGGGGTTATTCGGCGGCGCGCATCGGGGGTAAGCCGCGCGATTGGCGGACCGAGAGGGTCAGGCGGCGCTCATCCCTTGGGCTGACGCCGAAGATTTCTGTGTAGTGACGGATCATCGGGCTGGAGGTCATGTAGCCGACCGAGGCCGCGATATCGCGGAGGCTGTCGTTGGAATAGAGGACACGCTGGCGGGCTTTGCTCAGGCGCAGGTGGTGGTAGTAGCGCAGCGGGCTTTGGCCAGTTTCGCGTTTGAAAAGCCGTTCAAAATGGCGGCCCGAGAGGCCCACGGCGGCGGCGACGTCGGGGATGCGCAGCGGGTCTTCGACGTGAGTTTCAAACAGCCGGATCGCATCGCGGATGGTGGGGGGCAGATCGTCGGCGGTGCTGGCGGCGCGGGCGACGGGGACCTTTTGGCTGGCATCCTCATCCCGCATGAAGGGGTGCTGAAACCAGCAGGCGACTTCGGTCATGCACTCGCGGCCCAAGCGGTCTTCGATCAGGCGCAGCATCAGATCAAAAACGGCCCCTGCCCCGCTGGCGGTGATGCGGCGACGGTCGCGCAGGATGACGGCTTCGCTGGCAGTGACGTCAGGAAATTCGGCTTTGAACGCGGCCTCATAGCACCAATGGACGGAGCAGGGGCGGTTTTCCATCAGGCCGGAGCGGGCCAGCGGGAAGATGCCGCCGGAGAAGGCGCCGAGGGTCAGGCCGGTGCGATCCAGCCAGCGCAGGCGCGCGGGGCTGCGGCGCGTGTCAAGAAAATCAGCGGTGGGCGGGGCGAGGAGATAGAGGTGATCCAGCCCTTCAGCCTCTTGCAGGATTTCGTCGGGTTGAAAGCCGATCTCGGCGGAAGAACGGACGGGGTCTTTGGTTTCGGCAATGAGACGCCAGACGAATTCGCGCCGCCCGCAGATCTCATTGGCGGCGCGTAGGGGTTCGATGGCCGAGGTAAGGCAGGCCATCGGAAAGCCCTGAAACATCAGGAAGCCAAGTCGCAAAGGGGCGGAGGCCTGGGCCATCAGTCTTCGGGCCACCAGCCGGGCGAGGTCTGCGCGCCGTCATCATATTTGGCCAGCCAATCCAGCATCATCGGGCGATTGCGCAGGAAGCCTTTGTAGGTTGCCAGCTCATCCGGCAAGTTGCGCAAGACGCGGTGCAACCGGCGGGCCCATTTCGGATGGGTGACAATTTCGTCGAATTTGCCAAGGTAGCAGCGGATATCGAAGGCAATCGCGTTAGAGCGCGGCAGGCGATACATCGTTTGCAACTCGACCCGGAGGTGCTGTTTCTGGCCCAGATTTTCAGGGGTCAGCGTGGTTTTGGTAGGCCCCCATTTCGGGTAGGTCTCGGGCGCGGTATCCAAGAGGGCGTTGACCGTCATCGTCCAGTTAAAGCGGCGGACGGGCGCTCCGTGCTGCAAATTCAGCAGGAATTTCAGCGCGCGGTCGAAGATGCCCTTTCCATGGGCAATCGGGACGGGCGCGTGCCATTCGTGAAAGTTCATACCGACGTCGAAATCAACCGACCAATCGGCCTGCGCGGTGGCGATGCCGGCATCCATCCAAAGGGTGCCATCGCGTTCATCTTGCAGGGTAAAGTCGCCTTGGGTCTGGCGGGTGATGTATTCAAACGGGCCATAAGGCAGGGTTGCTTCGTCAAGGAAGGTAAAGCGGTGGTCGATGCCAAGGGGGCGGTTGATCCAGCGCCATTGGTTGCCGTTTTGCTCTAGCGAAAACCACTGCGGGTAATCGCGGGCCTTGGAGGTCATGATCAGTTCCAGGAGATCCCAGCCGGCAAGGGTCATGTGTGGCAGGGATTGGCAGCGCAGGGGATCATCGGCCAGCACCTTGGCGCGGTCGATCATTTCCGAGACGTAATGTTCATCGACGTCGAATTCATGCTCGAAAACGCTGCCTTTGCGGCCAGGGGTGTGCGGCTCCATGTTGACGGAATACATGTAATCGTCGCGGTCGAAGGGGAAGGGAAAGCGGCGGACGCCTTCGGGGGAATTTTTATAGGTAAAATCCTCGCGGAAGGTTTCGTCGCGGAAGAAATCGTTGAAAGCGCCCGAGGTGAAGTCTGGTTTGAAGTCAAGGCTCATGGTCGGATCCTATCTGTCGATGACGAGGGATTTGCCCTCGAACCGGGAAACGCAGGGCATGATGCGGGCGCCTGCGGCGTGCTCTTCGGGGGTCAGCCAGTGGTCGCGGTGCAGGATGACGCCATCAGCGCTGATCACGGCGGTTTCACATTGGCCGCAAGCGCCACCACGGCAAAGGTAGGGGGCATCGACGCCAGCGGCCTCCATCGCTTCCAGCAGGGATTGGGTGGTGCCGACGGTGATGGTTTTCTTGGATACCGCCAATTCGACGGTGAAGGGCAGGCCGGTGCCGGGGGCGAGGAATTCTTCGTGGTGCAGGGCGGCTTTCGGCCAGCCGAGGGATTCGGCGGTTTTCAAGACCCAGTTGATCATGCCCTTGGGGCCACAGACATAAAGGTGGGTGCCGATGGGCTGGTTGGCCAGCACGCGGGCAAGGTCGATGGCCTGCTTTTCTTCGTCGAAATAGCAGTGGACGGCGTTGGGATGGGTGGCGGTGAGGCGGTCCATATAGGCGCCGAGGTCGCGGTTGCGGGCGGCGTAGTGCAGCTCCCATTTGCCGCCGAACTGCGAGAGTTGGGCGATTTGCGACAGGAAGGGCGTGATGCCGATGCCGCCTGCGAACATCAGGTGTTTGCGCGCGCGGGTATCAAGGGAGAAGAGGTTGACGGGGGACGACAGCGTCATCTCCATCCCCTCTTTGACGTGTTGGTGCATGTAAAGAGAGCCGCCGCGGCCTGCGTCATCGCGTCTAACGCTGATCTCGTAGCCCGAGGTGTCTTCGGGGGCGGACATCAGGGAATAGGGGTTCAGGCGGCGGGTGCCGTGGTCGTCCATTTCCACCACGGTATGCGCGCCGCCGGAAAAGGCGGGCAGCGGCGAGCCGTCGCGGGCGGTGAAACGAAAGCGGGTGATCAGGTCGTTGACCTTGACAACCTCGGCGACGCGGACGGGGAGTTTGGTGCCACCGCTCATTTGAACCTCACCACGGCTGGGGGGATTTCGCCCGGATCTTCGGCGTCAATCTTGACACCCTGAAAGGCGGCCATGCGGCGCGAGTAGTGGTCGCGCACGAAGAGGGTAAAGCCGCAATGCGCGCATTGGAACGGGTCTGTGGCGACGTTTTCGGTGATGCCTTTGCAATGCACGCATTGCACGCGGCGCAGGGTAGAGCCGCGATGCTCTTTCTGGATCGCCGCAAAGGGAAAGCCGGTTTGCATGATGGCGCGTTCGGCCTGACCGATCAGGCCTTCGCTGCCCGCAAGGTAGAATTGCGTGCCCATATGGGCGGCGGACAGGACGCGATCAAGGCGCGGAAGAAGGGCCGGGATGGTGGGCGCGCGAAAGCACTGCGCGGCGCCAAGGGCCTCTAGCGCTGCGGTCTGATCGACGCCCGTGGGACCGGGGCAATAGATGATGTGGGCGGCGGCCAGCAGGGTGCCGGCGTCATCGGCCTGGGCCAGCATGTCGGTCACGGCGGCCGCACCTTCGCCATCGGCGATGATCAGGTGCATCTGACCGGGGCGGGCGGCCAGCGGCGCATAGACCGGGCGGCTGGTTATGGTGGGGGTGACGGGGATCAGGGTCATCTGGACTTTCCGGTTAGGGGGCCGGGGCGCTGGCTGCGCCCCGGAAAAAGGATCAACCCTTGACGGTGCGGCGCTTTTTGTCGGTGTCGTAGAAGGGCATCGCGTGGGTGGTGGCCTTGATCGGGCCATGGGTGCCGCAGCGCACTTCCAGCTTGGTGCCGTCATTGGCGCAATCGACCGGCAGGCGGGCGATGGCGCTGTTCCAGTTATTCAAAGGCGAATACATCGCTTGGGTCAGGATGCCGACTTGCTTGTCGCCTTGGAAGATCGGCGCGCCGTTGCCGGGAACGTTTTTGCCCTCCAGCTTCAGGCCCCAGATCTTGAACCGCTCACGGCCCTTCAGGCGGTAGTGTTCCTCGGCCCCGCGGAAACCGGTTTTGCCGGGGGAGACGGTGAAATCCAGGCCCAACTCCCACAGGGTATCGCCGGGGCCTTCGTTGTCAAACGGATACATCTCGGAGTTATCGTAGGGGAAGAACAGCAGGTAGGATTCAGTGCGCAGCATGTCGAGGGTGGTAAATCGGCAAGGGATGATGCCCATGGCTTTGCCTTCGTCAAGGATACGGTCCCAGACCATGGGCGCGTCCTGGCCCCGGATGAACAGTTCATACCCCCGCTCGCCGGTGTAGCCGGTGCGCGAGATCATCACCGGCTTGCCAAAGAGGCTGGTCTGCATGTGGTTGAAATAGTTCAGGTCGCGAATACCGGGGACGTGCTTTTCCAGGAAATCTACGGCCAGCGGGCCTTGCAGCGACAGGTCGTGCAGGTTGTCATCAAAGATCACCGAGACGTCGCGGCCGTGGGCGGCCATCGTCAACTGCTCAAACCCCTGCCCCGAGCCGTGGACGACCATGAAGGCGTTGGGGCCGGTGCGGTAGATGACGCAATCATCGACGAATTTGCCCGCGTCATTCAGCATCGCGGCATAGACCGAGCGGCCGGGCATCAGCTTTTCAATGTTGCGGGTGGTGGCGCGTTCGATGACGTGGCTGGCGCCGGGGCCAGTGATCATCACCTTTTTCAGGCCGGACACATCCATGAGGCCCGCCTTGGTGCGGATCGCCATATATTCGGCATCGGGATCACCCTTGGAATAGGACCAGGCGGTGCCCATCCCGCTCCAATCCTCTAGGTCAGAGCCCAGCGCGCGGTGACGGTCGCCGAGGGTGGAAAAGCGCCATGAATTGGTCATCTACGGACTCCCTGAAAGATCATTATTTTCGCCAAGTCTCTGGCGATTCTCGCCAGAAAGCAATACTTGGATGCAACTTTATTTCCGTAGGGAAAACAATGTTTCCCATAGGGTCGCCTATGAGAAAGGGCCGCCGAAGCGGCCCTTTCCAGATTTTTCGTAGAAAAATCATGTAGGCAAGACAAAGAACCAGTTGGACCACAAGACCACGGCCGCCCCGGCAATCAGCGCCAGATAAGGCAGGAAGCCAGCCTTGCGTTCGCCCAATTCGCCCTCTTTCAGGCCCAGATCATCATAGGCCTCTTTCGGGAATCGGCCCTTGTCCTGATAATAATGGCGGAACCAGAACACCGGCAGGATGAACGAAGCAAAGATCAGACCAGACCAAAGCGCGTTCTCATAGCCCCAGACCTTTGCGCCCGCGCCGAGGAAGAGGGCGTTGACGAAGGCAAGGATGGTGTTCCAGCCGATCAGCCATGTGGGCGCCTTCCACGGGCGGTCCATATGGGCGGAATCGATCCGGTGAATCCAGCCTGCGTTCAGGTTGAGGAAGTTGAACAGGATGTAACCGACGTTCGAGATGGCGAGGACGTAGAAATAGCCGCCCGCGTCAGAGGCCAAAGCCAGCAAAAAGACGTTGAAGACCACATCGGTCCACATCGCCTTGTGCGGCGCACCGTGGCTGTTCACGTCGCCCAGAAACTTGGGCAACCAGCCATCGCGCGCGCCTTGATACAGGGTGCGCGACGACCCGGCCATCGCGGTCATGATCGCCAGAAACAGCGCCATGATCATCAGGATCACGAAGATCTGGGTAATGACAGGGCCGCCGCCGATCATGTTGCCCATAGCTTCACCCACACCGGTGCCTTCGGCAATGGCGGGGTCCAGCATGCCGGATTCACCCAAGAAGCCCTGGAACGAAAACGGGATCAGGAAGAAGAAGACCATGCAGAGCAGGCCCGAGTAGAAAATCGCGCGGAAGGTATCGCGGCGCGGGTCTTTGAGTTCGCGGGTGTAGCAGACGGCGGTTTCAAACCCGTAGGTCGACCATGCGGCGATATACATGCCGCCCAGGAACAGCGTCCAGCCGCCAAGGTTCCAGTCCATCTCGGGGCCGGAGTTGGGGGGCGTCAGTTGCGTCACGTTCATCCAGTTGATCGAGCCTGTCAGCAGCGGCACAAGGCCGACCAGCAACAGGGGCGTCAGCACGATCATCGCCAGCCATTTCTGCGCCGAAGCGGTAGAGGCGACGCCGCGATGCTGGATGGCAAGGATGATCAGCATCAACACAACGCCGATGATGAAGGTGGAGTTGAAGTGCAAGGTTCCGAGGCCGGGGATGGTGAAGGCAAACGCCTCAAACACCCGGAAGGCGGGGGTCAGGGCAGAGACGCCATCGGCAGAGGCGACGGCCTGAATGGCCTGCTCGGCCGTGGCGCCCGCGTTTGCGGCCATAAAGTCAACGACGCTGGCGGTTTCGCCGGTGTAGCTGGCGATGTTGGCCGCGATCCAATCCAGCACCGGCTGGCTTTCAGCGAGCGGGATCGGGAACAGCGAGTTCAGGATATAGCCTGCGGCGATGGCACAACCGAGCGAGAGGACGGGAGACCAGGCGAACCAGTTGCACCAGACCGACAGCGGCGCGATCAGCTTGGAATAGCGCAGCCATGCGGTAGCACCGTAGACCGAGGTGCCGCCCGATTTGTTGCCGAACATGCCTGCCATTTCGGCATAGGTAAAGCTTTGCGAAAAGCCCATCAGCATCGACAGCATCCAGACCACAAAGGCATATTGCCCCACGGTCGCATAGATCCCGCCGATCGAGAAAAGCACCAAGGGCGGCACGCCAGCGGCAACCCAAAAGGCACCCTTCCAGCTAAGCGCCCGGACCATCTGGCCCGACCCGGTTTCTGTTGTCATTCCCACACTCCTGTTGATCCGGCGGATTGTCCGGCGGGATGTGCGCCCGAGGGCGCAGCCTGCCGTGCTTCCACACGTCGGTTGAATTTCGATAGCGCTGCGGGCCATTCCAAGAAGGCATGGCAGCCGCGGTCTTGTTGTAGCCCCCCACGTTTTGCAGCGGGCGTCGTGCGTCTGGTCGCGTCAAGCAGTTCGGCCTGCGACCCGATGTCGCAAAAGAAAGCACGGTCAGAGCCGCAAAGCGAGGAAATTTTCATCTTCGCGAAAATTTGTTTCCTTGAGATTGATTTTTTCACCTCTTGCCGGGAAATATGCATGAAAAAGCGGCCTCGGAGGAATCCGGGGCCGCTTGGGCAGATCAGTTGCGCAGATGGATCAGTTCTTCAGATAGCTTTCCATCGAATCTTCCAGCGCGTCTTTCCACGGCGTGTGGTGAACGGGCGCCATGGTGCCGGTGATCACCGATTTATAGGCATGGTCGCGGAAGGCCATGATGTCTTTCTTCTTGTGCTCTTTCCACTCGAAGAACGCTTCACAAGCGCCATCAACGTCAAAGCTGGGGTAATCCGTCTCGGCCACCAGTTCCTTGATGTAATCGCCTTGGTAATGGATGGCGTCATGGGCGCCAGCGACCGCATCTTCGGCGGCGATACGGTCGGCCACGTCCTTTTGCAAAACCGCCTTGTCAGCGGGGATCGCAATCAGCCCCATGATCGCGTCGCGCGCCCACCAAGCTTGGGCATCGAACATGTTGAAGGTGAACCACTGGTCTTGCATGCCAAGGAAGAACAGCTTGGGATTATGCACCCAGGCGACGCCCTTATACAGATCCGTGGTGGCCAGACGGTTCGGCGTTTTCAGGCGCAAATCATCGGGCAGGAAGGGGAAGTGGTGCTTGTAACCGGTGCAAAGGATGATCGCATCAACCTTTTTGGAGGTGCCATCGGCAAAGTGGGCCGTGGTTTCATCCACCCGCACAAGGGCGGGCACTTCTTTCCAGTTGTCGGGCCAGTTAAAGCCCATCGGCGCGTTGCGGTAGCAGGTGGTGATGGATTTCGCACCGTATTTCCAGCACTGCGAGCCGATGTCTTCGGCCGAATAGCTGGAGCCCATCAGCAAGATATCCTTGCCGGTGAATTCGCGCGCATCGCGGAAATCATGGGCGTGCATGACGCGGCCGTTGAAGATGTCGAAACCGGGGTATTCAGGCACTTGCGGCACCGAGAAGTGGCCGGAGGCGACGATGACATTGTCAAACTCCTCGTCATACATCCGGTCATTCTTCAGATCATGGGCGGTGACGGTGAAATTGCCCTTGGCCTCGTTATACTTGACCATGCGGATGGTGGTGGAAAAGCGGATCCAATCGCGGACGCCGGCCTTCAGCACGCGGCCTTCGATATAATCGAACAGCACGGCGCGGGGCGGATAGCTGGCGATTTGCTTGCCGAAATGTTCCTCAAACGAGTAGTCGGCGAATTCCAGACCCTCTTTCGGACCGTTGGACCAGAGGTAGCGATACATGCTGCAATGCACGGGTTCGCCGTTTTCATCCAGGCCGGTGCGCCAGGTATAGTTCCACAGACCGCCCCAATTGGATTGCTTTTCAAAGCAGACGACTTCGGGGATATCCGCGCCCTTTGCCTGTGCCGACTGGAAGGCCCGCAGCTGTGCAAGGCCCGAGGGGCCAGCCCCGATAATCGCAACTTTTTTCGTCATGTAGTCCTCCGGCAGTTGGGATTCGCGACACGGCGCGCCACGGTTTATTTGAAGGGCAGACTAGGGGAGATTTTGCGTCTGTGTCAAATATTTTTCCCTTTGGTGAACAGAAAAGCCCCCGAACGGCGGGACCAGTCGGGGGCAAGCCTATCAATTCAAGCGATCAGCGGGCGACGGTGACGGTGCAATGGGCTTGTGTCACCACTTCGGCGGCGACGGAGCCCAGAACCAGCCGCTTGAGGCCCTTTTTGTCGCCTGTGCCCATGACGATATGGGTGTAACCGTTGGCATCGGCATAGGTGACGATGGCGGTGGCGGCCTCTCGCGAGACCAGTTCAACAGTGCCTACATCGGACAGACCGTCTTTGGTGGCGATGGCTTCGCCGTCGGCCATGAGCTTCGCCGCGCCCTCTTCGGTCCAATGGTTGATGGTGGGGCCGCGCGCGCCGCCATGCGCGATATTGACCACGCAAACGGTAAGATGCCCGCCCGTCGCAAGGGCGACTTCGGCGGCAAGGTGCAGGCCGGTGGTGGCGTGGTCAGAGCCATCAAACGGACACAGGATTTTGGAGGTCATGGTGTGATTCCCTTTGTTGCGATGCCTTGGCAGCAACATGATCGGGAAAGGCCGGGGCGTCCTTGACTTGCGTCAAAAATTCTTTCCCCACAGGCAAAAAAAGACGGCCCGGAGATTGCTCACGTCCAGGCCGTTACAGAGAGACTTTGCCGGGATGAACCGGCAAAATCCCAGGGGAACTTAGATGTCGATGGTGTTGTCATGCTCCCAACGCGAGAAGTGCGAGACGTAGCTGTTCCATTCCTGATGCTTCAGCTTGAGATATCCGGTCGAGAATTCCTCGCCCATCATGGCTTTCAGGGTGGTGTCTTCGTCATAGGCGCGCAGGGCATCCAGCAGGTTCAAGGGCAGCTTGGGCGCGTTCTTGATCAGATGGCCTTCGGTATACATGTTGACGTCAGAGCGCGGGCCGGGGTCGGCCTTGGTGCGCACGCCGTCAAGGCCAGCGGCGAGGATGATCGCGTTCAGCAAGTAAGGGTTGGCCGCGCCATCGGGCAGGCGCAATTCGAACCGGCCGGGGCCGGGCACGCGCACCATATGGGTGCGGTTATTGCCCGTCCAGGTCAGGGTATTGGGCGCCCAAGTGGCCCCTGAGGAGGTGCGCGGCGCGTTGATGCGCTTATAGCTGTTGACGGTTGGGTTGCAGATCGCGGCCAGCGCCGAGCCGTGCTTCATGATGCCACCAAGGAAGTGGTGACCCTGCTGCGACAGGCCCAGCTCATTCGACGGATCGGCGAAGGCGTTGGTTTTGCCATCATTCGACCAGACCGAGATATGGGCGTGCATGCCGTTGCCGGTCAGGCCTTCGAACGGCTTTGGCATAAAGGTAGCGCGCATGCCGTGCTGTTCGGCGACCGATTTCAGCATGAATTTGAAGAACGATAGCTTGTCTGCGGTCAGCAAGACATCATCGTATTTCCAGTTCATCTCGAACTGGCCGGTGGCGTCTTCATGGTCGCTTTGATAGGGCTCCCAGCCCATGTCATCCATGTAATTGCTGACGGTAGAGATGACGTCATACATCCGCATGATGGCCTGCTGATCGTAGCAGGGCTTCTTGGCGGTGTCGTGCTCATCCGCCACCTTGGTGCCGCAGGGCGCCAGCAGGAAGAATTCAGGCTCTACGCCGGTTTTGACGCGCAGGCCCTCTTTGGCACATTCATCAACCAGACGGCGCAGGATGTTGCGGGGGGCCTGGTCAACGGGTTTTTTCAGCATCACCGGGTTGGAAGCGACCCATGCCACTTCGGGCTTCCAGGGCAGTTGGTAGCAGGCGTCAGGGTCTGGTACGGCCATCATGTCAGGGTGCGCGGCGGTCAGGTCCAGCCAAGTGGCGAACCCGGCAAAACCGGCGCCATCGTCTTCCATGTCTTCGATCATCGTCGCGGGAACCAGCTTTGCGCGCTGGCTGCCGAACAGATCGGTGTAGGAAATCATGAAGAACTTTACGCCCTTCTCTTTGGCGTATGCCGCCAGCTTGTTAGCCATTTTCTGTCTCCCTGTTCGTTTTTGTTTGGTGCCTGTCGCGGTGGTGCCGGGATCGGCCCAAGGGCGACGGGCCCTCTATTCAACGCTTTACCTGAGGTGGGTTGGCTTCGGCCTTATCCAGACCGAAGCCGACCCGTTTTAGAAACCGGTTTTGCCGGGGATCCATTTGGTGCCTGCGATCGGGATACCAGCCATGGCGGCGGCCTCGATCGTCAGGGCGCACAGATCTTCTGGCTCCAGGTTGTGCAGGCTGCTTTTGCCGCAGGCCCGCGCGATGGTTTGCGCCTCTAGCGTCATCACTTTCAGGTAGTTCTTCAACCGACGGCCGCCAAGGACCGGGTCAAAGCGTGCCATCAGTTCAGGGTTCTGCGTGGTGATACCAGCGGGGTCTTTGCCTTCGTGCCAGTCATCATAGGCATCGGCGGTGGAGCCCAGTTTTTGGTATTCCGACTCCCACTTGGGATCATTGTCGCCCAGCGCGATCAGGGCAGCGGTGCCGATGGCAACGGCGTCTGCGCCCATTGCCATGGCCTTGGCCACATCCGCGCCTGAACGGATCCCGCCCGAGACGATCAGCTGCACCTTGCGGTGCATGCCCAGATCTTGCAACGCCTGCACGGCCAGCGGGATACAGGCCAGGATCGGCATCCCGACGTGTTCAATGAACACGTCTTGGGTGGCTGCCGTGCCGCCTTGCATACCGTCCAGAACCACAACGTCAGCGCCTGCTTTCACCGCCAAAGCGGTGTCATAGTAGGGGCGCGCGCCGCCGATTTTTACATAAATCGGCTTTTCCCAATCGGTGATCTCGCGGATCTCAAGGATCTTGATCTCCAGATCATCCGGGCCGGTCCAGTCGGGGTGACGGCAAGCGGAGCGCTGGTCGATGCCCTTTGGCAAGTTGCGCATCATGGCGACGCGGTCAGAAATCTTTTGACCCAAAAGCATGCCGCCGCCGCCGGGCTTGGCGCCCTGCCCTACGACGACTTCGATGGCATCGGCGCGGCGCAGGTCATCGGGGTTCATACCGTAACGGCTGGGCAGAACCTGATAGACGAGGGTTTTGGAATGGCCACGCTCTTCTTCGGTCATCCCACCATCACCGGTGGTAGTGGAAGTGCCAGCCTCAGAGGCGCCACGGCCAAGGGCCTCTTTGGCGGGGCCGGAGAGCGAACCAAAGCTCATCCCCGCGATGGTGACGGGGATATCCAGATGGATCGGCTTTTTCGCGAAACGGGTGCCCAGCCAGACATCGGTGGTGCATTTCTCGCGGTAGCCTTCCAGCGGATAGCGGCTGATGGACGCGCCTAGAAACAGCAAATCATCGAAATGCGGCAGCTTGCGTTTGGTGCCAGCGCCGCGGATGTCATAGATGCCGGTGGCCGCCGCGCGGCGGATTTCGGCATTGATGGCGGGGGTGAAGGTGGCTGAATAGCGGGGCGGGGTTGTTGGGAAATCGCTCATGTTTTCAGATACCTCAGTATGCGTCGGCATTGTCGATGTTGAAATTATAGAGCTTGCGGGCAGAGCCGTAGCGCTTGAAATCCGAAGGCTTGGCTTTGCCATCGGCTTCGCCGCGCTTCAAAAGGTCTGCCAGAATCTCCAGATGCTCTGGGCGCATTTCCTTTTCGATGCAGTCGGTGCCAAGGGAGGCGACCGAGCCGCGCACGAAAAGGCGGGCTTCATAAAGCGAGTCGCCCAAGGCTTCGCCCGCATCGCCAAGAACGACGATGTTGCCCGATTGCGCCATGAAGCACGACATATGGCCAATGTTGCCATGCACCACGATGTCGATGCCCTTCATCGAGATGCCGCAGCGGGACGCCGCGTTGCCCTTGATGACCAAGAGGCCACCGCGCCCGGTGGCACCAGCGTATTGGCTGGCATCACCGTCGATTATGACGGTGCCCGACATCATGTTTTCGGCAACACCCGGCCCGGCAGAGCCTTTGACGCGGATGGTCGCCTGTTTGTTCATACCGGCGCAATAATAGCCAGTAGAGCCGCGCACGGTGATATCGATGGGCGCGTCAACGCCCACGGCGATGGCATGGCTGCCCTTTGGGTTGATGATTTCCCACTCGGTCTCGTTGGTCTGGCCTTTGAGGGCGTGGAGCGACGAGTTGAGGGCGCGCAGGCCCTGCGATTCAAGGTCGAATGTCTGCATGTTCAGCGTTCCCAGAAGTATACGGTGGCGGGTTCGGGTTCCCAGACGCGGGCGGTCTCGATGCCCGGCAGGTTGACCAAGGCGCGGTATTCAGAGCCGAAAGCAACATATTGATCGGTTTCGGCCATCACGGCAGGCTTGCAGGCGATGGGGTCACGGACGACGCCGAAGCCGTTTTTGGTGCCGACAACGAAGGTAAAGAAGCCGTCAAGATCGGTCAGGGTGGCTTCGAGAGCCTTGCCCAAAGTCTCGCCGGTTTGCAGCTTGTAGCTGACAAAGGCGGCGCCGACTTCGGTGTCGTTTTCGGTTTCAAACGTCATGCCTTCGCGCTTGAGCATGCGGCGGACGCCGTTGTGGTTAGACAGGCTGCCGTTGTGAACCAGGCACTGATCAGCCCCGGTCGAGAACGGGTGTGCGCCCATTGTGGTCACAGCCGATTCGGTGGCCATGCGGGTGTGGCCGATGCCGTGGGTGCCGTGCATCTTTGAGATGCCAAAGCGGGCGGCGACGTCCTTTGGCAGGCCGACTTCCTTAAAGATCTCGATCCCTTCGCCCTGGCTCATCACCTTGACGCCGGGGCGCAGGTAGGCAAGGGCGGAACGGGCGGCGGCCAGTTGGCTGGCCGGCATTTCCAGCACGGCATGGGTGCTTTTGATCAGCATGGCAACGGGTTGGCCGATGGCATTGTGCAGATCGCCATCAAGGTCTTTGAAATCAACCTCTGGATGCGGAGATTGCACCGTCAGCTTGCCCATTCCGGCCTTGCTGTCGGAATAGATCGCGATTCCGGCCGAGTCTGGCCCGCGATCTGTCATGGTAATCAGCATATCCGTCAGCATTTCGCCCAGTTTAGGCTCCAGCTTCGGGTCCTTCAAAAACAGTCCAACGATGCCACACATGGATTCGCCCTTTCAGTGGTTTCCATAACGCTAGCACCGAAGATTCGATCCATCAACTGGTAAGAAACTTTTTTCACCTTGCGGGAAAAGGGTGGGCTGTTTTGCGAACTGGTGTAGTTTCTCTTGACAGATTGTCGCAGGGTGCCTTTCCTATCAGAAAAAAAAATGCCGCGCGGGGAATGGTGCTGGGTCTTGCCACTGCGCGCAATCAAACGGACCCGAGGGAGGAAACGATGTCTGATCTGAGTAAGCGCATCGCAACCATGCACAGCCGAGATGTCCGCGTCGCTTGGGCATTCGTGATCGGCCTGTGGTTTGCGATTATTTTTGTGGCGATTGCCACATGGGACCTGGCGCCCAATAGCACGGCGCGGCTGATGTTGCTGGGGGCCGGGGCTGTTATCTTGCTGTTCAACACCGCCGCGATTCTGGCGATGCTGAAGCATTATCGCGAAGACCGCGATTTCATGTACGGCCTGGACATCAAGTTCCTGGACGAAGCTGCACGCAGAAAGAAGGGCTGAGCATGGCACATTATGTTCCTCCAAAACAAAGCAAAGCGGGCCAGCTGATCGACGTGGCCGTGCTGCTGGTGATGACCTTTGGCGCGCTGTTCGTGCCATTGAAACTGGGCATGGCGGGGGCGGCAAGAACCGTGGCGGCACCGGTTGAGAATCCGACTTGGGAAACCTTGGGCCAGACCGCCGCGCAGGCCACGCAATACGAGGCTTTGGGTTATACGCCAGAGACGGCGCATGACATGATCCTGCTGCGTTTTGACTACAGCTTTTCGGTAACGGCGCTGTTGATGATGATCGCGGTGATCGTGTTGTATTACGTCTTGGTTTTGCGGTTTTCCGATGTGGAATACCGCGAAGTCATCGCTGAAAAATTCGGCAAGAAATAGGGGGCGATGATGGAAACCTGGAATTACATCGAATACGCGGCCTGGGGCGTATCTGCCCTGTTGGGCCTTTATATGGTGCTGGATTGGATCAAGATCGACACCACCTATTCCGAAGAGTCACTGACCTCTTCTCGCGAAGGCGAGCTTGAGGCCATGACCGAAAAACATAAGCTGTAGGGGGGGATCATGGCAAATTCTGACATCACCTCGAACACGACTGACGGCACGCCGCATGGCGAATCCGTTGGTCTTTTGCGCGTGCTTGGCCCTGCCCACGTTTGGGCCTTGGGCGTGGGGATCGTGCTGGTTGGCGAATATATGGGCTGGAACTTTGCCGTTGGCAAAGGCGGGGCTTATGCGGCGCTGATTGCCTGCTGGTTCGCGGGACTCCTGTATTCTTGCGTGGCTATGATCGACTCGGAAGTTACCTCGACCGTTGCGGCGGCGGGGGGGCAGTATACCCAAGCCAAGCACATCGTTGGGCCGTTGATGGCGTTCAACGTCGGCCTGTATCTGGTGTTCGCCTATACGATGCTGGAGGCGGCGAATGCGATCACCGCTGGTTATCTGATTTCCGTGGTGGCCGGGATGACCGGGCATGTGGCCGAGTTGGATCAGCAACCCTTCATCATCCTGGTCATCATGTTTCTGGCCTGGTTGAACTATCGCGGGGTTCTGGCGACGCTGACCTTTAACCTGGTCATCACGGCCATCGCTTTTGCGGCGATCTTGATCCTGTTCCTGTCTACCTCGGGCATCTTTGGCGGCGGCATCATGCAGCACGCGGCGCTGTTTGAGGGGCACGAACTGCCCTATGGTTGGATCGGCGTGTTGGCGGCGATGCACTTTGGTCTGTGGTATTATCTGGGCATCGAAGGCACCACGCAGGCGGCGGAAGAAGTCCGTTCGCCTGCCCGTGCGCTGCCGTTTGGCACTTTGGCCGGGATCATGACGCTGCTGATTGCGGCGACGCTGACATGGTATGTCTGCTCGGGGATCCTTCCGTGGGAGTATCTGGGAGACGGCGTTGATGGAGCGGTGGCGCCGTTGTTCTCGGCCGCACAACTATCTGGGTCGCAAGGCTTGGTCTGGTTGTTGGGCTTTGGCACGCTGTTCGCCACGTTGGCGAGTGCGAATGGCTGCATCAATGATGCCAGCCGGGCGTGGTTCGCGATGGGCCGCGACAAGTATCTGCCCAGCTGGTTTGGCGCTGTGCATCCGCGCTATCGCACGCCTTACCGGTCGATCCTGTTTCTGGTGCCGATTGCTGTGATCTTTGCGCTGAAGGCCCCGTTGGATCAGGTCATCACCTTCTCGATCCTGTCGGGCTTGCTGGGCTATACGTTCATGCCGCTGAACATCTTGATGTTCCGTCGCAAATGGCCGTTGGACACCATCAAGCGCGGGTATGAGCATCCGTTCCACCCGATTCCGGCGATTGTGCTGCTGTGCCTGTGCGCGGTGACATTCTTTGCTGTGTTCCTGGGCTATGGCACACAGCTGGTGGCGATGATTGGCTTTTACATCATTGTCAGCCTGTGGTTTCACTTTTGGCGGTACCGCTTTGTGAACCGTGGGGCGCAGTTTACGATGCCTTGGCCAAAGCCGAAGGGCTATTGATCGGCTGATTTGACCCGGCAACGGCCCGCCCTGTCGGCGGGCCGTTTGCCATAGTGAAAGAGCCTGATGCCTGCTTATTATCCTTTGATTGCTATTGCTGCCGCCGGGCTGGCCCTTTGGCTGATGTTTCGGCTGGTGCAGGCCAGCCGGGCGCGCACCGCGGCGCGGGCGGGTTTTTTTGACGCGCTTGCGCCGTTGTTTGACCGGGTTCATACGCGGCTGGACCCTACCGGATTTCCCCGGATGACCGGCCATCACGGCGATCTGAGTTTTGAGTTTCGCGCGCTGCCCGACACGCTGACCTTTCGCAAATTGCCCGCGCTTTGGGTGATGGTGACCCTGCCCGGCCCGCTGCCTGTGGGGGCCAGTCTGGACATCATGATTCGCCCAGCCGGGAATGAGCCGTTTTCGGGCTATGCCGAGTTGCCGCACCACCTGCCCTGCCCCGATTTTCTGCCCGATGGCAGTGGGGTGCGCAGCGATGATGGCGCGCGGGTGCCACCTGAATCGGTGATTGCGCCCTATGCCGGGGTGTTTGACGACCCCAAGGTGAAGGAACTGCTGATCACCCCCATGGGGATGCGCCTTGTGGTGATGGCCGAAGAAGCCGACCGTGGCCGCTATCTGATTTTCCGGGATGCCGAGATGGGCATGACGCCCCTGCCCCAATCAAAAATCGCCCCTTTGGTGGATCTGCTGGCCGCGCTGCGGCAAGATCTGATCGACTGGGCTGCAAGAGAGGCCGAATGAAACGCCCGCTGAACCCCTATTTGATTCTCGCCGTGGCGGTGTTTTTGCCCGGCATGGGACAGGTTTTGAACTCCAAACCGATGCGCGGGCTGATGTTTGTGTTTTTCATCGTCTTGCTGGGCGGGTTCACCCTGAAGACGGCCGCACCGGATGTGTCTTTTGTGGGCAAAGTCTCGGGCGGGTTGTTTGTTTGGGCGATGGCGATTTATGACGCCTATAAGACCGCCCGCGTTCGCTGGGCGGTCTGGGCGCACAGCGCTAGCCTTGGGGATAAGCAATAACCGACAGATAGCGCGCGGGGAGTTTGGTCAGCACTTCGGGGCCATGCGGGGCGTCGGCGTCAAAGAACAGGCTGTCGCCGGGTTTCATGTCATAAACCACATCGCCGTGACGATAGCCGACTTCGCCTTCCAGCATATAAAGCAGCTCCAGCCCTTCGTGCTGAAAGGCGGGGAAGGTGTCGCTCTCGGTCGTCAGGGTGATAAGGTAGGGTTCGACCACAACCCCCGAAGAGTTGGAGCCGATATGCCCCAGAAGGTTATATTGATGGCCCGCGCGGGTGCCGCGGCGTTCAATCTCAAGATGCTCATCAGCCTTGACGTGCTGGGCATCGCGGCGCTCTTCAAAGCTGCGGAAAAAGGCGGTCATCGGCACGGAAAAGGCGTGGCTTAGAACCTGCATGGTGGTCAGGCTGGGAGAGGTGTTGCCGTTTTCAATCTTGGACAGCATGCCGATCGACAGCCCGGTGGCGACGGACAGGTCGGCCACGGTCATGCCCTGTTGACGGCGAAAGTTGCGGACCTCTCGGCCGATTGCGGCTTCAAGATTACGCTCGGTAATCTCGCGCACCCGGTGGGGGTCTTGGTTGAACGTGGGTTTCCCGCGCGGAATGGGCGGCGGGGTTTCGGTCTTGGCCATGGGGGGAACGTCCCGGAATGAAAATCACCTAAGATTTTCACTACCGGGAAACATTGCTTGCGGCAAGTGTGACGTTACAGCACTGAGGTCGCAGCCGTTTCAATCGCATGCAGCAAGCTGCGGGCAGAGGAGCGGGGGGCGTAGAGGGTGACTTCGGTTGCCGTGCGTTTGATCAGGTAGCAGCCGGTGTGTTCTATGACTGTGCGGGTGGTGAAACCCGGGGCCGCTTTGGGAAAATCGGCATTGCACAGGCGTTCCATCAAGGGGGCCAGATCGGGCGCGGCAAGGTCAAAGCGGACCCAGGCATCAGTCTGTTCGGTGATCGACGCCGCATCACCAAAGGCGGGTTTCAGATGGCTGGTGATGTCTTCATGGCTGGCAAAATCAGCCTCGATCATCCACATCTGCGGCACCATCCAGAAGGACGCAAAAGGGGTGCCGGTGGCGGCCTGCGCGGGGCCGGGAAGCGGCAGCTTCAGCGTTTTGGCGGCCTTTTCCACGTCTTTGTCGCGGCCCTTGCGGGTGGCGACCGAGGCCAGCGCCACATCGAACCGCTCGGTTATCGTAAAGGGGCCGATGGCGACGGTTTTGGGCGCGTCATGGCCCAGCGCGGTCAGGGTGTGCAAGGTGTCAGCCACGAAGACGCTCTCCTTCGGGATCAAAGAAATGGGGCGAGACGATTTCAACTTCGGTCTCGGTTTTGGCCAGAAGGTTCACGGCGCGCATGCGTTGGCCGATCTTTTGATCGCCTGCTTTCAGATAGCCCAGCGCGATGTCGCAGCCCAGATGGGGCGAGTAGACCTTTGAGGTCAGCCAGCCGCCGTCATTCTCCATCACCGCCGCCGCGCCGATTTCAAGGAAGTGGCTGCCAGCGGTCAGTTGACCCTTTGGGTCAACCGGCTTGACCCCGACAATGCGGTAGCCATTGGGATCAACCATCCCTTCGCGCTGGCTAAGCACCATGCCGATGGAATCCTTTTTCTTGGATACCATCTTGCCCAGACCCATGTTCAGCGCGGTGGATTGGCCGTTCAGCTCATTCCCCGCAACGTGGCCTTTTTCAACGCGCATGACGCCAAGGGCTTCGGTGCCATAGACGATGGCGTCGAATTCCTTACCAGCCTCCATCAACTTGCGGATCAGCGCGTCGCCGTAGCGGCTGGGGACGGCGATTTCATAAGCGAGTTCACCAGAGAAGGAGATGCGGAAGAGACGCCCGCGGGTGCCGCCAATGGTGATCGGACCTGCGCCCATATAGGGGAAGGCGGCGTCAGAGATGTCTTGATCGACAATCTTTTCCAGCAGTTTGCGGGCGTTGGGGCCAGCGACGGAGAATTGCGCCCAAGCCTCGGTCGTGGAGATCAGTTGAACATCCAGATCCGGCCACAACACCTGACGGCAGTATTCCATATGGCGGAAAACCGTCACCGCGTTGGCGGTGGTGGTGGTGGTGACGTATTCGGTGTCGCCAAGGCGGGCGGTGGTGCCATCGTCGAACACCATGCCATCTTCGCGCAGCATCAGCCCGTAACGGCATTTGCCGACGGCGAGAGTAGCGAAAGTGTTGGCGTAGACTCGGTTGAGGAATTCACCCGCGTCGGTGCCTTGGACGTCGATCTTGCCCAAAGTGGTCACGTCGCAGATGCCGACGGATTTGCGGGTGGCCAGCACTTCACGATCCACGCTTTGACGCCAATGGGTTTCGCCCTCGCGGGGGAACCATTGGGCGCGCAGCCACATGCCCACTTCGACGAAAACCGCACCCTGTTCGGTGGCCCATTTGTGGCTGGGCGTCAGGCGGAAGGGTTTGAAATCTTTGCCGCGCGACCGGCCCGCAAGGGTGCCCATCGCAACGGGGGTATAGGGCGGGCGGTAGATGGTGGTGCCGGTTTCAGGAATGGTTTGGCCGGTCAGGCCCGCCATGACGGCAAGGCCGATGACATTGCCGGTTTTGCCCTGATCGGTGGCCATGCCAAGGGTGGTGTAACGCTTGAGATGTTCGACAGAACTGAAGTTTTCCTTATGCGCCAGCTTCACATCCTTGACGGTCACGTCATTCTGCGGGTCGATCCAAGCGCGGCCTTTGCCACCAGTCACATACCATTTCGGCGTGATCGAGACGGGGGCGTCTTCGGCCTTTGGCAGGGTGTCGGCTTTGGCTTTCATGCCCATGGCGTCCAGTGCGGCAATCGCCTGCGCTTGCCCCGTGGCCAGCGCGCCGTAGGTGGAAAGGGTGCCAGCGGCGGCCCCTGCGACGATCAGGCCGGGGGGCGTGTCTGTGCCGGGGATAAAGCTTTGCAAGGACTCTTCCCAGACGGGACGAGAACGGTGGTGCGAGGTCATGTTGACGTTGGGATTCCAGCCGCCAGAGACGCCAAGGGCGGTGGCGCGGATGGTTTCCGTTTTGCCGTCGGCGTGGCGGATGGTGATGGTTTTGAGGCCAAGGCGGCCTGCGGAGTCGATGACCTCGGCCCCTTTGAGGTGGCGGATGCCGGGGAGGAGCGGGCCGTCTGTGCGCGCGTCGATGACGGCGATGACGTTGACGCCTTTGGCTTGCAGGTCAGTGGCGGTGCGCAGGCCGTCTTCGTTATTGGTAAAGATGGCCACGCGATCGCCGACGGCGACGCCCCAGCGGTTGGCATAGGCGCGCAAAGATCCGGCCATCATGATGCCCGGGCGGTCGTTGTTTTCAAACGCGATGGGGCGTTCGATGGCACCCGCCGCAAGGATCGCGCGACCCGTATAGATGCGCCAGAGGGTCTGACGCGGTTTGCCCGGCGCGGGGATGGCGAGGTGGTCGGAGACCCGTTCAACCGCGCCGTAAATGCCATGGTCAAACGCGCCCATGATTGTGGTGCGGGGCATCAGGCGGACGTTGGGCAGGGTGGCCAGTTCGGCAAGCGTGACGGCGGCCCAATCGGCGCCAGCGGCGTCACCGATGGTGAGGGTTTCCATGTTCAGACGGCCGCCCATGCGGAAATCTTCATCAGCCAAGATGACGCGGGCGCCAGCGCGGCCTGCGGTAAGGGCGGCAGTCAGACCAGCGGGGCCTGCGCCAATGATCAGCAGATCGCAGTGGAGAAAGCCCTTGTCGTATTCATCCGGGTCTTCTTCGCGGGTCAGGGTGCCAAGGCCAGCGGCGCGGCGGATGATCGGCTCATACACTTTTTCCCAAAACGCCTTTGGCCACATGAAGGTTTTGTAATAGAATCCGGCAGTGAGGAAGGTGTTGAGGCGGTCATTGATCGCCAAAGCGTCGAATTTCACCGAAGGCCAGGCATTTTGGCTGCGCGCCTCTAGCCCGTCGAACAACTCGGCCACGGTGGCGCGGGTGTTCGGTTCCTGCCGCGCGCCGGAGCGCAGGTGGACGAGGGCGTTTGGCTCTTCGGAACCAGCGGAGAGCGGGCCACGCGGGCGGTGGTATTTAAAGCTGCGGCCCATGAGGCGGACGCCGTTGGCGAGCAACGCCGAGGCCAGCGTATCGCCCGGATGGCCCTGATAGGGCACGCCATCGAAGGTGAAGCGGATGGTTTTGCTGCGGTCGATCTGGCCGCCTGCGATGCGGTTGGATTGGGTCATTTGCTGCGCCCCATGGCTTTGGCCACGTCGCGGGCCATCTCGACTGCGGTGATTTCATGCGTCACGGTATTGCGGGTGACGACCAGCCAAGAGCGGTCGCCCTGTTCGTGATACCAAAGTTCGCGGTGCAGGCCTGCGGGGTTATCGCGGTTGTAAAGCCAATCGTGGAACACTTCGATCCCGGCGGTCATGCCATCGGGGCGGTTCATCAGATTGGCATCGCCGAGATAGACGAATTCCTGCGAGTCACGCGGGCCAAGGATGGGGTGGTTGATGATCATTTTCTTGGTCCCTAGTGCAGGTTCGGCTGGGCGCCCATGCCCTTTTCGTCGATCATCAACCCTTTGAGGAAGCGATCGAAGCGATAGGCAGTGGCGACCTTATGCGGCTCGTCTTTCGCCAGCAGGTGGGCAAAGCACCAGCCCGAGGCCGGGGTGGCCTTGAAGCCGCCATAGCACCAGCCGCCGTTGAAATAGAGGCCTTCGACATGGGTGCGGTCGATGATCGGGCTTCCGTCCATCGACATGTCCATAATGCCGCCCCAAGCGCGCAAAAGGCGGGCGCGGCCGATGGCGGGCATCAGGGCCATGCCGCCTTCGGCGACGTCTTCGATGACGGGAAGGTTGCCGCGTTGGGCGTAGGAGTTATAGCCGTCGATATCGCCACCAAAGACCAAGCCGCCCTTGTCAGATTGGCTGACGTAGAAGTGGCCAGCGCCAAAGGTGATGACGCCGTTGATCAGGGGTTTAAGGCCTTCGGAGACGAAAGCCTGCAACACGTGGGATTCGATGGGCAGGCGCATATTGGCATGGGCCATGACCTTGGAGGACGAGCCTGCCACCGCCACGCCAACCTTTTTGGCACCGATATAGCCGCGCGTGGTTTCCACGCCCTTGATGCGACCCTCTTCAATCCGCATGCCGATGACTTCGCAGTTCTGGATCAAATCAACGCCGCGCATATCGGCGCCACGGGCATAGCCCCAAGCGACGGCATCATGGCGCACCGTGCCGCCGCGTTTCTGCGCGAGGCCGCCTTTGATCGGAAAGCGGGCGTTGTCAAAGTTTAGCCAAGGATACATCGCCTTGATCTGGTCGCGGTCTAGCAAGGTTGCATCGACGCCGTTCAGCATCATCGCATTGCCGCGCCGGACAAAGGCATCGCGCTGTGCATCGGTATGGATCAGGTTCAGGATCCCGCGCTGAGAGACCATGGCGTTATAGTTGAAATCCTGCTCCAACCCCTCCCACAGCTTCAGGCTGAATTCATAGAACGGCTCATTGCCATCCAGCATGTAGTTGGAGCGGATGATCGTGGTGTTGCGGCCCACGTTGCCGCCGCCCAGATAGCCTTTTTCCAGAACCGCGATGCGGGCCTGTTTGAATTCTTTGGCCAGATAATAGGCCGTGGCCAGACCATGCCCGCCACCCCCGATGATGATGTAATCATAGCTGGCTTGCGGGGTTGGATCACGCCAGACGGGCTTCCAGCCCTTGTGACCTGTCAGTGCTTCGGCAATTACCCGGAATCCGGAATAGCGCATCACACGCCCCCATGGTTGTTTGAGCCATGATTACCGTGCCGCCCGTCTGCCGCACATCGGTTTTCGCCACTGCGCGCGCGGAATCCGCCATTCCTGCAAAAGGTGATGCAATGGGGGGGGCTGGCCCATGGGCCGCCGGTGCGGTGAGTGTTCTGGAAGGAAATGGCAGGGGCAGAAGGGATTGAACCCTCGACCTACGGTTTTGGAGACCGTCGCTCTACCAGCTGAGCTATACCCCTGTGGTGGCGCAGGGATTACGGCAGGCGCAGGGCAAGGTCAAGGGAGTCTGTTGCGTTTTTGCTGGGGGACCGGTAGCGGGGCCGGCGTGCCCCAAAGCTCTGAGAAAGGACGGCCCGATGATCCCTGCCCGCTATGCCCCGAACTTGTTCGGGTTTATCCTGTCGGGGCTGATGTCTTGCGTCGTCTCGGGGCTTTCAACGGCGCGCGCGCTGGGGTTGGAAGGGTTCTTTGGCCATTGGATGGGCAATTGGGCAATCAGCTGGGCGGTTGCTTTTCCGGCGGTGCTGGTGATGGCCCCGATTGCCCGGCGCATGGTGGCGCGGCTGGTGCGTCAGCCCTGAGGCGCCGTGCGCAACAAGATGGAGCGGATGCGGTAGGCCGTATCAAGCCCGTCACCATCATGCAGCAATTGCCTCAGGGCCATGGCCTGTTCGGGGGTCACGCCAGAGAGATCTGGCATTCGGCACGAATTGACGAATTTCAAATATGTTGGTCGGGGTCAGGCCAGCCGCCCCCTGCGCAAGGGCGCAAGGGGCGGCATGTAGAGCAAAGCTGGTGGCCAGCATGGCGATTTGGCGTTTCATGCGCCGAACCTAGCGGTGATCGGCTCTGCCTGCCAGCCTTGATGATCAGTTCAGGATCGAGCGGATCATCCGGCCCGCATCCGAGCCGTCGCCGTGATGGATGGCGTCTGCCAGCAACAGCACCTGAGAATCGGTCAGGTTCGACAGATCGGCGGTCGGGACAAGAACGCGGATCTCATAGGCTTGGCTGGAGGTCAGGCCGTTGCCCATCGCGAAAGCGGCTGGGGAGAAGGCGGCCAGGGCGACAGCGGCGAGTGCGAAAATTTTCATGGTCTTGGTCCTTTTTTGAGTTTGGCCGGGGTATTCCGGCCGGGAGTGTCGAGGCGTGTTTGCGTTTCGATAAGAGGAAGATGGGCGGTGCGGCGACGTTTGGGAAATCACGCCTCGCTCTCGCCTGAACACGCCGATTTGTGGGTAGCGTGATGAAACCAAAGGGGTTTTTTCAACGTAGGTTAGGTGAAGGGAGTTTTCTTGGCGGTTTGGACCAGCGAACTTCGGGGGGAATGCCCAAGCGCTATCGCTGTTTCGTGAGATCGCGCGAGAACCGCATGGGTCAATGTGGATCGCAGGCGCTCTGTGCAATTTTGCACAGAACGGTTTCTGGCGGGAAAACTAAAAAAGCCGCCCGAAGGCGGCTCTTTTAGTGATGGTAGGATGGGCAATATTGCCCATCCTACGGATCTGGTTTGGTTAAGCGATGATTTTCGACACGACGCCTGCACCGACGGTGCGGCCGCCTTCGCGGATGGCGAAGCGCAGTTTTTCTTCCATCGCGA